>Ga0126369_10000267_pt1 | contig 33659 bp, 32 predicted proteins | sample PanSoiMetaPlot_1_FD_109646 | JGI IMG/M metagenome (GOLD analysis project Ga0126369, IMG submission 109646) | Tropical forest soil microbial communities from Panama - MetaG Plot_1 | ecosystem: Environmental > Terrestrial > Soil > Tropical forest > Bulk soil | place: Panama | collected 2016-02-17
CGGAGGCCTTCACGGAACTTTTCCACCGATATAAGCAACCCATTTACGGTTTCTTCTGCCGCCGCGTTCCCGATCCGGCCAACGCCCAAGAGCTTACGCAGGAAACATTTTTCGCCCTGCTCCGCGCTGCCTCACGTTATGAACCGCGCGCGCTTTTCCGCACCTATCTTTACGCCATCAGCTTCAAAATCCTCCGCGCCCATCGCCGCAAGGCCGCGTTTCGCGCCGCTTTCCTGGGCCATCGCAATTCGGTCCCCGACCCATCGAAACAGGACACCACAGAATCACGTATGTGGGTTCGCCGCGCCGTCGAAAAACTGGACCCCATCGATCGCGAAATCGTCATGTTGCGCGAATTCGAGCAACTCAGCTACTCTGAAATCGCCGACCTCTTGCGGCTTCCGCTGAACACAGTCAGGTCCCGCCTCTTCCGCGCCCGCACCGCCCTCCGCGAACTGCTGGATCCTTCAACCGCTGCCGCTTCCTCAGAAGCGCAAAAAGCCTCACCTGCAAAGGTATCTCAAAGTGCCGTGGCGCCTGGCGCACGGAAAGGATTTCGCCTATGAGCAGCAGCACACATCCTGTTGCGCCCGAAGAAGTGATGGCTCTCCTCGACGGGGAACTGCGTGTTGACCGCTCCCTGTTCGTCTCTGCCCACATCGCAGATTGCTCGGAATGCGACAAGACCACGGACTCCGTCCGCAACGTTTCAACTTCGCTCGCGAAATGGACAGTTCCCAATATGCCTGTGCCAATTGAAGACAAGGTGTTGAGGTCCCTCAGCCACATCAAAAACGAGTTCCTTTCAGACTTGAGACGGCTTCTGAGTCTCCAGGCAGTTCTTGTTTCAGGCGCTGGTCTTGTGATTCTGTGGGTTTTCTTTGGCTTGAACTCGGGAAGACACTACAGGGTTGCTTCCAAAATTGCGGCCGAAAGGGACCTCCCTGTCGACAACGCTGCGCCGATGGCGTCGTCCCCAACCAGTCGGGCGACCCTCTCGGAACGCGGCCGAAACCCGATCACCGGTAGGGATAACGCAGATAGCCAGTACTACGTGCATAAAATACCGTTCCAAGCGCAGCCGGGCTACGCACAGCTCGAAACTCAACAACCACCTATGATTGCGCGCACGGTATTGCTTTCAATCGTAGTGAAAGACTTCGATGCGGCGCGGGCGTCGCTTGACGCCATTCTGGCGCGGCACAATGGCTACGCTGCGAGCCTGAATGTCAGCACACTGCAAGGTTCTGCGCGCACGCTGCAAGCGTCACTGCGCATTCCAGCACCGCAACTTGCCGCCGCATTAAGCGAATCGAAAGCGCTCGGTCGCCTCGAAAATGAAACGCAGAACGGGGAAGAAGTTACGCAGCAACACGCCGACTTGCTCGCGCGCCTGAAAAATTCCCGCGAAACCGAAGGGCGGCTTCAAGATGTTCTTCGTACCCGTACGGGTAAGGTCAAAGATGTACTGGAAGTCGAACAGGAACTCGCCCGCGTGCGCGGCGAGATCGAGCAAATAGAGGCCGAACAGAAAACGCTGGAGCATCGCGTCGAGTTCGCCACCATCGACCTGAAGCTCGCCGAAGAGTACAAGGCCCAGCTCAACACCCCCGCGCCTTCGGTTCTGATGCAACTCCGCAACGCCGCCGTCAACGGATTTCGCAGTGCCTTCGAGAGCCTCCTGGCGCTGGTTCTTTTCCTCGCGGAGTCCGGACCCAGCCTCTTGCTCTGGCTGGCTCTCTTGGGTATTCCCGGGTGGCGGGTCTGGAAACGGTATCGTCGCGCCCAATCGATGCGCTCTCCTGCAGCAGCCTACGGTCGCTTGCTTGATTCAGGAAGAGGTCAGCCAAGCATCCCACAAAGCCGCCGTCCCAAACTACCGGGTTTTGGAATAACGATATTGTTAGTTCGCATGCCCCCAGGTCAACCCTGCAACTTCGCCCGTTTTCCGGAATTGCTCCCAAAGAATGTAGGCGCGGCAGCAAGTTCCTGTGGGATTTTGTAGCCTTCTGTTCATACCGGGGAAGGCTCTTTTGTCACGTTTTTGTCTAACTGCCGTGCTTTCAATCACCTCCACAGGTTTTCCATAGGCATCAGCCACCTGGCAACGGATTTGCACTTCTTTTGGCAACTGACAAAGATTGGCTTCCCGGGGTGGCCGGAACCGATCCTCGACTCGGTTACCGGTTTAGGGGCGTCAATTATGAAGAAGGGGGCTTGCACCGGCCCCCTTTTTCGTTTTTGGCAGATGTCTTCTGGTCCCGGTTTGCGAGCCTGGTCGCAAGCGAGCTTATGGTCTGAGCGAGCTTGCGCCATAGCTAGTTTACAGGACGAGTTACTCGGCGCCATCATGACCCTTCCCACCGAAGAGTTCAGTTCTCGACATTCAGCGCCTGCATTGTTGCTTTATCCGGCCCACTTCCATCACTTCGTAGACCAGACAGCCAGGGCGGAGTCCCGAGCACGCAGAGCCAATCTTCCAGGCCCTCCTTTTTCTGACTTGACCTGGAACTTGAGACTGAAAGCGATGAACCAAAAAAAATGAGCGGCCGGTGGGGGACCGGCCGCTCGGGCGTGGGGGATGGAGGGTAACCAATAATCCGAAAGAGGCTCAGCCCGTCCGGCCGCCTTGCCGCGCTCGCGAGCGGCAAAACAAAACCCAGGAGATAGCTCGAGAAGGGCCAAACCACTTCCGATTACTCTTCGGAGTCTGCTTGTCAGCAGATTCCCCGTCGATAGGTCGCAGGTTTCATTCTTCCTGGTACTTTCCCGCTGAGCATGGGTACTCTTCGCCGGTACAAAAGTACCCGCTTTGCTGAAGCTGAATCAGAAGCTTCCGCAATTGCCAACTTGCGGGTTGCAATTCCAAAGAAGACTACAGCCCACGAATCACTTGTTCGAGAAGGCCGACCAACTCGACGAGCCGTTGCTGGTCTTCTTTGGAGAGCGAGGAAAGGGCCTGGGCCAGAGATTCGACGCGGCGCAAACGTCCTTGCTGCAAAACCTTTGTTCCCCGAGCGGTCGCTTCAAGGTGCACGCGGCGACCATCGTCGGTGGCCCTTCGCCGGACCAAGCCCGCGCGCTCCAGACTCGTGACGATGCGGCTCATCGTCGGGGGACGGACCTGCTCGATCTCAGCCAACTCGCCGAGCGAGCGCGGACCCCCTCCCAGCACGAGCACCGACAATGCCGAGAGCTGGGCTGGACCTACCCTGCTCTCGCGGTCGCGCACCCGTAGCCGCCGCAGAAGGTGTATGGCGGCGGAATGCAGGCGATCGGCAGTCTGAAAGACGGCTGGACCCGCGAGGCGTTTGGACTTGACATCCGTCATAGAACATAGTTAGCTATGCTAACTAAATCACCTCGGAGGGGCAATCGCCATGAATGCGAGCGCAACCGATCCGGAAATGACAAATTTAGGGATCACCGGCATCGGGCAGATTTCCATCATCGCTCACGACCTGCCCCGCGCCACGGCATTCTATCGCGACATCCTGGGACTGCCGCTGCTATTCACCGCAGGCAACATGGCTTTCTTCGGTTGTGGTGGCGTGCGCCTGATGCTCGGCCCGGCCAGCTCGCCCGACCTCGACCATCCCAGTTCCATCCTCTATTTCAAAGTCTCAGATATCGACGCCGCCCATCGCCGTCTCGTCGAGATGGGCGTAGAGATCGTGGCTCCGCCGCGCCTAATCGCTCCCATGAAAGCCTACGACCTTTGGATGGTGGGCTTCCGCGACTCGGAGAACAATATCATGCAGTTGATGAGCGAGGTGCCCCGTGCATAATCCTTTCAGCAGCGCGTCAATGGTTCTTGCCACCGCACTTCGGCGCTCCAACGGACGGGTGCTCTTTCTGCTTTCGGAGGACGGTTGGCTATGAATACGCAGGAAAGTGCAAGGCTCTCCCGCATCGGGCAGATCGCCATTAACGTCCACGACGTGGATCGCGCCACGCGTTCTATCGCGATGTCCTGGGATTGCCGCACCTGTTCCGCGCCGGGCAACTGTCCTTTTTCGACTGCGGCGGCGTTCGCCTCATGCTGGACAAAGCAGAAAAACCGGAATTCGACCATCGCAGTTCCATCCTTTATTTCCAAGTAGGCGATATTCGTGCCGCTCACAAACGCCTCAGCGACGCCGGCGCCAAGTTTGAAGATCAGCCGCGTGTGATTGCGCAAATGCCTAAGTACGACCTCTGGATGACGTTCTTCCGCGACAGCGAGAACAATCTGCTCGCCCTGATGAGCGAGGTGCCGCGCCTGTAGCGGGCCGTCTCCAGCGCAAGTTCCGGTCCAACCCTGCTACAAGCCTCGCGCGGATTACGGTATTCTTTTAACCCCATGCATGACCTCGGCTACTTCCGCGAGCACCTAGATGTCTTTGCCGACATGGCGAGGAAGCGCGGCGTCGTAATCGATCTTGATCGATTTCGCGAATTGGACAAAACCCGCCGTTCACTCATTACCATTAATGAGCGGCGCAAGGCAGATCGCAACCAAGCCAGCGAAGAAATTGCCCGGCTGAAAAAGGCCAAACAGAACGCTGATTCGCGTATTGCAGAAATGAAGCAAAACTCTGACTTTATCAGGCAGACCGACGCCGACATCGCTCGGCTCGATGCCGAGCAGCGCGAGCTACTGCTGGCCATCCCCAACGTGCCGCATGCCTCGGTGCCCGTGGGCGCAAGCGCCGCGGACAACAAACAGGTCCGCTGCTGGGGCACGCCTCCCAAGTTTGATTTCCCGCCCAAGCCGCACTGGGAATTAGGAGAGCGCGCGGGAATCCTGGACCTGGAGACCGCCGCCAAGATTACCGGAGCTCGTTTCGCCGTTTACAAAGGCTGGGGAGCGCGCCTCGAGCGCGCCCTAGCGAACTTTTTCCTCGACGTGCACACCCGCGAGCACGGCTACACCGAGATCCTTCCACCCTTCCTGGTGAACAGCGTGTCACTCACCGGTGCCGGCCAGTTACCGAAATTTGCTGCCGATCTCTTCAAACTGGAGGGCACCGACTTCTGGCTGACGCCTACCGCCGAGGTCGAACTCCACAACCTTTATCGCGACGAAACCATTCCCGAGGAAAAGCTGCCAATTAACGTCACCGCCTGGACAGCCTGCTTCCGCTCGGAAGCCGGAGCCGCCGGAAAAGATACCCGCGGCATCCTCCGCCAGCATCAATTCCAAAAAGTCGAGCTCTTCAAGTTCACGCACCCGGAAAAAAGTTACGAAGAGCACGAAGCCCTGACCAAAGATGCCGAGGCCATTTTGCAAAAGCTGGGTCTGCACCATCGCACCGTGCTACTGTGCACCGGGGACATGGGCTTCGCCTCCGCAAAAACCTACGACATCGAGGTTTGGCTTCCTTCGAGCAACGAATTTCGCGAAATCTCGTCGTGTTCCAATTGCGAGGCCTTTCAAGCACGCCGCGCCGGAATCCGCTTCAAACCAAGAGGCGGCGGCAAGAGCGACTTGGTGCATACGCTGAACGGCTCCGGCCTCGCTGTGGGCCGTACTTGGATTGCGATGGTCGAGAATTTTCAACAGGCCGACGGCTCCATCCGGATCCCCGAGGTTCTCCGCCCCTACCTGGGCATCGACCGCATTCCTGCTGCTAACTAGTGTCTTTTCAGCCATCTCGGGTACCTTTTGTGCCTCTTCGTCAATATCCCCAATAAAAATGCCATGTCATCCTCTAATCTATTGTAAATACTGTACTTATTGTCAGTTTAGGCTAAAAAATACGCCTTATCTCCGCCACCCCACCCTCTTGCAACCCCTTGAAATTACGCCTTTTCGTTTGACTACCCCTTTTCGCCTTACATACACTCACTTCACTGGTACTTTGGGGGTACCAGCAGGGTACAAGGTCTCCATCGTCATGACATTTCTTGCGCGCATCTTTCGGTTTCTATTTTGGCTGCTGGTAATTTCCTGGAGCGCTTGGCTGCTTCGTCGCATTTTCGGCTCTCTGTTGCAGAACGCCGCAAACCAGCAACAGCGCGCGAACGCATCCGGCGAGCCACAGAGTCCGAATCTGACGCGACGGTTGGTGCGCGATCCGGTCTGCGGCATGCATGTGGATGAGACCCTCTCCATTCCCATGCGCGAAGGTGATCAGCTGTTACATTTCTGCTCCATTGCCTGTCGCGATGCGTATGTTGTTAGTTCCAAAAAGTTTGCAGCAAGTGGCTGAAAAACTCTGTGATCGAAGATCGAATCCGGGCCAGTTACGCAGAGGAGTGCTCAAGTTAAATCAAACAAACGAAAGGACCGACGCCGATGGCCACGGTCGCAAAGCCCACAATCCCCGGTAAACAGATAGGCGCCCCGCCGATGGTGCCGCGCATTGCCCCGCGCGAAGACTTAAACCCCTTCCGCATCGCACAGATTCAGTTCGATATGGCCGCGGAGTTTCTGAAGCTCGATCCCGGCCTGCGCCAGATTCTGCGGACCCCAAAGCGCGTCCTGGAAGTTTCCTTGCCAACCAAGATGGACAACGGCCAGGTGAAAGTGTTCACCGGCTATCGGGTGCAGCACAACATTTCTCGGGGACCCGGGAAAGGCGGCATCCGGTACCACCCCAACGTCACGCTTGATGAAGTGAAAGCGCTCGCCGCTTGGATGACCTGGAAAACCGCCACGGTCAACGTCCCCTTTGGCGGCGCCAAGGGCGGCGTCATTTGCGACCCCAAACGCATGTCCAAGAGCGAACTCGAGCGCATGACGCGCCGCTACGCCAGCGAAATCCTCCCGCTCATCGGCCCCGCTCAGGATATTCCCGCGCCTGACGTTTACACCGACGCGCAAACCATGGCTTGGATCATGGATACGTACGCCATGACTATCGGCCATGCGGCGCACGGGGTAGTCACCGGAAAGCCGGTTTCGATTGGCGGTTCCGAGGGACGCGGCGAAGCCACCGCCCGCGGCCTGCTCTACGTCGTCGAAGAAGCTTGCAAGGTCAAAAAGATCCCGCTGCGCGGCGCGAGCGTCGCCATTCAGGGCTTCGGCAACGCCGGAGCCACGGCCGCCCGCCTGTTCGCCGAGAAGAAGGCCAAACTCGTCGCGCTCAGCGACACCCGCGGCGGCGTCACCAACCCTCGCGGCATCGATCCCATTAAAGCCATGCGTTACAAGGAACGCTCGGGTACGGTCGTGGGCATGCCCGGCGCGTCCCGCATCAGCAATGACGAATTGTTGACAATGAAGTGCGACATCCTGGTTCCGGCGGCTTTGGAAAACGTCATCACGCTCCACAATGCCGAGGCCATCAAGGCCCGGATCGTCGCCGAAGCCGCTAACGGTCCCACCACGCCACATGCCGACGAAATTCTGGCTCGTCGCGGCATCACCGTCCTGCCCGACATTCTGGCCAACGCCGGCGGCGTCACCGTGAGCTACTTCGAGTGGGTCCAGAACCAGGAAGGCCTCATGTGGGACGCCGACGAGGTCAACGCGCGGCTGCAGAAGGTCATGGTCCGCGCCTTCAACGAAATGCTCGAGACCATGCGCAAGCACCACGTTCCGCCGCGCGCCGGCGCCATGATCCTCGCCGTCGGCCGCGTCGCCGAAGCCACGCTCGTTCGCGGCCTCTTCCCGTAATCTCTTGCCGATGCTCCAATTCCCGTGGCGTGGGCCCGGTTCCAGGTATGGCAATGCGCGTCTGGATGTCTTGGAGTTCCGGCGGTATGCCCAGCAGGGCATTCGTGTTTGCCCACGACAAACCAGTTGCCATTCTGCTTTTCCGCGACGATCACCATAACGCCAAACCGGGCTGACGCGCCGTCAGCCTTTTTGTCTCCCTCAACTGTCGAGTTCCCATGAACCCATCGCCATATCCGGACGCAAGAATCGCGAGGTAGTCTGTAGGGGCCGTAATATTGGCGTTCCTAAAACGCCCGCCGAGCAACCGGGTATGGAACTTCTCAAAATCCGCCCTGCCGTGGAGGTAGGTCGCCGCGACGGTCACAAAATCGACATCCTCCGCCATGATTTTTGGCGGAGCATGCCCGTCGTGTTTGGCCCACGCGTCGCAGAACGCCTGCGGAAGCCTTCGCACTGCTTCTTCATCGCCTTTGCTCTGGACGTTGGCGCCCGCCGCCAAGAGAATAAAGAGAAGTCCCCACCGAACGTGTTTCATTTTTTCATCTTCGAGCGCCGCTAGGAAGGAAACGAACCGAGTCGCATCGATTCTGAAGCGGGATTCCGACATGCTGTCCGGGAATTTCGCAATTTTTCCCTTGCGCTGGGAAAAATCTGCGCGTACATTCGCATTTGCCGGCGTGTCCCGAAGCCGCAGGAGACAAATCCTCCGCGGAGTCGAGCGCAGCCGGCAATTTTCGCTTGGGGCGAGCACTTTTCACGAATTGAAAGTAAACCGTGCCCCGGCTCGCGAGTATCTAAGTGAAAGTGCCGCGCGAGCGGCACGATAGAGATGCAGTCGCCACACGAAGTTGAAAAGAAGTAGGAAGGAAATAAGAACGCAAGATGACCAACGGGCATAATGGCCACGGCGCTCCGCCGATTCTTTTGACCATCGCGGGATTCGATCCCTCCTGCGGCGCCGGCACCGCCGCTGATTTAAAAACTTTCGCGGCTCATGGCTGCTACGGAATCGCCGCCATCACTTCACTCACCGTCCAGAACACCCAGGGAGTGGAATCCGTTCACAACACGCAGACCTCAGAGCTCCGCGCGCAACTCGAAGCACTTGCCAAGGATTGCAGCATCGCCGCCGTGAAAATCGGAATGCTCGGCAACCGCGGTAACGCAGCCGCCATCGCGGAATTCCTTGATGCAAACAAGTTCGCGCACGTGGTTCTCGATCCGATCATGAAATCCTCGAGCGGCATGGAACTTCTCGATCCTTCCGGCGTCAAGTTTGTCGCCACAGAAATGCTTAAGCGCGCTAGCGTGATTACTCCGAATGTTCCTGAAGCCGAGGTCCTGACTGGCCTGACCATTAAGGACATGGCGGGCATGGAAGCCGCCGCGCGGAAGCTCGTCGAGATGGGCGCCCACGCCGTAATCGTCAAGGGCGGGCACATGGAAAAAGCCGTCGATGTGTTGTTCGACGGAAATGAAATGATGCCGCTGGTGGGTGACAAGGGCAAAGAGGAAACCCTTCACGGCACGGGCTGTACTTTTGCCTCGGCGCTTACCGCTCACCTGGCCGTCGGCCGCGGCTTGCTCGAAGCCGCCACCCTCTCGAAAGCCTACGTGACGAAGGCCATCGAAAAGGCTTACCCCATCGGCAAGGGCCGCATCCCGCTCGACCATTTCTATCGCCAGCGCATCGAGCCGCCCGCCCGAGGCATTCACGAAGTGCCCCAGCACGGCCTGCATCCCGCCGCCGAACCTGCCACCCACTGAAGACCTTTAGTTTTTAGTGTTCCGTTCTTCGTTGGACAAAAAAGCTTGACGGGCAGTCCATTCGCGGTCTCTGCGCCTGTAACACTGCGTTCCCCTTCTTAGCCCTTGTGAACGATTCGCCCAGCGACAATCGTTGCCGCTGGCCCACCCTTAAATTTCCGTCCATCGAAGGGCGAGTTCCGCGATTTGCTGGGCGATTCCTCGACGCTGTAGGTCCAAGCTCGATCCGTAGAAAAAATTGTCAGGTCCGCCGGCTGACCGGCAGCGATTTTGCGCTCAATCCCCAGAACTCGCGCGGGTCCCATCGTAAACAGCTCCACCATGCGCATCAGCGAAGTCTTCCCCGAATGAACGAGTTGCTGCAGCGCGAGTGCCAATGCCGTCTCGAATCCGAGAATTCCGAACGGTGCCCGATCAAACTCCACTTCTTTTAGCGCTGGCTCGTGCGGCGCATGATCCGTGGCAATGGCATCTACGGTTCCATCCGCCAACCCTTCGAGCAGCGCTATACGGTCCTCGCGCGACGCGAGCGGCGGATTCATCTTGAACCGCGAATCGTAGGTCACGTCCTCGTCAATGAGCGTGAAATGGTGCGGCGTCACTTCGCACGTCACCCGCAAGCCGCGCGACTTCGCCGAGTGCACTTGTTCGAGCGATGCCTTCGCCGAAAGATGCGCGATATGCAGCCGCGCCCCGGTCAGCTCCGCCAGTTGCACGTCCCGCGCCACGCAAACCGCCTCCGCCGCCGCGGGCATTCCCCGCAGTCCGAGCTTCGTCGAAGTCACGCCCTCGCGCATCACCGCCCCGGCCGCCAGCGAAACATCTTCGGCATGTTCGATCACAGGCAAATCGAGCGACCGGCAATAATCCAGCACCTGTCGCGCCAGCTTGGCAGTCGCAATCGGCTTCCCATCGTCGGAAACCGCCACGATGCCCGCTTCTTTCATTCCTGCAATTTCCGAGATCGCTTCGCCCTTGCTTCCGACCGACGCCGCGCCAATCGGCCACACGCGCACGCTCCCGGTGGCCCTCGCGCGGTCCAGAATGAACCGCGTCACAGACGCGTTGTCATTTATGGGCTTCGTATTGGGCATGCAGCAAACCGCGGTGAAGCCTCCGCGCGCCGCTGCGTGCGTCCCCGTCTCCATCGTTTCGGACGACTCCTGCCCGGGCTCGCGCAAATGGGCGTGCAGGTCAATAAACCCCGGTGCAACCATCAAGCCCTTCGCGTCCAATATTTCCGCACCTGCCCCGGCTCCGATTTTGCCCGCGGCTGCTACCTCTTGGATCTTTTCTCCATCAAGCAAAAGGTCCATTGCCGCGTCGGTCTTGCTGGCCGGGTCGATGACACGCCCGTTCTTAATCAGTAGCATTCGCGGATTCCTTTGGTTTCGCTTCCAGCGCCGGGTGCGTCCCGCTTTCCGTCGCGCCCGCAATCACCAGGTAGAGAATGGCCATGCGCACAGCCACGCCATTCGTTACCTGTTCGAGCACGCACGATTGCGGGCCATCGGCGACATCCGGCGTAATCTCGATCCCGCGGTTAATCGGGCCCGGGTGCAGCACAATCGCATCGCGGTTCGCACCTCGCAACCGCTCCGCATTCAGCTGATACAGCAGAACGTAGTCGTTCGCCGAAAGCGGCGGATCGTTCAACCGCTCGGTCTGCACGCGCAGCATAAGAATGACGTGCGCGTCCTCGAGCGCCTCTTTCATTTTGTAAACGCAGCGGATGGGCACGCCCGGCGCGATTTTCTCGAGCTCGCGAGGCACCCACATTGCCGGTCCGCACAACGTGAACTTGCACCCGAATTTTCCCAGCAGATGAATGTTCGAACGCGCCACCCGGCTGTGCAGGATGTCTCCGAGAATCGTCACATTGAGGTTTTCAATCGTGCCTAGCCGGTCGCGAATCGTCAGCGCGTCCAGCAAGCCCTGTGACGGATGCTCGTGTGTGCCGTCGCCCGCATTCACCACGGGAATGTCCAAATGCCGCGCCACGTAATCCGCCGCGCCCGACGCCGAATGCCGCATCACGAAGCAATCCGGCTTCATGGCGTTCAGGTTGAACGCCGTATCCAGCAGCGTCTCGCCCTTCTTGATGCTCGACGCTTCCGCCTGCAGGTTCATCGCGTCCGCCCCCAGTCGCGACGCCGCCGTTCCGAAGCTGATGCGCGTACGCGTGGAATTTTCGAAAAACGCCAGCGCCACAGTTTTGCCGCGCAGGGTGGCCAGCTTTTTCAACGGGTGTTTTTGGATTTCCTGGAAAGGTTTGCTCTGGTCGAGAAGAAATCGAAGCTCGTCCGCGGTGAGCGGTTCGAGAGCGAGCAGATCGCGGAAGCGGTAAGTCAATGTCCTCACTCAAATCATAAGATAGCCAGCTCGATTCCTAAAACTCAAGACTTTGCGCCCACACTACTCCACGCGGTCCACCAGCACCACGCGCTCTTCCTTATCAATTTCCCGCAAGCGCACTTCGATAATCTCGGTATCGCTGGTCTGCACCTGCCGTCCGGTGTATTGCGCTTCGATGGGCATTTCCCGGTGCCCGCGGTCAATCAGCACACACAGCCTCACGCGTTTCGGCCGTCCCAGGTCGAAGATCGCATTCATCGCCGCGCGAATCGTCCGTCCGGTATACAGCACATCGTCGACCAAGACGAGGTCCATATTGTCGACGCCAAAGGGAATGTCCGACGAACGCAGCACCGCTTGCGGAGCCACTTTGGAGAGGTCGTCGCGGTACAGCGTGATGTCCAGAATCCCCACCGGCACATCCACACCGTCAATCCCGCGCATCGCTTGCGCGATCCGCTGCGCCAGCGGCACACCGCGCCGCACGATTCCAATCAGCGCCAGGTGTTTCGTTCCACCGGTTTTTTCCACGATTTCGTGCGCCAACCGTTGCAGCGTGCGGTCGATTTCCTCCGCGGACATCAGTTGAGCCTTTTCGACGATGCGCATGGGTCGGGTAATCCTATCATTGGTGGCCGCCGAACGGTAAACGGGCTGCGAACACACACCGGTGGACTACGCTTGACCCCGCCGCAAAGCAGGCGTGATAGACTGCGCGATTCCACCGGAGGACTTAGGCATGTCAGGCAGCAAGATGCGGTCGCTGACAGGCACCATTCTGTCGCGGGCTTCAAGACCTATCTGCCCTGCTCAGACTCTGTCATCCCGAGCGCAGCGAGGGATCTGCTTTTGCCTTTCTGCCGTTCTCGTGACGATGTTCCCCGGATTGGCGCGCGCTCAAACGAAACCTCGTCCAACTTCCACGTCCACCGCAAAATCCGCCAAATCCCAGGATCGACCCAAACTCGTCGTCCTTGTTGTCGTCGATCAGATGCGGGCCGATTACGTGGACAAGTTTCGCTTCCAATGGACCGGCGGCCTGAAGCGCCTCGTCGACGAAGGCGCATGGTTTCGCGACGCCGCTTATCCCTACGCGGCCACGGAAACCTGCGTCGGGCATGCCACCATCTCCACGGGCTCTTTTCCAGCCACTCACGGAATGGTCGCCAACGCCTGGTGGGACCGCGAAACGCAAAAGCTCATGACCTGCACTTTCGATCCAAACGTGAAAAATGTCGGCTATGGCGGAGCCAATCCGCAAGGAGGCGATTCCGCCTGGCGCATGGCCGTACCCTCGTTTGCCGAAGAGCTGAAATTTCAAACGGGCGGCTCCACACGCATCGTCAGCTTCTCCCTGAAAGCCCGCGCCGCGCTGACCATGGCCGGCCACCAAGCCGACGCCGCCACTTGGTTCGACAGCGGCAATTGGGTCACTTCGAGTCCTTATGGAGTGCAACCCTTCATCGAAGAAATGGCCAAGGCGCATCCTCCCAAAGCCGACTTCGGCAAGACCTGGGCGTTTTCGCTTGCGGAGAAATCCTACCGGTATGCCGAGAAAGCCCTCGGCGCCGTTCCGCCCGAGGGCTGGGACCTCACGTTCCCGCATCCGTTGCGCGGAAAGACGGGCACGGGCGAACCTGACGCTGCGTTTTACAGCCAATGGGCGACCAGCCCCTATGCCGACACCGCTCTGACTGAACTCGCCAAGAAAGCCCTCGACGCTCTGAGTCTCGGCAAGTCCGGCGGAACCGACTTTCTTGCCGTGGGCTATTCCACCGTGGACTACGTCGGCCACGCTTTCGGTCCGCGCAGCCGCGAAATCCAGGACATTCTCGTCCGGCTGGACAAAGACCTTGGCGATCTCTTCGCCCGTCTCGACCAAAAAGTCGGCCGCGGCAATTACCTCGTCGCGCTGAGCGCCGACCACGGCGTGGCTCCCACCCCCGAAGACATGCACGAAGCCGGTTTCGATTCCGGGCTTCTGCATTTCCCCGAGTTGAAGGACAAAATCGAAAAGGCGCTGGCTCCTCTGAATTACCCGAAGCCCTCAGTCGCGTTCGTTAACGCCAACGACATTTACTTTGCCCCCGGCGTTTACGAAAAGGTGCTCCACGACCACGCCGCTATGCAGGCGGTCATCGAAGCGGCGCTGTCGCAGCCCGGCGTCGCCGCCGTCTATCGCGCCGAAGAGGTGGCTAACCGGCCGGCCACGCAAAGCCCCTTGATTCGCGGTTTTGCCCTCAACTATTTCCCCGGCCGCAGCGGCGACCTTTTCATTGCGCCCAAACCCTACTGGCTGATGGATAGCACGCCAGCGGGCAAACCACGCTCATACGGCACCAGCCACGGTGTTCCTTACAACTACGATCAACACGTTCCAGTTATTTTCATGGGATTTGGCATTCAACCCGGCGAGTATTTTCAGTCCGTCACTCCCGCGGATATCGCCCCTACGCTGGCCACTCTTTGCGGCATCACCCTCGCGCCCCGCGACGGCCACGCCCTCTCCGAAGCCTTAAAGAAACCGCAGCCGGGTGTCCCTGCCGCCAGGCGAGCACCCGCCTCTTCCGCGAGTCCCTAATCACAACAGGCCACCTGTCAGGTGACCTGAGCTTCGAGTCCGTGCTATTCTCTTGAAGAAGTGACTTCCGCCCGCCCGGTTGATCTCAGCGTGCAGATTGGCGCGTTGCGCCTGCGGAATCCTATTCTCGCCGCTAGCGGCACCTTTGGTTACGGCCTCGAATTCGCCCACCTCGTCAACTTGCATCGCCTGGGCGGCTTTGTCACCAAAGGCCTCTCCCGCGAACCCATCGAAGGCGCACCGGCTCCCCGCTTGTATCCCACCGCCTCCGGAATGTTGAATGCTGTTGGCCTTCAGAACGTGAGCGTCCGGGCCTTTGTCGCCGAAAAACTCCCAGTACTGCGAAAATTCGATGCGGTTGTCATCGCCAATGTGTTCGGCTACACCCTCGAAGATTATGTCGAAGTGATTCGGGTCCTCGAAAACGCCGAGGGTCTGGCTGGCTACGAACTGAATATCTCCTGCCCCAACGTCAAAAAGGGGGGAATGCAGTTCGGCAGCGACCCCTCGTTGGCATCCGAAGTCGTGGGAGCAGCCCGAAAGGCGGCTTCCAACCGCCCGCTTTGGGTTAAACTCTCCCCCCTGGTTACAGACATTGCTCTTATTGCCCGAGCAGCCGAAGAGGCTGGCGCTGACGCCCTCACCGTGGCAAATACTTATCCCGCAATGGCCTTGGATTTCCGTACCGGCCGGTCCCGGCTGGGCTGCCCCAGCGGGGGTCTTTCCGGCCCGGCGATTAAACCTATAACTTTGCGGCTGGTCTGGGAAACGCGGAAGGCGATTCGGTCACCAATTATAGGTCTGGGAGGTATCGAGACGGCCGACGACGTGCTTGACTATCTTTCAGTAGGCGCTTCGGCAGTACAGGTCGGCACGGCCAGCTTCACTGACCCGAGGGCCAGTGAGCGTCTTGTCGACACCCTTACGAACGTCCTAGAACGAGCTAAGGCGTTTACTGTGAATGAGATAAGGGACAAATTCGTAGCAGAAAACAGTTGACATAACGACCCCCTTCTGCTACGCTTTTTTGGAGTTCGGTAGCAAAAAACACACACTATGAGACATCGATTCTTCATGATCTGGGCCGCGTTCCGGTGGGTGCTCCTCATGTTCCTGGTTGCCCCGGTGATGGAAGCCCCCCTCGTAGCGCATCTGAATCGACCTGTGAAGCCGATTAAGACCTGGGCCGGCAATGCTAGCTGGTATGGACCAGGATTCAACGGCCGCAAAACCGCCAATGGCGAGATTTTCTCGACCGAAGCCTTGACGGCGGCACACCCTAACCTTCCCTTTGGCTCCTTGGTTCGCATCGTCAACCCGCGCAACGGCAAGTTTGTACTTGTTCGCATCAATGACCGCGGACCCTACCAGGAAGGACGCGAAATTGATGTATCCTACCGTGTAGCCCGTAACCTTGATTTGATTCACCCGGGCGTAAGCCAGGTCCGGCTCGAACTGATGCAGTTGCCCGAAAAGCACTGACCCCGAAGGAGGTCGGGGTCATCTATGACCCAGACCACCTTCGACGCCCATCCCCGCAGCAGCCTGATTGTCGCGCTCGACTTTGATTCTTTATCCTCCGCGGTGAAGTTTGCCACGCAGATTGCCGATCTTGTCGGTATGTTCAAGATCGGCAACCAGCTTTTTACCGCCGCCGGCCCTGCCGCCGTCAAAGAAATTGCCACTTTGGGCACTGGTGTCTTCCTGGACCTGAAATACCACGATATTCCAAATACGGTTGCCGGAGCTGTGCTGTCCGCCGCGGCCATGTCCGGCGTGCAGCTTGTAAACGTGCATGCTCTCGGCGGCAAAGCCATGATGGAAGCGGCGTCGCAAGCGATCTGCGCCGGAGTGCCCATGGGTGCGGACCGGCCGCGCTTGCTGGCGGTCACGATTCTCACCAGCATGGATCACAAAGCCATGAAGGAAGTGGGCGTGGGCGGCACCCCGAAGTCGCGCGTGGTCAAGCTCGCGCAGCTCGCAAAGGAAGCTGGCGTGGATGGCGTGGTCGCCTCGGTCCAGGAAGCCAAGGCAATTCGCAAGGCCTGCGGCGACGGCTTTCTGATCGTTACTCCCGGCGTGCGCCCAAAGCACTCCGATGTCCAGCCCTCTGCCGACGATCAATCGCGCAAGGCTTCACCCAGGGAAGCGATTCGCGCCGGCGCCGACTTTCTGGTGGTGGGCCGCCCGATTCTTGCCGCCGCCGATCCTCGCGCCGCCGCACAATCCATCGTCGACGAAATCGTCTCGGCAAAATAACGACTCCCGTTTGACCGCTGATTCTTTCCTCCAGTAGCATCCAAAGCTGCGGGAACTTTCGCTCCGCGCAACCATGACTGCTGCAACGCAAACCGCTGGGACAAAAAGTGTGATTGTTGGCACGGCGGGGCACATTGATCACGGCAAGTCCACGCTGGTTGAGGCGCTGACCGGCACGCATCCTGACCGTCTAGAAGAAGAGAAGCGCCGAGGCATCACGATTGATCTCGGCTTTGCCTTCCTTGAGGAGAACGGCGTGCGCTTCGGCTTTGTGGATGTCCCGGGGCATGAGCGGTTCGTCAGCAATATGCTGGCGGGTGCGGCCGGAATCGACGTTCTCCTTCTTGTGATTGCGGCCGACGAATCCATCAAGCCGCAAACGCGCGAGCACTTTGACATCTGCCGTTTGCTTGGAGTGCAACGCGGAGTCGTCGCGCTGACAAAAAGCGATCTTGTGGATAGCGACACCATCGAGCTGGTGCGGCTCGAAGCGGAAGAATACTTGCGCGGATCGTTCTTGGAAAGCGCGCCTCTCGTTCCTGTGAGCGCCAAAACGCGCGCGGGGCTCGAAGAACTCAAGAAAGCTCTTCACGCCGCGGTGGGAGGGGCGGCGAAGGATGCCTCGCGCTATTTTCGTCTGCCGATTGACCGCGCCTTTGCGATGAAGGGATTTGGCTCGGTGGTGACGGGCACGCTGATTTCCGGAAGTGTGGGCCCGGGTGATGAAGTGGAGCTGTTCCCCGGCGGAGTGCGTTTGCGCGTGCGCGGCGTGCAATCGGGCGGGAAGGCCACGGAACGAGCCGCGCCCGGTCAGCGCACCGCCGTGAATTTGGCGGGAATCGAACACACGGCGCTGAAGCGCGGAATGGTGCTGGCGACCCCGGGAAAATTCCGGAAGACGCGGCGTGTGGATGGGCGACTGGAACTGCTCTCGTCAGCCCGAAAAATGAAGCCGGGAACCCGCGTGCACTTCCACGCCGGCACAGCAGAGACCATTGCGGAAGTCTTTTTTCACGGGCAAAAGGAACTGCCCCCGGGCGGCAGCGCTTTTGCCAATTTGAAATTGCAGGACGAGATTCTCGTTCTGCCCGGAGACCGCTTCATCGTGCGCCAGTTTTCGCCGGTGGTGACCATTGGCGGAGGAGCCATGCTCGACCCGTTGGCGCGGCGCCCGATGCTGCGCGATACCGGAAGAACCGCGTATCTCGAAACGCTCGAGCGGGGAAATCGCGAGGAGATTCTTGGGGCGATGACCGAACGCGCAATTCTCGGTCTCGGCTACGAAGAAATCGTCGCCCGCACAGCGTGGGTGGATTCGGAAATCCGCGACGCGGCCAAAAAACTCTCCGGAGCCGGTCGCGTGAAAACGGTATGCGCCGAACCACTGGTACTCGTGTCAGAAAAAGTCTTTGTGGAAGTTCGCAAGAAAATGCTGGAGAAGGTGGAGAAATTCCAAAAAGACAATCCACTTTTGCCAGGAATCCAGCGGGAAGACTTGCGCGCCAGCCTGGGAAAGCGCGTGCGTGCCGAAACGTTTCGCGCCGCGCTCGAGGAACTCGAGTCGCAAAAGAAACTTGATGCAGCTGGCGAATTGGTCAAGAAAGCCGGCTCCGAAATCACGCTCCAGCCTGAAGAAGCCAAGGCCAAAGATCAAATCGAAGCCGCTTTTGCATCCGCGAGCCTGCAAGCGCCCTCGGTGAAAGAAGTCCTCGCCAATCTCGCCATCGAAGCGAAGCGAGCGGAGCGGCTGCTGCAAATTCTGCTGCGCGAAAAGACGCTTGTGCGCGTGTCGTCGGAACTGATTTTTCACCGCGACGCCCTGTCACATTTGAAAGAGCGCTTAGCCAGCTACAAGAGATCCAAAGGCGAGAGAATCTCCGTGCCCGCGTTCAAGGAACTGACCGGAATCACCCGAAAATACGCCATACCCCTTCTCGAATACCTGGACCGCGAGAGGGTAACACGCCGCGCCGGCGACGACCGTGTTATCCTATAACCCAACAGACAGGCCTGCCCTTGCCGCCCGAGGTGCACCTGCGCTAGGGTGATGAACGGGACGGGACAGCCGGAGGATACAGATGTTTGAAAGTCCGATGCATTGGTTAATTGTTCTGGTGATTGTTTTGATCTTGTTTGGCGGAAAGCGCATCCCTGAAATCATGAAGGGATTCGGCGAAGGCATCCGCAGTTTCAAGGAAGGCATGTCCGGCGCTTCGCAAACACCGGCTCCCCCGGCGCAGGCAGCTCCGGCACCGCCAGCCGCGCCAGCACCACAGCCTTCGGAAGAAAAGAAGTAACGCTGACCCCGGCAGAAAGTCCAATCCAATGGGATTTGGGCGGCTCGTGTAGCCGCCCTTTGTTTTTTTACAAATGTTTTTTTACAAAGCAAACCCGCGTTTCCGTCTCTTGCGCCCTGGCCTTCCGCGCCAGGCCCGTTGATACATTTCTCCCTCGCCTGACACTCCAAAACTGGGCGGCATTGCTGTGTACTCTGAAGCAACTCGCGGAGATCTGGTAGGTTGACAATCAAAAATGCCGGGCATAGACTCATCTGCGAACCCTCAGCCCACCCTTAACTTGCAGGGGAACCAGCCGGCCCCGGCTTAAGGACTTTCCATCCCGACGGTGGTGGCAGTTATTGAAAACTGCCAGCCGGACAAACAACCAGAGAGCAAGGGCCTTTTGCAGGCTGAGTCTTCCGAGGTCGACACGGAGATACCAGTGTCCAAGAAACAGTTGCTCATCATCGCAAGCTCCGTAGGTGTGATACTTTTGCTCGCCATTTTGACGCTGGGCAAACCGATCTTCAACAAACGAGCGAAAGACGTTCGTAACGGCTGGAATCGCGAGGGAATCAAAGCGGCCTATGTGGCCACGCAACTTCGCGAGGTCGACAACGCCCACTCGTCGCTGATTCTTTCCTACGACGTCAGGAATCTTACTGACGTTGATTACCGGCTGGCCGAAGGCGCCGGGCTTGTGGTTATGAGCCGGCTCAAAGGCGACGGGAGCCTGAGCCAGGAAGAATCCATTCATCTGAGCTATCCAGTCTTTCTGCCTGCCAAGCAGCGCGCACGGCTGGCGATTGAGATTTCACGGGCCTTCCCCTGGCCGCGGGAAGATTCCCGTTACGAAGACAAGCTAAAAGAATTTGTGAAGCAAAGACTTGGGGGTGTCAGAGGTTTCGTCCTCTTTGACGAGGCCAGCCACAGTCAGATTGATCTTCCCGCAGCTTGGCCAGAGCTACAGGATAGAACCCAAACGGGAGGCTGATTCGGAGCAAGCAGAACCGAGAACCGATCGATCATCACGGAGAAGCACAACCATGTCCACCTCAGCGGCAGCTCACAAACACGATTGGAGAACCAACGAGCGGCGTTCCTGTACCAGAGAACCTCTTAGTTGGATCGTGCTGGTGTTCTTTGGACAGAGCAATTGGGGCAAGCTCATTGACCTGAGCGAGAAGGGCATGTGCTTTGAGTTTGAGCAACCCCCTTCGATCAAGGAGCCCATCGAGTTCACCTTCGAGGCCATGGGCTGTATGTCCATCCCGCACGAAGGGAATGTCTTCGGCGACTCGTTTCAAGCCGAGGGCCGCGTGGTCTGGACTCACGAGTTTGAGAGAACTGCGGGAGTGCAATTCCTGAATCTGTCACAGAGAGGCCTGGACCAAATCCGGACCTGGCTGTCTTCCGCCACCGGGCACGTTGCTCCTCCTCGCGACGCGGTGAACGTCGGGCATACTGCGGGGTTGACCGAAGAATTGAAAAGGGAATGGAACGCCGAATGGAACCGCCGAGCGAGCCAGCAAGCGCCAGAGCCCTTCACTCCGAAGGCAGCTCCTTCCCCACGGCCCCAAGCGCAAGTCGAATCAGCCCAGAAAACCTCAGAATTCAAACTGGAGGAATTCGATTCCCATTTGGAGTCGATGTGGGAGCCCGAACCCGCATTCGGTCCGCAGCCTCCGCCCCGGCAATCAGCATTTCATCGCGAACCCGAGGAAAAGTTTGCGCAACATACCGTCGAACCGGCGGCCTTCAGCACAAATCTGCTGAAGGATTTCGAACGTGGGACTGCCCCTCACAGTGCGAGCGCAGCGCCTGCGGACTTAGAAGGTTTCTGGAGTGAGGACCCGGAGGTTGCGCCGCAAAGAGTCGAAACTCCATTTTCCGACGCGGAGATGGCGCGAGCCGTGCGGGCGCATGAGAGGCTCGAGCACAGCGGCTTTGAGGTTCCCGCAATCCCGCGAGAGGAGGAGCGGCCAAGACAGGGAGTGACGTTGCGGCCGAAGCCGCAAAAGGCGCGCGTCGGATACGTCATTGCGGTGACCTGTCTCGGTACCCTACTGGTGGCCGCGGCGGTTATCGCAATTGCGACCAGGTCCACGGGAAAGGTCGGGGATGGCGAACTTGCATCGCTGGCCCCAGAGAGCCGAGTTGATGCGGGAACCGCAGAGCGCGGCGCTGCGGAAAGTTCACAACCGTTCCTCGTCGAAGTATTGGACACGTCCAGCCGTCGGTTCGTCCTTTGGTTTACGGGCGATAGCCGTCAGGATGTCAGCACGCGCGAGGTGCAAAGACCGGCTTTTTCCGGAGTTTCCTCCTCGCGAGATCCCCTAGTGGCCGACAAGCCGCCTGCAAGGGGCGAGCCCGCTCGCGATTTTACTTTGGTTTCCCCTCACGCCGGGGCAAGAACGACCGCCCCTGCCGGCAGCTCTGAAGCCCTTGTAGCGCCCACCATTGGAGAAGCGCCGCTGGGCTCGGATGTGCCTCTTCGAGCGAACTTGCCAAGCCCGGCAGCTCCGGTGGAACGAACCCTCCCCATCGGAGGCGACGTTCAGCCGGCGCGGTTAATTCGCGCGGTGCTGCCAGCTTATCCGCAGCTAGCGAAATCCAATCGCGTGGCAGGAGATGTCACGCTGGATGCGCTCATCGACGCTTCGGGCGCGGTCAAGGACGTAAGCGTGATTTCCGGGCCGGTGTTCTTGCGCGAGGCGGCCAAGGCGGCGCTGAAACAATGGAAGTATGAGCCGGCGCGCCTCGACGGGCAGCCAACCGCCATGCATCTCACGGTCACCGTAAAATTCAGAACCGACCAGAAGTAGCCAAGCACCTGTTTCCCGTTAACTGTGGGCGGGGGACTTGGGTTTGCGTACGCCCCTACTCTCAATAGTTATTACCCCTCTCTGTCGAATCGACGTGTCCATTTCTCTGTTCCACACATCAGTAACTCTAGGGTTCATTCCCCCGTACACATAGAATGGAAGGCAGACTCCACGGGTCTGCCCTTTATCGATGCTTGCCCTGCGAGACAATCTGGCGCAGTGCCTTAGCGCACTGCAAGCGCACAAGCTGCGCGCGTCCCTGACTATGCTTGGGCTGACCATGGGCGTGGCTACGCTCATCACCGTGATGACGATCGTGCAGGGAGCGAACGCCTATGTAGAAAACAAGATTGCCAACCTGGGAACGAACGTGTTCCAGATTGCGCGCACGCCGTTTGCCGTGACCGACTTCAACATCATCATCAAGGCGCTGAAGTACAAGAAAATCGAGATGGAGGACGTGCGCGCGGTCCAGGAAGCATGTACGGCGTGCGGGGAAGTGGGAGCGACGGCCAGCGCCTCGGTCAAGGCGAGATACGAAGATAAAGAATCGACGGACGTGAACTTCTACGGCCAAACACCAAACATGGCCAACATTGATTCGCGAAACGTGGAGCTGGGGCGGTACTTCAGCGCCTGGGAGTCGGACCATCGCACCTACGTCTGCCTGATTGGGGACACGATGGTGCAACGGCTGTTTCTCGGGGTGGATCCTATTGGCAAGAGCATCCGCATCGGCAATGACGAGTTCACCGTTATCGGCGTGATGGAGAAGATCGGGAGCGTGCTTGGACAAGACCAAGACAACTTTGTGATCGTGCCGCTGCCGGTGTTCCTGGAAATTATCGGAAGCCACACGACGAGCTTGACCATCAATGTAAAGACAAGCGCGGCCCATTTTGAGCCAGCCCAGGACCAGGTGCAGCTCATTTTGCGCGCGCGGCGGCACTTGAGCGGAAAAATGGAGAACGACTTTTTCATCGGCACCAAGGACAGCTATATGGCGCTGTGGAAGAGCATCAGCTCGGCGTTTTTCGGAGTTTTTATCCTCGTAAGCGCGATTTCGGTGATCATTGGCGGTATTGTGATCATGAACGTGATGCTGGTGAGCGTAACGCTCCGTAAGAGGGAGATTGGCGTGCGGCGCGCGATGGGGGCCACCCAGGGCGACATCCTGAAGCAATTCATCACGGAAAGTTTTATGCAGTGCATCGCCGGCGGGGCTATTGGCATCGCGCTTGGGTTTTTGGTCGCGCTGGTGTTGCGCACGTATACGCCGTTTCCAGCGTCAGTGCGAACTTCGGTGGCCATCATGGGCGTGATCATGAGCTCGGCGGTGGGACTGTTTTTCGGGATCTATCCGGCGCTGCGGGCGGCAAAGCTGGATCCGGTGGTTGCGTTGAGGTCCGACTAATGGCGCTCATGACCCTCGAGCAGGCGCGCGAGAATTTCCTTGCGGCCATGCAAACGCTGCAGTCCTCCAAGGTGCGGTCGGCTTTGACCGTGCTGGGAATCGTTATCGGCGTTTCTTCGGTGATTTCCATGGCCGCGATTATTCAAGGACTGAATAAGTTTGTTCAAGACCGCGTGGAGTCGCTGGGCTCGCGGACCTATTTCCTGACACGGTTTCCGCCGGGAACGGACCCTTCGCGCATGCCGCAACGAATTCGCGTGCGGCCCTATTTTGAATACCACTATGCCGAATACATCCGCCAGGCGGCTCCCGATGTGGAGGACGTGAACACCGTGGGGACACGCGGATTCTTCCTGGGAGACTCGAACCGGATCATTTACGGAGACCGCAGCGTGGAAAAGCTCATCGTGCGCGGAGCGGAGCCGTCGTACACGACGGCGCTGCCGCTGTTCACGATTGCGCGAGGCCGGTTCATCGGCGCGTTCGATGAAGCGCACGCGCGTCCGGTGGTGGTGCTGGGCGCGGCGATTAGCGAGTCGCTCTTTCCAAATGAGGATCCGCTGGGAAAAACTGTGCGCCTGAACGGCAGCACGTATGAAGTGATTGGCGTGTTCGAGCACGATCAGGGGCTGTTTCTCGGACCGGGCGTGGACATTTTCGCGATTATTCCGCTGAGCAAATTCCACAAGGAGTATCCGGAAGCGAAGGAGCTAATCCTCATCTTCACGATTCCCAAAGACGTGAACGTGGAAACCGCGCAGGGAGAAGTGATTCAGGCAATGCGGCGTCTGCGGCGCATCCCGGCGGGAAAAGAGAATAATTTTGAGCTGAGCTCGCCGGACTTTTTGAGCAATTTGTGGAACCAGTTGACGGGAGCGCTGGTGATTTTGACAACGGTGATCAGCTCGATTGGATTGCTTGTAGGCGGGATCGGCGTAATGAACATCATGCTGATCTCCGTGACAGAGCGGACCCAGGAGATTGGCGTGCGAAAGGCCATCGGAGCCAGGCGCGCGGACGTGCGGCTGCAATTTTTGCTCGAAGCCGTGGTGCTCACGCTGGTGGGCGGGACGATTGGGATTTTGATTGGAGCGGGAATTTCCACCCTGGTGCGGCTGACAGTTCCCTCGGTGCCGGCCACGCTTTCCTATTTGTGGGTGACGATCGGATTTGTGATTTCGGTCGGGGTGGGATTGTTCTTTGGATACTACCCAGCGAATTTAGCGGCCAACCTGGATCCGATTGATTGCCTGAGGTACGAGTAAAAACCCGCTGCGCCCCTGCAAATGCAAATCAATCCGCGCCGTAAGTCACGGGGCGGCGGAGGAATAGTACGCTTCGGTCCAGCCGAGTTCAGTCAGGGCTTGTTGCAGACGCGCGAGAGGCAGGCCCACCACATTGAAATAGCAACCTTCGATGCGAGGAATGTAACGTGCGGCGTAGCCCTGGATGGCGTAAGCGCCGGCCTTGTCGTGCGGCTCGCCGGTGGCGAGATAGCGGATGATTTCTTCGTCGGAGAAAGGAGCGAATGTCACCAGCGTGGTCTCGACGAAAGAGACGCGTTCGACATCGGGAAGGCGTATGAGACAAACGCCGGTGAGCACGGCGTGGGTGCGGCCCGAAAGCATTGTGAGCATGCGGCGGGCGTCGTCGGAAGAGCGCGGCTTGCCGAAGATGTGGCCGTCGAAAACGACTTCCGTGTCCGCTGCGATGAGGATGGAGGGGCCCACGGCGCGAGCGGCAGCGAGATCCCCTTTGGTGTTGGCGAGACGCTGGACGAGGTCCTCAGGAGATTCGCCGGGATGCGGCGTTTCGTCGATCGCTGACGAAAGCACCGTAAAATGATAGCCCGCGTTGCGAAGAATCTCAGCGCGACGGGGCGAAGCGGACGCGAGAATCAACTTCATGAGTACCTCAAACCCGAAGAATACTACAATGCAAGCAGGATGACAGCCGGGCTAAGGGACAGCTAAATAATCGCGGCAGAACCCTGTACGTTTGACCTTGCCCACCAGACCCATTAGCGTGCGGAAACCCGGGCGATCCGCGTGATTGTGCGCCAGGCGGAATAAGCGAATGCAAGTTCCACTCCGATGCTCTTCTTGTCGGCACTGAAGTGGGCGCGCTGGTAGACGAAACCCCGGAAACGACGGCGGCGGTTTCGAATCGTGATCAGTTCCATGGCGCGGAAGCGAGTGGCGGCGAACCTGCGAAGTACACCGCTCGCAGGCGAGGCTCACCTTCCCGCCTCGACAAGCTATGGGGAGGTCGCGCACGACTTTCAACGAAGAGTTTCGAGAGGATGTACGTCGATTACGCTGGGCGCCGCGGGGTCGGTAAACGCTGGGCGAACTACTCGTTACCTATCTGCATTGGGAACGGCTGTCAAAGCTCACCTAGGCACGATCTTGCGCGGGCCGCGGGGACGCAGGATCACTACCGAATGGCCGACAATCCAGTCGCGACGCCTTGCGTGCTGCCGACGCAGAGGCAGTTTGGGTCGTTCCTTCAGCGAGAACTCTCCGAAGACCGCAATTTCAATCAAATCAACGGAAACAATGGCAGGCATACTAGGCTTTTACAGATGGGAAAGCTTCTATGAACGCTGTCGAGAAGGCGCTCTGGTTCATCGAAAGTCACTCTGGAGGCGAAATTACGCTACTGGACATCGCCAACACAGTCGGCGTATCGCGCTTTCATATGGCACAGGCCTTCGGCGCGGCCACAGGTCTCATGCGCTACGTGAGTGGCCGCCGATTGACGGAAGCGGCCAAAGCCTTATCGCACGGCGCACCGGATATTTTGTCCGTCGCTCTGGATGCAGGGTATGGTTCGCATGAGGCTTTTACTCGCGCGTTCCGCGATGAGTTCGGTGTGACGCCCGAAACCATTCGCGACCAAGGAAGTCTGAAGAGAATCGAAGTTCTCGAGCCAATCAAAATGGAATGAAACACTGCTCATCAAGCTCGAACCCCGACGCGTGGAGAGCGGCAGGAGGTTGCTCATCGCCGGAATAGGAGCGCGTTACACGTGCGAGTCGAGCGCGGGCATACCCTCGCAATGGCAACATTTTGTACCTCATCTGGGGCGGGACTACTCACCAGCGGTGTCTCGGCCCGACATAGTTTATCGTTTATCGCGGTTGCGCCTCTAAGTTGTTATTTATCAATAGTACCGGAACCTACTTGGCAACTGTTCGTCACCCCAGGTGTTTCTAATCAAGGATGCGGCTTGAAGTGGCGATTTCAGCCGCGTTTCCCACCCCCCAGCAAAAACCACCCAGCAAAACGCCAGAAAGGTAGGAATCATGCGTATCGCACGCTTAATCAGTTCGTTGTTTCTCTCGTTCGCTGTTGCTTCACTGGCGATACCGGTTCCATCCCGAGCACAAGTTGCTGTGGGCATCTCTGTTCGGATTGGTCCTCCTGTATTGCCCGTCTATGTTCAGCCGATCTGCCCAGAACCCGGCTACATCTGGGTCCCCGGCTACTGGGCCTACGGTCCCGATGGCTACTTCTGGGTTCCAGGCACGTGGGTCTTCCCTCCAGAAGTTGGCCTGCTCTGGACTCCGGGCTACTGGGACTGGGATGACGGCTTCTATATTTGGCACGACGGCTACTGGGGAACGGAAGTTGGCTTCTATGGCGGAGTCGACTACGGATTCGGCTACCCCGGTACCGGCTTCTTCGGCGGTTACTGGCAGGGAGGCGCTTACTACTACAACCGCTCCGTGACCAACGTCGACGTCACCATGGTGCGCAACACCTACAACACAACGGTCGTCAACAACACGACGGTCAACCGCGTGAGCTTCCACGGTGGTCCGGGTGGCACAACGGCTCGTCCAACGTCGCAGGAGTTGCAGGCCGGTAACCAGAGTCACGTTGCCATGACCTCCGTGCAAACGCAGCATCAGGAAACGGCCCGAACGGACCGCGCGTTGCTCGCTTCTGTGAACCACGGCCGTCCGGATGTCGCGGCCAGCCCGCGGCCCGGCGAATTCCATGGTCGCGCCCCGTTAACAAAGGGCACGGAACCCAACCCGAATTCTGGCAAAAGCAACCAGGATGAAAGGAATCGCCCGGGCAACGGAAAAGACATGAATCGTTCGAACGCGAACGATCGTCCGCCCTCGTTACGGGCATCGGATGCCGCTCCCGGCAATCCAACGCTGGAGCAGAAACAGCAGAAGGAACAAGAAAAACTGCGCCAGCAACAGGATACAGAGCGCCAGAAGATGGGAAGCCAGCACAACCAGGAACGGCAAAGACTGGAACGGGGCCGAGCCGATCAGCACCGCCAGGACGAACTCCAGCACCGACAACAACAGCAAGCTGAGCAAATGCAGCGTAAGCACGACCAACAATCCCAGAAGCTGCAGGAGCGCCAGCAAAAAGAACAACAGAATGAGCAGGAGAAGCAGCAGCAAAAACCACCGAAGGGCGGCAAACCCTCCGGCTCAGAGCAATAACGCAAGAACTCTAACCGGGCGGGGCGTCTCTGCTGGGCAGAGCGCCTCGCTCTAAGTTAAGGTGGTAATCGAATCAGCGACTTCCAGGCGCAAGTGGGGCGCGGAGGCTTGTATAAGCAGCCGATGATCCAGGGCGGGACAGAACATCAGTACACCGAGGCGAAAAATGAGCAAAGAAGGATCGCTTGCCTCCGGGACTCGAAAAACAACTGGTTCGCAACGGAACACTTCCTCCAGGTTTGCAAAAGCGTTTTTATCCAGTCCCGGTTGAATTGGAGCGCCGTTTGCCTCCGCCTCCACCGGATTGTGCGCACGTCTTGATCAGTGGCCACATCGTTCTGCTTGACCGCAAAACGAATCTAATCGTCGACGTTTTCTCCTTCTAACTAGGGCGAAGCGCTTTGTTCATTTATTCTTCGCGAGGCTAGACCAGAACCTAGGCAGGCGCGTCAATCTTGCTCACAATTGTTGCCGGCGTTTAGGGAAGACCTGTCCCGTAGGACCGGAACGCAAACTGAAGGCGCCGCTGTCGGAACAACCTTTCATTGCGAGCCTGCGTCAAAATAGGCACATACGAACTCCTAGCCCATCCAGGAAGTTCAGGCTCGTCAAAACCCTGCCCATTTGGATTAAAACTTTGCCCATTTAAGTGGGTTTAATTCTCAGGAGCAAAGCATGAGGGGGATGATCCTTGCCAGTGCCTTTCTTTCCCTAGGCCTATCCCTGGGGCTCTCGCCGTCTGTTCGGGCCCAGTCCAACGAGGACTCGGGAAAGGGTCTCATCTGGTACGAAAGCCTGATAGGCAGTTCGAGTTCTCTAGGGACCGTTACTCGATTCGATTCTACGGTCGGATACAACTTCAATCGCCACTTTGCTGTTGACGTCGGGGCACCCATTCTCTTCGTCCAAGCTAGTTCTTCAACTTCTTCTACGACTACGATGTATCACTCCGCAAACGGCGTCGGCGATGTATACACCGATTTGCGTTTTACGTTCCGCAATCCCGCCGTCAACTATATTTCGACGATTCGGGGCACGGTCCCGACCGGCAGCACGAGCAACGGCTTCAGCTCCGGAAGAGTCACCGCCGACTGGAACAACCACTTTGATCGCGCCTTCGGTCGCGTGACACCCTACCTGAACCTTGGCGTCGCCAACACTGTGCCTGACACCGCGTACTTCGTTCGCCCGTTCACCACGTTCGGCTTGGAAACCCACGTCGACGGCGGTGCTTCCGTTAAAATCTGGCGCGCTCTGAATCTTCGTGGCTCCGCATACGCCATTGAGCCTTCCGGTCAGCAAAAAGTTTTCAGCAAGCTTCTTCACCAGACCGGCGGACCCCCTGGTACTCCTGGGTCGTCTAATGGCGGCGTTTTCCAAACCTCTCAGGAGACTACCGGCCCCGCGGATATTGCCCGAGACCACGGTGCTTCTATCGGTGCCGATGCCAGTCTTCATTTCGTGGACATCGCGATTGGCTACACCCATTCTGTGAGCTACTCACTCGACACGGTTTATTTTGGAATCGGTTTCAACCTAGCCCGCTTTTTCGGCAGTCCGTCTCACTAAGGAGGAATAAAGCAATGAACCGTCTGATCGTTCCGTTCCTGGCAGTTGGTACGCTTCTATTCCTGGGTCCGTCGGTCTATGCTCAGGGGCACGGTCGCCCACCGGGCACTCCCGGCGGCACGGGCGCCTCAGGCCCCCACGGGAACAGCGCCTCTGCAGGTCAAGGACATGGTTCATCGAATCCGATGGCCAGCACCGATCCTGGCAGCGTCCTGCAGCACAACTCGAATCTGGCAACTAAGCTGGAGACCCTGACAGGAGCCACAAATCTCACTGATCTGGAGGCAGATGCGAAAGCATTCAAGAACTTCGGTCAGTTTGTTGCTGCGGCTCACGTCAGCAAGAATCTAAATCTCCCCGGTGGGTTTGGGGCCTTGATGTGCGATATGACCGCTACAGGCGCGACCGTTGGCGGAACGGCCTCAACGTGCTCGAACACGACCAAGATGAGCCTGGGCAAGGCCATCCAGACCTTGGATCCGCAGGCGGATGCCAAGTCGGAGGCCAAAAAGGCCACGCAGCAAGCCAAACAGGACGTCAACGAGTCCGGTTCGTGATTTCTCGATCAAAGCGCCAAACAAGAAGACCGGGGGGCAGGGACGCGAATTTCTTTTGCAGAAGAATTGCGCAATCCGCGCTCGGCGGCCTTTTGCTTTTCTCCAGATACGCAATGTGCCTTCATTCCGCAATTCGAATGGCTGTGGCTGGGTTACTTCTCTATCTCCGCCCGACCGAAGCAAGCAACTGTAGTGCCGGGTTGTTTGCCGCCCAGTTCTTCAGTGCTGCGTCTCGTTAATTGGGCAATTTGGTCCGTTTGCTGACGTACAGGTCTCGACCGCCTGCGAAGCCGGTGAGGTCGGTGCGCTCGGAGCAGAACTAAAGCTCGGTGCCGTCCCTGGAGAGCGCCGGAGCCCCGTCGAAGAAGTTGGAGTTGACGAATACTGTTGCCGTTGGCGGTGTACCGGGAGGATCGAGAGGAGCCCAGGGGGACACGACACTGGTGGCACGAGAGAGTTTTGTATTGCGCTCACGTTGACCTTCCATTCGCAGTTGATGGGCACTGGGGGCAAGCAGTCATCCATCGTAGTGGCGCGCGTGGAAACCCACAGGTTCTCGCTCCCGAGGCTGCCCGGACGACCGGTGGAAAAAATCATTTCTAGGCCGTCGCGTCGCCGGATAGCCATACGCGTGTCGCGGAACGGCGAGCTGAGCGAATCCACCTTATTTCCAGTTCCCCAGCCCCCCAGCGTGTTGCAGGTGTTGAGATCTGCCGGGCAGGCGCTGACATAGATGTCGGCTAGTGCTGCATTGTTCGGAGTTAGGCTGCGCGTGAAGTACAGAAAGAGATTGCCGGATTGATCCTCAAAGGGCGCAGGACCGGCATTGTCCGCATTGGCCTGGTTGATGCCGAAGCCGTTGCCCATAGCGCAGCCGAGGTTGGTTGGAGCTCCCCAGCCGAATTCGCCGAAGTCTTCGTCCGCGTCTCGTCGATGAGTAACCCATAGCTCTCGCACCGTGCCGCTATAGCAGCCGCCGCCGCGCTTGCTGTCGAAGAAGAGCCAGTGGCCGTCAGTAGAAAGGTTGGGCGCCACGTCCTCGGCGGAGCTGTTGACAACAGGACCAAGGTTTCTAAGTGTTTCCGCTTTCCAGCAATCGTCCACGCTGTCGCGTTTCACTACCCAGAGGTCGAAATCGCCTAGACCTCCTGGGCGATTCGACGTGAAATCAAGGCTCAATCCGTCCTTGGAGATGGCTGGATGCTGGTCGTCAGAAGACGAGTTCACGACGGCGGGACAATGAGTTTGGTCGCTAAAGCACGATGTTGTTGCACGCACAAGGTCTCGAAGCACTGTGCCAGGCGGTGCGCCTGAGGGCTCGGCCACGGTTATGCCGTTGCGGCAAAAGCCGAGCAGGCGCGCGCAACGTTTTCGGATTTGGGAAAACTCTCGAGTGAGCGCTACGTGCCCGCCTATGACTTCGCCGTCGTTTATGCCGGACTGGCGGAGTACGAGTCTGTTTTTGGCTGGTTGGAAAAAGCTTATGAGGAACACTCGACCTGGCTGGCCTTAGTGAACGTCGATCCCCGCTTCGATCCCTTCCACTCTCACCCGCCTCGGTCTAGCGCCTGGGTGAGTGGGTTCTTCTTTTCTCCAGCCAATAGGCCGCAGCCGCAAGAATGAGATAGAGCGCGCCCATCCTGGCGGCGCCAGCAGCAAGGCTCGGCGGCGGCGGACCCCATAACACTAAGTAGTGCACAGCGAGAATAGCCAGCCCGAAGAGAAGTACTCCGTATCTCCCTTTGAAGGTATTGGCGGTGGTTGACCCCTCTTCGCGAGTCGGAACCCGATACCATCCACCGATATCCAGCAAAAACAACTGCTGACCAAATTGTCACGAACATTAGGCTGTGCGAGTACGGCATGTAATAAAGATCGAGTGGGAGCGAGGCGGTAAATGCCCGGTACGATTCGATAGTGCTCGATCCCTACGAGAACAAAGGGCAGCCAAAGCACATCGACAAACTGAGCGGCAAGAAACAGCAACCAAAGAGGGAGTTTGGTTCCGCGGTTTTCACCAAAAAGCTGACGCCGTAGTGCCCGGCAAACATTTCGCGCTGCATATCATGGTTCTTTCGTCTTGCACAAGCAGTTTGCAGATCCGTCGTGGCTCGCTTTTTGTGGCCTAAGGTAGCTCTCGCGCGGGGTTACATGATTCCTAAACTTGGGGACCGACGCGAATCGGCTGGACAAACTCGACTCGATTCTGGGCCGATGACGGGCAACCCGGAACTTGTGGCGACCCGGGTGAGGGAAGAGAGGTTAGGGAAAAAAAGTTCGGGCGACCTGCTAACGTCCCGGTGATGCAGTCTCGTTTGGGTAGTTGAAAAAGAGCTGATTGCCGTCGGGATCGTCGACCACGAGGAGCCGGTAGCCCCACGAGCCCTCCCTGACCGGAACGCCCTTGGCTTCGAGTTCCGCGCGCAGCGCGTCCAACGCGGCGACCTGGGCCTCGGGCGTCTCCGGCTCAACGTTCAGCGAAATGAACATCAGCCCCTTGCCAATCTTCGCCGGCCCGAAGGCGCCGGAACGATTCCCGCTAAAAAGCTGCGTGTCGGCCAGGATCAGCGCGCAGCCCTGGCGATCGACCTGTGCGACGCAAGCTCTGCCATCCTCGTCGAAGCGCCATGGGCTGGTGAAGCCGAGCCGCTCAACGTAAAAGCGGAGCGACGCCTCAACGTCAGTCACGTGTAGAACCGGACGTGCGAACCAGTCTGTCATAGGCCCTCTATCCTCAAACAAAAGACGACTTCTTCCAAGATCCCTTTCAGAAAGTGCTCATCTCCGGCGACGCGTACTTCGGCACGGTCGATGTAGAATGAAATTCATGGCCAAAAAAGTACTCTCCCATGGCGCGGTACACACCGTACCAGCGGATCTGCGAAAAGCCCTCATTTCTGACTCGGCGGCGCGGGCAAAGTGGGAAGATATTACTTCATTCGCGCGCAATGAGTGGATTTGCTGGGTTATCTCCGTAAAAAAACCGGAAACTCGAAAGCAACACATTGAGCGTGTTTGCTCGGAGCTTAAGGAAGGAATGCGTCGGCCTTGCTGCTGGCCAGGCTGCCCTCACGGCTGAAACGTTCGCGTCGTTTACCTGTTAGTCCGCTGCGCCACGTCTCTTTTTCTTCCGGCCTGTTTTTGCGTTCTTATCCATTCGCAGTTTCCAGGCCGTTCGGAGTGCGCCCGTGAGTACATCCTCGCTCGCTGCCTCTAGCCGTATGTGCGTGTGGCCCATCCTTCCCCAACCACCCGGAATCGGCAGGAAAATCTCAGGCGCCTCCTCAACGAACGCCGCCTGCTGCTCTAGCGTCAGCATCAGATTTCCGTAGCCCTCCGCTTGCGACGCCAGCGAAGCAAATTTCCTTCCTCCGACTCGAAACGCCGGCAATCCCGCGTGATTGTACACTTCCACGCCCTCCAAGCTCAGCGCAATCCTGCGAAAGTCCGCAGCCTTCATTGCGTTGGGTAGTCCCAAACATCGGGCGGCAGCTTATCCTTGAGCGATGCATACATAGCGTCGCGGAACAGTTTCAGAGCCGGATACGGCCGGAGGGCGATAGTGCGCTCCACGATCAGCCCCTGCTCGTTGTCCACGATGACCTCCATGCTCTCGAACTTGTGACCATCCATGGTCCCCACCCAGCGCAAGAAGGTGGTGCGCTCATCGAGCTTAAACTCGGCTGTATAGGTACCGGAACCACGCGTAGCACTCGACTGAGCGAAAATCGCAGCGCTGACTTCACGCCCCTCGATCGGCCGCGCCAGGATCGGGCTGTTGAATACGACGTTTTCGGCAAGCAACTCGCTGATCTGAGCGGGTGTAGGCTTACCCGATTCCCGTAGTTTGCGTAAAGGATGCATTGTGATTCCTCCTATGATGAGCGTGCCTCTCGCTGAGCTGTTCCGGGCTTCCATTGCCTTGACGGAGTTCACAAACGCTTTTTCCAAAACCCCTTTGCCGACGGTTCCGACC
>Ga0126369_10000269_pt1 | contig 33516 bp, 25 predicted proteins | sample PanSoiMetaPlot_1_FD_109646 | JGI IMG/M metagenome (GOLD analysis project Ga0126369, IMG submission 109646) | Tropical forest soil microbial communities from Panama - MetaG Plot_1 | ecosystem: Environmental > Terrestrial > Soil > Tropical forest > Bulk soil | place: Panama | collected 2016-02-17
CAACGCTTCACGGGTAGCCTTGCGACTACACGCGCATGACACGGGGCCAGGTTGGCTTGCTAGGCCTTACCTGTACGACTCTTTCATTCGCGACTTCACGCCGGCTTATCCCGGCGCACTCCAACTTCGGTCCAAAACCCTGGCTGTTGCGGTCCAAAACCACCCACCTAGCGACGTAAGGCAACAGAATCAACGAGGGTTAGCGAAGGAAGATTTCTGTATTATAGAAACGCCCTTCCCTGCTCGCAAGGAGGACGGTTGACGCTACCCTACCGTTGGCAGTGGCGCGTGGAACGCTGGAAAAACGCGGTGCGCGGATTCTTCGGCGGCGGCGAACAGCAGCCCCGCCCAAAACTTTGTCCCGTCTGCGGCGCCTTAGTGGGCATCAACGCCACCCGCTGCCACGAATGCGGCGCCAGCCTTCGCTTTTCTCTCGCCGCTCTGAGCAAGAAGCTTTCCGGGCTTTTTGGCGACAACGAAGCTCCCGTTACCACCGCTCTGCTGATTGCCAATATCCTGATGCTGGGCGCGAGCTGGCTTTCCTTCGCGGCCATCGGCGAGGGAGGGGGCCTGACCATTTTGTGGGGACTCGTCGGTGAGCCGCAAGTCCGCCTCGGCATGATCTACCCCTTTCTCATTTTCTTTCGGCATGAGTGGTGGCGCCTGGTCACGGCGATGTTCCTTCATGCCGGCCTCGTCCACATCGGATTTAACATGATGGCGCTAATGCAATTCGGCCCGGCGCTGGAAGAGCTTTACGGGTCGGCGCGCTACCTGTTTCTCTATGTCGCGACGGGCATCTTTGGTTTCCTATTGAGCGCCGTCACCGGGCACTTCTCCCTGGGAGCCAGCGGCGCACTGCTTGGCCTGGTGGGAGCGACGCTTGCCATCACTTCGAAGCGAGGTGGCTCTTACATGCGCGAATTGAGGTCCCGTCTGATCACTTCGGTTGCCATTTTGTTCGTGCTGGGCTTCTCCGGTTTCATGGCCATGGACAATTGGGCTCATGGCGGAGGGTTGGCGGCAGGCTTCGCGCTCGGAAAAATCTTCGTGGACCGTAAACCCATGAACATCAAGGAAATTCGCGTGGCCCACGCCCTCGGCTGGCTTGCGGGAATTGTCGTCATTGCCAGTTTCGTTTTGATGTTCATTCACTTCCACGATCCCTTGCCCGGCCGCGGATAAATCACAGACAGATCCAGCTTCTCCGAAGAGCGTCTTGAACGCAGCTCCGTGCTCGGGATCTCCGGAATCAGCTCATTGCTTCAGGAGGCGCTGGAGCGTTGAGCCTGCGCGCGACGGTGACCGAATAATGCACACCTGTGAAAACGCACAGAGCTGCAACAATATAAGTGAGAACGCGAATCAGCAACGCGAGATGAAGCGCGGGATATGCCGCGCCTAACACTACTGCAAAAACCAGCACGATTTGCGAAAACGTGGTGAACTTGCCGTAAATGCTCGGTGGAAAGGGACGGTAGCCCGAGGCTAGAATAATCACTACCGCCACCGTAAGGATGAGCAAATCACGGCTCAAGACCAGGATCGTCAACCACCAAGCGAATTGCTTTTTGAAAGCTAGAACAATAAACGACGACGAGAGCAGAAGTTTGTCCGCAATGGGATCGAGATACGCGCCGAGCGAAGAACGCTGGTTGAATTTCCGCGCGATCAGTCCGTCAATGCCGTCGGAAAAGCCGGCAATCACCAGAATCAGCAGCGCCCACTTGTACCTTTCGTAGGAAATTAAAATCAAGAAGAACGGCAGGAAGCCGAGCCGGAGAAACGTAATTTGGTTGGGTACCGTCCAGATGCGGCCCTTCATTGTGATTAAGGATAGCGTAATTCAAGGGCGTTTTTCAGGCAAATCAGCCGTTCACTCGCCGTCGGGGGCGGCGCTTCCGTACTCGTTGAGCTTGTGGTGAAGGGTTTTCAAGCTGATCCCGAGCAACTCAGCAGCGCGGGTCTTGTCATTGCCAGCGTCCTTCAGCGTCTGGAAGATGAGTTGCCGCTCCGCCGCTTCGACAGTTGTTCCAAAAGGGAAGTGAACGCTTGCAAGGTCAACGACTCGTGTTCCAAAGGTCTTGCCACCATCAAAGTCGAATTGCGCCAAATAGTCGAGGAGCGAACGGCCCAGCTTGCGCGCGAAGAGTTCGTTCATCGAGGGAATCGAGCCGCAAGGCTCGTCGAGCGCGACACGCTCCACGCGATGCATGGGGAAGAACACCGTGGGAAAGCCGACGCGTTCGCCATCAGGCTCATTCATCTGACGGATGAAATGATCGAACGAATTCAGGTCAATCCCGCGCAGCGTGACGCCGGAGGGATTGATGGCCAGCAATTCGCCCCAGACCTTTTCCTTCGGCGTGTGCAGGCTGACAATCACGATGGAATGCGGATCCATAGTTCGCAGGTCCTGTATTCAGACTAACGTATTTCGCCCCGCGCTTGGCTGCGCCGTGCAGAAAGAGCCAAGACGACAGACTCCTTCGTTGTAGGAAACGGCTCTCACTTCGTTTTCTCGTAGGCCTGGTTGAGCCACCACAGCGCGTCGCGCAAGTCCTCTATGGAGCCCACGTGGAACGAAAACCAACGCTTCCCGGGAGCGATGCGTGAATCTTTCAGGGCGCGCTGCTCCAAATCCTGCGGCATGGGATCGAACCGGAAAATGACGGAGTTTGGTGTATCGAACCCGCGCGTGACGGGCAGCCCGGCGAAAATTTTCTTTCCGCGGTACAAACCCATCATGCCGAACATGGGCTTGGTGGAAATCTGCGGCCAGCCGCTCACTTCTGTTTTCAGCATCGCCGACCACCGCTTCATCTCCTCCGAAATTGGCGGCATTTTCGGTCGCTCGCGCATCGCGCGCGATCGCGGCTTGACCGACGCGGCTCGTTTTGTTTTCTTCGCCTTCATCGGTTAATTCTTTCTCAACGCAGCGGCGGCTTTCGCGGTTTTTTGCGACCCGGCTCCGGCCGGGAGGCCGGGCCTCCTTCTTCAAGTAGGCATTGGCTTAGGGCCGCCGCTTGGCACCAGGAGTTTCGGTTCCGTTAGGGATTGCACCTGTTCGAGGGTGGCGTCAGGCGCGAGTTCACGAAGCAGCAAGCCCTGCGGCGTGACGTCGATGACGGCGAGTTCGGTGACGATGTGGTCCACGACTTCGACGCCGGTGAGCGGCAGCGTACATTTTTTCAGGATTTTGGGCTTGCTGTCGCGGGTGGCGTGCTCCATGGCGATGAACACGCGCTTCGCTCCAGCAACCAGGTCCATGGCGCCTCCCATGCCTTTGAGCATTTTGCCAGGAATGGCCCAATTCGCGAGCGTGCCCTTTTCATCCACTTGCAGCGCCCCGAGGACGGTGAGGTCCACGTGCCCGCCGCGAATCATCCCGAAGGAATCGGCGGACGAAAAATAGCAAGTGCCGGGAAGCTCGGTGACGGTTTCTTTGCCCGCGTTGATGAGGTCGGCATCAACTTCGGACTCAAGCGGATATGGGCCGACGCCGAGCATCCCGTTCTCTGATTGCAGAATCACGTCCATGCCTTTGGGCACGTAATTCGCGACTAGCGTGGGCATCCCAATGCCCAGATTGACGTAATACCCGTCGCGCAGCTCCAAGGCAATGCGGCGGGCGATCCGCTCCCGTTTTTGTTCTTCAGTGAGGGGCATTAAGACTCCGTAAAGCACTGCCAAGTCACCTGCCGTCTGCAATCCAAAACCGGACGGGCCGTTCCTCACGCGACGAGCAAGGCCTCCAATTGCGCCCAAGGATCCTCCCGGATACGAGCTGGTAAAGAACTCCGAGCATAAGGCGGACAATGGGGAAACCGAAAAGGCTCTTCATGACTTTTTCACGGTGCGGCGCTCGATGCGCTTTTCGTACTTCGGCCCCTGGAAAATCGCGTCCACGAAAATGCCGGGCGTGTGCACCTGGTCCGGCGGAAGCTGGCCGATGTCCACCAGCTCTTCGACTTCGGCGACGACGTAGTCGGCCGCGGTGGCCATCATGGGATTGAAGTTGCGCGCGGTTTTGCGATAAACGAGGTTGCCCCAGCGATCGCCTTTCCACGCCTTGATAAACGCGAAGTCGCCGCGCAGACCGCGCTCCATCACGTACATGCGGCCGTCGAACTCGCGGGTTTCTTTGCCTTCGGCGACCATGGTGCCGTAGCCCGTGGGCGTATAGAACGCGGGAATGCCGGCGCCGCCGGCGCGCAGCCGTTCGCTGAGTGTGCCCTGCGGATTCAGCTCGACTTGCAGCTCGCCGCTGAGCACAAGCTGCTCGAACAGTTTGTTCTCGCCCACGTAGGTGGAGATCATCTTCTTGACCTGGCGCTGCTGGAGGAGCAGGCCGATACCGAAGTCGTCCACGCCGGCGTTGTTGCTGACAACGATGAGGTTCTTCGTGCCTTTGCGGCGGACGGCGGCGATAAGGTTCTCCGGGATGCCGCAGAGGCCGAAACCGCCCATAAGGATGGTGGCGCCGTCGGTAAGCTTGGCGATGGCAGCGTCGGCGGAAGCGATGCGTTTATCCATAGGGAGTTGTTTGTTTTAAGTTGTAAGTTTTTAGTTTCGCAGACGAAAAAGCAAGAAATTCGTTCCGGGAGGGATTCTAGGAGCAAGCATCCTCTAACTCGCTGTAAATGCAACTGTTATCCGCCCTTATTTGTCGGACAAAGCTTGAAAACCGGTTTCGCGCTCTCCCGAAGTCAGCTGGAAGATTGCACGATCTCGGCCCTTCCATTAACCATGGCTGCGAAACTGTCGGTGGCCCGAGCGGAAGTCACTTGGAACTGTACGGAGGGATGCTTCTTGGCGTACCACTCCGTAAGCCGGTCGCCGAACTCCCTCATGGTCTCGGCGCCGGTGACGCGAAACGGCGCGCCTCCCACCGAAAAACCAGCCAGTGCGATGAATGCGAACGACACAAGAAGAAGGACACGCGACTTCATGAAGGTTCCGACGCTCCTTGAAAATGTTTAAGAAATGCAACCAGACCATAGAATACGAACTACCGCGGGAGGCGTAAGGAACAGATTCAATGTCGCGAGCACAGCTTCTTATTGCAAAAAAGGAGCACACGCCGAGGAACGCTCTATTGCCTGCGATGGTTGCAACGCGTGCCCAGCCCGCCACCAGCAGGTAACTCAAGAGAGGTTGAGAAGCGAGCGCAAGGCGGTGGGAGTCATGCTGGTGATTCTGTGGAAGGCGCGGGTGAAGTGGCTTTGATCGGCGAAGCCAGTGCTGAAGCTGAGTTCGGAGAGCGACACATGCGGGGCGAGCAGGCGTTCACACGCGGTGCGGACGCGCAGGCGATGGACATGTTCGCTGATGCCTTCGCCAATGCAGCGGCGGAAGACCCGGGAGAGATGGACAGGGTGCACGCCGGCTTCGCGAGCGAGTTCGTCGAGAGTAAGGCGGCGGCAATGCTCGATTTGCAGCTTGTCGAGTATGCGCGGGAGCCACGGCGGGACGAGGCGGCTGTCGCGCTGAGATGAGCGCGCCGCAAAGGAGAGCATTTCGGAGAGCAGGCTTTCAACCGAAAGATCATCGTGCGCGGGAGATGATGCGACTTCGCGAAAGAGCTTCAGTGCAAGCCACAGAAGCCGGCCGCCACCGATGTCGTCGCGCGGGGTGTCCAATGCGGCAGAGCACTCAGCGAGGCGCTTTTGCCACGAAGGGCGAAGCTCGATTTCATAAAGGCGGACGCCGCGGGGGCCGATCTCGTCCTGATGAGGAACGCCCGCAGGACGGAACATGAGAGTAAATGGAGCGTACTGACCTTCGCTGCGGCCGCAGCGCTCACGGTAATGGCCGTTGAGCACCAAGGCGAAAAAGGCAAGCTCATGCGAATGCTTGGGAAGCTTGCGCGGAGACGCGTGACGCACATCGGTGAAAATGGCGCCGCACCGCTCGCGCGCGCCATGGATGGCGCCGAAGAAATTGCCCGCGCCCATGTGCTGAACAGGAGACGAGGGCGCGCCGGAAACATTTTGGTTGGGAGCAGCGTTAGACATTAAGGAACCTCCGGCGGGAGGTTGCATTTATTCTAGACGGCTCAGAAGGCCGTTCGTTACCGTGTTGCGCAGAGGACGAACGTTCTGCTAAGAGATTGCAGGACAAGTTCGGGAGGGATGGCGATGAAAAGTTCATGGGTTTTGATTGGCCTTTTTGTGGTTGCCGCGGCGCTCGCGGCACTTGCGCCGCGTGCCAGCTCCAACAGCGAAAGCGCGAACCTGCCTGTTTATACGGCGGACGGGAACCTGAAGTTCCCTGCGAACTACCGGGAGTGGGTGTATCTGACTTCGGGTGTGGATATGAGCTACAGCCCGAATATGGATATGGGGCACTCGATGTTCGACAATGTTTTTGTGAATCCGGAAGCGTATAAGTCGTTCCTGCAGACAGGCACTTGGCCGGAAAAGACCATGCTGGTGCTCGAAGCGCGTATGGCGGGGAGCAAAGGCTCGATCAATAAGAACGGGCATTTCCAAACCGGAGAGATCATGGGACGCGAGGTACACGTGAAGGACGCGGCGCGGTTTCCGGGAAAATGGGCGTTTTTCAATGGGGAGGACGGAGTGACGGGGAAGCTCCTGCCGCGGGAAATGGATTGCTATTCGTGCCACGAACAGCACGGCGCAGTGGATACGACGTTCGTGCAGTTTTATCCGACGCTGCTGGAGATTGCGAAGAAAAAGAATACGTTGAGCGCGGCGTATTTGAAGGAAGAGGCGGGAAAATAGAAAGTGGAGATACGGAACAGACCGCGTGACGAGAGAATGAAAGCATCTAAAATGAGAGAGGAACCGCGAATGGGCGTGTAGCTCAGCCCTGGAGAGCGCCTGCTTTGCAAGCACGATAACTCATTCTAAGCCTTCCATTTCATACAGAAGAAGCTGCCCTGGGCGGGGAGGTCATCCCACAGCGTCTCATCGCCGAAATAGGTACAGACACACCCATGGCAATCGCTCTAGGCGTGCATGGTCCGCGTGGGCAACGATGACAACCTCTGGCGCAGAAAAAGTGAACGCTTTCGCGCGGTCCAGAGGTCGAGCAGCGGTGCGCACCTCTCGGGAGATCGGGCGCGAAATAGCAACTTGCGTAGAAGCGCGCAGCATTGTGAGGATCGGGACCTGGTTTTCGAGTGACGAGGAGACGCTGCTCAACCTCGGTCTGCCGCCAAACCGCAAGGGCGGCCAGCGCGGATTCAACCGTCGCTCAGGTTTCCCGCAGTGACGCCGCGACAGCCTCACACAGCCGAGTAGCGGCGTTGACTTTTGTGACGTAAGTTGTCTGACCGACATCAATAGCGGCTTTCATAATGTCGCTGTCGTTGTCCACTGTGAGGAAGACTATCCTCGACCTAGGGGATTTCTGCCTAATCATCTTGGCCGCTTCGATCCCATTCAAGCGGGGCAGAGCAATATCCAGAACTACGATGTCCGGCTGCAATTCACTTGCTTGCTGGACAGCTTCCTGCCCATCGGACGCTTCAGAGATGATCTTCCATTCTGGATGTGCCGCCAAGATCTCGCGAACTCGCGCCCGCCAGCCAGGGGAATCATCGACGATGAGAATACGCGCCAAGGCGAAATGTGTCATGACTCGGCCGACTCCCGAATGAGACGCTTCACTCGCACGCAGCCTTCCGATTGCCTAGAAAGCGGTTAACTTCTCGTGCCAGAGTCCTCGCCATCTGGGCCTTTGGCACAAGCAATCGACGATCCTCGCCGACTCTTCTGGTAATTCAGTACCAGAAATCATGATGATCCCTATTGTCGTCTGCATGGCCCGAAGGCGTTGAGCAATCTCTACCCCAGTCACTCGCGGCATTCCATAGTCGAGTGCGGCAAGATCGACGTTGCAGTCCTTGGCCAACTGCAACCCCTCTAGCTGGTTGCTCCCGACTAAGACCTCGCAGCCGGCGTGTTCAAGGATGATTTTTCAAGTTGTGGCACGCCACCATCGTCACGCATACGCGGCACTCGCACACCGACCGCCGTCTCCGTCGCTCTTGTCAGCCATGGCTCAACAACGCCGCAGATTTCCTGTTGTGAAGCGCCAATGTTCCGGATCGCTGGGCAAAGCGCAACGAACCTTCTCATGAATTCGGAATGACCACCTAACCAGCTGCCAGAAAAGAAGCTATTCGCATTTGTGACCTGTTATGCTAAGTTGTGCCCGTTGCAGCAGCTCCGATCGACAGCTCGGTTTGTTCGCTTCGGATCCTTCGAGGTTGATCTCCGCGAATGCAGACTCACAAAAGCGGGGGGGCGTATTCGTGTGCAAGAGCAGCCCCTTCGAATCCTGTCAGTGTTGTTGGAGCGTCCTGGTGAACTGGTCACGAGGGAGGAAATCCGAGAGCGAGTTTGGCCGCATGATACGTTTGTGGATTTTGACGCTGCTTTAAACACAGCAACGCGGAAGCTGCGCGAGGCCCTGAACGATTCGGCCGACAACCCAAGGTTTGTGGAAACGGTTCCGCGGCACGGCTACCGCTTTGTAGCTCCGGTGGCTTGGGCGCCCGAAGTACAGCTCGCGGTCCCAACCGAGTCCCGCGTCTGGAGGCACCCTCATGTCTGGCTCGCCGCCGCTTTGATCCTGGCAGGCGCAGCGGTTGTAGGATTCTGGCATTCCCGTCGTGCTGGTTTCAAAATCACTCCCAAAGACACTGTCGTTCTCGCCGATTTTGTTAACAAGACAGGCGAGACAACCTTCGACGACTCACTGAACACCGCCCTGAGCCTCTCTCTCAGGCAATCTCCCTTTTTCAAAGTGCTGTCAGACAGCGAAGTCGCGATAACCTTACGGCGGATGACTCGCCCCGCTGGCACGCAACTGACGACCGAGGTAGCACGGGAGCTTTGCCAGCGGGCCGGCAGCAAGGCCTATCTTGTCGGATCGATTGGCACTCTGGGCAGCAAGTACGTGCTCGGGTTGAAGGCGGTGAATTGCCAGAACGGAGACACGCTCGCGTCCGAGCAATCGATCGCGGCGTCCCAGGAAAACATCCTGGACGCGCTGGACGAGGCAGCATCGAGGCTACGCCGCGAGCTCGGCGAATCGCTACCTTCAGTAGAGAAGTTTGACGTACCGCTGGCGCGCGCTACAACGCCGTCGTTCGAAGCCCTAAAAGCGTACAGCCAGGGGCTGAAGGTTTTCAGTGAGAAGGGCCCTTCCGCATCTTTGCCTTACTTTCAGCGCGTCCTCGATCTCGATCCCAATTTTGCAGCGGGCTATAGGGCACTGGGCTTGGACTACTCCGGGCTCGGGGAGGTAGACCGAGCTAGGGAGTACTTCAGCAAGGCATTTCAGTTGCGGGATCATGTCAGCGAGTGGGAAAAGTTGGCGATCACCGCCGACTACTATCTGAATGTAACCGGAGAACTGAACAAAGCAACCGAGACGTATGAGCAGTGGATCGAAAGCTACCCCCGGGATGACGGGCCCTATTCGACTTTGGGCATTGTCTATGCCCTACAGGGGCAGTATGAAAAGGCGAGTGAGATCACAAGCCGGGCCTTGCGTCTTGCACCGTCTTTCGGTTCGTACGGAAATCTCGCCATTTACGCGCTTGCCTTGCAGCGTTTCGATGAGGGGCGGCGGATCATCCATGACGCGCAGGCGGGGAAAATTGACGGTTTCGAATTTCGCAGTGCTCTCTATGCTCTTGCCTTTCTCGCGGCGGACTCCGCGGCCATGGCCGAACAGCAGAACTGGTTCGCGGGAAAGCCCGAAGAGAGCGTGGGACTAGCACTCGCTAGTGACACCGAGGCATATCGAGGTCGTCTGGGCGAGGCCCGGGAACTTACGGCGCGAGCTGTGGAGTCCGCGATACGGGCCGGTAGCAAGGAGAGCGGGGCGATCTGGTTGGCGAACGCCGCTTTGCGACAAGCCGCCTTCGGCAATGCTGCCGAAGCGCGGAGGGCAGCAGCAAAGGCTTTAGAGCTCGCTCCCGCAAGTCAGGGGACAGAAGTCGAGGCTGCGCTTGCGTTTGCGATGGCGGACGATGCGCCGCGAGCCGAGTCGTTGGCGCAAGACCTACGCAGGCGTTTCCCGTTGGATACTCAGATGCAATCCCTTTGGCTGCCCGCCATTCAGACGCAACTGGCGCTGGACAGCAAAGACCCGACTAACATCTTGAATGCCCCGCAGAGTGCTTCCCGTACCGAGTACGGGGCGATTCTGTTTGTTAGTAATCCCTCTTGTCTCTATACAACTTACATTCGTGGGGAAGCTTATCTGGAGGCCGGGCAGGGCACGCAAGCCGCCGCCGAGTTCGAGAAGATTCTCGATCACAGCGGCATCGTCTGGAACTGCTGGACTGGCGCCCTGGCGCATCTGGGCGTGGCGCGAGCGAATGCATTGCAGGCGAAAACTTCACAGGGGGCGGATGGCGCCGCCCGCGTCCGAGCGCTCGGAGCCTACAAAGATTTCCTCACACTCTGGAAAGACGCCGACCGCGACGTTCCCGTCTATATCGCAGCCAGGGCCGAGTACGCGAGTTTGCGGTAAACGCTTAGATGCCGCCGTCGTTCACCTTAGGCTTAGCGGGCCGCTGCTCCGCTTCCCGCCCAATCTACTACGCATCGCCATCCCCACGTCGCTTAACGTCGTAGCCAGAGTGGTCGCATCGTCAGCGTCACCGCGACCACCGCTCCCGTGTCCAGATCGATCCGTGCTCGGCCTTGTGCGCAAAGTGCGTGCTCCCTTCCTTCATCTTCGCCTGGCTCTTCCATTCCTCATTCGTCATTCGCTTCTTGCGCTTCCGACCCAGCCGCGCCAATCGCTCGCAGTCTAGGGTCGACAAGGAGTCACGCGCAAACGCCAGATGGAATCGATGATCGGAGAGCGTACGAGTCTCCCGCGGTAAGTGACTGGCAGATCTTACAGTTCTCACATCTGCCGAATCGCCGCACACTAACCATTGGTTACAAAGGCGCGGCGATCAGGGACTACACCATGGATTTGATAGTGCTTTTACTCTGTATTTTAGTCGGTGGTGGCAGCGGCGGTGGTGGACATTAAGTTCCACAACCCGTTAATGGCATGAGGCCATCGGTCGGGCACATCTCAACGATGTCAGCTCTCACAGTCGCGACCAGGGCGGCTACGCGTAGTATAGTTTGTTTATCCAGCGCAGAGTTAGGTGCACGCCAACACAAAAACCGAAACTTGCGTGTAGCCAAGCACCTTAAGGCTGCTTGGGGCGCGAGGAGGCTCGTCGATGATGTATAGTTGTTTACGCGGCTGGAACGGTGGGCGTGTAGCTCAGCTGGGAGAGCATCGCGTTTGCAACGCGAGGGTCAGGGGTTCGAATCCCCTCACGTCCACCAAATTTTTTCACGGAACCGCAGAGCACTTCTGTTCCTAATCTTCAATTTTGCAAGGCCATTCTGCCGTATGGCGCGGTACACTGCGTGGTGTTATGACTCGCCGTGAATTCCTTGCCATCCTCGCTGCAGGAACTGCTGGAGCCGGCGTATCTTGGCCAGGTCATTTGGCGGCCCAACAGTCGGGGGGCATGGCGTCGCGCGGAGTCAGGGCGCAGCCGCGCGGAAAACCCTCAGGCCTGCCCTTTCACGCGCACTTCAGTGACGTTGCCGCCCAGGCGGGCCTGCGCGCTCCGGTGATCTACGGCCCTCCGGACCACATGGATTACATTCTGGAGTCCATGGGCTGCGGCGTCGCCTTCCTCGACTACGACAACGATGGATGGCTGGACATTTTTTTGCTGTCGGGGACGCGCCGAGAAGGGCCGGTCGAAGGAGCGAGCAACCGACTCTACAAAAACAACCGCGACGGGACTTTTACCGACGTAACCGCGAAGGCGGGCTTGCTGCGCCAGGGGTGGGCCTGCGGTGTGACCGTCGGCGACTATGACAACGACGGCCTCGAAGATCTGTTTATCACCGCATGGCCTCAGAACATCCTGTACCGCAACAACGGCGACGGGACCTTCACCGATGTGACGGAAGCGGCGGGTCTGTTACATCCGGGAAAACGGTGGGGCAGTGGGTGCACGTGGGTGGACTACGACCGCGACGGCCGCCTGGACCTGTTCGTCTCCAACTACCTGGTTTTCGATTTCGATAGAATTCCACCCACGGGTAAGAATCCCAACTGTAACTTCAAAGGCATTCCAGTCAATTGCGGCCCGCGCGGACTGGTTCCCGAACGTCCGATGCTCTATCACAATAATGGAGACGGGACGTTCGCAGACGTCACCGGGCGTTCCGGTATAGGTGCCGTAAAACCGGGGTTCAGCCTGACAGCAGTGGCGGCGGATTTGGATGGCGATGGCTGGCAGGATATCTACGTGGCTTGCGACTCGACTCCCAGCCTACTATTTCACAACCGTGGAGATGGCACTTTTGCGGAGCAGGGGCTGCTGTCGGGCCTGGCTGTAAACGAGGACGGCAATGAACAGGCTGGGATGGGGATAGCGATAGGGGACTTTGATGCCGATGGGCGGCTGGACGCGCTGAAGACACATTTTGCCGAGGATACGGTGGCTCTTTACCGCAATGCGGGCCACCTGGTGTTTGAGGACGTCACGTTGCGCTCGGGACTGGGTGTCGAGACGCGGTATGTCGGCTGGGGCAACGGAATCGCCGACTTAGATAACGACGGCCTGCCAGACCTCTTTTGGGTTACGGGAAGCACGTTCCCCGAGGTGGAATGGAAGCATCCGGAGTTTCCGCACAAGACCCCGAGGGTGCTGTTCCGCAACCTGGGCGGCGGAAGATTCGAAGAGCTTATGGATGGAGCCGGCCTTGCGATCGCTGAAGCGCACTCGAGCCGGGGCGTGGCCTTTGGCGACTTTGACAACGACGGAGACCTAGACATTCTAATCCTGAACATTAACGAGCCGCCGTCGCTGCTCCGCAACGATGTGCGCGGCGGTGGGCATTGGCTAAAGGTAAAGCTCGTGGGAACGCGCTCGAACACTAGCGCGATCGGTGCCGTGGTCACGGCGGCATACGGGGGGCGCCGTCAGGCGCAGGCGGTGCTGGCGGCGTCCAGTTACCTCTCCTGCGGAGACCGGCGCTTGCATTTCGGCCTGGGAGCGGCCACGACAGGGGAGCTGGAGATTGTGTGGCCCAGCGGCGTCCGGGAGTCAGTGAAGGGCCTCCGCGCTGACGAGCTCGTGACAGTGAAAGAGGGTGCTGGTGTTGTTGCACGGGAGCGATTTGGGTCGTGACCTGGATCGCGGCAGCGTTGTTTTCAATAATCATCCCTGGCTCTGCGGGCGGGGCGGAAATGTCGCAGGCGCGCCGTGCTCTGGCCCAGGCCCAGGGTCCTTCGGCCCAAACCCACGGGTCTGGCGTTGAGGCCCACCTCAGCCGGGGCCTGCAGCTCATGCAGGAGCAATTGTTCGAGGCGGCGGCGAGCGAATTCGAACAAGCTGTGATGCTCCATGCGGGGGATCCGAAGACACACCTTGAATTGGCTGTCTGCCTGTTGTCACTGGGACGCAACGACGAAGCGCGCCGCCAGTTCGAGCAGGTGCAGAAGCTGGCCGGTGAATCGCGCTACGTCACTTACTACCTCGGGCGGCTTGACTTGCTGGCCAACGATTATGCAGCGGCCATCAAGCGCCTCGACTCGGTGGCTGAGGAACCGCCGTTTCCAGACACGGCCTTCCATCTGGGAGTGGCGTACATTTCGTCAGGCAACATGGCCGCGGGAACCAAGTGGCTCGAGCACGCAGTCGAGCTCTTGCCGCGTGATTACCGCATCCATTACCGGCTGGCGCGGGCGTACTCGAGCGGCGGGCACGAGCAGGCAGCAGCTCGCGAATATGAGCTTTACTCGCAGCTTAGGGACGAACACAAAAACACGGAAAAAAACGTACGGGACTGCAGCAGCGCGCTGCAGACCGAGCCACTGGCCACGGCGCGTGAAGTCTGCCATCTCATTTACGACCCCAACGATGCGGACAAACTTACCTTGCTCGGGCAATTGTTCGGCGATTCGCGCGCGTTTGCTGAGGCGCTCGAGCCGCTGAAGCGGGCGGTGCAGCTCGATCCGAATTCGTTTGAGGCTTGGCACAACCTGGGAGTTACCTATTTCCGCCTGAATCAATTCAAAGAAGCGCGCGCGCCGCTGGAGAAGGCAGCGGCGTTGCGCCCGGAATTCTATGGCTCGGTGGTGCTTTTAGGCGCGACGCTCTACATGTTGGGCGACGACGCCGCGGCGTTGCCCGTGCTGGAGCGCGCCCACCGCCTCAATCCCGCCGATGCCCAGACGGCGGCCGTGCTGGAAAAGCTCCGCGCCGGCGCGAAAAAACAATAAACGAACTTTCTTCTTTATTTCTGCGACCCGCGACCTCGAATCAAATCGCAGTTGTGCTGCTTGGCTAGTCGAGATTCTTTCGTCCATCCTCGTCGGATGGCCTCAGAGCGCCAGTGCTCGGCTTCAGACTAATCAAGAAAAAAGGGCGGTATAGTAGCCGCCCTTTTCTGAGTTTACGTGGCCGTGACTACCAGGAGAATCGGATCATTCCCTGGAGGATGCGATGGCCGACGGTGTTGGTAGCGTAGCCGAAATTGGGGTTGCGGACGCCGCTTGAATTGAACGTAAGGTTCAGGCCAGAATCGTTTGAAATGAACGTTCGATTCGGGTGGTTCAAGAAGTTATAACCAGAGATACGGAACTGCAGCTTCTTGTTCTCCGAGCTACCCCAGGTGAAGTTTTTGAAGAGCGACACGTCGCTGTTCCAGAAACCCGGGCCGGTCATGGTTGGGAAAATGTAGTTGCCTTGACTACCCGGCGTAAGCCATGGGGAGAAACAGGCACCGTTCATATACTGATTAGCCTTGAGCCCCTGCCGGGGATCGCAGGTCAGCGTCGGCATCAGGGTAAGATCGCCGCTGCCCAGTACGTTGCTGGCGCTTCCCTGAATGGCGTTCGTGATGGTCCTGCCCATAAACGTGGTCCCAGCAGGGATAAAGCCGGCGAAGTTGAAGTTTGAGGAAACGGCCGCTTGCAAGTCCACGCCGGTTTGGTACTGGGTGATGCCCGAAATTTGCCAGCCGTTCGCCGCGCCTTTCACGAACCGGTTCGCGTTGTGTATCGTCGGGACCTCATAAACATAAGCCACGTTGAAGATATGGGTGCGATTGGCGGGCAACGTTCCGTAGTTGTTTCGGAGGACCGTTGGGTCGCCAATCGCGGATCCGTTTTCGCCGCGAATGCCCAGCGCCTTGCCAAAGGTGTAGTTGCTCAGGAAGGTGAAATGTCCTGCCTGCTTGTTCCAGGTCACCTGCAGGCTGTTGTAGTTGGAATACATCTTGTGGTCGATGATCTTCAGGGTGCCAAGGCAATTGCCCGCGGCAACACAGGGACCTGCGGTAAGTGGTCGCGCGTTCGTCACCGCACTAGTTGAATACCCGGTATCGGCGCCGGTCTTGCTGCATGCACCTCCGTCGGTCGAGGGATTTCCCGCTGGGTAACAATCGGGCAGCCAGCCGTAGTTGGTGAATAGTGTTCCTACCGTGAGGTCATTGATCTGGTCGAAGTTGTTGTTGTAGTTGCTCAAGTAATCGGACTTGCTGCCGACGTAAGCGACTTCCAACAAGCTCTTCCAGGGCATGCGCTCGGCCACGGTGAAGCTGTAGTTCTGCGTTCGCGGCTCCTGGTCATCCTTGGGATCCAGGACGGTGACTCCGCTCGGTACGCTTAAACCAGCGACGCCGGGGCCAAGGGACGCGATCGTCGGGCTCCACAGCGTAGGAGAATTGAACGATCCCCGTACGATACCGTACGCAGGGTTTTGCACGTTCTGTTCGTCGTGGAAGTGGTACATGCCGTAACCGCCGCGCAGCACGGTCCGGCCGGTGCCGAAAATGTCCCACGCAACGCCAACGCGCGGATTGTAGAAGAAGAGTCGGCTCCCCGAACCCGAAAGCGCTGTCGAAGAGTTCGCCTTGTTCCATTCAATGCCGGGGAAAACCTTCCCTGTCGCACCAGGAACAGGTGCTCCCTGGTCCTGAGCGTAGAGGTTCGGATACCAAGCGGCAAAGCCATAGCCGGTGGTATCGACCCAGGGGCCAAGGTGCGAAACGCGGATACCGTAATCGAGGGTGAGCCGACGGGTGATCTTCCACGAGTCTGTTCCATAGCCCTCCGCTGTGATATAGCGGAAAGCAGGAACGACGTCGAAGTTCAATTCGGAATACTGCGTGGTCTGGCCAATGAGCATGTCTGCGTAGGCGTTCCCAGTCCCGTTCGATCCCCAGTTGCTGAAGATCATCGAACCGTTGACGGATCCGTTCCCTGGTTGCTCGTTCCAGGTACGTTCCCAGTAGAAGCCGAACTTGGTGGTGTGCGTTCTCCAGACTTTGACCAAGTTGTCTGCCACAGACGGCAGAGTCTTCTTGGCATAAACCGTGCCGTTCAACTCAAATCCGGTGTTCAGCATGTTTGAGATGCCATCGCCCCAGCCAGTCATCTGAGGGAAGATAATGTTCTGCGGATTCGGGTGGCTGAAGAGCAGATTGAAGTTGAGTCCGAGGGCTCCCCGCTCCACCTTCGTGCGATCTTGGAAACTGTTGGGCAGGTTCAGGTAAGTGTAGCTGAAAATCACTTCGTTGGTCAGACTCGGGCTGATGATCTTCGTCAGGTTTGCGGTGACCACATCAGATTGAGACTTTTCGGTTAGAGGCGTCGGGTAGGGAGTAGTAGGCGCGGCCCACGTATTCGTGCCGCCCGGGCCCCAGAGAACATCGAGACTGTTCAGGGCATTGTCATTCTGGTGGTTATAGCTCACGTACAGCTTGGTCGATTGGCTGATATTGTAGTCTACGCGCCCACGGTACTGGTGCATATTCGAGTATCGCGTTTGGCCATTTGCGTAATTAAAACCACCAAGTTTCGTTGGATCCTCGTTGGGCAGCGGGTACAGATTCATCAGGATCTGGCCGTTTGGGTCCGCGGCGGTGTTCAGCTTGCCTCCAGTGAACTTGCTGCCACCGGGTACCCCAGTAACGGCATAGCCGTTCAGATGACTGAGGTAGGCGCTGTCGCTGAAATCGCCGTTGCGCATTGCCTGAGTCGGAACTACCGCGTGGTAGACGCCGTTGTCCACGTCCTGCTTGTAATACTCGGTTGCGAAGAAAAAGAACACCTTGTCGTGGTTGTGGTTGAACTGCGTGCCGGGGATGACCAGTGGTCCCCCGATTTGTCCGCCCGGATAGAAGTACTTCGTCTCGGGACGCGGAAATCCAGCGTCCTTATTTTGCGGGTCATTGGCATTGACGTGCCAACTGCGGGCGTAGGCGTAAAGCTCACCGTGATATTGCTGCCCACCCGACTTGCCAATGGCGCTGATGACGACCGGCCCCTTCGCCTCATCGGCGCCGAAGTTGGAGGTCATGACCTTAAGCTCCGCAGTCATATCGGCATTGGTGTTCATGGCCTGGCCGCAGTTGCAGCCGGGGTCAATGATATGGGCGCCGTCGGAGGTAATGTCGAGAGCCCCGAGGCGTGCACCGTTGGCTGAGAAATTCCCAACCGGGCCCGTGCCGGTGCGTTCATCCTGAGCCGCGTAAGAACTTTGATTTACCACGCTGCCAGAAAATGCCATGCCCGGCATAATCTTGACGAACTCCGCTGCGTTTTGGCCCACAATGGCGACGTTTTGTAGGATGTGTTCGTTGATGAGCGTTGATTTCTCACCGGAGTCGGTTGGAGTGATCTGGACGCTCGAGGATTCCACGACCACGGTCTCCTTCGCCAATCCAGGTTCCAGCTTGATTCCGGTCATGTTCCGTTTGTCGTCAGAGGTGAGCACGATGGACTTCGTTGCCCAAGTCTTAAAATTCTCTTTCTCCACCGTAACCGTGTAAGTGGCGGGCGGAACGGCAGCAAAAGTAAAGTAACCCTCCCCGTTTGTCTTCGTAGTCCGTAGGTCGCCGCTCGCTTCATTCTTCAGCATCACCGTTGCATCGGGAACGACTGCGCCTGACGCGTCAAACACAGTCCCGGTCAGGGTCGCGCTGGTCGTCTGAGCGAGCGCTGGCGTCTGACCAAAAAAAGCAAAAACAACAAAGAGCACCGCAGCCAACAGCCCGACGGCCGTAATCGCTCTCTTCCGCAGAAAATCGATATTGGAAATGGAAAATCGCGCGCAGTGAGTCATCGCTTCACCCCACCTTAACTGAATCCTAGAACCACCACAGTGCCCAAACGCCAAAAAACCACGTGCAACGCCTTCCTCGGGACAGGAAAAGCGTCACCGTAATCGTTTACGTTGGTGACCTTTTACTGCTCTCCGCTTAGGCCTGTCAAGTCCTTTTTTGTCTTTTCGATTTAACATATCGATTTTGCGTTTGTTGGCCCCCTAGGAGGCTCGGGGAACGACGGTTACGCACGTCATGGCTTGCGGAGTTGTGGGGAGCGTTTGCCAAGACCTAGGCCGCTGCTGGGGCCTTGCGCCGAAGACTCTTCCAATACGCTAAAGGGCTGTGCAGGCTTACGCTTACGAGGGACTCAGGGCCAGTTCGCTTGCTCGTTTTTAAGACGATCGTATTCGGCCTTTTCTCGCTGCATTTCTTCGATACGGCCGAGAGCACGGTAGGCATTGACAAGCTGCAGGCGGATGGAGGGGCTAACCGGATCGATCCGCTCCGCCGTCAGGTAAGCCTTCAGAGCACCCTCATTGTTGCCTTGGGTTCGGAGCACCTTTGCAAGCGCCAAGTGGGCACCGACCGAATCAGGACTCAGATCCACTGCTTCGCGAGCAAATTTCAGCGCCGCGTCCAGTTTTCCGTCGAGAGTGTATTGCAGGGCTAATTCAACTCTTGCCGGGATGCTGTCGGGAGTGATTCCCAACTCTTGAAGAAACTCCGGCGCACATTGCCCAGGATGGCGAGCCGCTAGGTAGGTGCCATAAAAATAGTGGACATTAGGGAACTTCGGGTACTTAGAGACAAGCGCCTTGAAGTCTGCTTCAGCAACCTCAGGTCGCTGAGTGGCCAGATCCCACAAGGCCTTGCCCGCCATGCTTACGACGTCCCGCTCATTCGCCGGCACATCCGACGGAAGAATTGACATGCGTAGGGACGGTAAACCGGCGGCAAACATCATGTCGGGATTGTTGTGAACTTTGCGCGCAACGCGCATCAGAAGTTCCTGGGCAACTTCAAACGCGCCTTGCCGGGTCAGCAGCAAGGATAAATGGTAATCGGCCATGTCCAGAAGCGGCCCGCCAGGCTGCGTGACCGGGACTAACATGTGAGCCTTTTTCAAATGCTCGAACGAGGCGTCGTACTGCCTGGTGCGAAATTCACAGAGCCCGAGCAAAGCCCATCCTGGCGCGGCCGAGGCGTCTAGTTTCACCATTCGCGTTAACGCGTCCGTGCATTCCGGGTATCGATCGCGCTCGTATTCGATCATGCCGATCGCCCACCAGCCTTGGGCCCAGTCCGGGCGCAGCTTGACGGCGCGGCCGTAAAGGTCGGCGGCTTCTTCGGGACGATTGGCCTCGTAGGCTTGTTGCGCTTTCGCGGAAAGATCCTCAAAGCTCTCAGGAGTTTGCGGAGCGGCTTGCCCCCCTGCCAAGGAGAGCAGAAGAAAAAGGCCTATTGGTCGCATTTCCGCAGCCTCCTTCCACGCTCCTGTTCCCGCGCCTGAATTGCAGCGTCCATCTCTTCCGCAATTTTCCTTTCTTGCCGGCCCTCTGCCGCACGCCCTAAGCGAAAGTAAATCGTCGAAAGGCTGCGATGCGCCTCCGTGTACTCCGGAGCGTCCTTGATTAGGTTCTTCAACAGAGCCGCTGCGCGCTTGTCATCTCCTTCGTCCGAACACAAGAGCGCGAACTGATAACGGACGCGGATTTCCTTCGGCCGCAACTGATTGGCCTGCTCCAGGCGGGAGCGCGCCTCCGGGAGCTGGCCCTCTTCTCGAAGCAGCGTTCCAAGCCAAAGAAGCGGATCAAATGCTGTCGGATCGAGCTCCAGAGACTTGCGGAACGCCGCTTCCGCGCCATCCAGGTCGGCTGCAAGAAAAGCCAGTCTGCCGCGCAAACTGTAAGCCTCCGAAAGCTTCGGATTCAACGCGATAGCACGCTCCACTTCCTCCGTGGCGCGCTTCTTGTCGTTTGCTTTCAAGCGCGTGAAGGCCATCAGCATGTGAGCTTCAGCGGTGTCCCCATTTCTCAGGATGCGCTCGATCAAGGTGGCGCCGCGCTCATCCTGCCCCTGATGCAGCAGCGCGGTCCCGAGCAGATAAGCGAGAGCCAGGTCATTCGGATTGGCATCGGCGAGCGGGTCGAGGAGCGCGATCACTCTCGTATCGTCGCCACGTCGAAGGTAGCATTCCGACAACAGCAATAAGAGCCGCCGCCTCTCGGGGTCGCTGTCTGGCTGGATCGCGTAAACCGCTTCAAATTCCCTGGTAGCCTGCTCGACTTCGCTCATCTTGTAATAAGCGAGAGCCAGGTTAAAGCGGATACCGTATTTGCTGGGCTCAGCCGCCAGGGCCAATTTGTATTCCTGAATCGCTTCGGTGTAGCGCCCTTCGTGTGCCAGTGCCGCTCCCAGGTTCGAGCGAACCGCCACTGCCTCAGGATGAACCTTCAGATAGGTCTGATATTCGGTGATCGCGTCGGCATAATGACCGGACTGGTGCAACTCGACTGCGCGTTTAAGCGCCTGCTGCCCTGATTCATCCTGTGCCCGCGCGAAACCAAGGCAGACTACGCACACCAACATCCACCAGCACATAGTCCTCGCGGCTGACCCAGCATAAGCGCGGCTCAACATTCGGCATTTCATTTCAATGCATCGCTCGACCTTGTTCGGCTGCGGTATGCACGAATAGTTGCTTGGCACAAGATGACTGCATTTCCTTTAGGATTTCGACCAACCTCGATTCGGCACTAGGCCCACGCCTTCCCGAATTGTGACTAGCCGATTGGCCGGCACACCCTTGTAGGTTTCGTGCAGGCCACTTGGCCAGAGTATCTCAACGTCAACCGAGACCGATGTCCCGAGCCCGAAGTGCAGTCGGGGATCATTACAAGAGAAAAAGCTGGACTGACTGACCAACGCTTGTGCCTGAGTCTTCCCGCCGTAGTGCGCCAAAACGCGAGCTCCTATCGCGCTGCGATTGGACTTCGCGCCCTCGAGCTTAATCTTAATCCAGCTCGCCTTCCCGGTGAGGTCGTTTCGCAAAAGCGACGGCGGTTCGTTGAGATTAACGATAGCGATGTCGACGTCGCCGTCGTTATCGAAATCTCCGAAGGCGCAACCGCGGCTGCAATGCGCGGCTGCAACGCCAGGACCTGCTTCTGCGATGAGCTCCTCAAATAGGCCCTGACCCAGGTTTCGGAAAACTGCGCGCGGAGTCTTGCTCGAGTACTGCGGGAGTTTCTTCTCAATCTTTGGGTATACGTGGCCGGTCGTCATGAACAAATCCGGATATCCGTCGTTATCCAGATCAACAATTCCGGCGCCCCAGCATACGTAACGAGTCTCAACCCCTAGGCGCGATGAGGCTGTCTCGTCAATAAAGTATCCCTTTCCATCGTTGCGATACAGAATGTTCCGATCGTCGGCGAAGTGCGTCTTGAAGATATCGAGGTGCCCGGCCAAATTATAATCGCCCACTCCGACACCCATGCCCGCCTGCGCCATGCCGTCGTCGTTCAGAGCGACGCCACGAAGAACGCCCTCTTCACGAAAAGTCCCATCGTGGTTGTTCATGAAAAGCAGGCTTGGAGTGGCATCGCAAGCGATGTAAATATCGGGCCAGCCATCTTCATCAAAATCGGCGGTTACAACCGTTAAACCGTAACTCGAAGTCGCTCGCGCGACGCCCGCGGATTCACTCACATCCGTGAACGTCCCATCGCCGTTGTTTCGATAAAGCCAATGCCTGCCGGTAGGTAATCCGCGCGGCCCGCACGCCACGGGAATTCCCAGCCAGATGCAGCTTCTGTTTTGGCCGGGAGCTGGGGCCTCTTCAAAGGAAAACCGCACGTAATTGGAGACGAACAGATCGAGGTGCCCGTCGCGATCGTAGTCCACAAAGCTGCAGCCGGCGCCCCACCGCTGCTCCTGGCTCCATAGCCCCGCGGCCTTGGTCACATCGGTGAAGGTACCATCACCGTTATTGCGATAGAGAATGTTCTGTCCGTAGCGGGCAATAAAAATGTCGTCAAAGCCGTCGTTGTTGTAGTCACCGACGCAAACGCCGCACGCCCAGCCAACCGAGTGCAGTCCGGCCTTCTCCGTCACGTCTGTAAAGGTGCCGTCGCGATTGTTTTTGTAAAGGCGATTGGTTGTGCCTTCGGGAGCACCCTCGAGACGTGTGCCCGACAAAACGAAAATGTCCATCCACCCGTCATTGTCGTAGTCGATGAAGGCGCAGCCGCAACCTGTCGTCTCGACAATGTATTTCGTTTCCTCAGGGTTACCGTAGATGACCGGCGCGCGCAGACCCGCGTCGCGCCCGACTTCCACGAAGCGAGCATGGAAGGGCCGGCCCGAGGGAGCCGATCTCGGTAATGGCTTGGCGCTGTGTGTGGACAGTCCTTGCCTCAGGAGCGATTCGGTACCGAGACAGCAGGCCGCCCCCATTCCCAACTGTGCAAATTTGCGGCGCGTGATAGGCCTTTGCACACGATCTCCCTGGAAATTCATTCGGTGCCGCCAGACTCATTCTTATTGCTCAAAGGACAGCCGCCAACAATCATTAGCCACTGTTGGGTCTTTCCTAGCCCGCCAGGCAGGATAGAATCGCAATGCTCCGATCGGGTCCCCTAATCCACTTGAAACGCCACTTTCTCTTCCGTTTTCAAACTGCCCTGCGTAACGCCGATGCGGATTTCATAGGCGCCGGGAGTGAATTTATCCGCAGGCAAATTCGCGATGTAGGGAATTCGCCCGTCTGGTTGCATTGCAGGCAGGGGCGCTTCGGCCGCGCCAAGATACTGCCCCTCCCTGTAGAAAGACATCGTAAGCTTAAGGGCATCCTTCACGGCGCGGTCGGGGTATACCGAGAAATAGAAAGGCAGAATGTTCCCCGGGCCGCCCTTCAGTGTATTTGTAAGAGTTGGCACCACCTTGCCACCTGGAAAATAGAAAGCATCCGAGATTTGGTGGTTGTCTTTTAGTTGGTCGGTTCGGCGCACCACAACTACATCACTCATAGAGAGCCTGCTCGAGGGTTGCGGGACTGCAACCACGCTCTTCCTCACGCCGATCTTATTGTCGTTGCGATCCATAATCGCTGCCTCCAACGTATATTGTCCGGGAGGCAGTTCCGTCCGGAAGGTTTGCACCAGGTTCCCCGCCTTGTATGCATCCACTCTTTCGAGAGGGACACGCACCGCGAAGTCCTTGCTGAATTTTTCAACAATCTCGCCACTAGAATCCTTCAAAACCGCAAGCAACCCGGCATCCACGCCATCGACCGCGTCGTTTTTCTGACCGGGCTGCCGTACAAAGGTTAGGCCCTTGAGCGGGGCCTCCAGCGTCAGCATGTATTCGACTTTCGGTCCTCGATCATCAAAGCGCTCTGCCGCCACCTGAAAGGCCACATCAGAAGGAGCCGCCGCTTCGTTCAATGCGTTTAGGAGCGGCATCTCGTAGGCGTACAACTGCTGCCCGCTCTTAAGCTGGGGCACAGCAAAGTATCCGCTCCGGGTGTGGACCACCACGTCCGGGCGGTCTACGCGGACGGAGATTTTTCGGAACTTGCCGTCATAGGCCGAAATATGCGGAGCGTATGCGGCTTCGTAGTAGGTGCGCACTTCCTCCAAAGCGGTCCTAAGAGGCGCTCGGTAGTCATTCGTTTCCGCAATGGTCAAGCCGCCAGTCTGCTGGGCCAGGTCGCGAAGCCAGAGAAGTGGGTTTGCCCTCAACGCGCTTTCCGCGGTTTCGCCCGCACGTGCTTCCGACGTTGAAACCTCGCCCACACCTCCTCTCATCTGCTGAGACCGCGTCTCCCCGGCCGCTCCCTTCAACCAATCGCGCCCATTGTTGCCTTGGCTCCACGTCACCAACCCTTTCGGGTCGACCGTATAAAAACTCACATTGGAGCGATTCGCGATACTGATGAGGTTGGCGTACTGTTCCTTCACGGCTTCCGCTATGAACAGCCACGGGTTAAAGTACAAAATAACTTTCCGTCCTGGCAGGACCGATTCCGCTTTCACCAGCGTCATCAATGCATCTATTGTCGTGCGCGCGTTGTACGCGCGGTCGGTCATTTCTGCGGCCTGCAGCATGTCGTACTGCATCTTCGCCATTCTGTAATTGACGGCGCTTTGCATCTGGGATGCGCTAGGGCCGCCTCCCCCGGCTCCCGATGTACTCTGCAACTGCGTTTCACCCTGTGAGAGAATCTGCTGCAGTTCGGCTTTGACCTCAGTGGATTGGTTTTCATATTGGACAAAGGACCACATCGACGAGCGGTCTGCGCTTTTCAGCAATGCGGAATGATCCACTGTGAACGGCTGGATGACGTGCAGTTTCTGGTCTACAGTTAAAATTGAAAAATACAGATTCTGCTCCGGCGACATGTCAAGAATGTCCTTTAACGATTGCCGGAAGAAGCGTTTTCCCTCCTGGTCCAGGCCCTCAAAGACGAGAGTAACCAGCCGCACCTCGCGCATGGGGTCCAACGGGAGTGCCCCGCTTTCAGCCGGCTGTTTAGGTGCGCCGGATAGCTCGGCAGCCTTGCCTTCCACCAAGTGGAACGACGTCACCTTCTGCTCAATGCCATCCTCAAGAACGTGGATTTCCTCTGGCCGGATATCGTGGACCGTTCGGCCTTTCTTGTCTCGGAAGACCATGTCAAGCACAACTTCTTGCGTAGTCGAACGCACGGTGGGAGGCGTGGTCTGCGCCGAAGTGTTTTGCCGGGCAGTACCGGGCTGGGGCTGGCTTTGGCCTTGCGCCAGTGCGAGAAGCAGGAATCCTGCGAGGGGCACGAGCAGCCGCTTCATGGTTTGAACCTCCAGCGGGAACGTTTACGGAACCACCGCAACGTTAATGTAATACAGCAAGAACGATTTTTTCCAGCCTTTCCCTAGGGGCGCTCATCCAGTTGTGCCTACCCAAAACCTTGGCCCAAAAGAATTTCGGTTCCGCCAATGGATAAGGTGAAGACAGCGTCATCGAGGTCGTCACAGCCCGTCGCAGAGGGCGTCGCTCGCGCTCGCCGAGCAGTCGACTTCACGATCATCAATAAAGTTGCGACAACTCAAGGACAGACGCGGCCTGCTATGCGAAGATTAGGACCGTGAGTCCAAGAAAAGTGCCCGCTCTGGTTATTGCGATTTGCGGAATCGCTCCGCTCACACCCGCCCTCTCCTCAAAAGATCCAAAGCCGTTTCTATCAGCCGATCACCACCAAGTACAGGGCAATGGGAACCCCGGGTCTTTTGAGAAACTGGCGGAACTGGCCCAGGCAGCCATGGACGCCGACCATGTCCCAGAAGCGATCCGGCTGTACGCGCGTGCTACCGCGCTTCAACCTAACTGGTCGGAGGGCTGGTGGCATCTCGGAACGCTCTTGTTCGATGCGAAGCACTTCGCTGAAGCGCGCGATGCCTTCGCGCACTTCGTCTCGGTCGAGCGGAAGCAACCGGGTCCCGGATTCGCCATGCTCGGCTTGTGTGAATTTCAACTAAAACACTACCCCGGTGCACTAGCGGCCCTGGAACGCGGAAGAGGGCTAGGTTTAGGGACCGACCAAGCGTTTGTAAGCACAGTGCTGTTTCACGATGGCATCGTGAGCGCCTTATTGGGCAAACCTGAAATCGCGCTTCAGCGGTTGACCTTGGCCGCAAACCAGATCGCCGCTGCGCACCCCGAGGCACCCAAAGATGCGGTATTCGCGAGTCTCGAACTTCTAGACGCTTTCGGAGTAGCGGCCCTCCGAATCCCGAAGCTTCCTTCCAGCCTCTCAGCCCCGCAAATCCCCCTTGTCCGCCAAGCAGGTCGCGCTCAGGCGCTAGTCGCCTTGCAGGGCCGCGCTGCGGCCGAAACGGAGTTCAAACAACTGTTGTCCCTCTATCCGTCCGAGAGCGGCGTTCACTATATGTACGGCGTATTTCTGCTCAAGGATCAACCTCCTCTTGCGGTTGACGAGTTTCGCCGTGAAATCGAAATCTCTCCCTCTCATGACGCGGCGCGGATCCAGCTCGCTCTGGAGTTGTTGCGCACTGCCGAATACGAGCAAGGCCTGAAATACGCTAGAGAAGCCGTAGCGCTGGCGCCGGCCAACTTCGTTGCGCATGTGGCCTGCGGGAGGTTATGGCTGGCGCTCGAGAAAACGGATCGAGCGTTGCAAGAGCTGCGAACGGCGGTGAAACTTGCTCCCGGCAGCCCCGATGCTCACTTTGCGCTTTCCCAAGCATTGTCTGAGGCTGGACGGAACAGCGAGGCTGCGCGCGAACGAGCCGAGTTCGCACGCTTAAAAGCGTTGAGTGATGCGGCGGACCGATAGGCGATAGCGCAACGGACTTGACTGCAATCTCGCTATGCTAAACTGAATTTCGGCAATGTCTCGGCTCATTTTTGCTCTAGGCGCGGTTGTCACCCTCGCAGTTACGGTCGAGGTTGCGGTGCAAGCAAACCGCAGCACCGCTATCCACTTCGAAGACATCACTGCTCGCTCCGGGGTGGACTTTTTCACGGACAGCAGTCCGACTCCGAACAAGAACCAGCCGGAAACGATGATCTCAGGTGTGGGTTTAATCGACTACGACAACGACGGGTACCCCGACATCTTCTTTATTAATGGGGCGGCGATTCCCTCTCTCAAGAAAGAGTCCCCCAAATACTACAACCGCTTGTTCCACAACAATCATGACGGAACTTTTACCGACGTAACGGAGAAGGCCGGCCTGGTGGGAGACGGTTACGACATGGGAGTGGCCATCGGCGATTTCGACAACGACGGCTGGCAGGACATTTTTGTCGCGAGCGTGACGAAGAATCATCTTTATCACAACAACGGTGACGGCACCTTTACCGACGTCACGGACAAGGCCGGGGTCGGCGCGCCGATGTACAAGGGCCAGAAAATGTGGAGCGCAGCAGCAGGATGGGTGGATTACAACAATGATGGTAAGTTGGATCTATTCGTCTCAAACTACTGCCGGTGGGATGTCAACAAGGATCCTGTATGTCTAAGCGGAGGGCGTCTGCGGGCTTATTGCCACCCTAAGTTTTACGAGCCGCTCCCTTCCACGTTGTATCGCAATAACGGCAACGGCACTTTTACGGACGTTTCCGACGAAACCGGCATCTCCAAGAAACTTGGAAAGGGAATGGGCGTAGGTTTCAACGACTACGATGGCGACGGTTTCGTTGATATCTTCGTTGCAAACGACAATATGCCGAATTCGCTGTTCCACAACCTCAAGGGGAAAGCTTTTGAAGAGGTGGCGATGGATGCCGGCGTAGCTTATTCTGAAAATGGCAAAGCCGTTTCAGGGATGGGAGCGGAATTTCGCGATTTGGACAATGACGGCCTGCCCGACATTTGGCACACAGCCACCGAACTAGAGACCTTTCCCCTATTCCACAATCGCGGCAACGGCATCTTCATCGATGTCACGGGCCGAAGCGGCCTGGCGCGGCCGACATTGGAGATGTCTGGATGGTCAAACGGCGTGGCTGACTTTGATAACGATGGTTTGAAGGACTTATTCGTGGCTCGGGGCAACGTTCTTGACAACGTCGCTGAGTTCACCAACCGGACATACGCCGAGCCCAACTCCATCTTCCGCAACCTGGGCAAAATGAAGTTTGAAGATGTGACCGCGCAGACGGGTCCCGACATGCAAGTTGCCGAGGCTTACCGGGGAGCGGTTATCGGCGACCTGTTCAATGACGGACATATGGATCTTGTTGTAACCGTCCTGAATGGAAAAGCAAGGATTCTTCGCAATGTGACATCGAACGGCAGTCACTGGGTGATTTTTCAGTTGGTGGGCAGCAAGAGCAACCGCATGGCAATCGGCGCCCAGCTCAAGGTGACGACTGAAGACGGCAACACCCAGTATGACATTGTCTCGACAAGCGCGGGTTACGGAGCTTCGCGAGATCCGCGAGCGCACTTCGGGCTAGGCTCTTTCAAGACCGTGAAGCAGCTCGAAATACGATGGCCCAGCGGAGCGCGCCAAGTCCTGAAAGATCTACCAGCCGATCAGATCCATCGTATCGCGGAGCCATAAGACGGCCGCCGCGAAATCGCGAGCAGTTTTTGTTTGCCGCAATCAATCGCGACTCGCCACTTGAAGCAGAGATGTGTACGCCAGGAGAAATGTCTTAATCGTAGTTGTTGTACGTAAAGTCAGAAGGCAAATCGCTTGCGGCTGCGGCGTTGAAACTGTCTGAAGCTTGCTTCTCAAGAAAGAAATCAAGATTACCTGCCATGACTAGGTGAGGAGCCAGTGTGACCGGTGAAGCGGGGTAGCGGCCGTGAACCAGGTATTCTTGCAAAATACGAAACGCCAGCCTGCCTTGCATGTAGGGTCGCTGGTGAATTGTAGCGCTTACTTTGCCGGCGCGAATTTGTTCGATGAGCGCGGGGAACAGGTCCGTTGCGATGATGGTAAGGCGATCCAGTAAGTGGGCGTCCCTGGCAGCCCGAATGACGGGCATCGAGGCCTCGGTGGTCACATAGACTCCCGCCAAATCGGGATGGGACGCAAACAGCTTCCGGCACTTGTCGTAGGCTTCGGATTCCACGTCATGATCTTCGATGGGTTCAAGAAGCGATACCTCGGGATGCAAGGTCAGGAGCGTCTTCTCGAAAGCCGTCAACTTTTCTGCGTGTTCGGTAATCGCGAGTGCGCTTAGCGTGACCGCGACTTTGCCCCGGCGATTCAGGAATCTTCCCATTAGGTCCGCGGCAAGGGAGCCGCTCGCCATCGTGTCCACGGAAACCACGGCGAGCCGATTGGAGTGGGGCGCGTCCGTGGAGACGCAAACGATGGGAGTTTTGGACCGTGAGGCCCGCCGCATCCAGGTGCGCACGCTGCTCGGGCGACTCGGAAACAGGATGACGCCATCGGACTTGGCAGCGATGGCGGCGTCAAAAGCCTCCTCCTCGCCCTCGCCCAAACTGGGAAACGTGCGGAATTCAATGTCCGCGCCGTGCGTCCCGAGAGCTTCGGCTTCTTCCTGAATTCCCCCGCGAACCTCGTCCCAGAACGACGTGGTGCCCTTCAGGGTGTTCACGGAAATCCGGAATTGCTTCTTTTGCGAAAGGAGCCGGGCTGCCACGTTGGGGCGATAGCCCATGTTTTTGGAGACCTGGAGCACGCGCACCCTGGTCATGGGGTTTACGCCGGGATGGTCGTGCAAAGCGCGGTGCACCGTGCCAGTGGAGATTCCGAGGGCGTCGGCGATATCAAAAAGTGTGACTCGGCGGATGGTGCTCATCGTGTCGCGTTGAGGAATCGAAACACGGGCCCAAGGGGCACAATTACCCGAACAGAATCTAAGGGGTGATCTTCTCCGAATGAACCTGTTGCACCGTAAACGATTCCGGCCTCCTACTTTAGGCCCACTCCGACCGAATGAGCAAGAAGTTTCTCCTGAGGAGGTGACGCGGGAACCCCCACATTTGCAAGGGCTTGCAAAAAAAGGAGGCTTGAAGCGAGGTGCTTCCCAGCATTCGCTCCGAAAGTCCGGTGTCCGCCGCTCATTCCGCGAGGCAACATTAGTAGCAGGCAGATTTGGAGATCTCGTGTATACCTCTCCCTTGATGCATTCCGTTTCTCGCGTTAAGCTATCTCTCCAGTTGTGCCTCAGCCGCACCCAGCCCGCTTTGGACAACTGGGTCCCTTGAAGTAGAGAGTTCACGTCCCTTAACCAAATGCAATAGGTCGATGTAGACGCCCGGATGAGGCTATTTACTTGTATTTGTCCGGCAGAATTAACTTGTTTTAGAGCAGCACTATTGACTTGTATTAGCGCAGCACTATTAACTTGTATTAGCACAGCATAATTAACTTGTATATAGACAGCACAATTGACTTGTAACTATGCACCATAATATACTTGTACCCACGCACCAGAATAAACTTGTAATGCCCTATCTGGGATGGGAGTTCTCCATGCCCTCGCCAAACGAAAAACTGGCCGAGTCCCTTGAGGCGCTCAAAGAGCTTCAACAGGGCAACCGACGTGTGTTCCGATCCGAAGACCTGAGCCGGGTGCATCGCGAGCGTTTGCTGGAGAACGGCTTCTTGCAAGAAGTCATGAAGGGTTGGCTGATTTCTTCTAGCCCGGACGCGCAGGCCGGGGAGAGTACGCCCTGGCATGCGTCGTTCTGGGAATTCTGCGCGCGCTACTGCGACGAGCGCTTTGCCAACCAATGGCACCTGTCCCCGGAGCAGTCCCTCTTTTTGCACGGCGAGAGAACGGTGATCCCGGATCAACTGGTTGTCCACAGTCCGAAAGCGACGAACAACGATATACAGCTGTTGTTCGGCACCACGCTTTACGATTTGAAAACTGCAGAGATGCCCCCGACAACCGCTCTCATGACGAGGGACGGGTTGCGTCTGTTTACGCCCGCGGCGGCGCTGGTTCGCGTGCCGGAATCCTTCTTTCAGATGTACCCGCTCGAAGCGCAAGTGGTGATGGCGAGTCTCGCCGATACCTCAGACCTGCTCCGGCTTCTCCTGAACGGCGGTCATTCGTCGAAAGCAGGTTATCTGGCCAAAGCCTTCCGCCAAACGGGGCGCCCCGACCTCGCGGAAGAGATTCTCGGAGCGATGAAGGGCGCCGGATATGGTGTGCGGGAAAGCAGCCCCTTTGAGGCGGGACAGATACTCCGCAAGCCGAGCCGTCCCTCGGCTGCGATCGTGGGGCGCGTCGAAATGCTTTGGGAATCGATGCGCGGCAAGGTGCTCGCGTCGTTCCCGAAAGCGCCGGGGCTTCCGGCAGACCAGCAAGCGTATCTACGCTTCGTCGACGAAATCTATCGCACGGACGCGTACCATTCGTTGTCCATTGAGGGCTACTCCGTCACGCCCGGCCTGGTTGAGCGAGTGCGGCAGGGCGACTGGGATCCCGAGCATGACGCTGGTGATCGCAGGAATCGCGACGCCCTCGCAGCGCGCGGATACTGGCAGGCGTTTCAGCTTGTGAAAAAGGAAGTGGAGAAAGTGATTGGCGGTGAGAATCCGGCCGCGCTTGCTCGCACCGCACACAATGGCTGGTATCGGGAATTGTTCCAGCCGTGCGTTACCGCCGGTTTGCTCGAACCGGGAGCGCTCGCCGGGTACAGAAACGTGCCTGTGTTTCTGCGAGGGTCGCGCTACATTCCGCCGAGGTGGGAGTCGGTGCGCGACGCCATGCCCGCGTTTTTTGATGTTCTCGAAAAAGAACCCGAACCTGCAGTGCGCGCGGCTTTGGGACACTGGCTATTCGGCTATATCCACCCTTACCCGGATGGGAACGGTCGCATGGCGCGCTTCCTGATGAACGTCATGCTCGCTTCGGGCGGCTATCCTTGGACGGTAATTCGCGTCGTGGATCGCAAGGCTTATCTGAGCGCGCTCGACCGCGCCAGCATCGAGATGGACATTCATCCATTTACAACCTTTATCGTCCGTCGCGTGGAGTGGCGCCTCGAGCGGCACGACCTGACATTTCCAGCGCCCATGGAGAGCATCATTCTCGGGCGAGACGTGGTGCTTTTCTACGGGCAAGATGGAGAAGCGGTTGTGCGGTGCGCCATTGCCGGGGAGGCTCTGGACACTCACTTCCAGGGTCGCGGCAGGGACAAACTCGAAGTATTCCGAGCAAACCGCCAACCCATCGAACAGGAAGTACGCCGCCGATATCTTGCCGGCGACACAGAATTGGATGGGTCCATTCTTATTCGCTCGGGCGATCTGCCTTAGTGACTACATCTTTCTCCGCGAGAAGTAAACGGGCAGGGACCATGGTACACCTTAAAAAACGCACGCGAGAAACCCCTGTGGGCTAGATTACTTCTACGACAGCGTGGTGACCTGGAGCGGAAGCGATCCGGCTATCGCAGGTGAGCAGCGGAGCATCGAGCAGTTCAGCCAAGGCGACGTAAATGGCGTCGTATGCCGTGAGCGTCGCGCGCAGCTCCCAAACGCGTGAAATCAAGAAATCGTGCGGATAACGATGCAGTGGAAACGCGGCAAGATCTTCAAGCGCCTCCTGGCCGCGCTCTGCAGCAATCACCTTATCCCGAACATAACGGCGCAGGACCTGGGCCACCTCGACGTCGAGAAGATGCGGCGCATGGAGAGGTGCGCGAGACGAAAAAATGTGCTTATCAACCCTGATCCCGGCCGGAGTTTGAAGAAGCCATTCGATGGCCGCGGACGCGTCCAGGATCGTCAACGCGCTTCTCGCTCGCGGCGCAGCGCATCCGCAGCGGACACTGGCACAGTAACTTTTGCGCGACGGCGCAGGCGTTCACGCAGTTCATCCATACTAGGCCGATCGGCAAGCCAGCGAATCTGCGCCAGCAGGTAATCCGAGAGAGACATGCCTGCCATCGCCGCACGCGCCTTCAAGGTGCGATGCAGGCTCTCAGGAACATTCCGAAGTTGGATCATCGTGGACATGTTTCAAGCATGCATGCATGTGAAGCACATGTCAAGGGAAACGCCTCTAAGCATGCCTTCGGACCCCCGGAAGTTCAGCGGGCAACCTCAACAGAGAACCCCGCCTTTTTGAGAGGACAGTCTGTCCCGCAATCTTTAGAAAAGGAAGGGCGGAGAATCTCCGCCCTTTCGCTGCGTTACGCCAAATTGTGAGTTACCCGAAGATCTGCGAGCCCGGAGTCCCGACCAAATCCCATTGTTGATCGGGCAGGCGGGACTAGCCGCCGGGCGCGGGAAAGCTAGAACGACAGCCGCAAACTGAGGGACATAATTCGGGACACTCCGGTAAACCCCCCTGCTCCCGACCCCACAAGTACTTGTGCTTGTCCAAAAGTCGAACTGCTCAGGTCAGTATTGATGCCGTCAAAGTTTGGATGGTTAAAGAGGTTTTGGGCCTCCGCACTGAATCGAAGATTCGTCGATTCAGTCAGCTTGAACGTCTTATGCACGCCCAAGTCCGTCGTGACGAATCTCGGCCCTATGAAAACGTTGCGGCCGAGCTTGCCAAAGCGCATATAGGGGGTGGTGCCGGTTGTTGGATAGGCAGGATTGCCATACAGTGTACTGGGAGTGAATCCAACACACTGACTGGAGCTTGCCGCAAAATCTACGGTCGCAGGCATCCCCGCTTCTCCGCATCCGATTCGGTTGTTGTCTGTGAACCAACCGTCGGCGGGACTACCGCTACCGTACACCGAGCCTAGGCTTGAACCAATAAATACTGGGTGATCATTGAGCACGCCGTCCAGGTTATAATCGCCGCCGATATTGATAGGCGCACCGTTTTGATCAAGCAGTAGTGCCCCGCTAGCATTCCTGGCGCGGACGCGGGCGCGGCCATTGTGAACGTCAATGGGATGACCTGTGTAGAACTGTACGAAGGTTCC
>Ga0126369_10000270_pt1 | contig 33405 bp, 31 predicted proteins | sample PanSoiMetaPlot_1_FD_109646 | JGI IMG/M metagenome (GOLD analysis project Ga0126369, IMG submission 109646) | Tropical forest soil microbial communities from Panama - MetaG Plot_1 | ecosystem: Environmental > Terrestrial > Soil > Tropical forest > Bulk soil | place: Panama | collected 2016-02-17
GAGAAGTCCGAGTCGCCCGACACCAGCGCGAACGAATCGATGTGCGTCTTGCCGTAGGCGAGGTCGAGGGCGTCGACGACCATGCGGATGTCGGCCGAGTTCTTGCCGCTATAGCGCGATTGCGGCACGTCGATCAGCTCGATCGCCCACTCGTGGAACGGCCGCTTGTACTCGGTGAACCGGTTCCAGTCCGCGTAGGCGCGGCGGACGATGATCTTGCCCTTCTCGAGAAGCCGCTCGAGGACCAGCTTGAGCTCGAACTGCTTGTACTGCGCTTCCTTCACGCCGCGCGCGATGTTCTCGAAGTCGATGAACATCGCGAGCTTCCGTTCCCCGTTCATCCCGATGGTCCTTTCGCGTCATTATACGGCGCGACTCCATGCCCCCGAAAGCTTCTGGGCGCGTTGTATAGTGGCCGGGATGCCAAAAGAGAAGATCGATCCCGCGCTCGCCGCGCGCGTCCCGCCCGGTCAGATCCTGACGGCCAAGTGGCCCGTGCTCACCTACGGCCGCACACCGCGCTTCGATCCCGCCCGCTGGACGTTTCGCTGCTACGGGCTGGTGGAGCGCGAGACGACGTGGACCTGGCCGGAGTTCCTGCAGCTGCCGCGGGTCACGATCACGTCGGACATCCACTGCGTGACGCGCTGGTCGAAGCTCGACAACGTCTGGGAGGGCGTACCGATCCGCGCGATCATCGAGCGGGTGAGGCCGCGACCCGAGGCCGCGTTCGTCATGCAGCACGCCGACCCGGACTACACGACCAACACCTCGCTCGACGACCTCGTCCAGGACGACGTGCTGCTGGCGCTCAGGCACAACGGCCGCGACCTCGAGCCCGACCACGGCGGACCCGTGCGGCTGGTCTTGCCCAAGCTCTACTTCTGGAAGAGCTCGAAGTGGCTTCGCGCCTTCGAGTTCCTCGACGTCAACCCGCCGGGGTTCTGGGAGCAGAACGGCTACCACATGCACGCCGACCCGTGGACCGAGGAGCGCTACTCCGACCAGGAGACACGCGCCATGCAGCAGATGCGCGCCGAAGCGGCGCGTCGTCTCCGCGACCGCTAGCGGGCACGCCACCGCGTCAGCCGCCGAGAAACTCCGCGAGCAGCGTCCGGAAGACGACTGGTTGGTCGCCGGGAACCGTGTGGCCGGCGCCCGCGACCTCCGCGAGGCGCGCGTTCGGGTTCTCGTCCAGCATCCGCTTGGCGATCTCCGGGGACAGGACGTCGGAGTCGCCGCCGCGCACGACCAGGATCGGGCAGGCGATCGCGCGCCAGAGCGGCCACAGGTCGAGCGGGTCACGCCACGTTCCGGCGCGCACGGCCTCACGTAGCTCCCGGTCGTATTTCCAGGTGAGGCCGCCGTCCACGGGCTTCGTGCCGTGCTCGACGCGGTGGCGGAGCATCGCCTCGGTGTAGAGCGGGTTCGTCAGCCGGTGGAACGCCAGCGCGTGCTCGAGGCTCGGAAACAGCTCGGGCGAGCGGGCCATCAGCGTGGCCACCCGAAGCATGCCCGCCGGCGAGATCTCCGGCCCGATGTCCACGATCACCAGCCGCTCGACTCGCGCCGTGGCCTGCCCGGCGAACGCGATCGCGACCCGTCCTCCCATCGAGAGTCCGACGATCGAGAAACGCGAGATCGCGAGGGCGTCGGCGAACGCGGCGATGTCCGACGACAGCGTCGCGACCGTGTAATCGGCGTTCGGCGAGGGATCCGAGTCGCCGTGCCCGCGCTGGTCGAGGGCGAGCACGCGATAGCGCGCGGCGAAGCCCGCGGCTTCCTCGTCCCAGGTTCGCGCGTGGCCGGTGACTCCGTGGAGCAGGAGCAAGGCCGGCGCCGTCGTGGAGCCCCACTCGGTATAGTGGAATTGCTGGCCGTTCAGGGTGATCGTTCGATCTCGATGCATTAAGAGATCTTAGCAGGCGGTCGTAGACTTCAAGGTACAGAGCCAGGTACCGAACGATGCTCCCCCTCTCGCACGCCCACCATGTTGCCGTCGGTCTTACCCTTCTCGTGCTGGCCGGATGCTCCATGTCGCCCGTGCCGAAGCCGACCGAGCCCTCCGGCGTCACGCAGCAGCTGATGATGCGGTCGCTCGAGCGTGCGCTCGAGCGCCTCAGCATCGAGCGCCTGAAAGAGCAGACCGTCACCATCGAGGTCTTCAATCACGCGGGACCAGAGGTGCTGATCAAAGAGTTCGTGACCACCTGGCTCAGAGCCCACGGGGTCCGGATCGTCGAGGGATTACCTGACCTGAAGGTCAAAGCCTTCGCCAGTGTCCTCGGAACCGACTCCGATCAGGATCTGTTCGGGATTCCGGCCTTTCAGGCCCCGGTCGTCAACGTCCCGGTTCCGGAGATCGCGCTCTTCAAGATGCAGCGCAACCACGGCGTGGCTGAGGTTCGTCTCTTCGAATTCGACGGCAAGACCGATGAGTTCGTTGCCGCCCCGCCGACCGGGGTCGGCCGCTCCAGGCTCGACAAGTACACGATTCTGATCTTCTTCGGGTACGTCGAGACCGACGTCGACGATCGCGAGTGAGGCGTGGTTCCGCGCCGGAACCTGCTAGGATTCGCTCGATGGATGCGCATTCCCATCGGCACACGGCCGCGTCGCGCTCGCGCGGTCGTCTGACGGCGACCCTGGCGCTGACGTGTGGATTCCTCGTCGTGGAGGTGGCTGGCGCCCTCTGGTCAGGTAGCCTTGCGCTCCTGGCCGATGCCGGTCACATGCTCGCCGACGCCGGCGGCCTCGGGCTGGCATTGTTCGCGATCTGGATCGCGGGCCGGCCGCCGACCCCGGCCAAGACGTACGGGTACTATCGCGCCGAGATCCTGGCAGCGCTGGTCAACGCCGTCGCCCTGCTGATCGTCGCCGGCGGCATCCTGTTCGAGACCTACCGCCGGCTGCTCGCGCCGCCCGCGATCCTCGGCGGGCCGATGCTGGGCATCGCGGCGGTGGGGCTCGTGGTGAATCTGGCGTGCGCCGGGCTGCTCCACAGCGCCGCCGAGGCGAGCCTCAACGTGCGCGCGGCCTACCTCGAGGTCCTCGGGGATGCGCTGAGCTCCGTCGGCGTGGTGGTGGCCGCGACGCTGGTCGTCCTGACGGGTTGGACGCTCGCCGACCCGCTGGTGAGCGGCGCGATCGCGCTCGTGATCGTGCCCCGCACCTGGCGGCTCTTGCGACAGGCGGTGAACGTGCTCCTCGAGGGAACGCCGGCGCACCTGAACCTCGCGGAGATCGAGGACGCGATGACCTCCGTGACGGGCGTACGCCGCGTGCACGATCTGCACGTGTGGACGCTCACGTCCGGGCGGGAAGCGATGAGCGCCCACGTCGTCGTTGACGACGTCCGCGACAGCGAGCGCCTGCTGGAGACCTTGCACGCCGCCATGCACGCGCGCTTCGGTATCGATCACACGACGATCCAGCTCGAGACGGAGCCGCCCGCCGTGCTTCGCATCCAGGCGCCGAGCTCCGGCTAGCCGCCGGTCGCCAGCCGTCCATCGAGGTGCTCGGACAGCCGTACCGCGAGCGCCAGGATCGTCAGGGTCGGGTTCGCGAAGCCGCTGGTCGGGAACACCGAGCTTCCGGCCACGAACAGGTTCGCGACGCCGTGAACGCGGCCGTCCTCGGTGACCACGCCGTGCCGGGGATCGCGGTGCATCCGGGTCGTCCCCATATGGTGATGAGCATTCGGATCCGGGAGCGCCTCCTCGTCGAAGGTGACGCGGCCGACCCCGCTGCGCTCCAGCTCTGCCGCCACGACCGCACGGATCCGGCCCAGGTTTTCACGATCGCGCTCGCGCCATCGCCAGTGGATCTCGGGCTTCGGCGTGTCGAACCGGTCGCGATCGGCGCCGAGCGCAACCCGGTTTTCGCGATCGGGCACCTGCTCGAGGTTGATCAAGAGCCCGACGGGCTCGTTCCGTCCGCGGCCGCGCCACCATGGGAATACCCGGCGTCGCGGCAGGAGCGTGATGGACATGGCCGGTAGCCGCTCGCGTCGCCGGGCCTCGTCTGCGAACGTGAGCCGCCGCATGAGGACGCCGTGGGTGGTGGTGTGCCGGAACTCGTGGAGACCACATCGGTCCAGGAGACCGCGATCGGCCGGAATGAGCCGGCCCGAGCGATCGCGGGGATGCTCCATGAAGCAGCGCCCGACCAGATCGGACTGGTTGCCCAGCGCCGGGCGCCCGGCGCCGTTCGAGACCAGCAGCAGGCGCGCGTTCTCGATGCCTCCGGTCGCGAGGACGTAGAGCTTCGCCTTCACGCGTAACGGTCTGCCGGTCACGCGCGCCGCTCGCACGTGGGTGATCGAGCGGCCGTCGGCATCGGTCTCGAGTCTCACCGCCGTCGCGTGCAGACACAGCATGATGTTGCGCGAGTGCTGGAGCTCGCGTACGTAAGCGTCGGTGAAGAGCCGCGCCGGCCCGAACTCGTAGAGATCGGTCGTCAGGAGGCTGGAATCGCGCGTGAGCAAGGCGAGATCGCCAGAGGGCTCGTCGCGGCCCGCGTCACCGCAGGGCGCGAGGCCGCAGAGCAACCGGGCCTTGTCGTAATAGGGCTCCAGCAACGCCCGGTCGAAAGGCCACCCGCTCAGCGGCCACCATTCGCGCGCCTCGAAGTCGACTGCGTCGAGCGCCACGTACTTGGCGCCCACTTCGTTGCCCAACCACGTGTTCCAGATCGCCGCGGTGCCACCGGCCTGACGATACCGGCTCACGATGGGGCTCGTGTACGGGTCGCCGATCGTCGTGCCATCGCTGAGGGTCTGCGCGCCGGGATCCAGCCCGCGGCCGGCGCTCTCGAGCACGATGATGTGCGTGGCGGCGCGCGTGGCCAGGATCCGCGCGATCGTGAGGCCGGCAGGTCCGGCGCCCACGACGCACACGTCCGCTTCCAGGCTCGCGGCGTCGAGAGCTCGAACGTCGACCTCCATCGTGCCTGCTCAGGATACCTTCAGCGGCCCGAATTCTTGACTTCGCGCGCCGCGATCTGCCAGCGTGGTGCCGGTGAGCAATGGGCCTGCGGCTGTGTCGGTCATCATCCCGACGCTCGCCCGCCCAGAGCGCGTGCCCAGCCTCATGCGCGCAATCGACAGCATCACCTCCCAGGCGGGTGGCCGCTCGCTTCCCATCGTCGTCATCAACGGGCCGTTCGCGGCGCCGGCGGCGAGGGAGAGCCTCGCGCACCGGCAGGATTTACGACTGATCACGCTCGCGGATGCGAGCCTGCCGCTGGCGCTGCACGCCGGACGCGCCGCCGTCGAGACGGCATACTTTTCCGTGCTCGACGACGACGACGAGCTCCTGCCCGAGGCGGTGGCGATCCGCCTCGGCGCGTTCGAGGCGGACCCGCGTGCCGACGTCGTGGTGACCAACGGCTACCTCGACGGCTTCGGCCGCCGCGAGATCAACATCGCGGACTTTCGCGAGATCGAGCGGGAGCCCCTCCGCACGCTTCTGAGGAGGAACTGGCTGTCGCCCTGCGCCGGCACGTTTTGCACGCGCGCCGTCCCGCTCGAGCTCTTCGAACGCATCCCGGCGTACCGGGAGTGGACGTATCTCGGGCTCCGCCTCGCACTCGACCGCACGATCCGGTTTCTGAATCGCCCGACGTTCGTCTATCGCACCGACACCGACGGCTCGCTCTCGAAGTCGGAGGCCTACATCCTGGGCGGGCCCCGCGCGATCGCCGAGATGCTGCGCCTGGATCTGCCATCCGACGTACGGGCAATGGTGCGCGATCGTCTGCGCGCGGGACTGCACAGCGCCTCGGACCGCGAGCGTGTCGCCGGCAACTATGTCGCCGCCTGGGGCTGGCACCTGCGTTGCCTGGCTCAGGCCGGCGGCTGGCGCTATCTGAGCTACACGCGTCATCTTCTCTCCGGATCGGCACGCCGCGTGGCCGCGGCGCTCAGGCTGCTCGGCGACCTTTCGTGAGCGCAGACGTCCGCGTGCTCTGCCTCGGCATCGACGCCGGGAGCGGAAGCCTCATCGAGGCATGGGCGGCGGCCGGTGTGCTGCCGACGGTCCGCGCGCTGATGACCCGCGGACTGGTCGGCGACACCGAGAGCCTGGACGGCTTCTACGTCGGCTCGACGTGGCCCTCGTTCTATACCGGAGTCTCGCCCGCGCGTCACGGTATTCACGGCCTCGTGCAGCTCCGGCCGGGGAGCTACGACCTCTATCGGTGCTACACCGGCGAGTTCGTGAAGCGCGAGCCCTTCTGGAACCACCTCAGCCGCGCCGGCCGGCAGGTCGCCATCTGCGACGTCCCGCTGACCGGCGTCTCGGCCGATCTCAACGGGATCCAGATGGTCGAGTGGGGCTCGCACGACGCCAACTACGGCTTCGAGACGTGGCCGCGCTCGTTGAAGCGTGAAGTACAGGCGCGCTTCGGCCCGCACCCCCAGCCGAGCACGTGTGACGCGAACCATCGATCGCCCGCGGAGTTCGCCGCCTTCACGCGCCGGCTCGTCGAGGGCGTGCGCAAGAAGGCGGCGCTCACCCGGCACTACCTCGAGCGAGGGGAGTGGGACTTCTTCGGGCAAGTGTTCACCGAAGGCCACTGCGCCGGGCATCAGTGCTGGCACCTGCACGATCGGCGCTGCCCCGGCTGGGACGACGCGACGGTCGCCGAGACGGGCGATCCGATCCGCGAGGTCTACGTCGCGATCGATCAGGCGATCGCCGACATTTTGAGCGAGGTGGACGGCCGGACCCTCGTCGTGCTGCTGGCGAGCCACGGGATGTCACACCGCTTCGGGGCGCAGTTCCTGCTCGACGACATGCTGGTCGCGCTCGGCGCCGCGGCTCCAGCGCCGCCGCGCGCGGCGGCGGGCTCTCTCGAGCGCATGCTGAGGACCGGATGGGAGCTGAGTCCGGAGCTCGTGCGCCGGCCAATCCGGCTGGTCCGCGATCGTGTGCGCCGGATCTCAGAATCGGGCTCGCCCGTTCTGCCGCCGCAGGCGCGCGACGGCCGATGCTTTCCGCTGTACAACGGCCTCGCGGTCGGCGGGATCCGTCTCAATCTAACGGGACGTGAGCCCCGAGGGCTCCTGACATCCGACGCGGCGCCGGAGTTCTGCCAGATCCTGGCGCAGGACCTGCTCGAGGTCGTCGACGTCGAGTCCGGGCGACCGGTGGTCACGCGGGTGCTGCGCACCGCCGATCTCTACCGCGGCGAGTATCTGGATCACCTGCCGGATCTCCTGGTTGCATGGAACGACGAGCGGCCGCTCGGAAGCACGACCGTGGCAAACGGGCGCGGCGCGCAGCTGCGTTTGAGCTCCCGCAAGCTCGGAAGCCTGCAGGGAAGCAATCGGTACTGTCGGAGCGGCGATCACCGTCCGGAAGGCCTTTTCGTGGCCGTCGGCGCCGGGCTCGCGCCGTCGCGGATGTCACGCAAGGTCTCGATCATGGACTTCGCGCCCACGTTCGCCCGTCTGCTCGGCGTCGAGCTCCCGGAGACGGACGGCGTGCCGATCGCTGAGCTCTCAGCAACGGTGTGACGACGGTGCGCGTCGATCCCGCGCACCGTGGCGAAACGTGCGGGAGCTTCCTAGCGCTGCTCCTGGTGCGGTGTCGTGGCGGGGGACGGCAGCACGGACGCGGCGCCATTCTCGCTCGGCGACGCCGTCGACGGTCTCGACACCGTCGGGCGCGTCTTACTCCAGCGAGCCGTCATCGCGGGCGCCACGAACAGGAGAGCGACGATCGCGTTCATCAGGACCGAGATGATCAGCCAGCGGCTCAAACGAAGGATGCGCGCGTGCTTGCTCCAGAGAATGCGCTCCAGCTTGCGCTCGTAAGGCTCTTGGGCAATCCGGTCGAGCGCTGACAATTCGCGCTCCGGACTCGGGCTCGACGACGTCTCGGAGCTCGCGATCGGCACGACTGCGAAGCCGTCGCGCTCGAGGGCGCGGAGAACATGCTCGCGATGGCGGCGCTCGAAAGGCGGCTGAAGCGTGCCCGGACCATCTCCGCGGCGGTCCACGATGACCTCGAGCTCGTCACGCAGGCCGACGGCGGTGGTCAGCCCCGCGACGAACACGCCGGACACGAGGGGATGGCGCGAGACGATGCACAGCTGTTTTCGCGCGCTGCGTGACACCGCAGGTGAGGTGAGCGCGGGCGCGTCGAACGACTCTCGATCTCTCATCACGGGACGCGACATATCGGCCGACACATTGATAGCGCGGTGAGGGCGAATCCTCGGCAGTTTTTCGGCAGGGCCAGCGCTTATCCACTTGTTCACACGTATTCACAAAAGAGAAATCGCACCATCTGGCGCGGCCTCAGAAAGGAACGTCACGAAAACGTAGCGATTCTGCAGGTGTTCGCGGGTCTATCGATCACGATCGCCGGATTCCACGCCCGATTTCCGTCCAGGCTGCGTCGAAACGCGCGTTTCTCACGAAAAAACGAGACCTTGACACGCGGATCACCTGGCTCGAAGGTGACCTAGAGCTCCATGTATCTGAGCTTTTTCGGACTCGGCGAGAACCCCTTCGGCCTCACACCGGACCCTCGCTTCCTGTTCATGGCCGCCTCACACCGGGAGGCGCTCGACCAGCTCCAGGAGCAGCGAGGCCTGGCGGTGCTCACCGGGGAACCGGGCACAGGCAAGACCGCATTGCTGCTGGCCCTCTGCGAGCGGCTCGATGCCGACACGGCCGCCTGCTTCGTTTTCAACACGACCTTGGAGTTCGACGGGATCGTCGAATTCATCCTGGAGGACCTGGGCATCGCCAAGCCGGAAGAGTCGCCGGCGAGACGGCTCGCGGCGTTGAAGAGCTTCCTGAGCGAGCGCGAGCGGGCGGGACAGCGGACGACGCTCATCGTAGACGAGGCGCAGCATCTGGATGCGCCAACCCTCGCGCAGCTCGGGCTGCTCGCCAACCTCGACAGCGCAGCTTCCGACACACGACTTCAGCTCTTGCTCGCCGGCTCGCCCGAGCTCGTAGCGAGGCTGCAGGATCCCGACCTCCGACATCTCCGCGAGTCGATCGCGGTCCACTGCCAGATCCGGCCGCTCGATGCTGGAGAAGTCGCCCGGTACATTCACCATCGACTGGAGGTCGCCGGCGCGCCGGACGTCGGTCTCTTCGAGGAGGGGGCGATCGGCCGCCTCGCGCGATTCTCCAGGGGGATCCCGCGGGTCATCAACATCCTCGCCGATCATTGTCTCCTGCTCGCGTACGCCGACCAGAAACGCCGCGTCGGTCGGCGCACCGCCGGCCGTGCGATCGCGAATGTGACCGAAGGCGCGCAGGCGCCGCTCAGGCTCGTGGCCGCCTGGACCACGCTGGCGGGCTCGCTGGCGGAGGCGGCCCGGCGTCTCTTCGCGCGCCGCGGCTGACCGCCCTCTCGTCGCCGGCGATCCGGTATAGTTGCCGCGGAGGCACTCCATGGCGACATACGCGCTCACCGAAAAAACGGTTCTCCTCCGAGCCGAAGACGACGTCGCGGTTGCGAAGGCCGAGCTCCCGGCCGGGACCGTCCTCGAGGACGGCGCCCACCGTATCGAGGTCCGTCAGGACATCAAGCCCGGCCACAAGGTGGCCCGCCGGGCCGTCGCGACGGGCGCGCCGGTCCGCCGCTACGGTCAGGTGATCGGCTTCGCCACGCGCGACATCGTGGTCGGTGACCACGTCCACACCCAGAACCTGGGCATCGGCGACCTGAGCGCCGAGCGCTACGAGGTCGGCGTGGACGTGAAGCCCGTCGATTTCTACCCGCCCGCGCAGATGCGCACGTTCGACGGCTACGAGCGCGAGGACGGCCGGGTCGGCACGCGCAACTACGTCGCCGTCATCTCGGGCGTCAACTGCTCGGCGAGCGTGAGCCAGTTCGTGAAGGACCGTTTCCGCGACGTGTCAAAGGACTACCCGAACATCGACGGCGTGCTCGCGATCACCCACAAGTCCGGCTGCGGCACCAAGCTCTTCGGCGAGGACCACATGGCGCTGCAGCGGGTGCTTGCCGGCTACGCCAAGCATCCGAACGTGGCCGCCTACATCCTGATCGGACTGGGCTGCGAGACGAACCAGGCCGCGGTGATGGTCGAGCGCCAGCGGATGGCGGCGCCGGGGCACCCCGAGCGCAAGCCGACCATCATCAATATCCAGGAGGCGGGCGGAATCCGGAAAACGGTCGACCGCGCCTCGCAGGAGGTCGCCAAGCTCCTGCCGTTGGCCAACGAGGCGCGGCGCACGCCCCAGCCGATCTCGGAGCTCACGCTCGCCACCAACTGCGGCGGGTCCGACGCGAACTCCGGCATGACCGCCAACCCGGCTCTCGGCTGGGCGGTGGACGAGCTCGTGCGCTACGGAGGCACCGGTGTGCTGGCCGAGACGCCGGAGATCTACGGCGCCGAGCATCTCTTGATCCGGCGCGCGATCAACGAGGGTGTCGCCAAGAAGCTCCTCGATCGCTACAAATGGTGGGAGTGGTATTGCCGCGGCATCGAGGCGATGGACAACAATCCCGCTCCCGGCAACAAGGCAGGCGGAATCACCACGGTATTCGAGAAATCCCTCGGCGGCGTGACCAAGGGCGGCACGACGCCGATGATGGACGTCTTCCTCTACGGCGAGCCGATCAACACGCGCGGCTTCGTGTTCATGGACACGCCGGGCCACGATCCGGTGTCGATCACCGGCCTCGTGGCCGGCGGCTGCAACATCATCTGCTTCACGACCGGCCGCGGCTCGGTGTTCGGCTGCAAGCCCGTGCCGTCGATCAAGCTCGCCACCAACTCGCTGATGTACCGCCACATGGCGGAGGACATGGACATCAATTGCGGCGTCGTCCTGGAGGGCACGCCGATCGCGACCGTCGGCCGTCAGATTTTCGAAGAGGTGATCGCGGTCGCCTCGGGCAAGCGCTCGAAGAGCGAGCTGTCGGGCGTGGGCGAGGAAGAGTTCGCGCCCTGGATCATCGGCCCGGTGATGTGAGACCGGCCACCGGCCGCTCGCGGCCGGCGCCCGGCTCGGGCGCGTCGCCGACGAGCTGCGCGGCGAGCCAGCACGCCGCGAGCGCGCCGATGGCCCCGCACGCCGCGGTGATCGAGAGCGCCGCCGCGCTCTCGATGCCGGTCGGCGTCAGTGGTGCATACGCCGGCAGGGTTGAGAGCAACCACGCGTAGACGATGAACACGCCCACGCCGTAGACGACCGCCGACGCGATCGGCCGCCGCCGCGCATCGGCCAGCGCCATCAGGGCCGCCGGCCCGAGCGGCAGCGCCAGCCGTAGCGTCCACGACGGCGGCGGCACCTCCTGGTTTTTCTCGGCGATCTCCCGGCCGAGCGCGATCGACGAGGTTCCGTCCTTGGCGACCTCCTCGGCGATGAACGACACGGGCTGGATGATCGCGAACCCCGCCCGCGCGATCTGCTGACCGACCAGGCCCGCCGCAAACGACAGAACCACCGCGACGACCGGCGCCCATCGCAGGCTCGAGACGCGCGCGGTCGTCACTAGGACCAGGGGAAGGATCAGCGCGGCGAGTATCGCGAAGGCGTGGAACAGCACGCCGCCGTAGGTGTAGGCGTAGAGCCACGCCGGGTCCAGCGTGACGCGAACGCCGCCGTAGAAAAGCGCGCCCGCGAGCACCAGCGCGGCGCGCCCCGCCCAGCTCCGGAGCGGATAGATCTCCACCGCGATCAGGAGACAACCGAGCGTGCTGACGGCCGAGCCGAACAGGGCCAAGAGATGCGGAGGGCTCCAGAGCGTCACGTCCAGGCCGAACAGGCGATGCCAGAGATCGTCGATCGGCGCGGCGAGGACGACCAGCACCAGGCCCAGCGCGGCCAGACGGAATCCGCGCGTGGTCGGGACGCCGCGCCACCACTCGTACGCGAGAACGCCCCATCCGAGCGCCAGGCCGGCCACCACGCTGCCGTAGATCATGAGGTGCGGCGCGATCCAGAACGAGTCGCGCCCGATGGTCATGTGCCACTGGATGTCCCAGAACAGTCCCCAGGAAGCGACGAACTTGGTGGCCAAGGCACCCCAGAGAGCGACGCGCCGGTAGGCGGGCGCGTCGCCGCTCACGACTGCACCACAGTAACGATGAGGCCGATCGACGCCAGGATGTTGCCGACGCGCACGCACTCGGTTTCCGCGCCGACCTTGACGACCGCCCGGCCGGTGTTGTGCACCTGCCAGGCCAGCTCCCAGCCCTTGGCCTCGCTGCAGCCGATCGCCTTCTGGAGCTGCTTCACGACCTGCTCGAATGTGTGGCAGTCGCAGTTGTGAAGGACGGTCATCCACGGCGGCGCGATCGCTTCCTGGTCGATCTGCTCGACGTCCGACTCGGGTGTGGCCCTCTCCACCATGTCCAACTATTCCTCGCGTCCGCGCCCCGGGACTTCCGCCCGGTGCTGTTACCGGAGTATAGCCGCCATCTCGTTGGTGGGCGTGATCGTCCCGCCACGATGGTCAGGGATGCGCGAGCGCATGGCCGCCGGCCGCGGTGTACGACGTCGCGACGGGCACGAACGTGTCGATGAGATCACTGCTCAGCTGCGTTCGCGAGGCCACGGCGCGTCTTCGCGGGATCGGATGTCGCAGCGCTGATGCCACAATGGCTCGCACCTGACAGACGAGTGTCACGACTTCGCCTGTAGCCCTTCGAGCTCACGTGCTTTGGAACAGCTCCGCACGTCGAGGCGCGCGCCCCGCGTTTTCCAAGTCTCCCACTCCGAGAACATCGCCCCCCTCGTGAATTCCGAGTGTGGCACCCACTCTGCACGAGGGCGCCGCGGCGAGACGCCCGGCCTCAAGCAACTCGTCGTGCGGCGGATCGAAGGAAGCCGAACATGACATAGAGGGCTCGGGACTTGGTGGTCTTCGCCAACGAAAGGAGAGACTGCCAATGTCGCTGCGTCATGTTGTTGCTCGAGCTGTGCTGGGAGGCCTCGCGTTGCTCTTCTCGGCGGTGCCGGCCTTCGCCCAGGCCCGGGGCTTCCTCACAACGAGCACGAGTCCGGACGTGCGGCCTCTGCTGTCCGCCTCGCAGATCGAGAGCTTCGTTCCCGCGCGCGGCGGATTCACGTTCCCGTCGCCGTATCTCACCCAGGGCGCTCGCATCACCAACGCCTCCGACTGCGGAGGCAGCGACTGCGTCAACTACGTGGGCTACTCCTACTGGCGCAACATGAACAACCACGTGGGCAGCGATACCATCCTCATTTTTCTCGGCCTCGATCGCAATCACGGGGGCGGAGGGCCCACGCTCTTCGGTTACAGCAAGAGCAGCCGTCAGGTGACGAACCTCGGTCCGCTCTTCGACCCGTCCAGTGCGCTGAGCGGGGAAAATGGTGAGGGCTGGTACTGGAGCCACTCCCGTCCGAACACGCTGTACGTCAAGCAGAACTCCGGTTCGCAGCTGCTCCGATACGACGTATCGACGCGGCAGCTCGAAACAGTCTTCGACGTCGCGCCCCAGTACGGCGCGGACAAGTACCTCTGGCAAGTGAGCTCCAGCGACGACGACCGCGTCCACGCCGGTACCCTGCGCCAGGCTGGAAGCTGGGAGATGCTCGGTTGCGTCGCGTACCGTGAGGACACTCGTCAATCCTGGTACTTTCCCAAGAACGGTGATTTCGACGAGTGCCAGCTCGACAAGAGCGGTCGCTACCTGATCATCAAGGAGAAGTTTGCGAACGACCCGGCCAACTACGACGTCGACAACCTGATCGTCGACCTTCAGACGGGCTCCCAGCGCATCGTCACGGATCCCCAGGGCGCTGGCGGCCACTCGGACACCGGTCACGGCTACATGGTCGCCTCCGACAACTGGTATGGGCTGCCTAACGTTTTCCGTCTGTGGGATCTGAACCAGCCCACGCTCCAGGGCTCTGCCCCCGTGTACTACGGGACAGAGTGGAACACCGCGACTCCCACGCACATCTCCCACACGAACGCCCGGGCGGATCTGCCCGCGACATCTCAGTACGTCTGCGGGAGCAGCGCGAACACGCTGAGCACCCCCTTCGCCAACGAGATCATCTGCTTCATGCTCGACGGCTCGCGCAACGTGCTCGTCGTGGCCCCCGTGATGACGGACCTCAACGCTCCTGGCGGCGGCAGCGACCCGTATTCGAAGCTGCCGAAGGGCAATCTCGACGTCACCGGGCAGTACTTCATCTGGACCAGCAACATGGCGGGGAATCGCCTCGATGCGTTCATTGTCGAGGTGCCCGCCCAGTCGCTTACCTCAGCCGCATCAGCGCCCACGCCAGCTCCCGCGCCGCCCCCAGCTTCCTCGAGCGGCGGCAACGCCACCTCGGGTCAGAGCGTGACCTGGACGAATCTGGTCAACGCGACGGCCAGCGGGAGCACGCTACAGAAATCTGGCGGCTGTGACGGCTGCTATGACTCCGGCGCCCGGTCGCAGCAGCAGATCGCCAGTGGAGACGGCTACGCCCAGTTCACCGTCGGTGACACGGCGGCCCTGCGCCTGGCGGGCCTCACTAGCGCGTTCACAGTCCAGAACGCCTCGACCATCAATTTCGGGTTCCGCCTGCAGAATGGCGTCGCCGAGATCCGCGAAGGCGGCGCCTACCGCTCGGAGACCCCGTTCGTGACGGGCGACGTCCTCCGCGTCGCGGTCAACGCCGGCGTCGTCAGCTATTCCAAGAACGGGACGGTCGTCTACACAAGCCAGCTCGCGCCGACGTATCCGCTGTTCATGGCCGGCGCCCTCGCCAACAGCGCTGCCACCCTCAACAGCGCGATGATGGGCACCAGTGGAGTGAGCGGGGGCGTCTCGTCGGCGGCTGCCGCGTCCGGATCGGTGCAGAACGCGACGTGGACCAATCTGGTCAATGCGGCGGCCAGCGGCAGCTCGCTGACGAAGGCCGGCGGCTGCGACGGCTGCTATGATGCCGGTGCCCGATCGCAGCAGCAGATCGCCGGCGGGGACGGCTACGCTCAGTTCACCGCCTCCGACACGGCGGCCCTGCGCCTGGCGGGTCTCACCAGCGCGTTCACGGTTTCAGACGCGCAGAGCATCGCGTTCGGGATCCGTCTGCAGAACGGCGTGGCCGAAATCCGTGAAAGCGGTGTCTACCGCTCGGAAACCCCGTTCGTGGCGGGTGACGTCTTCCGCATCACCGTCAAGGCGGGCGTCGTCAGCTACTCCAAGAACGGCACGGTTTTCTACACGAGCACGGTCGCCCCGTCATATCCGCTCTTCATCGCCGCCGCGCTCGCCAACAGCAGCGCCAGCGTCGGCAGTGCCGTGATTAGCACGCAGCTCACCGCCGCGGCGGGCCCGGCAGATGCGGCCCGCCTAGTCGCGGCACGGACGGACGTTTCAAACGCTCCGAACCAGCTGTTGGCCGTCCCGGGCACGACCAGCCATGCCAGCTTGGTCGCACCGGTTCTCGTCGCGCTGGCAGGGCCGCAGGTGCTCGAGCAGCCCGCCGCGGCTCGCCGGGTAGGCCTGGCGGGGTAACTTCAAGCCCGGCGGCCCACGACCACGACGGCCGCGTGGTCGTGGGTCACTGGCCGCTGCCCGTCGATACCTTCAGTGTTTCGGGAGTCCGGGGATCGGCGGAATGAAGGCGGGGATGCGCGAGATCGTGTGGACCTTGACGTCGGCGGTCCACGGCGAGTCCCCGGTCGCGTTCGCGGCGCCGAAGAGTCTCAGGTCGATCGCCAGATTCGTCACGTAGACGAACGGTCCGCTGAAGACCAGGCTCGCCGGGAAGAGGAGCCCGATCGGCGCGCCGTCGTGGTCGAGGCCGCCGAAATCGCCGAGCTTCGCGATCGTGCGCCCGGACGGATCGATCACGACGATCTCGTCAGCTTGGTTCGCAGCGATCCAGAGATTGTCGTGCTCATCGATGATCAGACCGTCGGCGCCGTTCACTGAGTTCACGAAGATCGCCGGAGTGCCCGCGGTCCCGTCGGGGTTGAACGGGATCTTCACGACCGTGTCGTTGCCGGTGTTGTTGACGAAGAGTGTCGTCTGCGCGCGGTTGAAGGCGACCCCGTTGGCGCCGAACGGCGGCACGCCGCTGGTCTTGAGCAGGTCGCTCTGGACCCAGGTCGTCGCGGCCCCGCCGCCCGGCGCGATCTTGTAGACCGCGCCGGCGAACGACGCGGAGACGTACACGTTGCCGCCGCGGTCGAAGGTCAGGACGTTGAGACCGGGCTGCTCGGTTCCGCCACTGGAGATGTCGGAAAAGACCGTCGAGGCGCCCGATACCGGGTCGACTGTCAGGACTTTCGATGCGCCGAAATCGAGCACGAGGAGATGACCGCTGGTCGGATGGAACGCCAGGTCGAGCAGGAGCGTGCTCGAGTTGGCGACGTTGACCTCGCGAATGAGCCGGCCGTGCTTGTTGAAAACGAACATCTGGCCGGTCCCGCTGGAGGTGCCTTCGGCGCCGAACGTCGTGACGTAGACGTTGCCATGCTGGTCCACGGTGATGCCTTCCGGGTGCTTCGCTCCGGGGGGCAAGGTCGCAAACCGCGTGGCCGGCGTGCGGAACCACGCGTGCGCTGGCGGAGCCAGGAAGGCAACGGCGAGCACGGCGACGAGAAGACGGCTCAAGAGCCTCATACGTCTGTCCTCCTGGAGCGAAGGGGTGAACGGCCGAGCAGGGACAGTATCACGACGCCGCCGGCGGCGACGTCGTTATCGTGAGATCAAACGGCGGGCGAGCTCGGCGCGATCGGCGGCGTTGGTGGTCGGGCTCGACGCCAGGTGCGCGGCGTCGCGGTAATAGCGCTCCACCGGGAACTCGCTCGTGTAGCCGTACCCGCCGTGCACGCGCATCGAGTCGAGTGTGACCTCGTAGGCGACCTCGGAGGCGTAGACCTTGGCGATCAGGACCGCCGCGTCGTCGAGGCCGGCCGCGTCATAGACGAGCAGGCGCGCCCCCGTGATCTTCGTCGCCATGTCGGCCAGGACCAGCTGGATCGCCTGGTGATGGGCGATGGGCTTTCCGAACGTCGTCCGCTGCTGCGAGTAGCGCAGGGCCGCCTCGAACGCGGCTTGCGCCAGGCCCACCGCGATCGCGGCGGCGCCGAGGCGCGCGAGCGCGATCGGCTCCCGCCCGCCGCCGATCGCGCCACCGAGAAGATCGCGCGACGGAATGCGGCAGTGGTCGAAGTGGATCCGACACGCGTCGAGGCCCCGCAATCCGAGCATCGCGAGGGGTGGCTCGACGCGGATGCCGGACAGCGCGGGGTCGACGAGGAGGCGCACGGGGTTCTCGGTCGACCTGGCCTCCACCAGCACGACGCCGGCGTGCGCAGCGTGATCGACGGCCGCGGTCGCGCCCTCGAGAATCCAGTCATCTCCGGCCTGCACCGCCCGAACACCGTCTGCCGTTGACCCGACTGCCGGCGCGAACGCCACCGCTCCCAGCAGCTCGCCGCGCGTCATCGCCGGCAGGAACCGCTCCCGCTGGTCCGGCGTTCCCACCCGCGCGATCGCCCACGACGCGGCCAGATGAGCCACGACGATCGCGGCGAGCGTCGCCGAGCCCCGCGCGAGCTCCTCGACGATCATCCCCGCGGTTCGCAGGTCGAGCCCGAGCCCTCCAAGGCGCGGATCGGTGAGCGCGCCGAGGATGCCGAGCTCGCCGAGCGCGGTGATCTGGGCAGACGGATGCGCATGCGCGACGTTCAGGTCCTGGGCGGCCGGAACGACCTGCTTGTCGACGAACTGGCGGACCGCCAGGACCATCTGGCGCATGTCCTCGGATTCACCCTCACGCGAGGTCAGGGCGCCGAAGCGCTCGCCGAATCGCTCCAGCAGGCTCCGCGCGATGATCGTCCGCTGGATCTCGTTCGTGCCCTCGCCGATGATCATCAGCGGCGTGTCGCGGTAGTAGCGCTCGACGTTCAGCGCGGCGAGCGCGCCGGCGCCGCCGTGCAGCCGGAGCGCCTCGACGGCGACCTCTTGAGCGGATTCGGAGGCAAAGAGCTTCGCCATCCCCGCCTCGAGATCGCAGCGCTCACCGCGGTCCTTCATGGCCGCAGCCCACGACGTGAGGAGCCGTGACGCTCGGAGCTTGGTCGCCATGTCGGCGATGGCAGCGGGCGCCTCGGCGCCGGTCGCTCTCAGATGGGCGAGGGTGTCGTCGTAGGCGGCCTGCGCGACGCCGACGGCCCGCGCGGCGATGTTGATCCGGCCGGCCTCGAGCCCGCCCATCACATGCTTGAAGCCTCGCCCCTCCACGCCACCGACCAGGTTCGCCGCCGGCACGACGCACTCCTCGAAGACCAGCTCCGCCGTGTCGACGCCCTTGTAGCCGAGCTTGGCGATCGACTTCGTTACGCGGAAGCCCGGGTGCCCCTTCTCCACGATGAAGCAGGACATCCCGCGGTGCCGGGGCTCGGCCTTGGGATCGGTGAGTGCCAGCAGCGCCAGGGTGTTGCCCTCGCGCGCGTTCGTGATGAAGAGCTTCGTGCCAGTGATCAGGTAGTCATCCCCGCAGCGCGTCGCGACCGTCCGGATCGCCTGGACGTCCGTGCCGGCGTGCGGCTCGGTGAGCGCGAGGCCGCCGCGCGCATCGCCCCGCGCGAAGCGGGGGAGGAAGCGCTGGCGCTGCGCGTCCGTGCCGTGGTTCAGCACGATCAGCGCCGCCATCGTGTGGCTGTTGATGACTCCCGCGAGCGACATCCAGCCGCGGCAGAGCTCCTCGATCACGCGCGCGTACGTGCGCACGTCGAGGCCGAGGCCGCCGTACGCCGCCGGTACCAGCGCCCCGAACAGGCCGAGCTCGCGCATCCGGGCGACCAGATCGTGCGGGTAGGCGTCCTCATGCTCCAGCGCGGCGGCGGCGGGGCGAACCTCCCCGTCGACGAACTCGCGCACCGCGCTGACCACGGGGTGGTCCATGTGCGAACAGATACTACAATATGGGTCCATGCCGCTCGACGACGTCGTCCTCGGTCTGCAGCGCGCCTTCGATCGCCTCGTGCGCTGGCTCCGGCTCGGGCCGCCGCCGGCGCCCAGTCGGCGCCGGCTGCTGATCGTGCAGATCGACGGCCTCTCGCGCGCGGTGCTCGAGGAGGCGATGGCGCGCGGCAGCGCGCCATTCCTGGCGCGCTTGCTCCAGCGCCGCGGGTATCTCATGGCACCGATGTGCGTGGGGCTGCCGACCTCGACGCCGGCCTTCCAGCTGGCGGCGATGTACGGCGTGCGGCCGGACATTCCGGGCTTCCACTACTACGACAAGCGCCGCAAGGCCGACGTCTATTTCCCGCGCGGTGGCGACGCGGCGCACGTGGAGCACACGCAGAGCGCCGGCCGGCGCGGTATCGTCAGCGGCGGCGGCACCTACGGCTGCGTCTTCACGGGCGGCGCCACGAGCAATCTGCTGACGTTCGCGATGATCAAGCGTCCGACCGGCGCAGGGCTCATCCGGGCCGCGTCGAAGCTCGTGGTGATCGCCTGGGTCCTCCTCAAGGGGATCATCGCGTCGACCGTCGAGGTCTTTCGCGCGCTGATCCGCATGGTCGCCGATCCGTTCTCTCCCGCCTCCGGCAGCTGGAAGTGGCTGGCCATCAAGCTCGGAATCTCAGTGTGGCTCCGCGAGCTCTTCACCCTGGCGGTGGCGCACGACATCTACGCCGGGGTGCCGACGATCTACGTGAACTATCTCGACTACGACGTGGCCGGCCACGCCTGGGGTCCGCGGCACCCTCGCGCATTCCGGGCTCTGCGCCGCGTCGATGCGTCGATCCATCGGCTGTGGCGCGTCCTCAGGCGAGTGCCCGAGTATGGCTACGATCTCTACGTGCTGTCCGATCACGGTCAGGCCACGACGTCGCCGTATCAGCGGGTGACTGGTGGGCGACCGATCGAGCAATCGCTCTTCGAGGACTTCCTCGACCCCGACACCGCCCGCGCCGTGGAAACGCCCGGGCCCCGGCGCGCTCGGTTCGGCGGCCTGCTCGAGGCGCTGCGCGCGCCGCGGGCGCCCGGATTCTTCCAGCGCTTCGTGAACTATCTCGAGCACGACTTTCCGTGGGTGCTCGGGGGCACGCGCGAAGTGCGAGAGCACGCCGGCGTCCGCGTCGTCTCGGCCGGCCCGAACGCCTTCGTCTACTTCGTCGACTCCACGGAGCCGCTGACCGTCGAGCAGATCGACGAGCGCTACCCCGGGCTCGCCGAGCGGCTCTCGGCCGCGCCGGGCATCGGGCTCGTGCTCGCGCGCTCGGCGTCGGGGCCGCTCTGCTTCTGGCGTGGCGCGCCGTACGGGACCGACATGCTGGCCGCCGGGCCCTTCGCCAGACGACCGGACCTCGAGCGGATCGTTGAGGGCATCGGTGACCTGATGGCGATGCCCTCCGCCGGGGACCTCGTCATCTATGGGAACGACGCGCCGCAGGGTAACGTATCGTTCATCCCCGAGGTCGGCGCGCACGCCGGTCCGTCCGTCGACGAGCTGCACACGTTCCTGATCCATCCGTCGAGCGTGAAGATGCCCGCACCGATCACGCATCCGGTCCAGCTCTACCCGCACTTCGCGCGCTATCAGGCGGACGCGGCGTGAGACATCTCACCGTTCTCAGCTACAACATCCATCGCGGCGTCGGGCTGGACCGCCGGCGTGACCTCGACCGGATCGCCGACGTCATCAGCGAGGTGGATCCCGACGTCGTCGGGCTGCAGGAGGTGATCCGCGAGGACGGCGTCCCCGATGCCGATCAGGCCGCGTATCTGGCAGCGCGGCTCGAGATGACGGAGCTCGTCATGGGCGAGACGCGCGCGTACGGCACGGGGATCTACGGCAACGTCGTGCTGAGCCGGCTGCCGATCCTCGGCTCGGGACGGTGCGATCTGAGCTTCGGCATGCGCGAGCCGCGAGGCTGCCTGCGCGTCGACCTCGACGTCGACGGCACGCCGCTGCACGTGTTCAACTGCCACTTCGGTCTCGCGCTGCGCGAGCGTCGCCAGCAGCTCGGCCTTCTCGGCGCCTTCATCCGCGCCTCGGGCCGCCTGGCCGGCCCGCGCGTGCTGCTCGGTGATTTCAACGAGTGGCACCGCGGACCGGTGACGCGAGGACTCCGGCGGGAGTTCGCCTCGCCGATGCGCCGCCGGCGGACTCACCCCGCGATGTTTCCGCTCTTCGCGCTCGACCGGATCTACTGGGACGCCGAGCTCGAGGGTGAGGAGTTCAGCGTGCACCGCAGCCGCCTGTCGCGCGTGGCCTCCGACCACCTCCCGGTGGTCGCGCGCCTGCGCCTGCGCCATCGCCCACCGCGCCTGTTTCCGTACGTCACGGGCGACGCGCTCCCCCCGCCGGAGTGAGCGCAGAGTCAGCTTGAACGCGAAGTAGAGCTTGTAGGCTGCGCAAAAGCAGCCTACGCCGGGCCGGCGAGCTCGGTTGCAGCGATCAGCAATGTCCTAGCGCCGTATTCGATGTCGTCGATCGGCGTGAACTCCTCCTCGCAGTGGCTGCGCCCGTCGTGAGACGGCACGAAGATCATCCCGGTCGGCCCGATCGCCGCCATGTACTGCGCGTCGTGGCCGGCGCCCGAGAGGATGCGCCGATGTCGCGCGCCGGCCGACCGGGCGGCGCGCTCGACCGTGTCGACGACCGCGCGGTCGAACGGGGTGTAGGGCACGCGCCAGTAGTGCTCGAGCTCGTAGCGCACGCCTTCGCGCTCGCAGGCCTCGCGCACGATCGGCTCGAGGAGCGAGCGCGCGCGGTCGAGCGTCGCGTCGCTCGGATCGCGCATGTCGATCGAGAGCGTCACGCGCCCGGGGATCGCGTTGACGATGTTCGGCGCGACCACGACGTTGCCGACCGTGGTGACCAGCTCGCCGCCGATGTCCCGGGCGATCCGCCGGACTCCGGAGACGATCTCGGCGGCCGCCACGAGCGCGTCATGGCGGATCCGCATCGGCGTGGGCCCGGCGTGGTCCTGGACGCCGTGGATGGTCAGCCGCGACCACGCGATCGCGACGATCCCTTCCACGACACCGACCGAGAGGCCTTCTTCCTCGAGCCACGGGCCCTGCTCGATGTGCAGCTCGAGATAGGCGCGAAACGGCCGCGGCACGCACGGCTCGGGGCCGAGGTAGCCGATCCGCTCGAGCTCGTCGACCAGCCGGATCCCGTCCTTGTCCCGTGCGTTGTAGGCGTCTTCGAGGGGGATCTTGCCAGCCATGACGCCGCTCGCGATCATCGCCGGCTGGAAGCGCGCGCCTTCCTCGTTGGTGAAGATCGCCAGGGTCACCGGATGGCGAGTCGAGAGCTTTTGATCGTTGAGCGATCGGATCACCTCGAGACCGCAGAGGACGCCGAGCTGGCCGTCGTAGCGGCCGCCCGTCGGCACCGAATCGACGTGCGATCCCATCATCACCGGCGGCAGCGCCGCCGTGCCGGGCCGCTGGCCAAAGATATTGCCCATCTGGTCGACGGTGACCGCGAGGCCCGCCTCGCGCATGCGCGCGACCATCCAGTCCCGGCCGCGCTTGTCCTCGTCGGTGAGCGCCAGGCGGGTGAGCCCGCCCCGGGGTGTCTGCCCGATCCGTCCGAGCTCTTCGATCGACTGCTCGAGGCGCTTTCTGTCGACGTTCATCCCGTTTCTCCTGAGGTCCGGGCTAAAGTCCTAGATACGCGCGCTTGAGCCGATCGTCTCCCAGGAGCTCGCGCGCCTGCCCCTCGAGCACCAGCCGCCCGCTCTCGAGCACGCACGCGCGGTTGGCCAGAGCCAGGGCCTGGCGCACGTTCTGCTCGACCAGCAGCACGGTCACGCCCTGCCGGTTGATCGTGCGCACGGTCTCGAAGATCCGGGCGACCAGCACCGGTGCGAGACCGAGCGTGGGCTCGTCGAGCATGAGGATCTGCGGTCGGGCCATGAGCGCTCGCCCCATCGCGCACATCTGCTGCTCGCCGCCGGAGAGCGAGCCGGCGAGCTGGGTCCGGCGCTCGCCGAGCACAGGGAATAGCTCGTAGACGTGGGCCAGTGTGCGCTCGCGCTCGGCGCGGGCGCGCTCCGCGTGAGCGCCGAGCATGAGGTTCTCGGCGACCGTCATGAAAGGAAAGAGACGGCGGCCCTCCGGGACCTGCACGATCCCGTGCTCGACCCGCCGGTAGGCCGGCACGCCCGCCAGGTCTGCGTCGCCGAGCAGCACGCGCCCCCGGCGTGGCGTCACGAGCCCGGAGATCACCCGGAGCGTGGTCGACTTGCCGGCGGCGTTGGCCCCGACCAGCGCGACGATCTCGCCGTCGCGGACCTCGAGCGACACATCGGCCAGCGCCTGGAGATCGCCGTAGAACGCGTCGATCCCCTCAAGCCTGAGCAAGGACGAACTCCTCGCCGAGATACGCATCGACCACGCGACGGTCCTGCGTGATCGCGGCGGGGGCACCCTCGGCGATCACCTCGCCGTGATGCAGCACGACGATCCGCTGGGCCAGGCGCATCATCGCCGCCATGATGTGCTCGATCACGATCAAGGTGAGACCGTCGGCATGCAGGCGCCGGATCAGCTCGATGATGCCGGCGAGCTCGGTCGGGTTCAGCCCGGCCATCACCTCGTCGAGCAGGAGCAGCCGGGGGCGCGTCGCCAGGGCGCGGGCGACTTCCAGACGCTTGCGCAGCCCGATCGGCAAGGTCCGCGCGTGGCCGCCGGCATGCGCCGCCAGGCCGCACATCTCGACCACGCGCTCGGCCTCCATCCGCGCCGAGCTCACCGTCGGCAGGCGCGTGAGCGCGCCGATCATCACGTTGTCGATCACCGAGAGATTGCCGAAGGGCTTCACGAGCTGGAAAGTGCGGGTGAGGCCGAGGCGACAGATCGAATGCGGCGGCTGCCCGGTCACGTCCTGACCGGCGAAGAGCACGCGGCCCGACTCGGGCCGGTAGTAGCCGGAGATCACGTTGAAGAGCGTGGTCTTGCCGGCGCCGTTCGGACCGATGATGCCGAGGATCTCTCCCGCCCGCACGGTGAAGCTGGCGCTCGACACGGCGGTGAGCCCGCCGAAGCGCTTCGTCACGCGGTCGAGCTCGAGAATCGGCGCCCGGGCGCTCACGCGTGGGCCCTCTTCATCCGAAGCCGCGTCGCGATGCCGGCCAGGCCCTCGGGGACGAACCGGACGACGAGGATCAAGGCGGTGCCGTAGACGATCAGATAGATGCCCGTGAACCCGGCCTTCACGCCGGCGAACGTCGCGCGCAGGTACGTCTCGAGCGACGTGATCAGGATCGAGCCCAGAAATGGCCCGAGCGCCGTGCCCATGCCGCCGATGATCGTGTTGAGCGCAAAGCGCACCGAGAGGTCGACCGAGAACACGTACGTCGGATCCACGAACCCGATGTACTGAGCCCAGAGCGAGCCGCACACCGACGTGAGCGCGGCGCTGAACGTCACTGCGCCCACCTTGAGCCGCCGCGTTGGAATACCGAGCGCCTCGGCGGCATCCTCGTCCTCGCGCACGCCGGCGAGCTGGTAGCCCACGCGCGAACGCTCCAGGTAGACCTCGACTGCGTAGCACACGAGCGCCGCCGCCAGCGCCATGTAGACCCAGCCGACATGACTCAGGCCGAGGGTCGCGAAACCCGGCCGGAAGGGCACGGGGATGCCCTCGGCGCCGGCCGTGAAGCCGCGCCAGCGGCTGACCCCGATCAGCAGCACCTGCGAGAACGCGATGGTCGACAAGGCGAAGTACGGGCCCTTGAGGCGGTTGGAGAGGAAGCCGATGACGAAGCCGGCGCCGATCGAGATCACGACGCCAACGAGCATCCCCAGCCAGGGGCCGCGGCCGAAGCGCGTCACCATCAAGGCCGCCGAGTAGGCGCCGATGCCGAAGAACGACGCGTGGCCGATCGAGACCTGACCGGCATAGCCGCCGGCGACGTTCCAGGCCGCCGAGAGCGCGCCCCAGAGGAGGATCAGCACCAGGCTGTCGAGGAAGTATGCGTCGCGGACGACGATCGGGACGAGCGCGGCGAGCCCGAACAGGACAACGGCGCCGCGGCGCGCGCGGAGCAGGCCGGTCATCAGACGCCCAGGGTCTCCGCGCCGCGCTGCCCGAACAGGCCGGCCGGACGGAAGACGAGCACGAGGATGAACAGGAGGAAGTAGAAGATCTCCTTCCACGCCACGCCGAACACATAGGAGCCCGCGACCTCGACGGCGGCCACGATGAGGCTGCCGATCATCGCGCCGAGCATGTCGCCGAGCCCGCCGAGCACGACGACCACGTAGGAAAGCAGAACGAACTGGAGGCCCGCCGTCGGATACACGGAGTAGAGCGGCGCCACCAGGACGCCCGCGGCCCCGACCGCGGCGATGCCGATCGCGAACGTCAGGCGGTAGACGCGGTCGGTGTCGATGCCCATCAAGGTCGCGGCGTCCCGGTCCTGCGCGGTTGCGCGCATCACGCGGCCGGCGTGCGTCCACTTCATGAACGCCACGAGCGCCAGGGTGAGCGTGATGGCGATCAGCGAAGCGACCACCTGGGTCAAGTTGAAGATCGTCGAGCCCGCGCGAAGCACCGTCGAGAGGTGCCAGGGCCGGACGTAGCGAAAGTCGCCGGACCATGCGACCAGCGCGATGTTCTGGAGCACCGTCGACAAGCCGACCGTCGTGAAGATCTGCACGTTGTGGGACGCGTGGATGACGCCGCGCATGACCAGGCCGTAGACCACGAGGCCCACCACGAAGAACAGCGGCATCGCGACGAGGACGACGAAGTAGGGGTCGGCGGTGAAGAGGAAGAACGCCCAGAACGCGAGGTACATGCCGAGCATCAAGAACTCGCCGTGGGCGAAGTTGACCACACGCATGATGCCGAAGATCAGGGTGAGCCCGATGGAGATGAGGGCGTAGATCCCCCCGAGCAAGACCGTCGCGACCGCGAGTTGAGCGAGGACGCCTATTTGCGCTGGTCCCAGGCGCCGAGCGGGATCCACTTGGCCCGGAGCGTCGTGAACTCCTCCGGCCACACCGTCACGAGCTGCCCGTTCTGCCACTGCAGCATGTAGTGCTGGACGCGGTCGTTGGCGTTCTGACCCTGCTCGGAGAACTTCACGCCCCAGCCGTTGATCATCGAGCCGACCGGCAGATCGAGCGACATGACCGCCGCCCGGAACTTCTCGGGGTCGTCGGACTGCGCGCGGTCGAGGACCAGCTTGAGGAGCCAGAGACCGCTGCCCGCGAGCTGGTGGGCGCCGAGCGGATAGCTGCCGGTCTCCTTCTGCACGGCGTCGCGGAAGGCCTTCTCGATCGCCTGGCCGTCGGGCCGCAGCGCCTCAAGACGGAAGCCGGGGCCGGGCTCGAGGAGCGCGAACACGCCGTTACCGTCGTTGCCGAGCGCTTTCCCGAAGTCGCTGCCGCCGTAGCCCGTCGCGCCGGCGTGGACGAGGGCCTTGAAGAGGAAGTTCTGCTCCTTCGACTGACGCCAGAACAGCACCGCGTCGTTGCCGAAGCCGATGTGGTGGACGACGTCCGGGTTCAGCTGCTTCATCTTCAAGATCGTCGGCGTCATGTCGTTGAGCGTCTGCCAGTTGTAGTACTCGAGCATGACCTCCTGCATCCCGAACTCGTTCTTGGCGCGCTGGCGAGCCGACTCGGTGACGCCCTGACCGTAGGACGAGTCCTCGGACAGGAACGCGATCTTGATCTGGTTGGGCTTCAGGTTGAGCCGGGGCGCCAAGTGCTTGGCGATGAACTCGATGTTGTACCAGCCGAAGCCGGTCGCGTCGATCTCGGTGCGATAGACGTGCTTGAGGCCGCGCTTGTTGAACCGCGGATCGACGCAGGACGACTCCCAGTAAATGACGTCGTGGCGCGCCGCCACCTCGCTCGCCGCGCCGCAGAGCCGCGATGAGAATGTGCCGGTGATGATCTTGACCCCTTCGCGGGTGATCAGCCGGTTCGCCTCCGTCGCCGCCGCGGTGGGATCGGTCGCGTCGGCGATCGAGAGCACGAGCTTCTTGCCCATGACTCCGCCGCGCTGATTGATCAGGTCGCGGACGATCTCGAGACCGAGCACGTGGCGCTTGCCCTCGAAAGCCAGCGGCCCGGTGATCGGCTCGAGGACTCCGATCTTGTATTCGCCCGAGGTGGCCTGACCGCCGACCGGAGCGAGCTCTCCGCCGAACGCGATGGTGAGAGCCACGACGGCGAGCAACAAGACGAAACGCGACATACGAACCTCCTGGTCAGGCAAGACGTTCCGAGGCGACGGTCGCGGTTGTAGCACCGGGCCTCGCGAAGTGTCAAGGCGGCGGCCGCCGCACGAGCCAGCGCACCGCGACGACCCACGCGACGAGCGCGATCACGTCGAGCGGAATGGCGAAGAGCCAGGCGAACGCGCGCACGACGAACTCGGCGACCTCGGGCCCGAACGCCAGCGAGCCCGCGCGCGCGGGTGGGTGCCCGCGCCGCGAGCCCCCGCCGGTGACGGCAAACCACGTCATCAGGAGCGCGGCGGCCGTCAGAAACGCGAGCGCCGTCGCCCCTCCGAGCGCCCGGCGCATCCACAGCACCGGCAGCGCCAGCGAGACGGCGTAGCCGCCGCCGAAGAACAGGCCCAGCGCAAAGACCGCCACCACCCAGCGCGGGCCGCCGAACGTCCGGTCCGGCAGGGGAATCACATCGCCGGCGGCCAGGAAGAGCACGGCGCCGGTGAACGCGGTCAACAGGCCGATGACGAACGGGCCTCGCCGATCGTCTGGCATTGTCGCGCCCAGAATAGCTGGTTTAGACTCGGGGACGTGAGCGATAACCCGGTCCTGACCCCCTCGACGATGAGCTTCTGCCCGCTCTGCGGCGCCACCCTCGCGGTGGAGGCGGTGCCACCCGATCATCGCGAGCAGAAAGTGTGTACACGCTGCCGGTTCGTCTTCTACCTGAACCCGAAAGTCGTCGCGGCGACGATTCCCGAGCAGGACGGCGCCCTCCTCCTCACGCGGCGCTCGATCAACCCGGGCAGCGGACTGTGGACCTTTCCGGGCGGCTTCGTCGACTTCGGCGAGACGGTCACCGACGGCGCGATGCGCGAGACGTTCGAGGAGACGGGCCTCACGGTCGACCTGACCGGGCTCCTCAACGTCTACACGTACCCGGCCTCGCCGGTGATCATCGTCTACAAGGCGCGCGTGATCGGCGGCACCTTGACGACCTGCGACGAGAACGACGCGCTCGAGTGGGTCACGCCCGAGCGGATCCCGTGGGAGCAGCTCGCGTTCCAGTCGACGCGCGAAGCGTTGCGCGACTGGGTCGCCGCCAAGGGATTGATGCCGGGAGGCTAGTTCGCCCGGCGGTCGAGCTCTGCTGCACGCGGCCGCTATTCGATGACCTGGTTCGCCCGTAGCAGAACCGCGGGCGGGATCGTCAGCCCGAGCGCCTTCGCGGTCTTGAGATTGATGACCAGATCGAGCTGTGCCGCCTGCTCGACGGGTAGGTCGGCGGGCCTGGCGCCCTTCAGGATGCGATCGAGATACCCCGCGAGCGATCGGCCGATCTCGAGGTAGTTCGGTCCGTAGGAAAACAACGCGCCCTGCTCGGCGGCATCCTTCCGGTGTGAGGCCATCGGGATCTGGTGCGCGACACCCAGCCGCAGGATGAGCGCCGGGAAGTTGGTGACGAGCTTGGGCGACACGATGATCGCGCCGTCCACGTCGCCCTTCTTGGGGGACGAGAAGATCTTCACGAGATCCGCCTCGCTGGTCGCCTGCCGCTCCACGAGCTGGATCTTGAGCTGTGTCGCCGCGCCAGAGACCTCGGCCCTCAGCCGCGACGTGGCGGGGTCGGTCGGATCGACGAGGACCAGCAAGCGCCGTAGCCGTACCATCTCGCTGAAGAGCTGGACTCGCTTTTCCTGTAGCTCCCCCACGTAGTCGGCGACACCCGTCAGATTGGTGCCGGGATGGGCGAAGCTCTTCACGAACCCGGCGGCGACGGGATCGCTCACGTGAGCGAACACCACCGGGATCTCCGACGTCGCCGTCTTTGCCGCGCGGACTGCCTGGTTCTCGAAGGCCACGATCACACATCGACGCGCCCTTCGACGAACGCCCTCGCGGTCTTCCGGGCCGCGCTCTCGTCCGCCTGATTCCGATAGTCCAGCTGGATGGTGCTGCCCTCTTCATAGCCGAGACGCTTGAGGCTCTCCCGCAGCGGTCCCAGGCCGGGCGGGTCGTGGTCGAGGCCGACGTGGAAGAGGCCCACCCGCGCGACTGGCCCCGACCGCCGGGCCGCCGCGTACGGCAGCGCCGTGGAGAGGCAGGCCACGAACAGAACGGCGAGTCCGACGAGCGGAGTGGGCACCACGTGACCGCGGGGCCGTGTCGGGCCCCCCATCCTAACGACTGGGCAACGCGACCGTCGCGCGGCCGGTGACGACTTTCTCGCCGCGCTGGTTCTCGGCCCACACCTCGAGATCGACCAGGTTCACGTCGTCCTTCGACGACTTGCCAACTACGCGGCCGCGACACGTCACGACATCCTTCAACCTGACGAGCGCGGCGAACCGGACCCCGAGCTTGCGGACGGTGCCCGCGCCCGACCAGTCGCTGACGGCCTGACCGACGAAGCCCATCGAGAGCATGCCGTGGGCGAACACCCCGCCCATCCCGGCCGCGCGGGCGAACTCCTCGTCTTGATGGATGGGATTGAAGTCGCCGGACGCGCCGGCGTAGCGCGTGAGCTGGATCTGCTGGATCGGGCCTTTGACGAGCGGCGGCAGCTCGTCACCGACGTTGACGTCGTCGAAGTAGACCTTCGCGTACTTCACAGCCGGACCACCGTCACGCCGCGCATCGTGGCCACGATCTCGTTGGACCGATCGGCGATGGTCGTCTCGCGGACGACGAATGCCATCGGACCGCTTCGCCCGGTCTTTTCGTAGATGTCGACGATCTTGGCGCGGCAGAGGTACGTCTGCCCGGGTTGCAGCGGGCGGAAGATCTCGAACTCCTGCTCGCCGTGCAGGAGGCGCGAGATGTCCGTGCCGAGCTCGCGCAGGAACGCGGCGGAGTCGGCGGTCTCGTCACGAAACGTGATCGCGAACGTCGGCGGCGCGATCACGTCGCCCCATTCCGACGCGGCGCCGACGCGGTCGTCGACGTGGAGCGGATTCGCGTCACCGAGCGCGCGCGCGAACTCTTTGATCTTGCCGCGCTCGACCGTCACCGCATACGGCGGGTATTCCTTGCCGATGAGCGACTTGTTGATCTCGGTCGGCATCAGGGAGCGCTCTTCTTCATCGCGCGCGCCAGGAACTTCTGCATGTCGGGCACGAAGAACCGCTCGTGCCGGCCCTCGGCGATCTTCTCCTTGTCGTCCCACGCCTCGACCGAGAACAGGAAGCGCTTGCCGTCCGATTCGAGCAGGGTGGCCTTCGCGCGCACCGTGAGCCCCACCGGGGTCGCGGCCAGGTGCTTCATCTCGACCATGGTGCCGACGGACCCGGCCCCGGGCGGAAAGTGCGGTCGCATCACCGCGCCGGCGGCATCCTCGAGCATGCCGATGACGAAGGGCGTGGCGAAGACGTGCACGCCGCGATTGCCCATGGCGTGCGCGGTCTTCTCTTCGTCGACTGTGTACGTGACCTCGGCGGTGGCGCCGACCTTGATGTCCACGAGGTCCGGTTTTACCGCGGAAACAGAAGCGAGTGCAAGCCCATCAGGACCAGCAGGACCTCGATGATGGAGAGAAACACGCGATCGCTCATGCGGTCGAGCATTCGGCGACCGACCCAGGAGCCGGCGAACATCGTCGCGCCGAGCAAGGCGCCCACCGCGAAGGTCTCCCACGTGAGCAGCGCGTAGCGCGCGAGCGCGGCGCCGCGCGACAGGTGCATGACCATCGCGCAGACTGCCTCGGTCCCGACGTAGGCGCTTCGGCGCAGGCCGTAGGCGAGGAAGAAAGGGGTATTCAAGGGCCCCGTCGTGACCACGAGGCCGGAGATGAGCCCGACCACCGCGCCGAGCGCCGGGAAGTAGCCGAGGCGCATCCGGAAGAAATCCATGGCAAGAACTCGGCGCAGCGGCACCGACGCGATCAGGAAGAGGCCGACGAAGCGCCCGAGCCAGTCCGACGGCGCGCCCACGTAGAGCATCGTGCCCAGCGCCGTCGCCGGAACCGCGCCGAGCGCGAAGCGCGCGACGACCGCGCGGTCGACCTCGCCGCGGCTCCACCAGATCCGCGCCAGATTGCCGATGGACATCGTGACCGTCAGCACCGGCACCGCCGCGCGCAGGCCGAGCACCCACGCGACGAGCGGCAGCATGATGATCCCGGTGCCGAATCCCGCAACGCCGCCGATCAGGGAGCCCACGAGCGCGCCGACGACGAGGACGGCCCAGCCGATCGGATCGGGCATGTCGTGTCATCATACGCGGAATGTCCCGGTGGGTCGCCGCGGCGGGCGCGCTCGTCGTCTCGCTCGACTCCATGATGAACATCGCGTTCCCGGCGATCGCCGCCGCCTTCGCGGTCCCACCCGAGCGCGTGCGCTGGGTGATCATCTGCTACGTCCTGACCTACGCGATCACCGCGTTCGCGGGCGGGGCCGCCGCCGACCAGATCGGCCACGTCACGGTGTTCCGCGCCGGCATCGCGCTGAGCGTGGTCGCCTTCGTGATGGGCGGCGTCGCGCCGAGCTTCGCCTGGCTCCTGATCGCGCGCATCGTGCAGGGCTTCGCCGGCGGGCTGATCTACGGCACGGCGCCCGCGCTCACGACGCTCGGCGCGCCCGCGGCGGTCCGCGGCCGGCGGCTCGGGTTCTTGAGCGCCGCGATGGGACTCGGCCTCCTGGGCTCGCTGCCCGCCGGCGCGCTCGTCGAGTCCTTCGGCTGGCGGGCCGTCTACCACGTGCGCGTGCCGCCCGCGGTGGCGGTGCTCGTGTGGGCCGCGCTCACGCGCGCCGAGCCCATCAAGCGTGCACGCAAGCCGGTGGCCCTCGGCGACCTGACGCGCCGCCCGGTGGTGCGCGCCGGCATCCTGTCCTTCGTCGCGCGGGGCGCGATCTTCGCGATCTGGCTACTGGCGCCGTTCTACCTGGTCGAGACGCGCGGGCTCGGCGCCTTCGCCGGCGGCTTCTTCTTCACGCTCACGCCCCTCGGCACGACGGTCGCGGCGCCGCTGGCCGGCCGACTCGCCGATCGCGTGGGGCCGTCGGCGCCGGCCGTCGCCGGGCTCGCGGTCGAGGCGGTCGGCCTGGCCGCCCTCGGCTTCGTCGGCGAGACCACTCCGCTCGCGATGGTCGCGCTGGCGCTCTTCGTCGCGGGCTTCGGGCTGGGCTTCTTCGAGGTCCCGAACATGACCACGATCATGACCGCGTTCCCGGCCGGGCAGCAGGGCGCCGCCGGCGGGCTCTCGTTCCTGGCCCGTACCCTGGGCGTCGTCACGGGCGTCGCGGTCGCCGGTCAGATCGTCGCAGCCCGCACCGCGGCGGTCGGGTTTCCCGGAGCGTTTGCCGAGTCTCTGCTGGTGGCGGCGCTGGCCGTCGCCGCCGCGGCGGCCGTCGCGCTGGCCGGCACGCGCGGGCGCTGAGGCCGGCGCGGCGCTATACTGCTTGGCCATGAAGGTGATCGAGAGGAGGCGCGCATGGCGGTTGCGCTGACATCCAAGCGGTATCGCGTCGACGACGTCGATGCGGGCGAGTTCTGCTTCCAGCAGGGGTGGACCGACGGGCTCCCAGTGGTCCCGCCGACCGAGGACCGCGTCACGATGATGCTCGCGGCCGCGCGCCTCGATCCCAAGCAGCAGATCGCGTTCATCACGAACCGGTCGGTGTCGGTCACCGCGGAGAAGGTCGCCATCAACGCGGTCATGGCCGGCTGTCGGCCCGAGTACATGCCGGTCGTCGTCGCGGCGGTCGAAGGCATCGGCGACCCGGCGTGGAGCTATCACGGGCCGGGCACCTCGACCGGCGGCGCCGCCGTGCTGACGATCGTCAACGGACCGATCGCCCGCGAGCTCGACATCAACTCGGGTGACAACCTGTTCGGCCCGGGCTGGCGGGCAAATCTGGCGATCGGCCGCGCGCTGCGGCTGGTGATGCGTAACGTCTGCGGCTCTCTGCCGGGACTGCTCGACCGCGGGACTCTGGGTCACCCCGGCAAGCTGTCGTACGTGATCGCCGAGAACGAAACCGAGAGCCCGTGGACGCCGCTCCACGTCGAGCGGGGCTTCCGGCCGGATCAATCCACCGTGACCGTGATGGCGGCCGAGGCGCCGCATCAGTTCTACAACCAGCTCTCACCCGACGCCGAGGGTGTGCTGACGACGCTCGCCGACTCGATGAAGCATTCCGGCGGCGCCGGGCGGCAGCCGCAGTACGTCGTCACTCTGGCCGGCGAGCACATGCGGACGATCGCCGGCAGCGGCTGGGGCAAGAAGGAGATCCGCCAGTTCCTGTTCGAGAACACGAAGAACACGATCGCGCACCTCAAGCGC
>Ga0126369_10000271_pt1 | contig 33403 bp, 29 predicted proteins | sample PanSoiMetaPlot_1_FD_109646 | JGI IMG/M metagenome (GOLD analysis project Ga0126369, IMG submission 109646) | Tropical forest soil microbial communities from Panama - MetaG Plot_1 | ecosystem: Environmental > Terrestrial > Soil > Tropical forest > Bulk soil | place: Panama | collected 2016-02-17
CAGGCACTCACTCAGGGAGGGCAAGGATGCCGAAGGAAGCCCGTCCGAGCACCGGGGAGCAGGCCAAGCAGCACGCGCTCGCGCAGCTGCGGCAGGCGATCCTGCACGGCGAGATGGCGCCGGCTCAGCGGCTGGTGGAGAACGAACTCGCCGAGCAGTTCGGTGTGACGCGGGCCAGCATCCGCGCGGCGCTGATCGACCTGGAGGATGCGGTGCCGCCGGACCAGAAGGCGCGCGCCCGCGGGCTGGCCGCCGAGGCGCTCGCCGGCCGCGCGGGCTGGGTGCGTGTCAACCGGCCGGGGACGGAGGACTGCGCCGCGGACCTGGCCGCGGTCGGCGGGCTGGCAAGCGGCCTCCGGCTGCCCAAGGTCGAGTCGGCCGCCGACGTGGCCTGGGTGCGGGAGCGCCTGGACGGCCGCGACATCCCCCTGACGGCAGCGGTCGAGAGCGCTCCCGCCGTGCTGGGCGCGCTGGAGATCGCGTCCGCGCCGGGCGTCGTGAACCTGGCCTTCGGCAACGTCGACTTCGGGCTCGAGCTGAACCTCGACCCGTCGGACGACCTGGCTACTCTGTACGCGCGGTCACACCTCGTCCTGGCGTCCCGGGCTGCCGGTGTCGAGCCGCCCTCGGACGGCGTGTGGGTGCGCTACCGCGACCTCGACGGTCTGCGGGCGGAGGCCCTGCGGGCGCGCCGGCTGGGGTTCTTCGGGAAGTCAGCGATCCACCCGGACCAGGTCGCGATCATCAACGAGGTGTTCTCGCCCACGCCCGAGGAGCTGGACTGGGCGCAGCGGGTGGTGGCCGCGTTCGAGGCGTCCGGCGGCGCCGCCACCAGGCTGGAAAGCGGGGAGATGATCGACGTGCCGGTCGCCGAGCGGGCGCGCCGGCTGCTCGCGGTGGGTGGCGACCGGAATTCGTAAAGCCCGGCTGACGGTTCCAGCGGGCGGTGACCTCGCTTCCCCCGAGACCTGACGGCCCCCCCACCCCACTCCTCCGCCGCCGTGGGGGAGGGAGTTCCCGACTCCACTACGCGTGGGTAGTCTTCGGGGTGACGTTCTTCACCCTCCTCGCGGCGGCCGGCATCCGCTCGATGCCCGGCGTCCTGATCGTCCCGCTGCAGCAGGACTTCGGCTGGAGCCGGGCCACGATCTCGGTCGCGGTCTCCATCAACCTGCTGCTCTTCGGCCTGTGCGGGCCGTTCGCGGCAGCTTTCATGAACCGCTACGGCATCCGTCGCGTCCTGGTCGCGGCCCTGCTCCTGATCGCCGCGGGCGTGGGCCTGACCCCGCTGATGCACCAGCCCTGGCAGCTCTACATCCTGTGGGGCGTCGTGGTCGGCACGGGCACGGGCGCCATGGCGGGCGTACTCGCGACGACGGTCGCCAACCGCTGGTTCGTGGCCCGGCGCGGTCTGGTCACCGGCCTGCTGACGGCGGCGAGCGCGACCGGCCAGCTGGCGTTCCTGCCCGGCCTGGCCGCGCTGGCCGTAAACTGGGGCTGGCGCTACGCCTCGCTCGCGGTCGCCGGCGCCGTGCTGCTGTCCGTACCCGCGGTGGCTCTCCTGATGCGCGACAGCCCGCGCCGCCTGGGCCTCCGCCCGTACGGGGCGTTCGAGGACGTGCCGGAGGCCCCGCCCGCCAACCCCTTCGGCGCCGCGCTCGCCGGGCTGTCAGGCAGCGTTCGCCACTCCGACTTCTGGCTGCTCGCGGGGAGCTTCTTCATCTGCGGGGCGACGACGAACGGCCTCATCGGCACGCACCTGATCCCGGCCGCGGTGGACCACGGCATCCCCGAGGTGACCGCGGCCAGCATGCTGGCGCTGATCGGCGTGTTCGACGTGGTCGGCACCACGATCTCCGGCTTCCTGACGGATCGCTTCGACGCGCGCTGGCTGCTGTTCTGGTACTACACGCTTCGCGGGCTCTCGCTGCTGCTCCTGCCCTTCGCTCTCGGCAGCACGTACCTGACGCTGCTCGTCTTCATCGTCTTCTACGGGCTGGACTGGGTGGCGACGGTGCCGCCGACCATCGCGCTGTCGTCGGGCGTGCTCGGACGCGCCCGCGGCGGGATCGTCTTCGGATGGGTGTTCGCGTCCCACCAGCTGGGTGCCGCATTCGCGGCCTCGGCGGCCGGCGGGCTGCGGACGTGGCTGGGCGACTACCAGGTCGCGTTCATCAGCGCGGGTCTGCTCTGCCTGATCGCGAGCGGCCTGGTCATCCGGATCGGGCGCGCGGCGCGCCGCCAGCCGGCGCTGCAGGCAGCCTGATCCGGCCACTCCGCCGATTCGGGCTGGCCGCCGCCGTGGCGCTCGCCGCCGCCCTGGCCCCGGTGGCGGCGCTGGCCCACGCCTCGCTGCTGGCCGCCGACCCCACGCCGGGCACGGTGCTGCCGTCCGCGCCCTCCGCGATCACCCTGCGCTTCTCGGAGGCGGTGACGGCGGCCGGCCCCGGCATCAGCGTGATCGGCCCGTCCGGCCAGCCGGTCGACGGCGGCTCCGTCCGGGTGGCCGGGACCACGATGTCGGCGCCGTTCCGGGCCGCGGGCGACGGCACCTACCTGGTCCGCTGGCAGGTGATCGCCGCGGACACGCACCCGTCACGGGGTCAGTTCACGTTCAGCGTCGGACATACCTCGCCGGTCCCGGCGGGCGAGGACCTCTCGGCCGACGTCGGCGCCGTCTCGCAGGCCGGGCTGCTCCTCCAGGCGCTCGGCCGCTGGCTCCACCTCATCGGCATGGCGCTGGCCTTCGGCGTGATCGCCTTCCGGGCGCTGGTCCTGCCCAACGCCGGGGCGGCGCCAGCGCGGCGGCTGGACCGCCTGGTCGGCGCCGGCGTGGCGTTGCTGATCGTCGCGGAGCCGGTGGCCCTGGCCGGGCAGGCGGTCAGCCTCGGCGTGGTGGCGGGCGACCTCGTCGTCTCGAGCTTCGGCCGCGTGCTCGGCCTGCGGCTCGGCGGCGCGCTGCTGCTCTGGGCCGCGCTGAGCGCTGTGCGCGAGGCGGGCCGCGGCCGCGCGGCGCTGCTCGCGCTGGGCGCCGGCCTGACGCTGCTGGACGGGCTGGCCGGCCACCGCATCGCCGGCTGGCCGGACATCGGCGCGATCGTGCTGAGCGCGACGCACGAGGGCGCGATGATCGTCTGGGCCGGGGGGCTCGCTGCGGTGCTGGTGGCGGGGGCCGGCGCCGACCGGTTCGGCCGCGTCGCGCTGGCGTCGTTCGGCGTGCTGGTCGCGAGCGGCGCGGCCCTGGCCGTCGCACACCTGCGCGGTCCGGACGACCTGGTGGGCACGACCTACGGCGCCGTGCTCGCCGTCAAGGTGGCGGCGGCGGGGGCGGCCGCGGTGATCGCGGGCCTGGGGGCCCGGCGCGTCGAGGCCGCGGCGCTGGCGGGCGTCGTAGCGCTCGCCGGGCTGCTGGTCAGCCTGCCGCCGCCGCGCTGAGCGGCGGCGGGCTGACGGCCCTCACGCCGGCGCTCGGGCCCGAAGGCCTCGCAGGCCCTTGAAATCCTGGAGGTTGCGGGTCACCAGCGTGAGGTCGTGCTCCACAGCGGTGGCCGCGATCAGCGCGTCCGGCGTCCGGATGCCGTGCCGGCGCCGCAGGCGGCCCGCTCGCTCCGCGATCGTCCGGTCGACCGCGTACTCCCGCATCGCGGACAGGACCGCGGCGATCGCCGCCTCGTCGGCCGACCTGCCGGCGAAGAGCTCGCAGCGGGTGACGACCGAGTAGCCGACCGCGCCGCGCGGGGCATGAAACGCCCTGGCGCCGCGAAAGTGGTCGACGAGGACGTCAGTGTCGATCAGCTGGCCCGGCATTCCACTCCTCGCGGGATGGCACCTCCAGCTCGGGCATCGACCCGAAGGTCGACGAGAGCGCCTCCTCCAGGTCGGGCTCGCCCTGCGCAAGGTAGCGGTCGAGCGCCTCGCGGATCACGGTCGCGAGCGACACCCCCCTCCGGCGGACGATGCGATCCAGCCGCTCCCGCTGCTCCGCGGTCAGGTAGACCTGCGTCCGGGTCGCTGCCATATACATCAGCAATATACATCACGCTCCCACCGACCCATGATGTCGGATGGAGACAGACAAAACGCGGACAATGCGGACGGTCAGCCCGCGCGCAGGGCCTGCCGCGCCTTGTAGTAGTCGCCCTTGGGCGTGAACGTGGTGGTGGCGACCGCGACCAGCACCCAGACGACCGTGACCAGCAGGATCACGACGCCGCCCGGCACCCCCACCAGGAACGCGAGGAGGCCGGCGAGCGCCGTGCAGATGGTCGTGGACGTCTCGCCGGCGGCGAAGTAGGCCGCCAGGGCCCTCGGGCTGGCCGAGGCGCGACTCCGCTTCGTCGACACTGTGGTGAACATCGGCGTGGCCGCCATGACCTGCTGGAGGACCGGCGGGTACGCCTCCGGGTGGTCGGTGCCGCGGACGCCGACGTACGCGAATCGCAGCCCCACCAGCCGGCCGACCAGCCAGTGCGCGATCGCGTGGCTGCAGAGGTACACGGCCAGGATGCCCAACACGGCGAGGATCACCGAGAGGGCCGTCATGTGCCTGATCGCGCCGGCGAGGAGGATGAGCAGTACGCCCCCAACGATGCCCGCCACCTGCACGAGGTTCCCGACGGCCACCGGCAGCCTGGCCCAGAACCGCGGGCTCGGCCGCGAGCCGGCATCGACCGGAGCGCCGTCGCGGGATGTCATGGCAGCTCTCCTTCTACCACGGGCGGCGGCGCGGCGGCGGCGGCGCGGCGGCCGCGCCGCGCCGGGCCGCGTTCCGGGTTGGAGGCGGTCGCCAGCGAGTAGCCTCGGCGGCATGACCCACCGTTTCGAGACGCTCGCCATCCACGCCGGCCAGGAGCCGGAACCGGTCACGGGCGCCGTCGTCCCGCCAATCTTCGCGACCTCCACCTACCGTCAGGACGCGGTCGGCGCTCCGCGCCAGGGCTTCGAGTACAGCCGGACCGCGAACCCGACGCGGCGGGCGCTGGAGGAGTGCCTCGCGGCGCTCGAGGGCGGCCGGCGCGGGCTCGCCTTCGCGTCCGGCATGGCGGCCGAAGACACCCTGCTGCGCGCGGTCTGCGGCCCCGGCGACCACGTCGTGATCCCCGACGACGCCTACGGCGGGACGTACCGGCTGTTCGCGCGCGTCGCCGAGCGGTGGGGCCTGTGCTGGACCGCCGCCCCTCTCCACGACCTCGACGCGGTCGCGGCCGCCGTCACGCGCCGTACGAAGCTGCTGTGGGTCGAGACGCCGACCAACCCGCTGCTGCGCATCGCAGACATCGCGGCCCTGGCCGACCTCGCGCACCGCGCCGGCGCGCGCGCCGTCGTCGACAACACGTTCGCCTCGCCGTACCTGCAGCGCCCGCTGGAGCTCGGCGCCGACGTGGTCGTGCACTCGACCACCAAGTACTGCGGCGGCCACTCGGACGTGGTTGGCGGCGCGCTCGTCGTCGCGGACCCCGCGCTCGGCGAGGAGCTCGCCTATCACCAGAACGCGATGGGCGGGGTGGCCGGCCCCTTCGACGCCTGGCTCACGCTGCGCGGGCTGCGGACCCTTGCGGTGCGAATGGAGCGCCACTGCGACAACGCGGAGCGGGTGGCCGCGTTCCTCACAACACGGCCGGAGCTGTCGGCTGTCCTCTACCCGGGCCTGCCGGACCACGAGGGCCACGCGCTCGCGGAGCGGCAGATGCGGCGCTTCGGCGGCATGGTCAGCTTCCGGGTCAGGGCGGGCGAGGCGGCCGCGGTTGCCGTCTGCGACCGGGCGCGGCTGTTCGTGCTCGGCGAGTCGCTGGGCGGGGTGGAGTCGCTCATCGAGCACCCGGCCCGAATGACGCACGCCTCGGCGACGGGTTCGCCGCTGGAGGTGCCTGCTGACCTGGTCCGCCTCTCCGTCGGCATCGAGGCAGCCGACGACCTGATCGCGGACCTCGACCAGGCCCTGAGCTGACGCATGCCACCGAGATCGGCACACTGGTCCGCACGTCCGCTCAGCGCCGCCGGCCCGATCCCAGGTACGCCAGCAGGTCCTGCCGCGTGATGACGCCGCCGGGCTTGCCGTCGATCAGCACCATCGCGCCGCCCGCGTCGCGGAGCAGCGCCACGGCTTCGGCCACGGGCTGACCGCCCCCGATCGTGGGCAGCGGCGGTGACATGTGGTTGCCGATCGGGTCGCGCAGCTGGGCATGTCCAGCGAACAGCGCGTCGAGCAGGTCCCGCTCGACCACAGAGCCGACCACCTCCGCGGTCATCAGCGGGGGTTCGGCCTTGACCACCGGCATCTGCGAGACGCCGTACTCGCGGAGGATGTCGATCGCGTCACGGACGGGCTCGTTCGGGTGCACGTGGACCAGCTGCGGCATGCTGTCGCCCTTGGCCGCCAGCACCTCCGCGACGGTCACCTCGCCGCCGGGCGGGCGCAGGAATCCGTAGTGCGTCATCCAGCCGTCGTTGAAGATCCTGGACAGGTAGCCGCGGCCGGAGTCCGGCAGCAGGACGACGACGACGTCGTCGGGGCCGCAGCGCCGCGCCACCTCGAACGCCGCCCAGGCCGCCATCCCGCACGAGCCGCCGACCAGCAGCCCCTCCTCGCGGGCCAGCCGGCGCGTCATCTCGAACGAGTCCCGGTCGCGCACGGCGATGATCTCGTCGCAGATCGTCCGGTCGAACGTCTCCGGCCAGAAGTCCTCGCCCACCCCCTCGACCAGGTAGGGCCGGCCGCCCCCGCCCGAGTAGACCGAGCCCTCGGGATCTGCTCCGACCACCGCGACCGCGCCGCCCGACCGCTCCTTCAGGAAGCGCCCGGTGCCGGAGATCGTGCCGCCGGTGCCGACGCCCGCCACGAAGTGGGTGACCCGGCCGTCGGTCTGCTCCCACACCTCAGGGCCGGTCGTCTCGTAGTGAGAGCGCGGGTTGTTCGGATTCGTGTACTGGTTCGGCTTCCAGCCCCCGGGCGTCTCCGCCGCCAGCCGGTCGGACACGCGGTAGTAGGAGCGGGGGTCTTCCGGGGCCACCGCGGTCGGGCAGATGACCACGTCCGCGCCGAACGCCCGGAGCACGTCGAGCTTGTCGGTGCTCACCTTGTCCGGGCACACGAAGATGCAGCGGTAGCCGCGCTCCTGGGCGACCAGCGCGAGGCCGACGCCGGTGTTGCCGCTGGTGGGCTCCACGATGGTGCCGCCCGGCCGCAGCAGCCCGTCGCGCTCCGCGGCGTCGACCATCCGGACGGCGATGCGGTCCTTCACGCTGCCGCCGGGGTTGAAGTACTCGACCTTCGCAAGGACGGTGGCCCTGACGCCATCGGTCACGCGGCGCAGCCGGACCATGGGCGTGTTGCCGATCAAACCCACCACCGATTCGTAATAGCGCACAGCCTGAGGGTAGGAGCCCGGCGACGCGTTCCGCGATGGTGAACACCGCACCAGCGCGGCGCTGCCCCAGGTGAGACGCTGCTGGTCCACACCGGTCACGCGTCGACTGAGAAGGAGGGGAAGGATGGGCAGCTACCCGAAACGCGTGGTGCGGGGACTGGGTGCCGCGTGCGCGCTGGTCGCCACTCTCGGGCTCGGCGCCGGCACCGGCCCGGCCGTGACGAGCCTGACCCCGGTCGCCCGGGCGGCCGTGCGCTCGCTGGATACGGAAGCGACCGTGGCGCCCCAACTCCCGTGCGCCGCCCTGGCGCGCCCCGAGCCGGGCGGCGGCGTCCCCGATTTCGGGCGGATCGCGGGCGCCCCGACCCGCGTGAGCTCCGCCGCCGTGGTGCCGGCCACCGCGACCGCCCCCGAGTTCTGCGACGTCAGGGGCTACGTGGCGCCGCAGGTCCAGTTCGAGCTGAAGCTGCCGACGAAGACGTAGCAGGGCCGCTACCTGCAGAACGGCTGCGGCGGCTTCTGCGGCAGCGTCGGCGCGACGACGTTCCCCTCGTGCGACCTGCAGCCTGGCGGCGACTTCGCCGTGTCGGCGACGAACGACGGCCACAGCGCGGCCGGTTTCGACGCCCTCTGGGCCGCGACGGACGAGCAGATCCGCATCGACATGGGCTCCCGTGCGGTCCACGTGGTGGCTCTGGCGTCGAAGGCGATCATCGCCGCGTTCTACGGGACCGGACCGCGCCACTCCTACTTCAGCGGCTGCTCGGACGGCGGCCGCGAGGCGTTGTCCGAGGCCGAGCGCTTTCCCGCCGACTTCGACGGGATCATCGCCGGGGCGCCGGCCAATATCTGGGGTCCGCTGAACGGCGAGTTCCAGCCCTGGCTCGCGGCGATCAACACCGACGCGTCCGGCAGCACGATCCTGACCCCCGACAAGCTGCCGGCACTCCACGCCGCCGCGCTGGCGGAGTGCGACGGCAGGGACGGGCTCGTGGACGGCCAGATCGACGACCCGCGCGCCTGCGCATTCGACCCCGCCTCGATCCAGTGCCCGGCAGGGACGGACCAGCCGACGTGCCTGACCCCGGCCCAGGTGCGGGTGGCGCGCGGGGCGTACTCCGGCCCGGTGGACAGCCGCGGCCGGCACCTCTATCCGGGCGGTGAGCAGGTCGGATCCGAGCTGGCCTGGGCGGGCTGGTTCGTGACCCCGACCGGCGTGCCGAGCATCGCGCTGCTGATCGGCGACGACTACCTGAAGTACTCGGCGTTCCCGATCGGCCAGCCGGCGTCGTCCGTGCAGGACTGGACGTTCAACGTGGCCGGCTTCGACCGGCTGCGGGCCGAGGGCCGCGTCTTCAATTCGACGAGCACGGACCTGACGAGGTTCCGGGCCCGGGGCGGCAAGCTCATCCTGTGGCAGGGCTGGGCGGACCAGGCCATCCCGCCCACGACCTCGACCACCTACTACGAGGCGCTCCAGGACCGGATGGGCGGCCTTCAGCAGACGCAGCAGTTCGCGCGCCTGTTCATGGCCCCCGGGGTCAACCACTGCGGTGGCGGCAGCGCCCCCAACCAGTTCGGCCTCGTCAACCCGATCGTGCACTGGGTCGAGCAGGGCACGCCGCCCACGCGGATCGTGGCGTCGCAGCCCGGCTCGGGCGGCACGGTCGTCCGCACCCGTCCGCTGTTCCCCTACCCGGCGGTGGCGCGATACACGGGCTCGGGCAGCATCGACGACGCCTCGAACTTCATCGCCGTCACGCCGTCGCCGCTGCCGAACGACGACTTCGACTGGGTCGGCAACGACCTCTTCGCCGCCCCGGCGGGCGATCGCTGACAGAAGGATGGGAGGCGCCCGTGTGGGCGCCTCCCGCGCGAGCTCAGCTCCCGCCTGAGCCGGGCGGGCAGAGCTTCAGCACCTGATCGTCGCCCGCCCGCGGCGTGCCGCGCGTGTCGCGGTTGTTCGTGAGCACGTACAGGCAGCCGTCGGGGCCCGCGACCGCGTCGCGCAGCCGGCCCCGGCCCTGCAGAGCGATCTCCTGCCTGGTCACCTTCGCGGGGTCGGACGGGTCGATGACGAACCGCCGGAGCGCCTCGCCCTTCAGCTCCGCGACGAACAGCGTCGGCTGCTCGTTCTTGCTGGGCGCGTAGAACGTCATCCCGCTCGGCGCCCACACGGTGCTCTCGCCGCTGTCCGCGATGGGCGGCACCCGAGCCGCCGGCAGGCTGCCCTGCGGGTAGCTGGTACGCGTCGTCGCCGCCCACGCGGGCCAGCCGTAGAAGCCGCCCTGCTGGACCATGTCGACCTCGTCCCTGCAGCAGAGATTGAGGTCGCCGGTCGGCCCGTTGTTGCTGGCGTAGAGCCGTCCCGCGGCGTCGAAGGCCAGGCCCTGCGGGTTTCGGAAGCCCCACGCGTAGACCTCCAGCCCGCTGCCGTCGGCATGCACACGGAGGATCTTCCCGCTCAGCCCGTTCGGACTCGCCGCCCGCGACGCGACGAATCCCTCGCCGGTCGTGAAGTACAGCCAGCCGTCGGGGCCCAGCTTCAGCCGGCCGCCGAAGTGGTAGCAGGCGCCGCCGGGGATGCCGTCGACCAGCACCTGCTCGGACGTGAGCCGGTCGCCCGAGATCGTGAACCGACTGACCCGGTTCGTGTTCCCACTCGAGCCGGCGTACGTGTAGTACAGGAACGCGTACGGCTCCTGGAGGGCGATGCCGAGCAGCCCGTCCTCGCAGCCGGTGCCGGTCACCACCTGAAGCGTCAGCGCGGGGTCGGGGAGGAGCTGTCCGTTCCGGATGACGCGCACGCGCCCCGGCCGCTCGGTCAGCCAGATCGCGCCGTCGGCGGCGAACGCGAGCGCCCACGGCGCGACCAGGTTCTGCGCGACCGCCTGCGTCGCGAGCTGGAGCGCGCCGGGCGGCGCGAGCGTCGGCACGGCAGTCGCGGTGGCGGCCGGCGACGGACTGGGGACGCTCTTCGCGCCCGAGCCGCGGGACCCGCCCGACCCGCTGGAGCAGCCCGCCACCGCCAGCACGGAGAGCAGGACCACGGCCGTTCGGCGCACCACTCCCGACACGCTACCAAGTGGGCCCCTTGACCAACCCAGCACCGCTATGCATACTAGCCACACATACTCGATATGCATACCGAAGAAGATGTCGCTTAGGTTCGCGATCCTCGGCCTCATGGCCGAGGAGCCGCTCCACGGCTACGAGGTCAAGGGCCGCTTCGAGCGAATGCTCGGCGGGACATGGGAGGTCAACATTGGCCAGGTCTACACCACGCTCCAGCGGCTGGAGCGTGACGGTCTCATCGAAGCCAGCGGGGGGCGGGGCGATCGCAACAAGCTCGCCTACCGCTCCACGGCCGCCGGCCGCGACGCCTTCCTGGAGTGGCTCGCACAGCCCGACGACGAGCCCCAGCAGCTCCGGGAGTCGATCTACCTCAAGCTGCTGCTGGCCCTCCGACAGCGCAACGGCGTGGCGCTCGCGCTGCTGGGCCGCCAGCACCGCCTGTACCTGCAGCGACTCCGGGACCTCTCGGTTCTCGAGGATCGGGCGGTCCACGACGGCCGTGACGATCTCGTGCTCCTCTATCGCGGCGCCGTCCTGCACACCGAGGCCGACCTCAAGTGGGTCGAGGGCTGCCGCGACGCACTCACTCACCGGCAGGAGGGTTGACGGATGAACGCGGTGGTCCACCTGAACGAGGCGACCAGGCTCTACGGCGGCGACCAGGGCCGGCCGGAGCGCGCGGCCCTCGACCACGTCTCGCTCGACGTCCAGGAAGGCGAGTTCGCGGCCGTGATGGGCCCCTCCGGGAGCGGCAAGTCCACCCTCCTCAACCTCGTGGCGGGCCTGGATCGCGCGACCAGCGGCCAGGTCGTCGTCGACGGCACCGACCTTGGCGGGCTCGGCGAGGCCGGCCTGGCTCGATTCCGCCGGCAGCGCCTGGGCGTGGTCTTCCAGTTCTTCCACCTCCTGCCCAACCTGAGCGTGCTGGAGAACGTGCTCGTCCCCGCCCACCTCGCGGGCAGGGCGGTCCGGGCCGACGCCCGCGCAAGGGAGCTGCTCGCGCGCCTCGGCATCGAGGACGTGGCGCGGCGCTACCCCGCGCGCCTCAGCGGCGGCCAGCAGCAGCGCGTCGCCATCGCCAGAGCGCTCATCAACGAGCCCCGGCTCCTGCTCGCGGACGAGCCGACCGGCGCGCTGGACAGCGCGTCGGGCGCGCAGGTGATGGAGCTGATGACGGAGCTCCATCGGGGTGGCCAGACCGTCCTGCTCGTCACGCACGACGCACGGCTAGCGGCGCGGCACAGCGAACGCGTGATCAGCCTGGTCGACGGCCGAGTCATCGACGACGCCCGACTGGCCACCACCACGAGCGCACCCGAGGACGTCGTGCGCATCAGCTCCCAGGAGGCGGCGGGATGAGAGCCCTGCTGATCAAGGCGTACGCGGACGTCCGCCGCCGCAGGCTCCAGGCGGCCGTGGTCCTGCTGATCGTCATGCTCGCCGCCGGGACGGCGTCCCTGGCGCTCACGCTGCTGGCGCAGACCACGAACCCCTACGACCGGGCGTTCGACCAGCAGCGCGGCGCGCACCTGCAGGTCTACCTGGACGGCAGGCACGTCAGTCGCCACCAGGCGGAGGCAACCGGCGCCGCGGTCGGCGCGACGGTGTCGGCGGTCTGGCCCGCCTCGTACGTCGACCTCCAGTTCGGAACGGCCAGGACCCAGCTGGACCTGGTCGGCCGGGACGATCCCGGCGGCCCGATCGAGCGACTGCGGCTGACGACCGGACGCTGGGCGTCCGCGCCGGACGAGATCGTGCTTACCCGGTCGTTCGCCCAGCTCGCGAGCCTGTCGGTCGGCGACCGCGTCCGGGCGGTCAGCGTCGCATCGAAGCCGACGCTGCGAGTCGCCGGCGAGGTGGTCGACATCGACGAGGCGGCCGCCGGCACCGGCACCCAGCTGGCCTGGGTCACCGAGACGGCGCTGCCGGGCCTCGCGCCCGACGGCAACCCCGGCTACAAGGCGGTCTACCGGTTCGCTCCCGCCCCGGGCCAGGCGGGGCTCGACGCCGCGCGCGCACGGCTCGCCGCGGCGGTACCGCCGGGCACCGTCGGCGCCAGCGCGGACTACCTGCTCTTCCGCAACGCGTACGCCGGCACCAACGCGGCCGTCACCGTCACTCTGCTTTCGTTCAGCGTCTTCGCGCTTGCGGCCAGCGCCGCGATCGTGGTCAACCTGGTCAGCGGCGTCGTGCTGGCCGCGTACCGAGAGATCGGCGTGATGAAGGCCATCGGATACACGCCCGGCCAGGTGGTGGCGGTCATCGTGCTCCAGATGCTGGCGCCGGCCGCGGTGGGCTGCGTCGCGGGGGTCGTCGCCGGCACGCTCCTGAGCCGGCCCCTCCTGGACAGCACGGCACAGGCGCTCGGCCTGCCGCCCGAGACCCACTTCGCCCCGCTCCTGAGCGCGGCGGCGGGGGTGGGGACGGTCCTGGTGGTGGCCGCAGCCGCGACGCTGCCGGCGCTGCGGGCCGGGCTGCTCGAGCCCGTCCGCGCCATCGTGCTCGGCGCGGCCCCGACCGGATCCTCCGGCGTCTGGCTGCGCCGGCGGCTGGGCCGGCGGGTGCCCCAGCCGGTGGGCCTGGGCGCGGGGGACGCGTTCGCCCGTCCGCTCCGCGCGGCGCTGACCATGGTGGCAGTGCTCGTCGGGGTCGCCACCGTCGTCTTCGCGGTCGGCCTGCGCACGACCCTGGAGCGGTCGCAGGTCGGCATCACCCATGTGGACCGGGTCCAGCTCACGGTGAACCGCGAACCGTCCTATCCCGACTCGTCCGTGATGGCGGCCCTGGCCGCGCAGCCCGAGACCGCGCGCGTGGTCGCCAGCACGTTCTTCCAGGTCGACGTCCCCGGCGTCGGCGCGCCCGTGGTGACGACCGCCTTCCGTGGCGACTCCGCGCAGCTCGGCTACTTCGTGGTCGCCGGGCGCTGGTTCCACGGCCCCGGCGAGGCGCTGGCGCCGAGGGCGCTGCTCACCGACGCCCACCTGCACGTGGGCGACACGGTCGACGCGACGGTGGACGGCCGCCCGCTGCCGCTCACCATCGTCGGCGAGACGTACAACCTCGACAATATGGGCCACTCGCTGTTCGTCGACTGGAGCACGTACCAGCAGGTGCAGGCGGACGCGTCGCCGACGATGTACGCCGTCACGCTGCGACCGGGCGCCGACGCGGCCGCGTACGCGCGGCGTGTGACGGCGGTCGAGCCGGACTTCCTGAGCGCGCAGCTCACGCAGTCGCAGCTCGTCGGCGCCATACAGACCATCGACTCCGTGACGCTGGGGCTGGCGATCGTGCTGGTCGTGATCGCGGTCGCCGCCGTGTTCAACACGCTGCTGCTCAGCACGCGCGAACGGGTGCGCGACATCGCGGTGCTCAAGTCGGTCGGGATGACGCCCGGCCAGGTGCTGGCGATGGTGGTCACGTCGGCGGCGGCGCTCGCGCTGGCGGGCGGCCTGCTCGGGGTGCCCGTGGGAGTGGCGGTGCACCACGTCCTCACCGCGGTCCTGCAGGCCAGCACCGGCAACGACACGCCGCAGCAGACGCTCGACGTGTTCACGGCTCCGCAGGTGGTGTTCGTGGTGGCCGCCGGCCTGCTGGTGGCGACACTGGCGGCGGCACTGCCCGCGCGATGGGCGTCCCGCACGCCGGTGGTGCAGGTGCTGCGCTCGGAGTGAGTGCCGGCACGGGCCGCTCGGTCGTGTGTGGCCGGGCGGCCCACGTCCTGGTGCGCTGCCACTCGTTGACAGTGAGTCCGGCGTCACCGTCTGTCGTCGTTGACAGAGCCACGTTCACACTGACAACGGAGACTCTGGTTCCTGTTATAGTGGCTGGCGCGATTGTTATACAGTCGCGCCCAGTTCACTCTGCGAGGGCAAGGGATATGCCAAGAAGATCGTCATCGCCGAACGGCGCCACCACCAGGCGGCGGAGAACCACTCGGGGAACGGACACACGGCTCGTCGTCACCCAGATCACGCAGCTCGTGGCGCACAACGAGGAGCTGCAGCGCACGAACAGGGAGCTCATCGACGAGAACCAGCGACTGCGCAGCGAGCTGACAGAGATCGGTTCGGCGCTGGGCCGGGTCACGGGAGCGCCCGCTGGGCGGCGGGGTCGCGGCGCCGAGGCACCGCTCGCGATGCCCGAGGCGAAGCCTCGCCCTCAGCGACGGCCGATCACGGACCCGGAGGTGCTCGCGAAGCGCAACGCGGCGCTCGCCAAGGCGCGCGCGGCGCGGGCCGAGCGTCTCGCGGCCGCGCGCGCGGCCGAGGCGGCCGGCGGCTGACAGCGGCTGATCGGCGTCAGGCCGGCACCCGCTCGCGATAGACGGACGTGAGCCAGCCGGCGGGTGTCTCGGCGCGGCCGCGCACCAGGCCGAAGTAGGCGGTCTGCAGCCGGGCGGTCAGCGGTCCCATCGAGCCCTCGCCCACCCGATAGCCGTCGATCTCCACGACCGGCGTCACTTCCCACGCCGTGCCCACGAACAGCAGCTCGTCGGCGATGTAGAGCTCGGTCGGGTCGACCTCACGCTCCTCGACCGTGATGCCCAGGTCGCGCGCCAGGCCGATCACGGTCACGCGCGTGATCCCCTCCAGGATCGCGTCCGTCGTGCGCGGCGTGATGAGCACACCGTCACGCACGAGGAACACGTTCTGGCCGGGACCCTCCGACACCTTGCCCTGGTCGTTGAGCATCACAGGCGTGTCGAAGCCCTTCGCGCGCGCGTCCACGCCCGCCACCCGGCCGTTCAGGTAGTTGGCGCTCGCCTTGACGCGCGGTGACATCGCGGTGTCGCTCAGGCGGCGCCACGGACTCAGCGTCGCGCGCACCCCGGTCGTGAGGCGCGGGCTGGGCGGCCGCTCGAAGGCGAGGATGAACGCGCCGGTCGCGCCGTCCACCTCGTGGCCGACCTCGACCTCGTCGAAGTAGACGACGACCCGGACGTGCGCGTCGTCACGGAGCTCGTTGGCGCGCAGCAGGTCGACGACGCCCTGCAGCAGCTCGTCCTTCTGGTACGGGGCTCGCATGCGCAGGAAGCGCATCGACGTGCCGAAGAGCCGGTGCATGTGATCGGCGACGCGGAACAGCAGGAGGTCGTCTCCGCTCGCCGACCGGTAGGCTCGCAGGCCCTCGAAGACGCTGGCTCCACGCAGCACGGCGTCGGTGTTCACGTGGATCCTGCTCTCGTCCCAGGGCACGATCTGCCCGTTCATCCAGGTGTTCTGCGGGTTCATCTGGTCCGACGATACTCCGGGTCGAGGGGCAGACGCGGGCACCCCGGGCCGCGTGCTAGGGCTCTGGTGCACGGTACGGGCACACTTGTGGGATGCGCATCACGGTCGCGATCGAGGACGAGCTGCACATCACCGCGAAACAGGCCGCGCGGCGGCGCGGCTATTCGCTGGGCAGGCTCATCGAGGATGCGCTGCGTCGCGAGCTCGGCCATCGCCGGGGTATTCGCCCACCGGAGCTGCCGGTGTTCCGGGGCGGTGCTCTGGTCGAACTCGTCGAGCCGGCTCGGGCCGGCGCGGAACCGATCGAGCTGTCTGGACAATAGTCCGAACAGGGCGGGGGACCCTGCGGTCCCCCGCCTCTGCCGGAGCCGACTACGCCGGCGTGGTCGGCGCCGGCGCCGATCCGCCGAGCTGCATCATCAGCCGGCCCACGTCGTTCTGGCCCCAATGCTCGACGACCCTGCCGTTCGCGACCCGGTACATGCTGATCGACTCGATCTCGATCGGCTTGCCGTTCGGCGGCACGCCCAGCCAGGGGACGCCGCCGGTGTTCGTGCCGCGGAGCGTGGTCCGCACCGCGACGCGATCGCCGTCGCCGAGAACGTCCTCGATCGTCATGTGGCGGTCGGGGAACGACGTCATCGCCATCCGGTGTGCCGCCTTCGCGCCCTCGCGCCCCGGCGGCATCCCCGGCGGCGCGTCGTGGCTGACCAGGTCCGGGGCGAGCAGCTCGTCAACGACGGCCAGGTCGTTGGCCTCCCACGCCTCCTCCAGCCTGCGCACCACGTCCTTCGCGTCGGACATGTCTGAACCTCCTCGGTACCGGCGGCCCGGCGGCCGTCCTCAGCGGATACAACGAACGGGGACCGGCCCACTTCGACAGGGGGCATGAGGTGGCGCAGGTACGGCAGAGCCGCCCGCGCACCGGGTCAGCCCGCCTCGGCGGCCCGGCCCGGCCCGCCGGCCCCGCGCAGCTCCGCCCTTCTGCGCTCGACGTTCTCCCGGGCCGCCCGTGCGCTGCGCAGCTTCAGCTCCTCGTAGCCGCGGATCCGGTCCGGCACGCCCGCCAGCTGCACCCCCGCCTCGTAGTTCGCCGGGGACAGCTCGCGCAGGATCTCGTCGACCAGTTCCTCGTACCACCCGACCAGCTCGCGCTCCAGGCGCCGCACCGCGGTCCGGCCGAACGGGTCGAACCGCGTGCCCCGCAGGCGGCGCATCGGCACCAGGAGGCGCAGGACCGGCCGGAACCAGGCCCCGAGCTCCAGCTTCCGCCGCAGGCCCCGGTCGCGCAGGAACGGCGGATGCAGGTTGTAGCGCACCCGCGGCTCCACGAACGTCCGCCGAAGCCGCTGGACCCACTCCTCCTTGAGGAGTAGCCGCGCTACCTCGTACTCGTCCTTGTAGGCCATCAGCTTGTACAGGCCGCGCACGACGGCCACGGCCAGGTCGGAGCGGCCGGGCATCACCTCCCGCTCGCGCTCGTGCGCCGCGAGGACCCGTTCGAGGTACCGCTCCGCGTAGGCGGCATCCTGATACTCCACCAGCTCGCCCAGCCGCATCGTGAGCGGCCGCCGCACCGCCTCCGGCAGCCCCGAGGCCCGCGCCACCAGCCGGTCGTACCGCGCGCCCAGCCGCCGCGAGTACCGCGACCGCTCCTCCTCGTCGGTCGGGGCCGGTGTCCCGAGGAGCGCCCGCACGGCGGCCGGGTCGTGCGCGAACAGCCGGCCATAGCGGAACGCCTGCAGGTTGCGGTCCACCGCCACCCCGTTCAGCGAGATCGCGGCCTCCAGGCTCGCGGCCGCCACCGGAAGCCGCCCGGCCTGGTACGCGACGCCCAGCAGGAACGTGTTGGTCAGCATCTGGTCGCCGAAGATCGCCTCGGCGGTGCGGCCGGCGTCGACCCACGCGCCGTCGTCCGCCCGGCTCCAGCGATCGGCCGCGCGCTGGAGCGCGCTCCGGCCGGGCATCAGCAGCTCGACGTGGCGGACGGTCTCGGCCGTGGCCTGGACCGTCGCGTCGGCCACCACCACCGTCCGCTCGGGCGCCATCCGGTCGGCGTTGACCTGGCTGACGGCGCCCAGCGGGTCGAGCGCCAGCACGAGGTCCGCCTGGGCGATCCCCACCTTGTTGGACACGAACGGGTCGGGCTCGCCGGGCAGCACCACCAGCGACGAGAGGACCGCCCCGCCCTTCTGCGCGAGGCCGGTCTGGTCGAGCGTGTGGACGGCCCGGCCCTCGATCATCGCCGCGTACGCCAGCACCTGGTTGGCGGTGACCACGCCGGTCCCCCCGATGCCGGGCATGTAGACGCGATACCCGCCGGCACCCACTTCCGGTCGCGACGCCGGCTCCGGCACCGCGCCGTCCTCGAGCGGCGGCGCCTCCCGACGCACCAGGCCCTTCTCCGCGTAGACCGTCAGGAAGGAGGGGCAGTCGCCCCGCATGCACGAGTAGTCGCGGTTGCACGACGACTGGTGCACCTGGGTCTTCCGCCCCAGCTCGGTCTCGACCGGCTGTACCGACATGCAGTTGGAGACGTCCCCGCAGTCGCCGCAGCCCTCGCACATGTCCTCGTTGATGAACACGTGCTTCGTCGGCTCCGGCATCCGGCCGCGCTTGCGAGCCCGCCGCTTCTCCGCCGCGCACTCCTGGTCGAACAGGAGCACCGTCGTGCCGCGCACTTCGCGCAGTTCCCGCACGGCCTCCTCGTACCGCTCGCGCGGATAGACCACCGCGTTGCGCGCCAGGGCCGCCCCCCGGTAGCCCGTCGCCTGTTCGGAGACGACGATGGTCCGCCGCACCCCCTCGGTCTCGAGGTACCGCGTCAGCGTGACCACGTCACCGGAGCCCACGACGTCCTGGCCGCCCGTCATGGCGACGTGCCGGTTGTAGAGCAGCTTGAAGGTGATGTCGATGCCGGCCGCCACGCACGCGCGGAGCGACTGGGAGGCCGAGTGGAAGAACGTACCGTCCCCCACGTTCTGCACGAAGTGCCGAGCGTCGACGAACGGCGCCACGCCGATGAACGCGGAACCCTCCGCGCCCATGGGCGCTGCGTTGATCGTCTGCCGCTCGGGCTGGGTCATCATCGGCGCCATGCCGTGGCAGCCGATGCCGCCCCCGACCAGCTCGCCGTCCAGCGCCACCGTCGAGCGGCTGTGTGGGCAGCCCGGGCAGTAGTTGGGGGAGCGCCGCGCGAACACCTGGTACTGGCGGCCGCGGACCTCGGCGATCTCAGCCAGGCGGCGCCGTGCCGGCTCGCCCGCCCCCAGCTCGACCAGCCGCGGCCCCAGCCGGTCGGCGACCGCGTCCGCGTCGAGCTCGCCATGCCACGGGAACCACGGCCGGCCCTCGGCGTCCCGCTTGCCGGTCACCCGCGGCCGCCGCGGGAGGTCGTACAGGACGCTCCGCAGCTGCGACTCGACCAGGTCCCGCTTCTCCTCGACCACCATGACTTCGTCCAGTCCGTCCGCGAAGTCGCGGACGACCTCGGGCTCGAGCGGCCACATGAGGCCGAGCTTGAGCACGCGGACGCCCAGCTCGGCGAGCTGCGCGTCGCCGAGGCCCAGGTCGCGCAGCGCCTGTGCCACGTCCGTGAACGCCTTGCCGGCGGCGACGACGCCGAGGCGGTCCCGCCGCCCGCGCTGGACGACCCGGTTCAGCTCGTTCGCCCGCGCGTAGGCGTGGACCGCGGGCATCCGCTCCTCGTGCAGGTGGCGCTCCAGCTCGATCGAGCCCGGCGCGAAGAAGACGAAGCTGTGCGGCTTCTCGAACCCCGGCAGCTCGGGCACGACGACACGCGGCAGATCGGGGCCCAGCCGCACGCTGGCGCCGCCGTCGCAGAGGTTCGTCACGCACTTCAGCGCCGGCCACGTCCCGGTCAGGCGCGAGAGCGCGATGCCGTGCAGGCCGAGCTCCAGCAGTTCGGACACCGAGGCCGGCGCCAGCACCGGCATGCCGCAGGCCACGAAGTCCCACTCGCTGTTGTTGGGCATCGTCGAGCTCTTCGCCTGCGGGTCGTCGGCGGCCAGCGCCAGCACGGCGGAGTGCCGGGGGCCGCCGCCCATGTTCGCGTGTTTGAAGATGTCCAGGCACCGGTCGACGCCGGGGCTCTTGCCGTACCAGATGCCGACCACGCCGTCGTAGGCGGAGCCGAAGACCTCGGTCATCTGGCTGCCCCAGACGTTGGCGGCCGCGAGCTCCTCGTTCAAGCCAGGCACCAGGTGGACGTCCAGCGGCGTCAGCCAGCGGCGCGCCTGGAGCAGCGCCAGGTCGTAGCCGCCGAGCGGCGAGCCCGGATACCCGCTGATGAGGACGCCGGTCTTCAGCCCGGCCGCTCGATCTCGCCGGACCTGCTCCATGGGCAGCCTGACCAGCGCCTGGACGCCGGTCATGAAGGCGGTCCCCGCGCCGGGCTCGTATTTGTCATCGAGCGACGCCATGGCCTGATTGTGACGTGCTACTGCTTCGGGTTCGCGGGCTGCTGATCGTCGTGCGTCTTTGCCGGACGGTTCTGGCCCTGCTCGGAGGGCGAGCCGCCGTCGCCGCCGCCCTTCGTCTCCGACCTGCCGCCGTTCCCGTTCGACTCATCGGCGCCCTGGGCTTCGGGAGCGTTCTGCCCGTGTGAGGCGGGCGCGCCCGGTCCGCCGCCAGGCGGAGCCGGTGCCGCGTCGGGCGCCGGGACCGGGCCGCGGGGCGCGGTCAGCGAGCCGGCCGAAACGGCACGGACCACGTGCTGGCCCCAGCTCACGGGGTTGGGGCTGCCGGTCGCCAGCGCGGCGCCGCCGCCTGCGACAGCCAGCCCGACGGCCAGGACCGCCGCCGCGCTCCGCACGCCCAGGCCCGCGATGGCGCGGCGCCCCGCCGAGCGGCGCGGGTCGACCCGGGGCGCGGGCGGCCTCGCCGGCCCCAGCTCGGCTGCGATGGCGTTCGGGAGCTCGCGATCGAGCCAGCGCTCGAAGTCGCCGGCGTGTTTGCCGCGAATCATTTGTCAGAGGCAACGCCGCCCGGGAGCCATGTACCCGGGAAGCGCATCCAGCCGAGCCGGTCCTGCAGTCGGGCGCGGGCCGCCGCCAGGCGGGAGGCGACCGTGCGTTCGGGGATGCCCAGCGAGTGCGCGATCTCGCGGTTGGTGTAGCCGTGCACGTGCCGCAGGACCAGGGCCGCGGCCTGCCTGGGCGGCAGCGCGCGTAACTCGCGGATCAGCTCCGGTGTCGACGTCTCGGTCGGGTCGGGCGCCGCCGGCACGCCGAGGCGGCGGATGACCTCACCCGCCTCGCGCAGGCGCTCGCGCCGGCGATGGGACACCGCGACGTTGATCGCGATCCGGTGCAGCCACGCCTCCGCGGGCGCGTCCGGCCGCCAGCGCGGCCAGGCCTGGAACGCCCGCAGGTACGTCTCCTGCGCGCAGTCCTCGGCCGCCGCGCGATCGCGCAGCACCGCGATCAGCACACTGAGGAGGCGCCGGTACGTCGTCACGTACAAGCGATCGAAATCGTCCGCCGATCCGGGACGGTATTCCGTTTGAGGAGGGGCCTCCACGCGGCGGCTATGGTACACGCCAGGATGGCAGACCAACAGCGCCTTCGTGCGCTGGTGCGCGACCAGGTCCTCGCGCTGGCCGCGCCGGCCGACCTGCGCGAACGCCGCTCACGGCTCCGCCTGCTCGAGGCGATCGACCGGCTGCCCGCGCCCTTCTCGCGGATGAGCGGCCCCACGCACGTAACGGGGTCGGCGATCGTGGTCGGCCGGCGCGGCATCGTGCTGCACCGGCACAGGCGGATGGGCATCTGGCTCCAGCCCGGCGGCCACCTGGAGCCGGGCGAGTCGCCGTGGCAGGCGGCGCGGCGTGAGGCCGCGGAGGAGATGGGGCTCTCGCTGAGCCACCCATCGAGGGGACCGCGACTCGTCCACGTCGACGTCCACCCGGCGCCGCTGCGCCACGTGCACCTCGACCTCCGCTACCTGCTGCTCGCCGCCGACGACGAGCCGCGGCCGGCGCCGGGCGAGAGCCCGGACGTGCGCTGGTTCACCTGGCCGGAGGCGCTGGCGGTGGCGGACGGCGGGCTCAGCGGTGCGCTCCGGACCGTCGGCGGCGGACGTCCTGCGGGCACCTGAAAGGCTCCCTCCCCGCGAGGAGCCGGGGAGGGAGCCCAGAGTGGTTGGCGCGCTACGTCAGCTCGACGAGCGGGAACGCGCGGTGCCGGCGCGGCGGAACCAGGAAGTTCTGGCGCCGCGTGGCGGTGATGAAACGCTCCAGTCCGTTGTCGTCGTCCTGGCCGCCCTGGAACTGCGTCTGCAGGTCCTGGGCCGCCGCGTTCACGCGCATCGCACGGAAGAACTCCGCCGACGGCACGAAGACCAGGAACTGCAGCTTGAACTGGTCGGTCCCCGCCCCGAAGTTCGTCCCGCCCGGGAAGTCCTGGAACGCGGGAACGTCCATGCTGTCGAAGCCGGGGCCGTCGTTGCGGATGTGGAGCGGCTGCCCGGTTGCCGTCCGGCCGGACCGCTGGAGCGCCGCGATGTGGCCGATCCGGTGCTGGCCCTGGAACGTGGCGTCCTTGGTCGCGTTGTTGGGCCCGAACACGCCCGCCGTGTCCGCGGCCTCGCGCTGCGCGGAGTCGAAGCCCTGGAAGACGTTGTTGATGAACGCCGGACCGCCGCCGTTGGTGAACTGGTCGGAGTTGCCGTCGGCCGGCAGGCCGTCCGCGGTGCCAAGCTGGTTGGCGCGGAACATGTACTGCACCCGCTCCGTGAAGGGCTCACCGTCCGGCCGCCGCGAGTCCTGGTTGGGCGTCGCGTAGAACTGGTAGAGGTCCTCGATGTCGTGCGAGAAGTGCGCGATCGCCCCGTTGTCGAAGTAGTCGCCCGCCTTCGCCGTGGTGAGGCCGGCGCCGGCGCCCGTGCTCGCGAAGATGATGTCGCCGGGCGCGGCGCTGGCGTTGACCTGCTGGTCGACGAAGCCCATCGTCATGGACGAGTCCGGGTTGATCCGCCCGTGGAATTCGTACAGCTTGGCGCCGTCCACGAACCTGTTGAACGCGTTGTCGGCCACCTTCCGCGGCAGGCCGGGCTGCACGAACTGCAGGCGCGCGGTCTGGAAGTCGAAGAGGCCGTCGAAGTCGGGGGACGCGATGATGTTCGCGTCCAGGTGGTTGCTCCCCGCGAGCCAGCCGGCGACGTCCGCCACGTTGTCGACGCTGTCGCTGCGCAGCTCGAAGAGGACGTCGTTGCGCTCGATGACGACCGGGACGTTGAAGCGGTCCTTCGTGATGTTGGGGTTCGCGGACGAGACGTCGGTCGGGAAGCCGCCCGCCGGCACCTCCTCGAGCACGAACCGGTTCGTGTTCGGCGAGAGGCGGGGCATGTTGGCCGCGACCAGCGCCTGGGAGAACCGGGCGAAGTACGGCGTGCCGTACGAGACGGACGTGATCAGCACGCCCGCCGGGCTTGCCGGGAACGTCGCCTCGATCGTGGCGAGCGCGTTCGCCAGCACCGTCTGGTCGGCCCTGGTCGGGTTGCGCGTCAGCCTGGCCGGGAGCAGCAGCGTGAACGTCACCCCGAACTGTGCAACGACGTTGCCGGCACCGTCGTTGAACGTCTGCGCCGCGTGCACGAACGCCCCGTTGTCGAACTGGATGTCCGAGAACGCCGTGGCGGCGAACGCCGGGCGCTGCGGCATCACGACGAGTCCCTCGAACAGGGCCATCTGCGACCCCAGGAAGCTCGCGGCGCCGGCCTTCAGCGCCGTGCGCCGGCTCATCGACCGGCGCAGGAAATCCTGGACTGCCACCTTGGATCCCACCTCCTTCCTGTGAGAAACGGACGCCGCGACCGTCGGGACTCGGGTCAGGCGCTGTGCGACTCCCACTCCCCGGCGCGGCGCAAGCGATGGCAACTTAGCATGAGATCGTATTCATAACGAGTTCGACTTCGATGTCTTAAGAAGCTCCTAAGTACATTGACTTAGTCGACGTTAAGGACAGAGGACCGACGTGGGAGAGTTGGGTGAACTGAGGGTCGTCGGAACCCGCCAGCGCAGGCTCGACGGGAGGGATCGCGTGCTGGGCCGGACCGCCTACGTCAGCGACCTGCGACTTCCAGGCATGCTCGCGGGCAAGATCCTGCGCAGCCCGCATCCGCACGCCCTGATCCGCTCGATCGACGTCACGGCCGCGGAGCGGAGCCCGGGCGTGGTGGCCGTCGTGCACGCGGGCACCGCACGGCAGCGCCCGTTCGGATACGGCGCCGACAACCTGCCTCTCAAGGCGGACCGCGTGCGCTGCGCCGGCGACGAGGTTGCGGCCGTCGCCGCCGAGGACGAGGAGGCGGCGGAGCGCGCGCTCGACCTCATCCAGGTCGACTACGAGGTCCTGCCGGCCGTCTTCGATCCATACGCGGCGCTCGAGCCCGGAGCGCCCGCCGTGCACCCCGAGCGGTCGGAGGTTGAGGGGAACGTTTCGATGCGCTGGGACTTCGAGCACGGCGACGTCGATGCGGCCGCCCGGCGTGCCGCGGTGATCGTCGAGGGGACGTACTCCAGCCCGCTGTCGGCGCCGGTCCCGATCGAGACGCACTGCTGCGTGGCGGCCTTCGACTCCGAGGGCCGGCTCGAAGTCTGGACGGGCGTCCACATGGCGTTCATGTACCGGAGGGCGATCGCCGACTGCCTCGACCTGGACTGGCGCGAGATCCGCGTGCACCAGCCGCCGATCGGGGGCAGCTTCGGCGGGAAGATCGACATCGACCCGATCGACTTCATCACCGTGCTCCTGGCGCGGGCCGCGCGGCGGCCGGTGCGGATCCACTTCACGCGCGAGGAGGAGTTCACCGGCTCGCGCGTGCGCCAGCCGATGCACCTCCGGATGCGGACGGGCGCCGACCGCAACGGCAACCTCCTGTTCCGCGACGCCGACGTGGTCTCCGACAACGGCGCCTACAACGCCTGGGGCTCGCACGCGCTGCTCGTCGTCATGCAGACGATCAGCTCCCTGTACCGCGTGCCGGCCTGCCGGGTGCGATCCCGGGTGGTGTACACGAACAAGGCCTACGGTGGGTCGGTGCGCGGCTTCGGCAACCCCGAGGCCACGTTCGCGGTCGAGCAGCAGACGGACCAGCTCGCCGAGGCACTGGGGATCGACCCCATCGACCTGCGTCTCCGGAACGCGAACCGGTCCGGCGACGTCACGCCGCAGGGCATGCGCATCACCTCGTGCGGCCTGGAGGAGTGCCTGCGGACGGTGCGCGCGCGCTCGGGCTGGGACCGCAAGCGGGGCCGGCAGCGGGAACGGCGGCGCGGCGTCGGCGTCGCCGCGTACCTCCACGTGGGCGGCGGGGCGCGGATCTACCCCAGCGACGGCTGCGGCTCGATCCTGAAGCTGGACGAGGCCGGGCGCGTGACGCTCGTGACGGGGGCGTCGGAGCTGGGGCAGGGCTCCGAGACGGTGCTCGCGATGGTGGTGGCCGAGACGCTGGGGGTGCCCCTGGCCGCGGTTCGGGTGGTCGACGACGACACGGAGCTGAAGCCGTGGGACGTCGGTGCGCACGCCTCCCGGACCACCTTCGTCGCGGGCAACTCGGCCCGGCTGGCCGCGCTGGAGGTCCGCGAGAAGCTGCTCGAGACCGCGGCCGAGGTGCTGGAGGCGGACCCTGCCGACCTGGTCGTCGAGGACGGCCTGGTCTCCGTCCGGGGGTCGCCCTCGCGCTCCGTGCCCTACGACCGCGTGGCCCGGCGCCGAATGCTGCGGCAGGGCGGCTCCATGCTGATCGCGACCTCCTTCTACGACCCGCCGACGGAGCCGCAGGACGGGCGCTACGTGGGCAACATCTCGGCCGCGTACGGCTTCGGCGCCCACGTTGCGGAGGTCGAGGTCGACACGGAGACCGGGCTGGTCCACGTGCTCGGGCTCTGGTGCGCGCACGACGTGGGCCGGGCGCTCAACCCGGCGGGGGTGGAGGGCCAGGTGCTGGGCGGCGCGGTGATGGGTCTGGGCCTGGCCCTCACCGAGGAGCTGGGCATCGCCGACGGCCACGTCCAGCACCCGTCGCCGCGCGAGTACGGCGTGCTGACGGCGCTGGGCGTGCCGCCGATCGACGTGACGCTGGTCGAGACGATCGACCCGGAGGGCCCGTTCGGGGCCAAGGGCGTCGGCGAGGCGGGCCTGATCCCGGTCGCCGCGGCGGTGGCCAACGCGGTGGCGGACGCGGTCGGCGTGCGCGCCCGCTCCTACCCGCTGGCGCCGTGGAAGGTCCTGGAGTGGCTCCGGACGAGGGACGCGTAGTTGGGCTCGGCGGCCAGGCGTGCCGGGCGCACGCCCCGGCTCAGCCCGCCGAGGCCAGCTGTCCGGCCGCGTCGGGCGTCTCGTGCAGCTCCATGAGCTGCTCCCACGCCTCGCGCCGTCCCGGCTCCAGAGCGACCAGCCGCTTGAGCACCGGCACCGCCAGGTCGCGTCGACCCGCGGTCGCGTACCAGCGCGCCAGGACCTCCAGGCCGTCCAGCAGCTGCGACCGCAGCTGCGTGCGGCGCTTCTCCGCGAACGGCTCCTCGCTGCCGGCCAGGAACTCTCCCGCGTGGAGGTCGATCGCCCCGGCCAGGCGGCGCGCCGCCGACTCGTCCAGCGGCGCCGATTGGCGGGCCAGGCGGGTGAAGTCCTCGGCGTCGCACGTGAGCCGCTCCAGGCAGAGGCGGTACAGGCGACCGTCGCGGACCACGTAGCGCGAGCGCGAGCCGTCGGTCAGCTCCGACTCCAGCGCGCGGCGCAGACCGTGCAGGGCCACGTTGAACGAGTTCCGCGCGGCCCGCGGCGAGTTGCTCGGCCACAGGGCCTGCGCCGCCTCGTGCGCGGTCGTCCTGCCGCCGGGGACGCTGAGCAGCAGTTCCAGCAGCCGCCTCGCGGCGGCCGGCCAGGTGGCGTCGGCCTGCGGGATCCCGTCGATGCTCACGCTCAGGCCGCCGAACGTCCGGATCGCCAGCCGGGAGGCGGCGGTCTCCAGGGGCTCCCTGGCCGGAGCGGACTCGACCTCGGCCGCCGCCCGCTCCGGCGCCGCCGCGGCCGCCTCCAGCCCCGCCGTCGCGGCGGTCGCGGCGCGCGACGCGTGCATGCTCGCGAACGCGGCGACCAGCGGGTGCACGCGCCAGCCGTGGCGACCGGGCACGACGGCCACGCGGTCGCGAACGAGCCGCTCCGCGACCTGGCGCCGGCCGGCGTTCGACGCGCGCCGGGCCAGCGGGCCGCGACCGAGCAGCCAGCGCCAGTCGGCGGCCACCTGGTCCACGATCTCGGCAGGCAGCGTCCCGAACACCTCCTCGTGGAGGTACTCGTGCAGCGGCTGCCCGGGCTGAAGGGGACCCAGCAGGTCCGACTCGTCGTCCCGGCCCGCCTGCCAGAGCTGCAGGGCCGCCGGCCAGCCGTCCAGCACGGTGTCGGCGAAGTCGAGCTCCGCCGCCTCGGGTGGCCGGCCCCAGCTCCCGGCCAGCAGGCAAGCGATGTCGGCCCGGTTCAGACGAAGGTCCCCGGGGCCGACCTCGACCAGCCGTCCCTCGAGCCGCAGGCGCTCGAGCGGCAGCGCCGGCCGTGTCCGCGTGGCCACCCGCAGCGCCAGCGCGGGCGACGCCAGCAGCAGCTCGCTCAGGAGGCGGCCGGCCGCGGCGGAGTCGCCCAGCTGCTCCCACCGGTCGAGCGTGAGCGTGACGGCGCGGCCCTGCAGGCGCTGCGCCAGCTCCAGCGCCAGGACCTCGGCCGCCGGGTCGGCCGCGGGCGGATCGACGTGGAGCGCGAGGCTCAGGCGCTGGCCGAGTGCCTGCGGCTCCTGGTCGGTGGCGTCGAGATTGTACCAGACCCACTCCCGCCGGTGGCCCGCGGCCAGCGCCGTCGTCTTCCCGTACCCGGCGCCCGCGTGTACGAGCGTCAGGCAGCCGAACCGGGGTCGCACCACGTCCTGCAGGCGCGACGGGACGTCTGGGCGTCTGACGGTCGCGGGTCGCAGCTTGCTGATGAGCATCCCCCGCCGGCCCGCGCGCGGCGGTCGACTGCGTTCGTCCGTCACGTGCCTTGCTCCTGGTCGCATGGGCCGGGGACCGGGCGCGCAGTGAGAGTTTTCTCACCGCTCGCGAGCCGGGTGGGTGCTGGCGCCGCGGCCGCAGATTCACGCGGGACTGTCTGGAACACCCCCCGAAGCACGATTCTCCAATCATCTATAACAGCGAGGGTTACGATTCTGCAAGGTTCCCCCGCCGGCGCTCGGGGTCGACTAGTACGGACTAGTAGTGCCCGGCGAAAGTTCGTGACCAGTTCGAGAACCCAACCTGAGATGCACGCCGTCGAAACACGGTCGGCGGCCAGTCCGGGCCAGGAGGGCGCGGGAGCGCCCTCACCGACCAGCCTGGGCGCCGGACTGCCGGGGGTCAAAGGCTTCTTCGGCCCTGCGCGGCCTTGACCCCGCTGCGGTGGCCGCCGACGCGCGGGGAACCACGCATTCTGACAATTGCGGAGTTCCGGGGCGCCCGATGGGCTCGAGAACTCCGCATTTGCACAAATGCGCAGTTCCCCGCCTCAGGAACCCGGCGTCGACGCCACACGTCTCAAGAACCAGACCTGGTCACGAACTTCCACCGCGGAGCACTAGTACCTGCGCTCCCTGCTATCGCTGGTCGATCACCCGGCGCGTCTTCCGTTCAGTGCGGGGAAGCTCGCCCACCGGCACCAGCTCGACGTCGGGACGAACGCCGATCCGCAGTCGCAGCTCCTCGGCGATCCGCTCCCGGACGCCGGCGCCGCCGTCGCTCTCCACCCGTACGAGGAACCGCTCGCGTCCGCCCTCACGCGTCAGGACCACCTGGTACTCGCTGGAGAGGCCCTCGAAACCCGACAGCACGACGTCGATCTGCGCCGGGTACACGGCGACGCCGCGCACCTTGAACATGTCGTCGCTGCGCCCGGTGATGCGGGCGATGCGGGGGTAGGGACTGCCGCACGTGCAGGGGTCGGTGAGGAGGCGTGACAGGTCGCGAGTGCGGTACCTGAGCAGCGGCTGCGCCTGCTTGCGCAGCGTGGTGACGACCAGCTCGCCCTCCTCCCCCGGTGGCAGCACGGCGCCGGTGCCGGGGTCGATCACCTCGACCACGTAGTAGTCGTCCCAGTAGTGGATCCCCTCGTGCGCGCGGCAGTCGATGCCCGTGCCCGGCCCGTACAGCTCGGTGAACCCGTAGATGTCGAACGTCTCGATGCCGAGGAGGGCCTCGATGCGGCGCCGCATAGCGGTGCCCCAGCGCTCGGAGCCGAGGACGCCCACGCGGAGCGACAGGCGCTCGGTGAGCCCGCGCCGGTGCGCCTCCTCCGCGATCAGCAGACCGAACGAGGACGTCGCGCAGAGGACCGTGCTCTGCAGGTCCAGCAGCGTCTCGAACTGGAGGTCCAGGTTCCCGGGACCGGTCGGCACGGCCATCGCGCCCACCTTCTCGGCGCCGGCCTGGAACCCGATGCCGGCGGTCCACAGCCCGTATCCAGGCGTGATCTGGACCCGGTCGGCGCGCGTGACGCCCGCGTACTCGAAGCAGCGCGCGAACATGTCGGCCCAATCGGCCAGGTCCTGCGCCGTGTACGTGGCCACGATGCGCCGGCCGGTCGTGCCGCTGGACGCGTGCACCCGGACGACGTCCGGCAGCGGAACGCAGGTCCAGCCGAACGGGTAGGCGTCGCGCAGCTCCTCCTTGGTCGTGAGCGGGAGCCGGGCGAGGTCCTCCACCGTGTGCACCTGGCGCGGCTCGATGCCGGCGGTCTCCATCTTGAGCCGGAAGAACTCGCTTCCCTCGTACGCGTGCTGCACGGTCCAGGCGATCCCGCTCATTTCGCGCGGACCACCAGCGCGTCGAGCACCAGCGGGCAGCCGGCGGCGACCAGGATCGGGTTGACGTCCACCTCGACGACGTCCGGATCGGCGACGAGCAGGCCGCCGATCGCGTCGACGATTCGCTGCAGCCGGCCCCGGTCGACCGGCGGCCGGCCGCGGTGGCCGTCGAACAGGGGCGCGGCGCGCAGCCGGCCGATGGCGCGGTCGAGCTCGCCGGACGCGGTCGGGAAGAGCAGGAACGCCACGTCCTGGAGCACCTCGGCCGCCACGCCGCCCAGGCCGATCGAGACGATCGGACCGAACTGCGGGTCGCGCACGCCGCCGGCGATCAGCTCGAGCTCGCCGCGCACCTGCTCGGCGACCAGGACCGTGCCGTCGCCCAGGACCGCGAGCTGGTCCCAGACGGCCGCGACGTCGGCGCCCAGGCGCACGCCGCCGTGCTCGGTCTTGTGCACGACGCCGGACGCCTTGGCTACGACCGGGCCGCCGATCGACCGCGCGAACGCGACCGCCTCCGCGCGGCTGCGCGTGAGCGCCTCGCGCGGCCGCGGCACGTCGCCGAGCAGCGCCTTGCTCTCCCACTCGGTGAGGGCCCTCATCCCGGGCCCACCAAGCCGCATATTGGTCCGCACGAGCGTTTCACCGCGAGGCCACCGCGGCGTACGCAGCGGCCGCACGCTCGGGGCTGCCCAGGAGCGGGATGCCGGCCGCGGCCAGCTCCGCCTCGACGGCCGGCACGTCGAGCACGAACGCCGTGACCGGCTTGCCGGTCCGGCGCGCCGCCGCGGCGATGCCACGCCCGAACTCCGGGACGTCCAGTCCACAGTCGATCACGATCACGCCCTCGTACGCCGGGTCGTCGAACACGGCGTCGATGGCCGGCGGGAAGCTCTGCGGCGCGCATTGAGGGGTCAGGTCGATGGGGTTGCCGGCCGCCGCGAACGCCGGCGCCACCTCGCGGACGAGGCGCACGGTCGCCGGTCCGGGCGGCGGCAGCGCGAGGCCCAGCCGCTCCGCGGCGTCCGCGGCGAGGACCGCCGGGCCGCCGGAGATGGTCAGCACGGCGACGCGGCGACCGGCGCGCGGCCAGGCCGCCAGCACCTGGAGCGCGTCGAAGAACTCGTCTGCGGTCGCCGCCTCGACCACGCCGCCACGGGCGAACGCGGCCTGCGCGGCACCGTGGCGCCCCGCCAGGGAGCCGGTGTGGCTCACGGCCGCCCGGGCGCCGGCGCCGCCCTTGCCCGCCTTCAGCACCACGACCGGCTTCGCGCACCGCTCCGCTGCCGCGACGAACCGGCGGCCGTCGCGGAACGCCTCCACGAACAGCCCGACGGCCTCGGTGGCCGTGTCGTCCGCCAGCCACTCGAGCGCGTCGCTCTCGGTGACGTCCACGCAGTTGCCGACAGACAGGAAGCGCGCGACGCCCAGTCCTCGCCGCCGCGCCTCGGCGAAGAACATGCCGCCGAACGCGCCGCTCTGGCTGACCAGGCTCACGCCGCCCTGGCGCTCCGGCAGCCGCCAGAAGTAGCTGCCGTTCAGCCAGCCGCCGGAGAGCCGGCTGACCACGCCCATGCAGTTGGGTCCGACCAGGCGCATTCCGGCCTCGCGCGCGAGCGCCGCCAGCCGCTGCTCGACGGCCCGGCCCGCCTCGCCGGTCTCGCCGAAGCCCGAGGCGAGGACGATCGCGGCCCGGCAGCCGGCCCGAGCGGCGTCCGCGACCGCGGCCTGGACGGCGGCCGCCGGCACCGAGACGAGAGCCAGGTCGACCGGCTCGTCGAGCGCGGGCACCGTCCGAGTGCCCAGCACCTCGCCACCGGCCGGGTTGACGGCCACGACGCGGCCGCCGAAGCCGGCGCCCAGGGCGTTCCGGAGCAGGACGTGGCCGAGCTTGCGCTCGTCGCGCGACGCGCCGTAGACCGCGACCGAGCGCGGCATGAAGATGGCCTCCATCCGGCCACCCATTCTGCTACCACCTGGCGGCGACGACGTCACCGAGAGCCTCGATCGCCCGGACCGGGTCGGCGCCCAGGCGGCCGCTGAACGTCACGGTGGCGGCGCCCGCCCCGACCAGTCTGTCCACACCGCGGTCGACGTCCGCGGGCGTGCCGGCCGCCACGAAGAGGTCGAGCGTCCGGTCCGGGATCGGCCGCTCGTGCGGGTCCACCCCGTAGAACGCGGTCATCGCGCCCATCGCGGGCAGGAAGCGCGCGAGCACCTGGCGGCCGAGGTCGCGCGCCCGCTCCCGGTCGCGGTCCACGACGGTCCAGACCTCGCAGCCGACCGCGGTCCGGCCGGCCACCCGGCGCTTCACGTCCTCGAGGAAGCGCACGTCCCAGATGCCGGGCGGGCGGATCTCGTCCGCCCAGCCCTCGCAGGCCGCCTCGATCATGCGCGGGCCGAACGCGCCCACGAACAGCGGGATCTGCGAGCCGGTCGAGCGCCACGGGAAGCCGCCCGCGAGGTGGCGGCGGACCTCCTCGACCAGCGACCGCACCTGGGCCGGGGTGGCCGGTCGGATGCCGAGCGGCTCGGCCAGGCTGCCGCGGCCGACGCCGAGGACCGCGCGACGCTCCGTGAGCTCGTCCAGCGCGGCGATGCTGGCGGCGGTGACCATCGGGTGCACGAGCAGCGGGTGGGTCACGTCCGGCCCGACGAGGACCCGCTCGGTGGCGGCGCCGATGAGGGTCAGGATCGGCCAGACGGGACGCGAGCCGACCACGTCGTGGACGTTCAACTCGCCGAAGGGATACCGCTCGACGGCCCGGGCCAGCGGCGCGTAGTCGCGCATGGGGAACGCCCCGTGGAGCTGGATCGCCCAGCGGGTCACAGCCGGCGCAGGTCCTCGAGGGTCAGGCCCAGCGACTCCAGCGTCCGCCCGGACGCGTACCAGTCGACGCCCGTGAGCGCCGCGAACTGGTGGAGGAACGCGTCCACGAGCGGGGTGGCAACCCCCAGGGCCCGGCCCAGGGAGGCCCACAGGGCAAGCCCGCAGCCCACGTCCTCGGCCACGTAGCGGTGGTCGAAGCCGATCTTCTCGCGCCAGACCGACCGGGTCTGCACGCGCGAGTAGGCGCCCGGCCCGTAGAACCAGTCGGCGTCGTCGTAGTAGTCGGACAGCGGCCAGTGCGGGCCCCGGTAGCCGAGCGCCTCCCGAAGGGCGATGCGCTCGGCGTCCAGCGCCGCGATCACTCGCCTGATCCCCGGCGTCGTGCCCTCGTTGTGGATGTCGTATGCGCCGAGCCGCTCGACGGGGCCGGCGTTCAGCAGCACCAGCGGCGCGTGCAGCGAGCCGTTCGAATTCAGCAGCGCGGCCGACAGCACGTCCTCCACCGGTTCGACCGCGGGATAGACGCGCCGCAGGAGGTCCAGGGCGGGGCCGGTCGCGGCGCTCGGGTACACGCCGGCCGGATTGTGGTGCGCGACCAGCGCCAGGCCGGCGGCGGCCTGGCCCCGCTGCCGGGCGCCGTAGGGCAGCGTCGCCGTCTCGGCGAAGACCGCAGCGGGCAGGGCGCGGCGCATGACCTGCGAGCCCAGGTTGCCGGGCAGGAGCGCGACGACCTGGCCGTCAGGCACGGCGCCCGCGATGCGCCTGGCCATCGCGGCCTGTGCGGTCGCGGGCAGCGGCACCAGGACCAGGTCGGCGCCCCGAACCGCTGCCGCGTGGTCGTCGGTCACGGCGGCGAGCCGGCCGGTCCCCTCGATCGCCCCGCTGAGCTCGACCCGGCCCGTCTCGAAGAGCTCGCCGAAGCGGTCGCGGCTGCGGAGCGCGAGACGCACGGAGAAGCCGCGCAGCGCCAGGTCGCCGGCGGCGGCGAGGGCGCCGTGCCCGCCCCCCAGGACCGCGACGACCAGCACCTGCTCACAATAGGCCTGTGAGCA
>Ga0126369_10000272_pt1 | contig 33155 bp, 31 predicted proteins | sample PanSoiMetaPlot_1_FD_109646 | JGI IMG/M metagenome (GOLD analysis project Ga0126369, IMG submission 109646) | Tropical forest soil microbial communities from Panama - MetaG Plot_1 | ecosystem: Environmental > Terrestrial > Soil > Tropical forest > Bulk soil | place: Panama | collected 2016-02-17
GATTTTGGCGCGGGTGAGTAGACGAAAGGCCCTTGATATCTTGGCGGTCCCGAGAGGACTCGAACCTCCGACCTTCGGTTTAGGAAACCGCTGCTCTATCCGGCTGAGCTACGGGACCGTTGTTTCAATCGCTTTCCCAGGTAGTGTCTTGTTCTAGAGCTTCAATATAGCAGCCCCCGTATGGCTGGCTGGACCCCTTTAGCATAGCTTTTACGGCCGCTTGCGTGACAATGATCAGCCTTTCACCCCGCCCGAACCCCAGCCTACGACAAGGAACCTCTGAATAAAAACGAAAACGGCCGCCACCGGCACAATCACTAGAACGCCAGCCGCCATGATCATTCCCCAATCGACCACGCTGGCATTGTAAAGATCGGCAATTCCGACCGGCAGCGTTTTCATCTCATCGGCGCTGAGCAGCACGCGCGCGAAGATATAGTCGTTCCAGGCGAGAATGAAGGTGAAGGTGCCGGTCGCGACAACGCCGGGCAATGCGAGCGGCAAGACGACATGGATGACCGCCTGCAAACGGCTGCCGTCGATTCTTGCCGCCTCCTCGATTTCGAGCGGAATGCTGTGAAAGAAGGTGCGCAGCAGCCATAGGCTGAACGGCAGGCAGAAGGCAGTATAGGCGAGGATCAATCCAAGATGCGAGTTGGTCAGCCCAAGAAAACGCATGGCCACGTAAAATGGAATGATGATCATGATCGGCGCGAACATGTAGGTGAAGAGGATAAGCCCCGCGATCATCTCCCGCCCATGGAAGCGAAAACGCGTGAGGCCGTAGGCGGCGGGCGCCGAAACAAGCAAAGTCAATCCAACAGTGGCGAACGACACGATGAGACTGTTGCGGAAATAGGTGAGAAAGCGCGTCTCTGCGAACAGTCGACCGAGATTGTCGAGGGTGACATGCGCGGGCCAAAGCGTCGGCGGGGTCACGAAAATCTCACGTGAAGGCTTCAATGCGGTCGAGGCCATCCACGCGAAAGGAAAGGCCGTGAAAACGAGCAGCGCCAATGCCGCGAACATCAGCGCCTGGCCGCGCGGGCTCAGCAACCCGGAGCGATTCATAAATTTTCCTCACGCCGCCAGATGCGGAAGTAGAGCACGGCCGCGCCTGCAAGGGCGAGGAACATGACCACGGCCATGGCCGAGCCGAGGCCCGCCTCGTAGTAAGCAAAGGTGCGCATGTAGGTATAGATCGGCAGCGTGCGGATATAGGTCTCGGCGCCGCCGCCCTGGATCATCAGCCACGGTGTGTCGAACTTCGTGAACATCCAGATCGAGCGTAGGAGCACGATGACGAATAGCACGCCCTTGAGTTGCGGCAGCGTAACGTAGACAAATCGTTGCCAGGCATTGCCGCCGTCGATCTTGGCCGCGTCGTAAAGCTCCTCCGGAATGGTCTGCAGCCGCGCCAGCACGCCGATCACGACGAAGGGAAAAAATTGCCATACGCTGACGATGATCAGCGAGACCATGATCCAGTCCTTGCCCATGAAGCTGATAGGCCGATCGACCAGGCCCGCTTTCTCGATCAGATAATTGACAAGGCCGAATTGGCTGTTGAGCAGCCATTTCCAAACGATCACGGCGACCACCGTGGGAACCACATAAGGAAAGATAACGATGCCCCGCAGGATATTGCGGCCCGGAAAAAACTCGTTGAGCAGCAGAGCAGCCGCTACCCCCAGTACGATCTGCAGCACGATCGTCGAGAGGGCATAGACCGTACCGCGCCACACCGACGCCCAGAATTCCGGGTCACGCAAGAGAAAAATATAGTTATCGAACCCGATGAAAGTCTGTTGCGGGAAGAACGAGTGCTTGTTGAAGAAGCTGATCCAGACGCCGTAGAGCACCGGATAAAGCGTAAGCGAGAGCAAGAGGAGAATGGCGGGCAGGATCAGCAGGATTCCGACCGCCGCCTCTGGCAATCGGAATGGCTCCGAGTTCATTCTCTGCGCGGGCTCGCTCAATGCGCGCCCGCCATTTACGATCCGCCAACCTTATGCAACAGCTCAGCCCTTGAGATAGCCTTTGTTGCGCAGCAGGTCTTCGAGCCGCCTCTGCGCCTTCTCTGCGGCCCTTTTCGGCTCCCACTTCTCCAGGACCACATCCATGACCATGTCGCGGACGATGCCGGAGCCGAGCACTTCGAGCAGATAGGGTTTCTCGGTCATGTCGGACCAATCGACGACCAGCGTGGGCTTGCCCTGGTCTTTGTCGAGATAGCCCTGTTGCACCTCGATCCAACCCTTCCAACGCTGGATCATTTCGAGGTTCTGATATTTCGGCGACGCGCGCAGCGACTTGGTGATGGGGAAGAGATGGATGGGGACGGTCGAGACGTATTCGAGATAATTGTCGTCCTGGTAGAAGAACTTCAGGAATTCGATTGCCTCTTTTTGATGCTTTGCGTCCTTGAAAAGCATCCATGGCTCTTCGTCGACCTGTACGCCCGGCGCCTTTCCGCTGGGCCCGACCGGCTTTGACCAGACATCGAACGTTTTGTCGTTGGCCATCTCCTTGGGCGCGAATTTCTCGATTAGTCCAGCGCCGCGTCCATAGCCCTGGAACATCATCGCCGCCTTCTGACCGTAAAGGTTCTGGAAGGTCTGCAGATAGCCATCGCCTTCCCAGCCGGGCGGGGCGTATTTGACAAGTTCGCGCCAGAACTCCAGCACCTCGATCATCTTCTGGTCGGTGAACAGCGGCTTGTTGTTGTTGTCGAACAGGGCGCCGCCATTCGACTTGATCAGTTCGCCCATCAGGATATTGATGAAGAGATTGTCGCCCGGCAGCGTGATCCCGTAGATGTCGATCTTGCCATCGCCCTTGGTCGATTGCGTCAGTGCCTTGGCATTGGCGAGGAGATCGTTCCACGTCTTCGGCGGCTTCAAACCTGCCTTATCGGCAATATCCTTGCGGTAAATCAGCAGCGACGTTCCGGCGGCATGCACGAGGCCGAACTGCTTGCCACCGACATTGCACACGCGCTTAACCTGCTCCCAGATATTGTCCTCGCCGATCGCTTTCACGACTTCATCGAGCGCGTTGAGCAACCCCTTCGATTGCAAGGAGGTGCAGGTGATCGGTTGGCCGTGCGACAATTCCGGCGGCGATCCGGCGGCGAGCGACGCCATGATCTTGCCTTCGAGATCGGTCCAGGCCAGTCCCTCGGCCTCGATCCTGATGCCGGGATTCTTCGCCTCGAAACGACGCGCGATGTCGTTGAATGCCTTGATCGTTTGTGGCTCGGTTTCCGTGTGCCAGACGCGCACGAGCTTGTCCTGCGCCACAGCCGGCGCGGCGATGCCGACGGTCAGTGCGGCCGCGAGCGCGACCATCCGCGACATGTGCATGAGTGTCCTCCCCTGAATGCTTTTATTAGGTTTCAAGCGGAGGCGTGCAGCGCCCCGCTTGCATCTTGCACCACGCCCGGCGCAGCCCGCCTTGCGATGACAGCTGACCGCGGCTAGCGTCTCAAGTCAGATGTCCGACCACGGTAGAAAGGCGCGGAAAAGCTGTCAATCGCGGACGCTTCACGAGCGGCCACGGGAGATGCCGGAATGCACTATGACGTAACAATCATCACCGTGCGGCCCGGTACGGAGCGCAACGCCCTTACGCGCCTCAAGCAGACGCTCCCCTCCTTGGTGGGCGATGAGCTGTTGGCTTGCTGGTATTCGGACCTCGGCGCCCTCAGTCGAATCCTGTTGCTCCGCGCCGCTTCCAACATCGCACGCATCCATGCGGATCGCGAGAAGATCTTGCGGACCGAGAATCCTTTCGGCGTCGGTGAATACATCGCGGGCATGAGCATGGACACCTATGTCTCGTTCCCGTTCATGCAGCCTCTGACGGCCGGGCAATTCGGCCCCGTATTCGAGGTGCGCAGCTATGTCTTCAAGCCGGACGGCGTGCCGCCGACCATCGAGCTGTGGCGCAAGTGGGTGCCGGGCCGCGCAAAACTATCGCCGCTGCTCGCTGCCATGCATTCGATTACCGGCACGGTGACGCGATTCATGCACATTTGGCCGTATGCCGGCCTCGATGAGCGGGCGCGGCTGCGCGCAAAAGCGGTCGCGGACAAGGTTTGGCCGCCCCCTGGCGGCCCGGATCATTTCATCGCGATGCAGTCCGACATTTACCTTCCTGCGGATTTTTCCCCGATACGCTGACGGATTGCGCACGATGCGCTCGAAAGATCGGCTGCCGCTGGAACGATAAGCGGGATCAATCGTTGCGGCATCATTGCGGGCCGGCTGGCAGAGGTTGAGCCATGCCAATTTGTGTCGCTTCATCGGGCCTTGTTGCGGTCATCTTGTTCGCCGCGCCTCAGCTTGCCCTCGCACAAGGCGCGCCGTTCTGCCTCAAGAACGCGTTGGGCGCGGTCAGTTGCACCTACCACACCATGATATTGTGCGAGCAAGCCAAGCAGCCCAACTCGCGCGATCAATGCATTCCGCGCTTTCGGGCGGACGAGACAACGGGCAGCTCGGGGGCACCACTCGGCAGTCCGCGGCAGCCGGGTACTGCACGTCCAGCCGTCAATCCGTCTCCCGTCCGGTAACTAAGACTCATTACGGGCTCTGGCATTGCCCCATAAGCGTCATTGCCGAGCATAGCGCGTCGAAGACGCGCGTAAACGCGCTTATGCTCCGGCAATTCATCATTCTTCGCAAGAATTTTTCGAAGACGATGGATGCGAGGGTCAAGCCCGCGCATGACGAGTCGAGGACAAGTGAGCCGAAATTCCGGCTGGCAATGACAACCGTCAGCGTCGCTTTGTTGCCGGACCCTTCGCTTTCACAAGCCGATCGTAGTCTCGTTGGGTGCGCTCCGCGTAGGCCAGCGCGAAAGATGCAAGCGCATCGTCCATGACATCGGTTTTCCCCATGTATCCGGCGAGCACCGCCGGATCCGCCGAGCGCGCGTGCGCACGTGCCAGCGTGCGCCCGCACAGGCGCGCGTAGCTGCCCAATGCCCGTTCTTCGACCAGTTCACTGATCGTTCCAAGATGCCGGTTCTTCAAGTGGCGCACGTAAAAGTATCGCCCCGACTTTTCATCTTCCGTCCACCCCAGGAACACATCGCTGGCCGCCTGCATGACGCGTTGACCTTCCACGACCCGCTGACCCGGGTGGCCTTCGAATTTCGGCCCGAGGCATTCGAGCACGGATGTTCCTGCTTCTTTCACTTGAAGGAACAGCGGCGCGCCATCGCCGTCCATGAACAGACCGATGGCGCAGAAGGTGCCCACGCTGCCGACACCGACCACCTTGAATGCGACGTCCTTAAGCGCGTAGCGCTCGATGAGGCAACGCCGCTCCGGCGCGAGGCGCTCCTGGTAGGATACAAACACCCGGCGCTCATCTACCCGACGCCGCGGATCGCGCGTGCCCGTGAAATGATAAATGAGCGGCGGCCTATCCTCGATGCGCGCCCGCTTGCCCTTCACCAAATGCGGAAAATTGTCGTCCTCTTCGAGATGGCCGGCCGCCTTGGAAACGATTGCCGAAAGTTTTTGCCTCAGCGAGCGGTCCTCGACCCGCTCGATCTCTCGCATCAAGTCGATCCTGCTGTGCCAAATTTCGAGCGGCGACAATTTGGCAAGAACGTGCATGCGGCTTCGATACGCTTCGACCGTTGCCGCTGCGATCGCCCGCGCCCGCTTCTTCGGGAGCTTCGCCGCCAGCGCGGCAACCGACACGCTGGCGGTCAAGCGCTTGAGGTCGACCGTAAAATCAATTCCAGCGAGCGTTTCGTCGAAATCGTTGATGTCGAATACGATGTTCTCCTCGGGCGTATCGAATGCCCCGAAGTTCATGAGATGACAGTCGCCACAAGCCTGGACGTCAATGCCCACAGCCGGTTGGTGCTTGAGATCCGCTGCCATCACCGCCGCAGCGCCGCGCAGGAACGCGAATGGGCTGACGAGCATGCGCTCGTAACGCACCGGGATCAGCTCCGGTACCCGATTGCGATCACCGGCGGCCAAGATTGCAACCGGATCGCGGGCTGCCGATCCGAGCAGCTCGGCGTGCCGTTCCCGCGCAACCTTTTTGCGCAGACGCTTGCCGTGTTGGTAGCGCTCGGCGCGTGGGCCCCACGCGGCTTGGGTCATCTGGCCTGGGACGTAAAGCATTTGAAGCATCGATCGAGAAGCAGCCGGCGGCCGCTTACCTAAGCCGTCAACACTTCGAGCACGTGCCCGTTCGGATCGCGGAAATAGAATCCGCGTCCGCCATGACGGTGATTGATTTTCATGTCGTCAAGGGCACGGGGCCCGCTGCCATAAGCAATGCCCTCGGCGCGCACGCGGTCGACGATTCCATCGAACTCCGCTTCGTCGACCTTGAAGGCATAATGGTGGCTCTCGAAATTCGTATCGTCGTCGAAATCGAGGGTCAGCGTGTCATTGATCCGCAGCGGAGCGAAGTGCGAGAGGGGTCCCGCGTAACGCAAGCCCAGGATGCGGGCGAGAAAGCGCGCGGACGCCTCCTTATCGTGCGCCGGCACGATCGTATGGTCGAGCACGATTGCCATGGGCACCTCCTGCAAGTGGTTCCATTACCTCACATAGGAGGCTGCATCGCCGGTTTTAAGGTCCGCAAGGCTCGGCCAAGCCGCTCCAAGCCGCACTAACCGCGTCCGCGAAGGCTCAATGGTAGTGGATCGTGATCGTCGTCACTTGATCTCCGGCATGGCGGTCGACAAATCCCAAAAAGGAAGAGAGCAGTTTGCGCTCATCCTCCGCCGTCGCGGCGCGCACCTTGGCGGTGACCGCCTCGGATGCGCCCCGGTTGAGCTGAAGCGTCCCCTTGAACTTCTTGTGCTTCCACCGGGCGGCGTGCTGACTCTTGCGGCCAACCCGCACGTAGGTTCCGCGGCCGCTTTTACGGATTGCATCCTGCTTGGCGACGAGGGTGCCATAAAGGCGCGCCCGCGCGCGCGGAACAATCTCAACGATCTTCATGAGTTTCCCCCCTGCCTCACTTGCTTGTGGCGCAAATATACAACGATTGCGCCCCGTAAAACCACCGCGACGTGTCTTGTGTACCCCTATAACCGCGGCGCAGACGCAGCGCCGTAGTGCCGCCCCATTCCGACTGTTTTCTTGCCGCATGGGCGGGCGCTGGGACGTCGCTCTTGCGCGGTTTTGCTGTGTGTCGTGCCTGGCCGCCATTCTGCCGCCGGCGCCCGCGCGCGCGGAAAGCGCAACGCTGAGTGCTTGCCGGTTCCAGGCTGTCGCCATAGCAAAGGTTCGTGCGATCACCGACGGACGCAGTTTTATTCTGGAGGACGGGCGCGAGGTTCGTCTCGCCGGAATAGAGATCCCGCTCCCACCCGCCCAAGGCGAATCAGGAGCGAAAGCCGAGGCGGGTCTTGCGGCTCGCGCGGCGCTTGAATCGATGCTGAACGGTCAGACCGTCGAGCTCCATGAAAACGGCGCGGCCGTCGACCGCTACGGCCGCACGATTGCGCTGGCCTATGTCATAGACGACCGTGCGTCCCACTCGGTTGCACACGAGATGTTGGCAAGGGGATTCGCGCGCGTTTCGGCCCATGTCGGCGGCGGTCGGCCCTGCGCGGAAGAGCTTTGGGCGCAAGAACGGGCGGCGCGGGCGGCCAAGCTTGGCCTGTGGAGCGAACCGTACTATGTCATCGTCGCGGCCGATAGCGGGGCGGAGCTCGCAGCCGAGCGCGGCCGTTTCACCGTGGCGGAAGGTAAGGTGTGGTCGGTCCGCGAGAGCGCAGGCACGATCTACATCAATTTCGGACGACGGTGGGCAGAGGCGCTCACCATCACCATCTCGAAGCGCGACGAGAGCGCCTTCGCCGCTGCCGGAGTCGTGCCGAAAAGACTCGAAACTCAGCGTATCCGAGCACGCGGATGGATCGAGGAGCGTATTGGCCCCAGAATCGAGGCTACCCGTCCGGAGCAGATCGAGATCGTCGAGGGCAACTGACGGACCTGATGCCATCATGCATGCCTCAGTGGAACAGCGCGACGTTCTCGGCGCCACATGGAAGGCGACCGCGCTTCTCGCCGTGCTTGCTTTGGCCCTCGCGGGCTGCAGCTCGTCCCTGCTTACCGCCGGAGCACCGCCCGGGGCACTCCCGGAAGCACCGCGCCTGGCCCAACCACAGCAGCAAAATCCGCCACCGAATACGCGCGAGCATCAACGCATTCTCGCCGCCTACAACGGCGCTTACGAAGATCCCCAGCTCGAAGGACTTCTCAACCAGGTCGTCGCAAAGCTGGTGGCAGCATCGGAGCGGCCGGAGGTGCACTATCGCGTCACCATCCTCAACTCAGCATCGATCAATGCCTTTGCGCTACCGAGCGGTCAGCTCTACGTGACACGTGGCTTGATCGCGCTGGCCAGCGACACCTCCGAACTCGCGTCCGTTTTATCGCATGAGATGTCCCATGTGATCGCGAGCCATGCCGCCATGCGCGAGGACCAGGCGCGTCAAGTCGCACTGGTAAGCCGCGTGGTCCAGGACGTATTGAGCGACCCGGAGACGGGAGCGCTGGCGCTCGCGAAATCCAAGATCGCGCTGGCGAGCTTCTCTCGCGCGCAGGAATTAGAGGCCGATGCCATCGGGGTCGGCATTGCCGCGCGCGCCGGTTATGATCCTTATGGGGCGGTGCGTTTTCTCACTTCGATGGGCCGTAATGCCGAGCTCAAATCCAGCCCGGGGCAATCGCACATCGATCCCCGGGCCCCCGATTTTCTCTCGTCCCATCCGGCCACGCCTGACCGGATCAAGAACGCGCAGGCAAGCGCCCGCCAGGTCAATGCGCCCGGCGCCGACGAGCGCGACAAAGGAGCCTACCTCGCCGGCATCGACGGCCTGGTTTACGGCGAAGATCCGAGCGAGGGCTTCGTGCGCGGCCGCCGCTTCCTGCACCCCAAGCTCGGATTCACATTTATGGCTCCCGAGGGCTTCACGCTCGACAATACCGCGCAGGCCGTGCTCGGAGTGAAGGAGAGCGGCGGCCAAGCCTTGCGGCTCGATGTGGTGCGTGCGCCCGCGGAGCAAACGCTCGCCGACTATCTCAACTCCGGTTGGATCGAGAACATCGATCCGAAAAGCGTCGAGGCGCTTACGATTAACGGCCTGCCCGCAGCAACAGCCACCGCCAAGGGCGATCAATGGGTGTTTCGGCTCTATGCCGTGCGGTTCGGCACCGATGTCTATCGGTTTATCTTCGCCTCCAAGCGCACCAGCGCGGAGATCGATCGCAGTTTTCGCGAGTCGGTTGGCAGCTTTCGCCGTGTGACGCTGGCGGAAAGCCAGGCGGCAAAGCCGTTGCACATCACGATCGTCACGGTAGGTTCAGGCGACACGGTCGAGCGCCTGGCTGCTCGCATGGCGATTACCGACCGCCCGGTCGAGCGCTTTCGCGTGCTCAACGGTCTTGGCCCTGGCGAGCGCGTGAGCGCGGGCGACCAGGTCAAGGTGGTGGTCGAGTGAGCAGCGCTTGTGATTATTCTCCCTGACCGCTGCAAGCATTCCCTCGCCTAGCGTTTCCTGCCGTTCGGCGCCATCATCGCGGCCTACGTGAAATAATGTGAGGTGAAGGCATGAACCTGGGTGTCGTGGGGCTCGGCGCGATGGGCTCCGGCATTGTCTCCCGCCTCATGGCTGCGGGCCACGTAGTCACGGGCTGGAACCGGAGCAAGGACAAAAGCGACGCGCTCGTGGCTTCCGGTATGCGCGTTGCCCCGACGCCCCGTGCGGTGGCCGCCGTCTCGGACATCGTGTTCTCGATCGTGACCGACGCGCCTGCAGTCAAAGCAGTAGCGCTTGGGAGCGACGGCATCATCGCCGGCCTCAAGCCCCGTGGAATCTATGCCGACATGAGCACGATTGCCCCGGACGCCAGCCGGACGATCTCTGCCGAATTCGCTGCGCGCAGCCTCGTGATGCTTGATGCGCCGATCTCCGGCAGTCCAGTGACGCTGGCGCAAGGGAGCGCCGCGCTCATGGTGGGTGGGGACAGGCGCGCTTTCGAGCGGGTCGAGTCGGTGCTGCGCGCAATCGGCCCGAAGGTGACCTATGTCGGAGGCAGCGGGCTTGCGGTGCAGATGAAGATCGCCGTCAACTTGCTGCTCATGGTTGAGGTCATCGCGTTCGGCGAGGCCGTGGCACTTGCGGAAAAAGGCGGTGTAGCGCGAGAGATCGCGCTCGACGCCATCCTCAAGAGCGTCGCCGCCTCGCCCGTGCTGGCCTATCGCGGGCCGTTCATCCTCGAGGGAAAGATGCCGACGACCCCGCTTGCCGACGTCACGCTGCAGCAGAAGGACATGCTGCTCGCGCTCGAACTCGGCCGCAAACTCGGCAGCCCCGTGCCGCTCGCAGCGGCCGCCAACGAAATCATGAATGCGTGCCGCGGGCTCGGACTCGAGCACCGCGATTTCGTGACTGCGCACGAAGTCTATCGCCGCCTTGGAGGCCAAACCTAGCGCTGCCCGCGGGTGCTCCACAGAGACCCGCTGCGATGCGACGAAGCCGCGAGCGTTGCGGGACTTTTCAGGACTGCCCGCATTGGCATAGCGTGCGTGCAGTGAACCAGCCCGGAAATTTCTTCTGAACAGCCGGAGCCGCGGTCACGGGATGGTGGAGTGCGATGGTGAAGCAAGCCGTGCGGAAAACCAAACGAAAGATTGCCCGCCGCGGCGGGGCGGCGAAAATGTATCGCGCCAATATGCGCGACGTGCCGAAGGCCGCAGGCCTCAAGCGCAAGGACGGCTGGGTCGACATGCAGGTGCAGTTCCTGATCGACAAAAAATCCGCCGACGCTGACCATGTGGTGGGTTGGACCGTGCTCAAGCCGGGAGCACGGCACGAGCGGCACCGACATCACAATTGCGACGAGTTCTTCATAGTGCTCAAAGGCCGCGGCCACATCTATACCGATGAAGGCGAGGTCCCATCCGTGGAAGGCGATGTGGTGTATTCGCCGCGGACCTGCTGGCACGGCTTCAACAACACCTCGAACGAGGACGTCGTCCTAGTGTGGGGATGGATGGGCGCCGGATCGATCGAGGCTTCGGGCTACGAAGTGGCCGGATAGAGCCTTCGACCGCTGCACGGCCCGCTCGCCCCAGGCGCGAAGCGAAGGTTAACTTCGGCTAATCACAGAACCGATTTACGGTTACACTGATTAGCCTTCTTGCACCGCCCCGCCATCAGGACTGTGAGACATGTCGAAGCTCTGCGCCTGCGTTGTCTCCGTTATCGCGCTCCTCGCGTTGCCGCCACCGCCGGCACGCGCACAGACGGCTGACTGGCCGCAGCGGCCGGTCCGCTTCGTCATTCCGTTCGGTCCGGGCGCCGGCGCCGATATCGGTGCGCGCCTCATTCAGGACCGGCTGCAGGCACGCTGGGGCAAGCCGGTGGTGATTGAGAACCGGCCGGGCGGCGATAGCATGATCGCGATCCAAGCCGTGCTGTCCGCCAACGATGATCACACGTTCCTGTGGGGCCCGAGCGGGAGTTTCATCGTTCACCCGTATCAATACAAGAAGCTCCCGTACGATCCGGCCGAGCTGGTGGCGGTGGCGCGTTTCTCAAGCACTATTCTCGGCGTCGGCGTTCCGGTTTCGATGAAGATCGCTACGCTCGCGAATTTCGTTCAACGTGCGCGCGCCGAGTCCGGCAAGTTCAACGCGGCTGCGGTTCCGGGGATTACCGAACTCGCGTTCGACTATTTCGCGCACAATGCGAAGATCGCGATGACGAAGGTGCCGTACAAAGACATTGTCCAGGCGGTGAACGACCTCGCGGAAGATCGCTTGCAGATCTATTCGGCCTCATACGCGATCCTGCGGCCACATCGAGAGGCTGGCAGGATCGTGGTGGTGGCGCAGATGGGGCGGGAGCGGGCACCGAGCCTGCCTGACATTCCGACCGGCATCGAAGCGGGCTATCCCGAACTGGAAATGGACGGCAATGTCGGCCTGTTCGGAAGCAAGGCCCTGTCGGCAGAATTGCGCGAGCGCATCGGCGCCGACGTAGTCGCGGTGTCGGACGACAAGGCGATCGACGACACGCTCAATGCGACTGCACAGACGCCGAGTCGCGGCGGGGCCAAGGAATTCGCCGCTTCGATCGAGCGCCAGCGCGCGCAAATCGCCATGATTGCGAAGGCGCTCGGCATCCAGCCGACGCGGTAATGGCAAGCGCCCGCCAGGCGGGCCTACATTGCCCTCTCCGAGGAGGTCTCCTCCTCAAACACGGAGATCGCGGGCGGCGTTCCACTCAAGCCGAGCTCCTGCCAGCGCGCGACCACTTTCTCGTAGGCGCCCTTCGACAACCTGGTCCGCTTGGAGAAGGTCTTGATAAAGCGATAGTCCATGCAGGCATTGATCAGGCATTTCGATCCCCAAGGCCTGATCTCCGGCGGGTTTAGGCTCGGATCGAGATAGGTGCTCCAGGTCTCCCGCAGGATGTCGATCGCCTGCGCCGGGCGCGAACGTGTTGCCATGGCCCACAGCACCTGACCGGTATTGCTCGGATCGACATCGTCGTCGACGACGATCACGTATTTTCCGAAATAAGCCCCGCTCGTGCATTGCGCAGCGAGCGCCATTACCTGCGCCGCATGGCCGGCATACATCTGCCTGATCGAGACCACGGTCATGCCCCAACCCGCCGCCTCGGGAATCGACCATACGCCCTTGACCCCGGGCACGCCGAGTTTCTGCAGGTCGGCCCAGATGCCGGCGGAGCGCAACGCCGCCCAGAACAGGCCGCACTCATTGGCCGCGCCGTCGGCCATCAAGGCGCAAGTCAAGGTCGGATTGTCTCGGTAGCGAACACGCTCGACCCGCATGAACGGCGTCGCCCCGCTCGGCCGTCCGTAATAGCCAGTGAACTCGCCGAACGGTCCTTCGGCAAAGGTCTCGTCCGGATAGAGAAAGCCTTCGAGCACAATCTCGGCTCGTGCCGGCAACGGCAGGCCGGTGACATCGCTGGTGAACACCTCGATCGGTGCGCCGTTGATGCCGGAATAATATTCGTATTCGGACTCGGTCTTCGGCAGGCTGGTCGCGGCGACCAGGAATAGCAGCGGATCGATGCCATAAGCGGCCGCGATCGGCATAGGTTTGCCCATGCGCCACCATTTCTCACGATCGATGGTGGCGTCCTTGCCCGGCGAGGTATAGACGCCGACCTCGCGCGGACCTTTGATCATCATGCGGTAGGTGCCGACGTTGATGCGGCCCGTTTCGGGATCCTTGGTCACTACGGCATCGCCGGTTCCGAGATACATGCCGCCGTCGAGCGGCCACATCCGCTGCGCCGGAAAAATGCGGATATCGATGTCGTTCCCTTCGACGATGTTCTGATTGCAGATCGCTTGGTCGGCCGAAACTTCCTTCGGCGGCATTTTCCGCCCGAGCTTTTGCTGCAGCCTCTGCACCGCCTCGAGGGGATGGTCCATTGGCTGCTCGCCAATCATCAGACAAAAGCGTGACAGGTTGCATCCGACCATGTTGTAAAGGGCGCGGTGGCCGGGATGGCCTTTGATATTCTCGAACAGCAACGCCGGCGACTTCTCCCCCGCGACGAGATAGGTGATCGTCGCAGCTTCGAGATCGGGATCGACTTCCGCGCTGATGCGCTTGAGCTCGCCGAGCGCCTCGACCTTCTCCAGCCAAGCATCGAGGTCGCTCGAGTTCGCGCCGCGAGCAACTTTTTGGCCTTCGGCTTTCGCGGTTTGCGGTTCGCGCGCGGCCCCTACGCTTACGCTCATGTCCATATCCGTCTCCGGTTCTGATGCCGTGCAACCGAAGTCTAGCGCGTTTTGAAGCGCCTGGGATACGTGCTTTGATGCTTGGTCGTTTCGAGGATCGCGCAGCAAAAAGCCCGGCGCTAGCCGGGCATTTGCTCACTGCCGTTCAGAGGCCGGCCATCACGCTCTCAAGGCCAAGCAGATGAGCGAGCGATCTAAGTTCGCGCCGCTGGTCGTCGCTGAAGCTCATGACCAACGGGAATCCCGCCGATTTGAGTCCCTCGACATTCACCTTGCTCATGTCGATCGATGCCGTGCGGCTGTTACCCTGCAGCTTCTTCGTATATTCCATCTTGCGAAGTTCGGCCTCGATCGCGGGCCAATAGCGTTCCTGCTCAGGCGTCAGGTTGAGCCTTTTCTTGATTCCGGCGAGCTGTGAATCGTTGAGCACGGCGTTGGAGCGAGGCTTGGCGGGCTTGGCCGATGCGGAGGCGAGCGCGACCTTGGTAGGCGCAGGTGGCTTCGGTTTGGCCTCGATGGTCGCCGGAGCCTCGACCTCGTTGGTGGCATAGGTCGGCCGCGGATTGAACAACGTCATTCCCGGATCGGCCGACGCCAGCATCAGCATGCTGGATACTGGCTCCGCGGAGGCTTCGACCCAGTCCGCCGGAAAGCGCAAATTCACCGTATCGGATGGGGCCATCTCCGCGATGGTGGCGACGATTGTCGATGATGCCTGCGGTGCAAGGCCCGCGCGCGTATTCAAGCCTCCGGCCAGGCCGCCCACCCCTGCTCCCGCCAGAATAGCCACACAGCCGACGACGCTTTTGCTGATACCGCTGGATAACCCCCGCATAGTCCCCCGACCTGCTTACGTCCCAATGGCGTTCATCTTCTTTGCAAAGGAAGCGTAATTATGGCTGCGCCGGGACTTTTGTTCGGCGCTTTTTCCTTATCCAACAGGGAGTTAGCGGCAATCGACGCGCCATTTTTGCAGCAACGAAAAAGCCCGGCATCACGGCCGGGCTTTGGTCCATTCGCAGACGGGGGTAGGCTCAGGCGGCCTCTTCCTCCACCATCGCGTCATCGTCCTCCCCCTCGGCGGGCTTGGGACCGCGACGCGGTCCCTTGGCCAGCGCCGCTTCGATCTCCTTGATCGCTTCAGTCTCGGTGATGCGTTGCACGACCGAGATCTCGCGCGACAGGCGATCGAGTGCCGCCTCGTAGAGCTGGCGCTCGGAGTAGGACTGCTCGGGCTGCGTCTCCGAACGGTAAAGATCCCGCACCACTTCGGCGATGGCGACGATGTCGCCGGAATTGATCTTGGCCTCATACTCCTGCGCGCGACGCGACCACATGGTGCGCTTGATGCGCGCCCGGCCCTTCAGCGTTTCCAATGCCCGCTTGACCAGCGGCGGCTCAGCGAGCTTGCGCATGCCGACCGCTGCAACCTTGGCCGTCGGAACTCGCAACGTCATCTTGTCCTTGACGAAGTTGATGACGAAGAGTTCGAGCTTGGCGCCCGCGACTTCCTGCTCCTCAATCGCGAGAATCTGGCCCACGCCGTGGGAGGGATAGACGATGAACTCGTTGGTCCTGAAACCCTGACGCTGGGTCGTCTTCTTGCTGGTCATCCCGGAGGAAACTCCTTCGTCCGGCTTGCGGCGGACGGGTGCTTTGGCCACGGGGGCTCGCCGGCGTGGCGCCGCACGGGAGGTGCGCGACGACCTCCGACGGGGGCCGGCTGAGGTCTTTTTGGTGCGCCGGCTCACGGCGGTGGTCTTTTTCGACCGATGGTGCGTTTTTCCTGCCACGGCTATTTGCGTGGGTCTCACGTCCCTGGTTGAGGTTCCTCGGAAACGACCCGAAAAATAACGCTCCCCACGGGGGAGCGGCTCGGGTGCGGTGTTTTGCTCATTTTCTGACTATATAGCACATTTTCCGCAAAAATCAAAGCTTTGCGGCGCTGCAAAAGCCCAATTCCAGGCTTCTGAGCATTACATTTTCGTCACGCCTGGTTAACGGGGCGATCAGTCCCCGGTTCCGGGATTTGGAGAGAAATGCGTTTCCAGCTTGTTCGAAACCCCCTCCCAAGTCTTGGCATCTGCAGGGGGCTCTTTCTTCTGGGTGATGTTTGGCCAGACCTTCGCAAAATCGGCATTGAGCTTCAGCAGCTTCTCCAACCCGGGCTCGGTATCGGGCTTGATTGCCTCGACCGGGCACTCCGGCTCGCAGACCCCGCAGTCGATGCATTCGTCGGGGTGAATGACGAGCATGTTCTCGCCTTCGTAGAAGCAATCGACCGGACAGACCTCGACGCAGTCCATGTACTTGCACTTGATACAACTTTCGACGACGACATAGGTCATTTTCCGAGCTCTCCAGGCCGGCGCTGACTAGCGCATGGGCCATTGGCAAGCAAGAGTTGCGAGCGCGCCGTAGGCTTCAGAGTTGGCCACCGCTTTGATGACGGCGCCACCGTGACGAGGGGCCTTAGACGCGCGGTCTGCACTCTCGCCGAGCAATCGGGTGCCAGCGCCCTTATCGTTTGTCCTTAGTGCGCAGCGCCCATCGGATGGGCAACTTGTCACTCGAGCATCTCGCGCAAGGCGCGGGCCTCATCCGCGGACCCACGCCGGTTGGCAAAAGCTACGACTTTGAGGACGCGAACCGCACGGTCGAGCGCAACCGTAACCACATCCCCGAGCCGCACGGCGTGGCTAGGACCATGGACCCGCCGGCCATTGATACGAACGTGGCCGGCGGCGGCGAGTGCCGCCGCATCCGAGCGCGTGCGCACTACGCGCGCGTGCCAAAGCCATTTGTCGATGCGTTGGCGATCCAAGCGCCAGCGGCCCTCACCGCGACTCCTTGTTGCCCGCCTCGAGCTGTTCCTTAAGCGCCGCGAGTTTCGCGAATGGCGAATTCGGGTCGGGTTCGCGGCGGTCCCGGTCGCCCCCCCGGCCCTTGATGTATTTCGCGCGCAACGCCGGATCGCGATCCGGACGGTCGGTGGGCGGCGCTCGGCCGCCGCGATCGCCTCGCGCCGGCCGTTCGGCATCGCCCTCCGGGCGGCCCCCTCGTTTCCGGCGCGGCGGACCACCCTCGGGCCGAGCCCCGCCGCGGTCCCGCTGCGGCCGGCCCGTGCGATCGAGCTTGGCATCGCGGAGCCGCTCGGGCGCGGGCACTGCCCCGTCCTTCGCGCTCACATTTGACGCGGCGGTAGGCGCGACACTGGGTGCTTGCGGTTCTTCCTGCCGGCGACGCTGCCGCGGACGACGCTCATGGCGGGGCTTGCGTGCGTGCTCGTCGCGGCGGCCGGGTCGCCAAACCTCGATGAATTCCTCCGCTGCAGGTTGCAGACTGGGCGCCATCTCGGATGGTGGTGGAGACCCCGCGACATCACCCGCGAGATCCTCAGTCTGCGTCGGGCACGCAGGCGCCGACGCGGCGTGGGGGTCGATCAAGGATGCCTCGGATCCCGCGGTTGGGCTGGCGACCGGCTCGTGGAGCGCAGTCGCAGCTGCTTCAACTTGCGCTGCCGCGAAGACCGGTGGCTCTGCGGCTCCCGCCTCGGTCGGCTCGAGCGACTCTTCTACGCTTGGCTCCACTTGAGCCATCGCCGGGGGTTCAAAAATAGGGGGAGGCGCGGCGCCGTCCTCGCTCAACGGCGTATCTGCCGAGCTATCTTGCGCCAAGCGCGAGGCCGGGTGCGTCGCATCCACGGCCGCGGGCGGCGGCTCAGTCAGCTTCGGCCGTCGCTCCATGCGGTAGCCGAGCGAGCGCAGCACCGAGGCGAAATCCTCCCCAGAGCAGCCCGCAAGCGACGTCATGTCGCCTGTGACCGTGAAGCCGAAGCCTGCGGTCGCACCCGGCGGCTTGGATTCTCTTCCGCCGGAGCGCCATGCGAGCGCCGTGCGAATGAGATCGGCGAGCCGCTCCAAAATATCCACCCGCACGGCGCGCGCGCCGCAGACACGATAACCTGCAACCCGGTAAAATGCCTTCGGGATTTCCTCGTCGGCGGCAATCGACGTGCGCCCACTGCCGGCGAGCTGCTCGATCGCATCAAGGCCTTTCTTTTCCGAGCCGCCGTGTTTGAGCGCCCATAGCTGCACCGCCAATAGCCGCGGCGCAGGTTTGAGCAATGCCGGCATATACACGTGGTAAGCACCGAAGCGCACACCGTATTTGCGCAAAATCGCGCGCGCGGGCTGCTCCAGCCCCTTGACCTCATCCGCAACCTTGTGGCGGTCAAGTACGCCCAGCGCTTCCGTGAGCTGGAACGCCACGCCGCGGGCGATGCCGACAATGTCTTCGGCAGCGGCAAGGCGGAATAGCGGCTCCAGTAGCCTCTCGATTTGAGATCTCAGCCACAGGTCGAGCCGTGCTTGCACCGCATCCCGTGGCGCGCCGGTGAGGTGCTCATCGGCTATGGGGCGCACGCGTGGCTTGAGCGTTTCTTCCGCAGCAATGAGCTTGCCGACGGGCTGGCCCAACCACCTGATCGTATCATCAGCCGCGAGCACCAACTGTCCGTCCGCCGCTTGTGCGAGACGCGTGGCCCGTGCATCGATTTCTCCTGCTAGCGCCTTTTGCGCGGCGCTGGCGAGCGCTTTCGCCTCGGACCCCGCGGCCGAAGCGGCGGGCGTAAACAGGAATCCGTCGAGCCGGCCGATGACATGCCCCTCGACTACGACCTCCCCGCTCTTGCCTATATCGGTCTCGAGGGTCGCGTTCTCGCGTAGCCGACGCATCAACACACTGGTGCGGCGATCGACAAAGCGCTCGGTGAGCCTGTCATGGAGCGCGTCCGACAATTTATCTTCGACCGCGCGCGTAACGCCTTGCCAATGCTCGGGGTCAACCAGCCAGTCCGGACGATTCGCGGCAAATGTCCAGGTACGGATGTGGGCGATGCGGTTCGACAGCGTATCGATGTCCCCCTCGGTGCGATCTGCCTCTTCGACTTGGCGAGCGAACCAGTCGGTGGGAATGGTTCCTTCCCGCATCAGAAAACTGTAAAGCGTAGTCGCGAGCTCTGCATGGGTAGCTGGAGAGATCTTTCGATAATCGGGTACCTGGCAGACGTCCCACAATCGTTCGACTGCTTCGCGGCTTTTCGCCAACACGCGGATTTCGTCGTCGCGTGCAGCATGTTCTAAAACGAGGATGTCCTCGGCGACGGGCGCGCGGGTCAGGCCGTTCTGCTTCGGGGTTTCGGCAAGAGAAGCCTGCAGTGCGCCGACAGATGTGAAGTCAAGCGCAGTATTGCGCCATTGCAGCACCTTGACCGGCTCGAACGAATGGCTTTCGAGCGCCTGCGCAAGTTCAGTTTCGAACGGCGGGCATCTGCCGGTGGTGCCAAAGGTGCCGTCTCGCGTAGCTCGGCCAGCGCGGCCCGCGATCTGCGCAAGCTCGGCCGGATTGAGCCTTCTGAATTGGTATCCGTCGAACTTCCGGTCGGAGGCGAAGGCGACGTGATCGACATCGAGGTTGAGTCCCATTCCGATGGCATCTGTAGCAACCAGATATTCGACGTCACCGGATTGGTAGAGCGCAACCTGTGCATTGCGCGTGCGAGGACTGAGCGCTCCCAACACCACGGCAGCACCGCCGCGTTGTCGGCGGATCAGCTCGGCGATCGAATAGACCTCCTCGGCCGAGAACGCGACGACTGCAGAACGGCGCGGAAGCCGCGTTATCTTCTTCTCGCCCGCAAATGAGAGCTGCGACAGCCGTGGTCGCGTCAAGACATGAGCGCCGGGCAACAATCTCTCGACCATGGGCCGGACCGTCTGCGCACCGAGCACCAGGGTCTCCTCGCGTCCTCGGCGGTTGAGCATGCGGTCCGTGAAGACATGACCTCGCTCGAGATCGGCACCGAGCTGCACCTCATCAATAGCTACGAAGGCAACGTCGAGGTCGCGCGGCATCGCCTCGACAGTGGAGACCCAATACCGTGGGGTCGGTGGCTTGATCTTCTCCTCGCCTGTGACGAGGGCGACTGCATCTATGCCCGAACGGGCCGCGACCTTGTTGTAGACCTCGCGGGCCAATAATCGCAGCGGCAGACCGATGATGCCGGAGGAGTGGCCCAGCATACGTTCGATTGCGAGATGAGTCTTGCCGGTGTTGGTCGGACCAAGCACCGCCGTTACACCGCTGCCGCGGGCGCCGGAATCGCGACTAGCTGGAGAGGAAAAGGAAATAGGCATCGACCGACGAGGCGATCACTGACGTTGCAGTCGCGCGATGCTATCCGTCACACTTGTGCATCGAGCGCGGCGAAGCCCTCGAGGCTACGAGATGAGAGATGGCGCCGCGCGTTTGAGTTCGCGCCGATAATCACGCAGGTGTCTTGGGATCGCGCATACATCCTGCTCGATCGAAGATACCTGCTTCTACCCCCTCCAGCCAACACCCATTCCAAGCGCTCGTCCAATTGCCTATCCGAGCGGGCCGCCGGCAGTGTTCCCGGAAAGTCAAAGGCATCACGTTGGGGTTTCACTTAATCAATCTGCGGTTAGCAGGTTTTTGGGAAGGAGCCGAAGTGCTCGCCATAGCGGTCGGCCATCAGCCCCATTATCGGCGTAGCAACAGAATATGCGCCGTTGAAGTGCAGTGGACTACGTTACGCGGTAGCGACGTTTGCTGTTGCGGCCGAGGCGGCAAACCTCCATTGCCGCCGTTTCAATGAGCAGTGTTTCTAGTGGATGCAGTGAGGTTCGACCGCCAATCGTCGGTCCTTACGCCTTGGTGCCGTAGTGGAACGAGTCCCGAACGAATCGCGCCCGAATCGCTGACTCCGTTTCTGTCAGAATTCGTTCACGGCCACATCTTGTATTGTCACCGGTGCCCACCCCAACATCGTGTAAAGCGGACAAGTTCGCCGTGCCTACGGTGAACGCGACCGAGAGTGCGCCAACCGCCCGAGTTACGGGACCGCCCCTCGGAGCCGGCGCTGGCCATCACTGCGTCTTGGCCTTGCTGGGCTGCGCCACCGAAATGAATTGGGTCGCCTGCAACACTCCGAGCCCGATTGGCGTCGGGACGGCGGCACGAATGGGGACCATCACGCGCGTGCCCGCGATGGGAGCAAGCCAGAACTCGATGTCGCTCAACTGCATGAGGTACTTGATCGCGTAGCGCTCCGGAACGTGCCCTGCGATCGGCGAAAAATAGACTGCGCAGACGACGGCCAGGCCTTGGTAGCCCCGCTCGGAGCTGATGCGATCAAGCCGCTTGAAAACAAGCTGAAGGTCGTAGCGCGTCCGGCCGTCGAAAATCGACAGCGTACGCTGACAAGCCTGCGGGACCAGCGTGTCACCGCTGCCGGGGACCCTCATCAGCGAAGCACTCATTGGATCCGAAACCCCGCGTCGGTGCGCCTCGGTGAGGGGAACGCGGTCCGGGCCGGGTACGGTTGGCGGATTGACCGTCAATTCTTTCACTTTGCCGGCGCTGAACGCCATTCGCACTTCATCGGACTTGTCACCCGTGACAATGCGCGAGGCGTAGGTTGAGAGCACGAGCTGGCCGCCGGAAATGGTACCGCGCGCGGAGCTCTCCCCCTCGCCGCTGGCAAACACGCGCAACAAACCAGCCGTCGCTCCGCTCGCCGCCGCGGTGAAGTAATCCTCGCCAATGTCAATCACCCAGGCCCCACGGCCGATCGGAAGGCCGCTCAACGTGACGACGTAGCGGGCGTCCAGCTTGCCCTGGGCAAAAGCCACACGCTGCGGCGCCTCCGCCATGGTCAGCGCGAGCGCGGCCATGCTGACGAAAATCGCATGACTGGTGACGTGGTACGAGCTCACGAAGGATCCCTGCTGTCTTGCTAGTTCCTACTGGACCGCCGGCCTAAAGCAGGCTGCCATCTACGGCCGGACCGACGGGCTCGCGACCGAGGCACCCTTGACGGGCATCTTGGCCCGATCAAGGCGCTCGAATATCGCCAGCGCAGCATTGCGTTGGGGGACAAAGGCACAAAGTCGCTGCCCCCCGCAATCTCAAACAAAACGCCAGGTTGACGCCTTTTGATGACGTCATTATAGGTCCGCCGGGGCCTGCGCAAAGTCGCAGCGCCGTTCTGCCGAGTGCTTGGTGGGACAATCTGGCTACGAATACAGGGCCTTCTCGATGTCGCGGCGATGCGAACTGACCGGCAAGGGTGCGCAGGTTGGGCATAAGGTGAGCCACTCGAATATCAAAACTAAACGGCGGTTCCTACCCAATCTGCTCAACGCCACCCTAATCTCTGACGCGCTTGGCCGCACGGTCAAATTGCGTGTATCGGCGAACGCGTTGAAAACCGTCGATCATCGCGGCGGGCTTGACGCATTCCTGTTGCAAGCGAGGAACGGCGAACTCTCAGATAAGGCGCTCGAACTGAAACGGCAGATCAGAAAGAAAAAAGCTGCCGCAGCGGGATGACGCTGATGCAAGCTCGAAATGGCAGCGTTTTCGCGCGCGCCGACGACGTGGATCGATTAAAATTCCGCCAGGATGAACTGCAGTAGCAGCGTGCGCTGAACCACGGAGAAATTGTCGTCGGAAACGAGCGTGAGCACGATTTCGCCGGCGGCGCCGCGGTGGACGCTCAGCCCCTCCATGTTGTCGATCTCATAGCCGAGATCGGCGTCGAACAGAACGGAACCGTCGACCAGCGCGCGCGGCTTGATCTCGTCGAGTGCGATCCGCCGCATACGGACACCCAAACCGCTGTCCCAACCAAATCTGCGCTCCAGCAGCAGAACGTCACCGCGGGGCAGGAGGGCAGCGTCGGTGATGTCATAGTTCGAACTGCGCTTAATCGCGAAACTGCCGGGGCTCGGTCCACCGATGAGAAAACCGATGATGTTACCCATCTTGTCAAGGCCGCGTTCGGAAATTGCAATGAGCGATCCGGCAAGTGGGAGCCCCTTGGGAACGAACACCAGCGCCTCCACGCCCTTGTTCGCGGGAAGCGCACGAAGGCCGGGCGGCAGCGCGATCGGATGGCCGCGGGCGAACAGGCCGTCCTTCCCGTAATTGAACCTCACGATCTGATGCACGCGCTCTATCCCCACATAGAGCGTGCCACCGTCCTCCGCGATCGATTCCGTGTCATACCAACCCCGCGCGGCCAGCGGTTTTCCCTCGGCGCCCAGCATCGGCGCCATTTCCGCATCGGCGACACCGCTCGGCCGCGTGCCTTCGTAAACGAGGCGGCCGCGAAACCACCAGGCCTTGTCGGTCAATGCGATGAAGTGCGCGCCATCGGCGGCGACGCGAATGGCGGATATGCCCCCAAAGCTGCTGTGGGACGAACGCAGCACGAGACCGCTGCGGAACTCCAGGAGGCCGAACTGGCGACGGGAGGGATCACGAACATCGAACGCCGTAATCGGCTCACTTTGAATATCGATTGCGAGTGGGGGCGCAACAGACGGCGATATCTGCGCTGCGCCGGGAATGGCTGCAAACAAAGAAACGCCTGCGATGAACGCTGTGATCATCCGTCGGTTTGGCCATGCAACGCTACAAGGCCGAACCGTCATACGGTTCGTCACGCGTCGAACCTCCGCCGCGGCGCGCCAGGCGACTCCTCGTCGAATAGCTCGGCGAGCTTCTCGGTCATGGCGCCACCGAGTTCCTCGGCATCGACGATGGTGACAGCGCGTCGGTAGTAGCGCGTGACGTCGTGACCGATACCGATCGCGATCAATTCCACCGGCGAACGCGTCTCGATCTCCTCGATAACCCAGCGCAGATGCCGCTCGAGATAGTTGCCAGGATTCACGGACAACGTCGAATCGTCGACGGGCGCGCCGTCGGAGATCATCATCAGGATCTTGCGTTGTTCGGTTCTGCTCAGCAGCCGCTTGTGCGCCCAATCGAGCGCTTCGCCGTCGATATTCTCCTTCAGTAGGCCTTCACGCATCATCAATCCGAGATTTTTGCGGGCGCGTCGCCAGGGTGCATCGCCCGACTTGTAGATGATGTGGCGCAGATCATTGAGCCGCCCGGGATTTGGCGGTTTTCCGGCGGCGAGCCACGCCTCGCGCGATTGTCCGCCTTTCCACGCGCGCGTGGTGAAGCCAAGAATCTCCACCTTCACGCCACATCGTTCGAGCGTGCGCGCGAGAATATCGGCGCAGGTAGCCGCCACCGTGATTGGCCGGCCCCGCATCGAACCGGAATTATCAAGCAAAAGGGTGACGACGGTGTCGCGGAAGCTGGTTTCTTTCTCGTGCTTGAATGAGAGCGGGTGGAGCGGATCGACTATTATGCGTGAGAGTCGCGCCGGATCGAGCAATCCCTCCTCAAGGTCGAACTCCCAAGCGCGGTTCTGCTGCGCCATCAACCGGCGCTGCAGACGGTTCGCGAGCCGCGCGACCACGCCTTGCAAATGCGAGAGTTGCTTGTCCAGATAGCCGCGCAGCCGCTCGAGCTCCTCTGGTTCGCACAGCTCCTCGGCGGCGATGGTTTCGTCATGTCTCGTGACGAAGCAGCGATAGTCCGGCCCCCGCGGCTCGTTCTGACCATGTCGGCGAGGACGCCGCGGCTCGGCCGGGGCCTCCGCGTCACCCAGCTCGGCGTCGTCCGCCATCTCTGCGGAGAGCGCCTCCGCCGCCTCAGCCGTAGAATCGGATGCGTCCTCGCCAGCAACGTCGGCCTCATCGAGGCGGGTCTGCGTGTCCTCGGCATCAGCACCCTCCCCGTCTTCCCCGGATTCCTCCTTGCGACGATCTTGTTCTCCCTCCTCGCCTTCTTCCTCGTCGGATTCGGTACTGCGGTCCTCCCCCATGTCGAGCGCGTCGAGCAGGTCGCGAATGACATCTCCGAAGCGCGCCTGGTTTTCGATGAGCCGCTCGAGACGATCGAGATCGCGTCCGGCGCGATCCTCGATCAACGGACGCCATAGATCGACGATCCTCCTAGCTGCTGCCGGCGGCATTTGACCGGTCAGTCGCTCTCGCACCATCAGCGCGACCGCTTCCTCAATGGGCGCATCCGCCCGGTCGGTGACCTGGTCGAATTTGCCGCGGTGGAAGCGGTCATCGAGCATGGCCGAAAGATTCTTGGCAACGCCAGACATGCGGCGGGCGCCAATCGCCTCGACACGGGCCTGCTCGACCGCCTCGAAGACGGCACGCGCCTGGTGGCCGCCCGGTACAAGTTTGCGATGCACCAGAGGATCGTGGCAGGCGAGCTTGAGCGCGATCGAATCGGCGTGGCCGCGCACGATCGCGGCATCCGCTCCACTGAGCTTTCGCGGGGGTTCGGGCAGGCGCGCCTTTCCGGCCACGATACCAGGGCGTTCGGCGGCGAATGCCACGCCGAGGTCGGGCTTGCGGGCGATCGCGCGAAGGCACCCCGTGACCGCGCGTTTGAATGGTTCGGTCGGGGATTCTTTTAAGGAATTTCTTGGCCGAAGGTTAGACGACATCACAGCGTCGCGAGCATGGCAACGTTCAACTCAGCGCCACATTGACTGAGGATTCCGGCAACTCCACCCCGAAACACCGCTGATAGAACTCCGCTACAATCGGACGTTCCAGCTCGTCGCACTTGTTGAGGAAAGTCAATCTGAAGGCGAAGCCAATGTCCTTGAAGATGTCGGCGTTCTCCGCCCAGGTGATTACCGTGCGCGGGCTCATCACAGTGGAAATATCGCCATTCATGAACGCATTACGCGTGAGGTCGGCGACGCGCACCATCTTGTTGACGACATCGCGACCTTGATCGGTGCGGTAGTGCTTCGCCTTCGCGAGCACGATGTCGACCTCATTGTCGTGCGGCAGATAATTGAGCGTGGTGACAATCGACCAACGGTCCATCTGCGCCTGGTTGATCTGCTGCGTGCCATGATAGAGCCCGGAGGTGTCGCCGAGTCCGACCGTGTTCGCGGTCGCGAACAGACGGAAGGCCGGGTGCGGCCTGATCACACGACTCTGGTCGAGCAAAGTCAGCCGGCCGGAGGATTCCAGCACACGCTGAATGACGAACATCACGTCGGGACGGCCCGCATCATATTCATCGAAACACAACGCGACGTTGTGCTGGTATGCCCATGGCAGAATACCGTCTCGGAACTCAGTCACCTGCATGCCGTCGCGAATGACGATGGCGTCCTTGCCAATCAGATCGATGCGGCTGATATGGCTGTCGAGATTCACGCGCACACACGGCCAGTTGAGACGAGCGGCCACCTGCTCGACATGGGTCGATTTGCCGGTGCCGTGATAGCCCGTGACAATGACGCGGCGATTGTGCGCGAAGCCAGCGAGGATGGCGAGCGTCGTCGGCTTATCGAACCGATAATCAGGATCGATATCTGGAACATGCTCATCGGCTTCCGAATAGGCCGGCACCTCCATGTCACTGTCGAAACCGAAGAGCTGACGGATCGACACCTTCATATCGGGAAGGCTAGCGATCTCTTGTGTTGGGGCGGTCATTGCTCCCCCGTGATCTCGGAAGCGACCGAGACCCGTTTTCGGTCGACGGAAGGCGGTGCGGAATCGCCCGCCAACTTAGCAGAAAGCCGACGGCCCGTGAAAGGCGCGATGTGGTAGACTGAAAATCTCATGATTTCAAATAAGTATCGCGCATTGTAAGGTCAACGCAGCGAGCCCAAGCCAGCTTGAGAACGCCGCATTGCACGCTTGGTTCAAGCTGCCGTTACCTCGTTCGGGAGCTTAGCCCGGCCGGATTTCCACGCCGCCCGGAAGTGGCGCGTTCACGTCCCCCCTCGCCGCTGCAAAAGCGCGCGACGCCGCGTCCTGTTCGCGCACGTTCCGAAATGACCTGCAAATCCAACTGCAAAGTGGTCATGGCAGAGCCGCGTCAGGCGCAATTCGGGATGAGGCTGCCGATCGAAAACGAGGCGTGCCGGGTATGGCCCGCAACACGGCTCCAGGGGCCCGACCTCGTTGCGTCAACGGAAGCCGATCGATTTCAGATAATTGTAGGCCTGGATGATCTCCCGCAGCCGATCCTCCGAGGAGCGGTCGCCACCATTGGCGTCGGGATGATGCCGCTTCACAAGCGTCTTGAACCGCGCTTTGACGTCTTGCGCGGAGGCGTCGGCCTCGAGCCCGAGCGCGTCGAGCGCTTTGCGTTCGGCATTGCGCACCGTGCGGGATTCTGTCGTGCTGCGCCGGGACGCGCGCCCTGGAATACCTGCTGCGCCGAACTCCCGGAAAATCCCGAATGGATCACCGACGTTAGTGAATTCGGGATCAAACCGGGAGGAGTGGGAGCGCGAACTGGGCGGCCCGCCACTCATCCCCATTTTCCAGGTCGGGCGATGGCCTACGACGGCTTCCTTCTGATAACGGGCAATATCCTCGGTGCTCATCCCGGCGAAGAAATTGTAGGCATGATTGTATTCGCGCACGTGTTCCAAACAAAACCGCCAATATTCCCGCTCTCGCAGCCGCCCCTTGGGGGCGCGGTGGGTCGCGGCCGCGGCGCAATCCGGCCATTCGCAGGCTGGGCACTGCCCGCGCAGCCGACGGTCTTTGTCGGGCTTGACCCGGATGCGATCGAACAGGGGCGAGTCGCTTTTCATGACCGATCAGTATGCGCGTGTGGCAGAGATATCTTCAAGTCTTGACAACTGCGTTTGCGCAATTTTGAGCCTGGTTGACCGGCAGGTCTCGTTCCCGGTATGCGACGTCATGGCAAGGCGCGATCTGATCGCGGACAAGCTGACCCAAGCTTTCGCCCCCGAGAGCCTGAAGGTGCTGGACGAATCCCATCAGCACGCCGGGCATGCTGCGTATCGGGTCAGCGGGGAGACTCATTTCAGGGTGTATATTGTGGCGGAGGCTTTTCGCGGGAAGAGCCGACTCGAACGCCACCGCATGATCAACGACTTACTTGGCGCCGAGCTTCAAGGCGGCGTGCATGCGCTCGCCATTCATGCCGCCGCTCCCGGCGAAGCCGGCGCTTGATATCGGGGCGTCAGCGGCTCCAACCCCCAACCGTCTCGGTCAAGCCAGCTTTGCCAGTGCCTTGCGCACCAAAGGCGTGATGCGCAAGGCAGTGATGCGATTGCGGTCGCGGCGCAGCACGCGGAAGCGGAAGCCATGAAACGTAAAGGTTTGGCCGGGCTCGGGGATCGAACGCGCCTCATGTATGACGAGGCCCGCGACGGTGGTTGCCTCATCATCGGGCAAATTCCATTCCATCGCACGGTTGACATCGCGGATGGGTACGCCGCCGTCGACATTGACTGAGCCGTCAGGCTGTGGCCGCACGCCGGGCACCGCGACGTCGTATTCATCCGAGATGTCGCCGACGATCTCCTCCAAAATATCCTCGAGGGTAATCAAGCCCATAACCTCGCCGTACTCATCAACCACCAGCGCGAAATGCGTCTTACGCCGGCGGAAGGCTTTCAACTGTTCCGAAAGCGGGCGTATGTCGGGCACGAACCACGGAGGCCGAGCGATCGCGGTAATGTCGATTTTGTCGAGGTCGCCTTCCGCTACCTGCATCGCACGCAACAGATCCTTGGCGTGCAGGATGCCGATAATGTTCTCCGGCTTTCCCTTCCACAGCGGCACCCGTGTGACCTCCGATTCCAGCACCGCCTTGACCACCTGTTCGGGCGGATCATCGGCGCAGACCGTAACCATCTCGGTACGGTGGATCATGACGTTTGAAACGGTGAGATCGCGTAGATCCAGGAGCCCACGCAGCATGTCACGGTCGAGCCGCTCGACGCCGCCCGCGTGATGCAAGAGATCGACCGCTCCACGCAGCTCCTCATGCGGCGAAAGGATAGATTCGGTTTGACCGAGCTTCATTCCGGCAAACCGCAGCGCACCTTTTACGACCCATTCGACAGCGACAAGGATGGGCGCGAGTAGCCGGACCGTCCAATCGATCGGACGCGCAACAGCGAGCGCAATGCGGTTAGGCGCGTTGAAGGCTGCGGTTTTCGGCAAGATCTCGGCGAACACCACGATCGCAATGGTCATAACCACGGTGGCATAGATCACACCCACTTCGCCGAACCAGGCGAGGAGCACACCTGTCGCGAGCGCGGACGCGGCGATGTTGACTGCGTTGTTGCCGAAAAGGAGCGCACCGATCATTCTTTCGCGAGCACTGAGCAGATGATTGACCAGCACCGCGCGCCGATTCCCCTGCTTTTCGAGCCGGTGCATGCTGGCACGCGAGGAAGCGGTCAACGCGGTCTCACTTCCCGCGAAGAAGGCGGAGAGGAAGATACAAATGAGAACCGCCACCAGGGCGAACCAATCGTAGGCAGTCATCGCTCGGCGATCTTCTCGGCCAGGAAAGCGCGGATCTCGGCGGCATCGACATCGGACTCGATGAAGCTTGCGCCGATTCCGCGCGCCAGGATGAGCGTCAGCTTGCCTCGCTTGACCTTCTTGTCCTGGGCGATAAGTTCCATCAGGCGATCAGCGTCGGGCAGCGCGCCCCTAACGGAACTGAGATGGATCGGCAGGCCGACCGCCGCAAGGTGGTGTCTAACCCGCTCGGTCTCCGACTTCGGCAGCAGCCCGCGCTTGGCAGAGAAGCCGAATGCGAGTGCCATGCCGAGCGCAATGGCCTCACCGTGCAACAACCGATCAGAAAAGCCGGCCGCGGCCTCAAGTGCATGGCCGAAAGTATGGCCGAGATTAAGAAGCGCACGCTCCCCGCTCTCGCGCTCGTCACGCGCTACAATCGCCGCTTTCATACGACAGCTCACCGCGATTGCATGCTCGCGCGCCGCGCCGCCGGCAAAAATTTCCCGCCAATTCGACTCCAGCCAAGCAAAGAAGCCAGTATCTCCTATCAACCCGTATTTGACGATTTCCGCATAACCGGCACGGAATTGGCGCGCCGGCAGTGTGTCGAGCAGAGCGGTATCGGCAATCACCAACAGCGGCTGGTGGAACGTGCCGATGAGGTTCTTGCCGTGCTTAGAATCGATTGCCGTCTTTCCGCCAACGGACGAATCGACTTGCGCGAGCAGGGAGGTGGGAACCTGCACATAGGCAAGACCACGACGTACAAGGGCGGCGGCAAGACCAGCAAGATCTCCGATGACGCCACCGCCGAGAGCAACCACAATGTCGGCACGCTCGATCCGTGTGGAAATTAGCGCTTCACAAACTCTCTCCAGCGTTGGGAAGCTTTTCGAACTCTCGCCGGGCGGCACCACCACGGTCGCCACGGCCGCGATTTCGGCAGCGGCAAGTGCCTTCTCAGTTGTCGCAAGATGGTGACCTGCGACAGTTTCGTCGCTGACAATCGCGGCCTTGCACCCCGGCCGCAGCATGCTGACTTTTGCGCCCAGTAAAGCCAGTTGGCCGCGTCCGATGACGACATCGTAGCTGCGCTCGCCAAGCGCGACATTGACGATGACCGGATCGCTCGCGCGCAATGGCACAGTCATGGCCGGCGATCTCCTTGGGCGGAAGCACTCGCTGGCGCGCCGACCGTGCCGAGCCAGGTCGCGAGTGCGCTCACGATTTCATCAACGATCTTGTCGTGTAACACATCGCGCGACTCCACGGTGAGATCGGCCAAAGAATAAATCGGATCACGCTGTTCCATCAGCTTGCGCAGCGTGGCGCCGGGATCTTCGGTCTTGAGCAGCGGCCGATCGTGGCGGCGCCTGATGCGCCTCATCAGTACCTCGAATTCCGCTTTGAGCCAGATCGAGATGCCCTTGGCGGCGATGGCAGCGCGGGTGTCCGGATTCATGAACGCTCCGCCCCCGGTCGCCAGCACCTGCGGACCCCCCTCCAGCAGCCGGGCGATAACGCGCGCTTCGCCCCCGCGGAATTCCGCCTCTCCTCGCACGGCGAAAATATCGCTAATGCTCATGCCTGCCGCTTGTTCAATCTCCGCATCGGCATCGACAAACGGAATCCCAAGCCGAAGCGCCACTCGGCGGCCGATCGACGACTTACCGGAGCCCATCATGCCCACGAGCACGATCGAGCGCCGGCCAAGGGCCGTTGTGACGGCAGCCTCCGGCCGCGCGGCGAGGTCGGGTGTTGCGCCTTGCGGCATAGTCTTCAATCCTACCGGGCTTGCTTGGGCAGCGACGAAACTCGACTCTCTCTTCTAACACGCCACGGGCTAGCGCCTTCGTAGCACACGGAGGCCGCGCTATTAACCATCCTTGGGGCGGTGTCGCGATGTCCTAGTTTCTCCATTCTTTTATGCAAAGTTTGTGGCCGAGATAGAACCATGCCAAGCCTGCTTCGATTCCTCACTCTGATTAGCATTCTAGGGGGGCTGGCTTATGGCGCCATGTTCATGCTTGCGACTTGGTTTGCCCCTAAGCCGCGCGAGATTACGGTTTCGATTCCGCCGGATAAGTTCGCCAAACAGCCCTAAGCGCGCCAGTTCCGAATGGCCCCGACGGCCAAAGATTCCGACCAGGCATTAATCGAGCTGTTCCTCGACATGGTTGCGGCCGAGCGTGGAGCGGCCAAGAACACGCTTGCCGCCTATAGCCACGATCTCGCCGATTTCTCCGCGGAACTCGGCAAGGCGGGACGGGCCATCGGCCGCGCTTCGACCGACGATCTTCGCGCTTATCTCGGCTCACTTGCCAAGCGTCGCTTCGCCGCTTCGTCGGTCGCGAGACGGCTCTCGGCCATCCGCCAGCTTTATCGTTTCCTGTACGCGGAAGGGTACCGCGCCGATGATCCTTCCGCGGTGATCGAAGGGCCAAAACGCAACCGTGCACTGCCCAAGGTGCTCAGCATCACGGAAGTGGACCGGCTGCTGGCGCAGGCGCGGGCCAGCATGGATCAGTTAGACCAGCCGGCTTCGAAGCGGCTTCGTGCCGCCCGGCTCACTTGCCTGATCGAGGTGCTCTACGCCACCGGATTGCGGGTTTCCGAACTGGTCGCGCTTCCGATGTCGGCAGCCGAGCGCAATGCGCGCATGCTGGCAGTGCGCGGCAAGGGCAATAAGGAGCGCCTAGTGCCACTCAACGAGGCGGCCAAGCAAGCCATGCATGAGTACCTTGCGCTCTTGCGGTCGGCGAATGCTCGCCGGGAGACGAAATGGCTTTTTCCCTCCTTTGGCCAAGTGGGGCACCTGACGCGCCAGCATTTTGCCCGCGAGCTCAAGGCGCTTGCCGCCGCAGCGGGACTCCGGGCTGCCCAGGTGAGCCCGCACGTGCTCCGCCACGCCTTCGCCAGCCATCTCCTGCACAATGGAGCCGATCTTCGGGTGGTGCAGATGCTGCTGGGTCATGCCGACATCTCCACGACTCAAATCTATACGCATGTGCTCGCGGAGCGCCTGAAAGGGTTGGTGCGCGAACTGCACCCGCTAGCGGACAATGACAATGCAGCCTGACATGGCTAGCTTGAGCGCCAACTATGGAGTTGCCGATGCCCGGCTTGGCAGCAAAGCATCTGTGCTGGATAGTCACTGGCTGCTTGTTGGCCGGTGCGCCGGCGCTTGCCCAGACGCCCAACGAGCGGACCTGGTGCGAGGGCGAAGACGCGGTGTCTATCGATCAGCGGATCGAGGGTTGTTCCGCAGTTATCAAAGCAGCCCGCGATAGAAGCGAGAAGCTCGCGGAGGCCTTCAACAATCGCGGCATCGGTTACCGACTTAAGGGAGATTATGATCGCGCCATCCAGGACTACAACCAAGCGATCAAGCTCAACCCGAGATTCGCCGTGGCTTACAACAATCGCGGCGTGGCTCACGAATACAAGAACGAGTACGACCGCGCCATTTCGGATTACGATCAAGCGATCAAGCTCAAGCCGTCGGCTGAGGCTTACTTCAACCGTGGCAACGCGCAGCTGGGCAGGAGCCACTACGATCGCGCCATCGACGATTACAACCAGGCCGTCAAGCTTAAATCGGATTTCGCTGCCGCCTTCGACAACCGGTGCTGGGCGCGGGCGGTGGTCGGCATCCTCAAGCCGGCACTCGCCGACTGCAACGAAGCGCTCCGCCTGAGGCCCAACAACGCCGCGACGCTCGAGAGCCGCGGTTTCATTTTTCTCAAAATGAGCCATTTCGATGCAGCTGTTTCAGCCTTCGACGCGGTCTTGCGAAACAACCCGAAGCTTGCCTTCGCGCTCTACGGACGCGGCTTGGCGCGACTGAAGAACGATGATGCCTCCGGCGAGGCCGACTCGGCCGCGGCCAAGGCGCTTCAGGCCGACATTGCCGAGGAATTTGCACGCTATGGTCTCGCCGAGACGCGCTAGCCATTCTCCGGGCGGGACATGCGCAGCTATCTCGACTTCGAAAAGCCGGTGGCGGAACTCGAGGCCAAGGTGGCGGAGCTGCGGGCGCTGGAGAGTGCTGACAGTGCGGCCGCCATCGGCGAAGAGATCTCCCGCCTGCAGAGCAAAGCGGCACAGACGCTCAAAGAGCTCTACGCGGAGCTCACGCC
>Ga0126369_10000274_pt1 | contig 33031 bp, 27 predicted proteins | sample PanSoiMetaPlot_1_FD_109646 | JGI IMG/M metagenome (GOLD analysis project Ga0126369, IMG submission 109646) | Tropical forest soil microbial communities from Panama - MetaG Plot_1 | ecosystem: Environmental > Terrestrial > Soil > Tropical forest > Bulk soil | place: Panama | collected 2016-02-17
CGGATGATCGGGCATACCGGGTTCCTGGTGACCGCACGCAGGCTCGCGCCCGGCGTAACGGCGCCGCCACGGCGCCGCCGTCCGGCCAAGGGGACCGCCGCCGCGCTGGACGATACCGATAATTTAGTCGTAACAGCTACAATGCGGGCTCGCCGTCCGCCGATGCTGGACTTACCGGGGGCTGATGAGTAACGATGCGACCGCAGAGCCGCCTGCGGGACCTCGTGGGGCACGCGGTGCCTGGGCCGGACAGAAAAACGGCCAGGCCCGGGGCAAGCGCGAGGTTACGTATTGACCTGGCGTAGGTAGGGTCTAGGTAAGTCCGCTCTCAGGAGGGGGTGAGGGGCATGGCCGCTCGTGACGACAGCGCTCGCGCCGGACGCCACGATGACGAGGTCCGGGTCAAGGTCCTGACGGACCAGGTCTCCTTCCTCGAGGAGGAGGTGGCGGCGCTGCGCGGCAAGCTGGCCGAGACGCCCCGCATGTCCCGGCTGCTTGAGGAGCGGCTGGCACAGAGCGAGGCCACGCTCTCCAGCCTGACCGGCCAGAACGAGCGGCTGGCGGCGACGCTCCGGGAGGCGCGCGACCAGATCCTCGCGCTGAAGGAGGAAGTCGACCGGCTGGCGCAGCCGCCGTCCGGCTTCGGGGTCTTCCTGGGATCCAACGAGGACGGCACCGCGGACGTGTTCACCGGGGGCCGGAAGATGCGCGTGTCGGTGAGCCCGGGCATCGAGATTGCCGAGCTGCGGCCGGGCCAGGAGCTCGTGCTGAACGAGGCGCTGAATGTCGTTGTGGCGCTTGGCTATGAGACCGTCGGCGAGGTCGTCATGCTCAAGGAGCTGCTTGAGGGCGGCGACCGGGCGCTCGTGATCTCCCACGCCGACGAGGAGCGCATCGTCCGGCTGGCCGAGCCGCTGCTGGCCGGCCCGATCCGGGCGGGCGACTCGCTGCTGCTCGAGCCGCGCTCGGGCTACGTCTACGAGCGGATACCCAAGGCCGAAGTCGAGGAGCTCATCCTGGAAGAGGTTCCCGACATCACCTACGCCCAGATCGGCGGCCTCACCTCGCAGATCGAGGCGATCAGGGACGCCATCGAGCTGCCCTACCTGCATGCCGACCTGTTCAAGGAGCACAAGCTCCGGGCGCCCAAGGGCGTGCTGCTGTACGGCCCGCCCGGGTGCGGCAAGACGCTCATCGCCAAGGCGGTGGCGAACTCGCTGGCCAAGCAGGTGGCCAGGCGGACGGCGGAGCTGGCCAGCCAGGCCGATGCCGCCGCTAGCGTGGCAGGCGGCCAGGCCGCAAAGGAGGGCAAGAGCTTCTTCCTCAACATCAAGGGCCCCGAGCTGCTGAACAAGTACGTTGGCGAGACCGAGCGGCACATCAGGCTGGTGTTCCAGCGCGCCAGGGAGAAGGCAAGCGAGGGGATGCCGGTCATCGTGTTCTTCGACGAGATGGACTCGATCTTCCGCACCAGGGGCTCGGGCGTCTCCAGCGACGTCGAGAACACGATCGTCCCTCAGCTGCTCAGCGAGATCGACGGCGTCGAGGGGCTGGAGAACGTGATCGTCATCGGCGCGTCCAACCGCGAGGACATGATCGACCCGGCGATCCTGCGGCCAGGACGCCTGGACGTGAAGATCAAGATCGAGCGCCCGGACGCCGAGGCGGCACGCGACATCTTCTCCAAGTACGTGGTCGCCGACCTGCCGCTGCACCCCGACGACGTCGCCGAGCACGGCGGCTCCGCGGACGAGACCGTGGAGGAGATGATCCAGCGCGTCGTCGAGCGCATGTACAGCGAAACCACGGAAAACAGGTTCCTCGAGGTCACCTACGCCAACGGGGACAAGGAGGTGCTCTACTTCAAGGACTTCAACTCCGGCGCGATGATCCAGAACATCGTGGACCGGGCGAAGAAGATGGCGATCAAGGAGTTCCTCGAGACCAGGCAGAAGGGCTTGCGCGTCTCGCACCTGCTGTCCGCCTGCGTCGATGAGTTCAGCGAGAACGAGGATCTGCCCAACACCACCAACCCGGACGACTGGGCGCGGATCTCCGGCAAGAAGGGCGAGCGGATCGTCTACATCAGGACGCTGGTCTCGGGCAAGAGCGGGAACGAGGCAGGGCGCTCCATCGACACGGTGGCGAACACCGGCCAGTACCTGTGACCCGGCATCCGGGGAGCGTGCGTCCCCGCGTGCCCGGTGCTGCGAGTTAGGCTCGCGACATGAACGTTCGCCGGGTGATGGGTATCGAGACCGAGTACGGGATTTCCGTGCCCGGCCAGCCCGGCGCGAACGCCATGGTGACCTCCTCCCAGGTGGTGAACGCCTACCACTCGGTCACGGCGGCGAAAGCGCGCAGGACGCGCTGGGACTTCGAGGAGGAGAACCCGCTTCGTGACGCGCGCGGGTTCGACTTGTCCCGCGAGGTCGCCGATGCCAGCCAGCTCACGGACGAGGATCTGGGCCTCGCCAACGTCATTTTGACCAATGGCGCGAGGCTGTACGTGGATCACGCCCACCCCGAGTACTCCTCGCCCGAGTGCACCGACCCGCTCGCGGCCGTCTTGTGGGACAAGGCAGGCGAGCGGGTGATGGCCGCCGCGGCGGCGCAAGCCAGCGCCATGCCCGGCACGGCGCCTATCCAGTTGTACAAGAACAACACCGACAACAAGGGCGCCTCCTACGGCTGCCATGAGAACTACCTGATGAGCCGGGCGACTCCGTTCGCCGAGATCGTCAGGCACCTGACCCCGTTCTTCGTGACCAGGCAGGTCTTCTGCGGCGCTGGCCGTGTGGGACTCGGCGCCGACGGCCGGGAAGAGGGGTTCCAGATCAGCCAGCGCGCCGATTTCTTCGAGGTCGAGGTCGGCCTCGAGACGACGCTTAAGCGCCCGATCATCAATACCCGCGATGAGCCGCACGCGGACCCGGAGAAGTACCGCAGGCTGCACGTGATCATCGGCGACGCCAACATGAGCGAGCTGTCGAGTTATCTCAAGCTCGGCAGCACTGCGCTGGTGCTCGCGATGATCGAGGACCGGTTCATGGCCGTGGACCTGAGCATCGAGGCGCCCGTGGCGCAGCTGCGGGCGGTCTCGCACGACCCCACCTGCACGCACCTGATCGGGCTGCGCGACGGCCGGAAGCTCACCGCCGTGCAAGTGCAGATGGAGTACCTGGAGCTGGCCCGCAAGTACACGCAGGACAGGTACGGCAGCGACATCGATGAGCTGACCGCGGACGTGCTCGACCGCTGGGAGTCCGCGCTCACCAGGCTGGCCGAGGACCCGATGCAGCTGGCCGGGGAGCTCGACTGGGTGACCAAGCTCCAGCTCGCCGACGGTTACCGGAGCAGGGACGGCATCGGCTGGGGTCATCCCCGGCTGCAGCTCGTCGACCTGCAGTACTCCGACGTCAGGCCGGACCGCGGGCTGTACAACCGGCTGGTAGCCGCCGGGCGGATGCGGCGCCTGCTGGATGAGCAGGCCGTGCTGCGGGCCGTGACCGACCCGCCCGAGGACACGAGGGCCTACTTCAGGGGCCGCTGCCTGCGGCAATACCCGGAGGCCGTGGCAGCGGCGTCGTGGGATTCGGTGATCTTCGACCTGCCCGGCCGCGAGTCGCTGCAGCGGGTTCCCACACTCGAGCCGCTGCGCGGCACGAAGGCCCATGTCGGCGCCCTGCTTGACCGCTGCGAGACGGCCGCGGAGCTGGTGACCGCCCTTACTGGCAAGTGACGCAACGAGTGAGGATAGCTGTAAGGTGCGGGCGAGGATAACGGAGGTTGATCATGGCAACCAAGGACACAGGTGGCCAGCGGCATGCTACCCGTAAAGAGCAGGACGAGGCCGCCGAGCAGGAGGACGCCACCGCCGCCGTGAAGGAGCGGCACGACAAGCTGGCCGACGACGTGGACGCGATTCTGGACGAGATCGACGAGGTACTTGAGGAGAACGCCGAGGAGTTCGTCCGGTCTTATGTCCAGAAGGGCGGCCAGTGACCGGGGCGCGGGCGGGCCGAGTATGGTCAGGGCGTGAGCCCGGGGGGCTCCAGTCCTGTCGGAGCAGGGAGGGATCGCCTTGGATCGTGAGCTGACGGCGGGATTTGGGCGCGCTGGCTACCTGAGCGCCGGCACGTCGTCGTTCGCCGACTTCCTCACCTCGGCAGCGCCCGAGCTCTTGCCTGGCGCTCGCGGTGCGCCGGCCGGCCTGCCCGGTGCCGACGGCGCCGGCGCCGCAGCTAGCGTGGCCGCCGGCCTGCCTCACGGCACCACAATCGTGGCGGCGGCATTCGCCGACGGTGTGATAATGGCGGGTGACCGCAGGGCAACGGCCGGAAACATGATCGCCCAGCGCGACATCGAGAAGGTCTTCCGCAGCGACGAGTTCTCCTGCATCGGGATCGCCGGCGTGGCCGGGATCGGCATCGAGCTGGTCAGGCTCTTCCAGGTCGAGCTCGAGCACTACGAGAAGCTCGAAGGGCGCGCGTTGTCGCTGGAGGGCAAGGCCAACCGGCTGGCCGGCATCGTCCGGGCCAACCTCGGCGGCGCCATGCAAGGGCTGGTCGTGGTGCCGATCTTCGCCGGTTACGACACCGACGAAGGCGTCGGGCGGATCTTCAGCTATGACGTCTCGGGCGGCCACTACGAGGAGCGCAGGTTCCACTCGATCGGCTCAGGCTCGGTCTTCGCCAGGGGCTCGCTCAAGAAGCTCTACGGCGACGGCATGGACGCCGAGGCCGCCATTGGCGCCTGCATGCAGGCCCTGTACGACGCGGCCGACGATGATTCGGCTACCGGCGGCCCGGACATGACCCGGCGCATCTATCCGGTCGTCGCATTGGTGACCGCCGACGGCTTCCAGCAGCTGACCGACGAGCAGGCGGGGGCGGTAGCCCAGTCGGTGCTGGCCAGCCGGATGAGCCTGCCGGATGGCCCGAGCTCGGTGCAGCGCCAGATCCCCGGACCCGCCAGCGGCTAGCCGGAACCGGCGGACCCCCAGCCGATAACTCACGTAAGGATGCACCAGCGGTGACGATGCCGTTCTACGTGTCGCCCGAGCAGGCGATGAAGGACAAGGCCGACTACGCGCGTAAGGGCATCGCGCGCGGCCGCAGCGGGGTCGTGATCCAGTACGACGGCGGGATCTTGTTCCTCGCGCCCAACCCGTCGCGGGCGCTGCACAAGATCAGCGAGATCTACGACAGGATCGCGTTCGCCGCCGTCGGCAGGTACAACGAGTACGAGGCGCTACGCAAGGCGGGCGTGCGGTACGCCGACATGACTGGCTACCAGTACGACCGGCAGGATGTGACCGCTCGCGGCCTGGCCAACTGGTACGCCCAGATGCTCGGGTCCATCTTCACCGACCAGCTCAAGCCTTTCGAGGTGGAGATCGTCGTGGCCGAGGTGGCCGAGGTCGCCGCCGAAGATCAGATGTACCGGATCACCTTCGACGGCTCGGTGAACGACGAGCACGGGTACGTCGCGATGGGCGGCCAGGCCGAGCAGATCGCCGCCGTGCTCAAGGACAGGTACACCGAGGGCGCGACGTTGCCCGCGGCGCTGTCTGCCGCGATCGCGGGGCTGGGCGCGCAGGCGAACGGTGACCGGCTGGACGTCACGGCCAGCCAGCTTGAGGTTGCGGTGCTCGAACGCGGCAAGGAGCACCGTACATTCCGCAGGCTGACAGGGAGCCGGCTGGAGGCGCTGCTCGCCGAGGCCGGCCCGGTCGCGGGCGACGCGCGGACAGGCAGCTCGGCCAAGGCGAAGAAGGGTGCCGCCGGCCAGGGCGATGCGGCCGTGCCCGGCGAGTCGGCCGCCGCCCCGGACGAATCAGCGGGGTCGTCGGGCTAGCACCCGCGGGAACCTGCCAGTGATCTCCTGGATCGGATTCGCTTGCGGGCTCGCGCTGCTCGGCATCACGGCCGCCAGCGCGGTCAAGACCTTCATGATCCCGCGCGCCACCTACAGCAAGCTCAACAGGGTCGTCGCCATGTCGGTGTACGGCCTCTTCCGGATGGTCACAGGACGGGTGGACAACCTGGCGCGGCGCGAGGCCATCTTCGCCGTGTCGGCGCCAGCGTTCCTGCTGAGCCTGCTGACCACGTGGCTAGCCTGCCTCTTCGCTGGCTACGCGCTGCTGCTGTGGCCGACGGCGAGAAGCTTTCCGCTGGCGTTGCGTGAGTCCGGTTCCTCGCTGTTCACTCTTGGCTTCGCGCTGCCGACCGGGCCAGGATCGAGCGCGATCGTCTTCATCGCAGCCGCCTCCGGCCTAGCCGTGCTCGCACTCATGATCTCCTACCTGCCGCTGCTCTATGCCGCGTTCAACCGCAGGGAGACGCTGGTCACCATGCTCGAGGCGCTGGCTGGCGCGCCGCCGTGGGGACCTGAGCTGCTGGCCCGGCAGGCAGTCATCGACAACTCGGCCGTCCTGCCCACGCTCTACACGCGGTGCACCGAGTGGGCCGCTGACATCGCGGAGAGCCACGTCAATTACCGCCCGCTGGTCTACTTCCGCTCACCGGACACCGAGGCGTCCTGGCTGCTCTCATTGCTCGCGGTGCTCGACGGTGCGGCCTTGCACCTGGCGCTCAACCCCTCATCGGCGCCGTACGAGGCCAGGCCGCTGCTCCGGGTCGGCTACGTGACCATGCGCAAGCTCGCCGCGAACCTCGGCTTGCCGGTTCCCGACGACCCGCGTCCCGACGACCCGATCGAGCTGACCAGGGCCGAATTCGACGAGGCGGTGCAGTGGCTGCGGCACGCCGGGTGGCAGCCGGAGCGCTCGTCCGACGATGCCTGGCCGCATTTCCATGGCTGGCGGGTGAACTATGAAGCCGCCGCGTATGGGCTGGCATTGCACCTGGACCTGCCGCCAGCGCTCTGGTCCGGGCCGCGGCGGCCCGGCCGGCCGGCCCCTAAGGCTCCGCGCCGCCCGGCTGACCGCCGCCCCAAGGACCGCCAGCCCGGCGTCGCCCCGCCCACCTGAGGCCGCGCGGCGTTGACCCCGGCCCAGCAGGGGTATGAGACCTCCCGTTGGTAATGTCGGGCATGCGCGAAGCGGGACGCCTCGCGCAGCCCGAGTTCGCAGGAGGACGCCGTGGCCGCCGACCTGGCAAGCATCACCGGCATGAACGCACCCACGGAACTGCTGATCGGCGGCCAGTGGTCCGCCGGGCGGGCCGGCCTGCTGCCGGTCATCGACCCCGCTACCGAAGATCCGATCGCCGAGGTGGCCAGTGCCACCCCGGATGACGCGCTCGACGCCGTCGCAGCGGCGCACGCCGCCCTGCCCGGCTGGGCGGCCACTCCGCCGCGGGCACGGGGAGAGTGCCTGCGCCGCGCCTATGAGCTGATGATCGCCCGCACCGAGCCGCTGGCCAGGCTGATGGTGCTGGAGAACGGCAAGGCGCTGCGGGACGCCAAGGCCGAGGTCACTTACGCCGCCGAATTCTTCCGCTGGTTCGCCGAGGAAGCCGTGCGGCTTGACGGCATGGTCACCAGGGCGCCATCGGGCGCGAACCGGATCCTGGTGCTCCACCAGCCAGTGGGCGTGGCCGTCCTGGTGACCCCGTGGAACTTCCCCGCGGCCATGGCCACGCGCAAGATCGGCCCCGCGCTCGCGGCCGGCTGCACGGTGGTGCTCAAGCCGGCCAAGGAGACGCCGCTGTCCGCGCTGGCCGTGGCGGCGATACTGGCCGAGGCCGGGGTGCCCGACGGCGTGGTGAACGTGGTAACCGCCCAGTCGGCCGGTCCCGTTGTCGCGGCCATGCTCGCCGACCCGAGAGTGCGCAAGCTGTCGTTCACGGGCTCGACGGAGGTAGGGCGCACGCTGCTGCGCACCGCGGCTGACACGGTCACCAACTGCTCGATGGAGCTGGGCGGCAACGCGCCGTTCCTCGTCCTCGCCGATGCCGACGTGGATGCGGCAGTCGATGGCGCGATGATCGCCAAGATGCGCAACGGCGGCGAGGCGTGCACCGCCGCGAACAGGTTCTACGTCCACGAGGCAGTGGCCGGCGAGTTCACGGCCAAGTTCGCCGCCCGGCTCGCCGCGCTTGCGGTCGGACCCGGCCTGGACGATGGCACGGACCTCGGCCCGCTCGTGAACGCCGACACCAGGGCCAAGGTGGCAACCCTGGTCGAGGAGGCGACCAAGGACGGCGGCCGGGTGGTCACCGGCGGCCAGGCGCCCGAGCGGCGCGGGTACTTCTACGCGCCCACCGTCCTCGATGACGTGCCGCGCACCGCGGGCATCTTGGGCGAGGAAATCTTCGGCCCGGTCGCCCCGATCGTCAGGTTCAGCGATACCGACGAGGCGATCGCCCTGGCCAATGACACCGAGTACGGCCTCGTGTCCTATCTGTACACGGCCGACTTGCGGCGCGGGCTGCAGGTCGCCGAGGCGCTGGAGGCCGGCATGGTCGGCATCAACCGCGGCGTGGTGAGCGACCCGGCGGCGCCGTTCGGCGGGGTCAAGCAATCGGGCCTGGGCCGGGAGGGCGGCCACTGGGGGCTGCTCGAGTTCACCGAGACCAAGTACATCGCCGTGGACTGGTGAGCTGAGCCCGGCGTGGACAGGCGAATCTTCGGTCTGGAGAACGAGTACGGCGTCACCTGCACGTTCCGCGGCCAGCGCCGCCTGTCCCCGGATGAGGTGGCCAGGTACCTGTTCCGGCGCGTGGTCTCCTGGGGCCGCAGCAGCAATGTGTTCTTGCGCAATGGCGCCAGGCTCTACCTGGACGTGGGCAGCCATCCCGAATACGCCACGCCGGAGTGCGACAGCCTGGTCGACCTGGTCACCCACGACAAGGCGGGCGAGCGGATTCTCGAGGGGCTGCTCGTGGACGCCGACCGGCGACTGCGGGAGGAGGGCATCGCCGGGGATATCTACCTATTCAAGAACAACACGGACTCGGCCGGGAACTCCTACGGCTGCCACGAGAACTACCTCGTGGCCAGGCACGGCGAGTTCGGCAGGCTGGCCGACATCCTGATCCCGTTCCTGGTCACCAGGCAGGTCATCTGCGGGGCGGGCAAGGTGCTGCAGACCTCGCGTGGCGCGGTGTACTGCGTGAGCCAGCGCGCCGAGCACATCTGGGAGGGCGTGTCCTCGGCCACGACCCGATCCAGGCCGATCATCAATACCCGTGACGAACCGCACGCCGACGCCGAGCGGTTCCGGCGGCTGCATGTCATTGTCGGCGACTCGAACATGAGCGAAACCACGATGCTGCTCAAGGTCGGCGCCACCGACCTGGTGCTGCGGATGGTCGAGGCCGGCACCGTCATGCGCGACCTGACGCTGGAGAACCCGATCAGGGCAATCAGGGATGTCAGCCATGACATGGCCGGTCGCCGCAAGATCAGGCTGGCCAGCGGCCGCGAGATGAACGCGCTGGAAATCCAGTACGAGTACCTGGCCAAGGCCAGGGACTTCGTAGACGCCCGCGGCGCGGACCCGATCACCGTACGCGTGCTCGACCTATGGCAGCGGGCCGTGCGCGCGGTGGAAACCGGAGACCTGGACCTGATCGCCCGCGAGATCGACTGGGTCACCAAGTACCAGCTGATCGAGCGGTACCGGGCTAAGTACGACCTGGCGCTCTCCTCGCCCCGGATCGCGCAGCTTGACCTGGCCTACCACGACGTGCACCGCGGCCGCGGGCTGTACTACCTGCTGCAACGCAAGGGCGCCGTAGAGCGGGTCTGCCGGGACCTGGCCATCTTCGAGGCCAAGTCCGTTCCGCCGCAGACGACCAGGGCCAGACTGCGCGGAGATTTCATCAGGCGGGCACAGGAGCGCCGCCGCGACTTCACCGTCGACTGGGTCCACCTCAAGCTCAATGACCAGGCGCAGCGGACCGTCCTGTGCAAGGACCCGTTCAGGTCCGTCGACGAGCGGGTGGAGAAGCTCATCGCGGGGATGTAGCGGGATCAGAGCCGACAAGCAGCCGCCACCGCGGCGGCCGCCGCTTCGCGATTGGCGGCCATCGGCAGACCAGGGCGCTCGAAGTCGTTCATGTAGATGTCCGCTGCCTGGCTCGCGCTCGTGGCCGCGTTCAGCGCGGGTATGTACTGGGCCCACTGCTGGTTATAGCTGAGGATGCCGACGAGCTGTGTGCGCAGGTCAGCAGCGGGATTGCCGGTGACGTACCCGGCCGGGAGCGGAGTCCAGCCGATCAGCCCGCCGCCGCCCATGCCCACCGCCTCCGGATCTCCCTTGGACTCCTGGTAGATGTTCCCCGCGATGCCTGCCGCTGCAAGTCCGGTATAACCATGCGCGGTGAGGAAGCCGACGATCGTGGCGTAGTTCGCCGGAAGCATCCCGGACGAGCCCGAGCAGCGGATCGCCGAGGCCCTGGCCGGCGCGGTCGAGCGGGACTGCTCGCTACTGCTCCGCGATCGCGGTGCGGCACCCTGAGCGGTCCCAGCTCGCCGATGCAGGGATCCTGGGCCCGCGGGCCGCTGGTCCGGGTCCTTCGCCGGGATGCGCCCCGCCCTGGCCGAGGCGCCGTGTCCGGTACCGCGCACGTGGCCCGCCACCGCCTGATGGCGTGCCGAGTTGGTCCAGTCGATGGCTGCGGTTGGCGCTGCTCCGAGGCCTCCCATTCGCAGCGCTGCGGCGATGCCCGCCGCGGCCGCCAGTGCCACGCCTGCGGCTCCGGCCCGCCGTCCGGTACTGCTCGGCCGCCTGGGTGCCGCGTGGCGCCCTCTCGTCCTGTTGCTCCGAGTCTTGCGGTGCGCCGGAACTGGCCTCAAGACCTGCCTTACGCCGGATCTCCGCCCGGCTACTCGGTAGCGAGCGCCGCTCGCCGGGCCTTGCCGTCGTGCTTGTACTACGCAAGTGCCACCACACGACCGCAAGACAGGTTATTCGTAAATGAGGTTCTAAAGACGCAACAGGCCATGAACCACCCGAACGGGCTATCTGGCGTGCCGCAGGCTCTCGCGCGACGGAACGCCGACGCAGGCGGCGCTGGTGGCTAGCTCAAAGAGGTGAGAGCAGGCCGACGATCTGGCCCACAAGGACTAGGGAGGTGGGCCGACCGCGACTCTGGTCACCCGGCGATCCGGCCCGGGCAATAATCGCGATGGTGGGACTGACGCACCCGTTCCGGAGCACCGACCTGCGGACGACGGACTGGCCGCCGGGGCACTGGCCCCCGCGGTCTGGATGGCCGCGATGCTGAACAGTGCCGTGGCCTGCGTGCTTGACATGCTCGGCGTGCGGCCGGACGGGATCGCCGTGCTGAAGGATGTCCCGTCCCACAACGGAAGCTGGCTGGTGAAGGCGCCCGGCGGGAAACGTGCGGTGCTGCGGCGCTACCACCCGGGGGCCAGCCCGGAGGACCTGGCGTACGAGAACGCGGTGCTTGGCTTCCTCGCGGGCACCGGATGGGTAGTCCCGGATCCGGTCAGCGAACCGGTGTGCCACGACGGTCTCTGGTACTGCCTGACCCGCTACGTCCCCGGCCGACCGGCCGCCCACGAAGGCCGAGCACAGCGGCGACGGCGTGGGCGTGACCTGGCCCGACTGCATCTCGCGCTGCGTGACCTCGGCCAGCGGATCGGGCAACGTCCCGGCTGGCGGCCCCAGCACAGCGCCGTCACCGCGAGGGCCGACATCGACTGGCAGGAGTGCCTGCACGGGCTGACGGCCGTCAGGCCGTGGCTCGGCTCGTGGGCGCGGGATGCAGCCGAGCGCACGCGCGCCGCGCTGACCGCCCTCGGCGCGAGTGAACTGCCGGTCGCGATCATCCACGGCGACTTCGCCGAGTGGAATGTGCACTATCGGCGCGGCAGGCTCGCCGGAGTGATCGACTTCGGCCTCACCCATCTGGACTCGCGGCCCTATGAGCTGGCCATGGCCCGCACCCACCGCGCCCCGGAGGCCATCGCCGCCTATCGCGTCGAATTGGCCCGCAGCGGCTGGCCCCTCAGCCCGCTCGAGGAAGCAGCCATCGGGCCGCTGTACCGCGCGTTCCGTCTCGAAATGGCCGCCTGGGAAATCGATCACGGCCGCACGACGGGCCACTACAACCTGGCCGGGATCGAACGCCAGCTCTCCAGGACGGGCACCTCACCGCCGCCCTCGCCGCCCGGGCGGCCTGGCCGCGGTCACTCGGGGTAGGCGTCGGCGGTGGCGGTGTAAGGCCGTCCGTGCGGCAGTGACCACACCAGAACGCCGGGCTGCGGTTGTTTGAGCTGCCAGCCGTCCGCCTGCTTGGCTCGGTGGTGCCTCCGGCACAAGGGCGCCAGGTTGCATTCACACGTGATGCCGCCCTCGTCATACGGGGTGGTGTGATCCAGGTCGCATTGCCTGGCCGGGCGCCGGCAGGCGGGGAAGCAGCAGGTCCGCTGCCTGACCCGGATCAGGTGGGCGAGCAGGCTTGGCGGCCGGTAAGCGGTGGAATGGCGCATGTGGCTGCAGGTGCCACTCTCGAGCCGGGTGAACTCCAGGGATCGCAACCAGTCACCCCGAGCTCGCAGCCAGCCAACCGCGGAAGCTTGCTCGCCCGGCGGGCCGTGGTTGCCGGGCTGGTGCGGACCGGGCGGCCCGGCCCTCGCGCAGGCATGGGCGGCCGCCCGGCCGCTGGGACCGGTCAATGTCACGCACCAGCGGGCCCGCGCCCCGGCCGCCAGGCGGGAGGCAAGGTCGCGGCACGACCAGGCGTCCAGCGGGCCATGGCCCGCGGCCTCGCCCGGCTGGTCGCAGAGCCCGAGCCAGGACGCCAGCGGCATGGTCAAGTGCACCGATCCCGCCAGGCCCGTCAGGCCCTCCGGCCCAGACATGGAGCCCGTGACGCTTGTTGGGTCATGGCGCGGGTGCCTGGAGCCTGCCATCCCTGCCGGGCCCGCCGCGGGCACAAGCTGCTCGGGGTCACGTCCGGTGAGCAGCGCGCTGAACACGGCCGCCCTCAGCTCGTCCATAGTTCCTGGCGCACCAGCGGCCTTCAGCGAGCGGGCGATCGCGGTGATCCGCCCATCGGCGGCGATCACGTCGTCCGGCGGTAGCTCACGCCCGGCCAGCGCGCTGTTGCCCGATCCTTCGCCCCAGGCTTCCACCCGCGCCTCGGCGCGGGCTTGCTCTGCCCGCCGCCGCGCGGCGTCTGGGTCGGCGGCAGCAACCAGGCGCCGCAAAGCCGCCCGCAACTGCCCGGTGGTCATGCCGCCCGCCTGATCGATTACTGCCGCAGCGCACGCCCTTGCCTTAATGCCGGAGAGTGCGGCGAGCTCATCAGCGAACACCCGAACCCGCGCCAGGTCAATCCGCCCGGCGTGCAGCGCAGCCCATACCATGGGCAGTTCGCGCAGCCCGCGGGCAAGGCCGAGCAATCCGTCGGCGCCCCGTCCGGTCAATGCCAGCGCAGCCGCAAGCTCGTCGGCCACGTGCTCGCTCGCCCGCGATGATCCCGGCCGCGCCGCGGCGGTCATTCGCCGGCCGTCTAGCTCCGCGACCAACGCCAGCGAGACCGCCGCATGCTGCGACTCCAGTCTGCGCGATGCCAACAGCAACCCGACGAGCTCGTCATCGGACAGCGACCCGACGCCGGCCTCGCAGGCGTCCCACGCGAAGCGGGCGAGCACCGGGTCAGGCGCCAGGCCATCTAGAACGCCTCCGTCGGCGAATCCCGCGGTCCACGATCCGGCCGGCCTCTCGAACCCGTCGAGCCGATCCCAGCTCAAGCCCTCCGGCGCCGCGCAGTCCAGCTCCCCGCCGACGCCGGCGAACTCCGCGTCATCGAGCGGCACGGTTGCCTGGCCGAGCGTGTCGAGCCAGGCCAGCTCCTCGACCCAGCCCCGATCCGCCAGGTAACGCTCCGCGGCCGATGCAGCAGCCGCCCGGCGCGGGTCGCGTGCCATCGGATCGGTCACCGCGCTCCCTCCCTCGCCTGCTGTTGCTAGCTATCTTGGCTCACCATATCGAACCCATACGCCAATTCTCGGTATCATCGATTACGTGCTCGATTATTGTGGATAAGCAGCGGATAACAGTTCGGCCTGTGGACAGTTATCGTGGCGAGCCGAGCTCAGCCAGCGAAGATCGCGGCGAGCATGACGAAGAGAAACGTGGCGAGCGCGGCAAAGCCGTGGGCGACCGGGATCACCGGTGCTAGCCGCGCTCTGCGGTCCCGCGCCGGCGTGGTGCTCGCCATCATGCTCGCGAGCAGATCGTCCACGAGCCTGCTGCTCAGGGACTCGTCAGCGAGCGCATTCGACAGCGCTTCGGTGCTTGGCGAGCCCGGCCGAGACGGCGGGCGCCGCTCGCCCCGCCGATGAGCGCCCTGATCGTGTGGCGAATCGACCTCGGGCGGGCCCGACCGCGAGGGGTATGGCGTCCAGATCGTGACGGTGGAGACGCCCAGCCCGATGGCCGGGGCGAGCAGGCCCATCGCCAGCCACGCCAGGACGGCCGAGCCGGTGATCAGGAAGCTGACCCAACAGCAGAATCCGGCGAAGGCCAGCCCTGCATGCCCGGCCAGGACCACCGGGGGCACCTCGCTGGAGCCGTCGCGGGCGCGGCCAAGGCCTCCTCGGGCGATCCACCTGCTCAGCATCCACGCCCCGAGCGCCTCGGTGACCAGCCAGCTCGCCAGCGCCGCGAAAGCCAGGAACCGGCTGTTGGCCAAGGCCGGAACGGCGGGAGCCGCGTGGACCACGCACGCATCATCGCGGCCATCCGGGCGCGCCACAAGCCCGCGGCGGCTCCGGTCCGCAGTCACCGTGACTGATCACTCCGCCGTCGGCGGCGTCCAGGGCAGCGGGTAGCCTGGCCGGGTCACGATCTTCGCTCGCCGTCGCGGGCACGCCCTCGATCCGAAGGACCAGAGATGACACGGCTGGCCGCCATTTCGCGCGGGACCACACTGCTTGCCGCCCTGTGCGCGCTGGGCGCCGGCATCGCGGGCTGCTCGTCGAGCCCCGCGCCGGCCAACGCCGACCACCAGGTGACCGCCTCGGGCGCGGCGGGCGCGCCGCCGGTCGTGCACATCCCGGCCCAGCAGGCCTCGGGCGGCCTGGTCACCAAGACCCTGATCGCCGGTCACGGGCCCGCGCTCACCAGCGCCGATTCCTATGCGGCTAACTTCGACATATACCTCTGGCACGCCAAGACGCACCGGCTGTTGTACTCCAGCTATCAGAGTGGGCCGCAGGTCCTTCCGGTGACCTTCCCGTCCGGGTTGACCGGTTTGCGCGCCGCCATGACCGGGCAGCGGGTCGGCTCGCGCGTCATCACGGTGCTCCCGCCTAAGGACGGATACGGCGCGACCGGCAACCCGCAGGCCGGGGTAGGGCCAGGCGACACCCTAGTGTGGGTAATAGACGTTCTGCACGGCTTCCCGCCCGGGGCGAGCGCGTCCGGCACGCACGTGAGCAACGGCGGGGGCACGCTGCCGACGGTCACCGCCACGCCGGGTGCCGCCCCATCGATCACTGTTCCCTCGTCCACGCCGCCGGCCAAGCTTCGGGTCGTGACGCTCGTGCAAGGAGCCGGGCCCGCAATCCAGGCAGGGCAGACCGTCGCGGTCAGGTACACAGGGGTGAACTGGAGGACCAAGCAGGTATTCGACACCGACTGGCCGTCGCCTGGCAGGCCCGTCGGCTTGCCTACGGTCTTCACCCTCAACCCGAGCCGCATCATCCCGGCTTGGAATACCGGCCTAGTGGGCGTCCACCTGGGCAGCCGGGTGCTGCTGGTGGTGCCGCCCGCCGAGGGATACGGCAAGGCGGGCCAGCCCACGGCCGGCATCAAGGGAACCGACACGCTGGTCTTCGTCGTGGACGTGCTCGCCGTGATCTAGGCCGCGCGCCGGGTAAACGTGGCGGCATGCCGCCCCGCCGCCGCTGCGGCCAGGAAGTAGGCCGGGTCTTCGTCCAGGCTGCGGCCCATCGTGGCCAGCGGAACCGGGCAACGGGTCAGCGCCTCGCGTAGGCCTGCCAGCGGGACCGTGACCAGAGCGTGCCGTGCGCCCAGCGGCGCTGCGGCCGCCGCGATCGCGGCGCCGAACTCGCCGGGCAGGTCAGGCACGACCACCTCGGCCCTGGCCAGGGCGACCCGGCCATAGGCCATCAGGCTGTGCTGTGACACGCCGTGATGTCTGGGCCGTGGATCGGCCTGGCTGATCCGCAGCGACGCCACGGGCCGACCACCGAGCACGGCCGCCGCGTTGACGGCCTCGCCCGCCGCGACGCCGGAGAATCCCCACCGGGTGCCCGTGCCTAGGTTGCCCGGACCTTGCGTCACGACGGCTACATCGGCCTCCAGCACGTAGCGCGCCGCGAGCAGGCCGCTGTGCACGGACACCGCGTCAAGGTCGCCGCCGAAAGCCTGCCCGGTGGTGACCGCACCGGCCAGCCATCCCGCCTCGCGCAGGGACGAGACGGTCCGCGAGAACCAGATCGGCAGCGCGCCGCCGTCGAGCATCACGTATGCGATCCGGGCACCAGGTGCCGCGTCCGCCAGGTAGCCGGCGATCACGGCGGGCAGCGCCGAATGCAGGTCCGCTATCACCACCGGAAGGCCGCCCAGGTCGTCAGCGTCGGCGAGCAGCTGGTGGTGCGCCGAGCCCTGCTCGTCCACGCCCGGGCTGATCGCCTGCATGGGGGTATACCTGGCCTTCACTAGGTGACCGTGGCCGACTCCAGGATCGGGCAGGCGGTCGGGGACGGCCACCACCCACGCGTATCCGCCGGTGCCCAGCCCGAGATCGAGGGCGCTGGTGTTCAGCAGCACGTCGTCGCCGGGCTGCGGCCGCCCGGTGAGCCTGGGGTAGGCCAGGGCGCGCACGATCGTGCCCGACACGCTGACGTCGAGCTCGGCCGCGCCGGCCCACTCCCGGCCGAGAGCCACGACCGTGCCGCGCCGCCATGTGATCACGGTGCGCGCCCCATTCCGGGCAGGGTACCGTCTGGAGCGGGGAACGCGCGGGAAGGCCACGATGTCGAGACAGAAGACCGAGCGGCTGCTCAGCCTCGTCGTCTGCCTGCTGTCGTCGCGGCGCTACCTGACGGCGGCGCAGATCAGGGCCGCCGTCCCCGGTTACCCGGAGGCGTTCGACGCGTTCAAGCGCATGTTCGAGCGCGACAAGGACGAGCTTCGCGAGCTTGGCATACCGCTGGAGATCGGCACGAACAATCCGCTGGACGAGGAACCCGGCTACCGCATCCCGCGGCAGGCTTATGAGCTGCCGGAGATCGTGCTTGCGCCCGACGAGGCGGCCATGCTGGGCCTCGCCGCCCGGGTCTGGCAGCGCGCCGAGATGGCCGGGGCCGCGGCAGGCGGCCTGCTCAAGCTGCGTGCGGCCGGCGTAGAGGCCGAGGAGACGGCACAGCTGGGGATCGAGCCGAGGCTCAGCGCCAGCGAAGCCGCGTTCGGGCCGCTCTGGCAGGCCGTGCGCGACAGCAGGCCCGTGGCCTTCGGGTACCAGGTGCCGGGCCGGGCGGCAGCGCAGCGCAGGAACCTGGAGCCGTGGGGAGTGGTGAACCGGAACGGCCGCTGGTACGTCGTCGGCCTGGACCGCGACCGCGGCGCGGAGCGAGTGTTCCGGCTGGACCGGATCGATGGCCCGGTCTCGTTCACCGGCCCGCCCGGCTCGGTCAACGTGCCCGAGGGAACCGATGTGCGCGATAGCGTGCGCAGCTGGGGCGGCGAGCCTCCGACCGGCCGCGCCGCCATGCTGCAGGTCCGCACCGGATCCGGGTTCGGGCTTAGGCGCCGGGCGATCTCGGATCAGCCCGCTCCGGAATCTGCGGCGCCCAACGGCGGGCCGGGCTGGGACCTGGTGCAGGCCACGTTCTCCGACGTTGGCTGGTACGCCGACTACATCGCCTCGTTTGGCGCAGACGTGGTCGTGCTCGAGCCCGTCGACCTGCGCGACGCGGTGATCCGCAGGCTCAAGGGAGCACTCGCGTGAACAGCAGGGCCGGCGGGAGGCGAAAGGCCAGCGGGCAGGAACGTCCGGCCAGGCCGGGAACGGCCATCGAGCGGCTGCCGCGGCTGCTCGCCCTGGTGCCGTACGTGATCAGCCGCAAGGTCGTCGGGTTGGCCGAGACCGCGGCCGCCTTCGGCATCAGCGAGAACGACCTCGTCGACGACCTCAACCTGCTGTGGTGCGTCGAGCTGCGCTCGCCCGACCCGTACTGCCCGATCGACCTGTCGTACGAGGGCGGCGAGATTACAGTCAGCCAGGCCGAGTCGATCGGCAGGCCGCTGCGGCTGGGCGCCGACGAGGCGAGCGCGCTCCTCATCGCGCTGCGCACGCTGGCCGAGATTCCCGGACAGCGCGACGACTCTGCGCTGAGCCGCGTCATCGCCAAGCTCGAGGACGCGGCCGGCGCCGCGGGAGCGCCGAGCGCCCAGGTCGCCGTGCAGATGGACGGGATGGCGCCGGCCGACGTGCAGGCCCAGGTGGCAGCCGCGCTCCGGGAGCGCAGGCGGCTGCACTTGTCCTATTACGTGCCGGGACGCGACGAGGCTACCGAGCGCGACGTGGACCCGATGCGGCTGCTGGTGGTGGAGGGCCGGGCGTACCTGGAGGCCTGGTGCCGCCGCGCCGAGGCGGTGCGGCTGTTCCGGCTTGACCGGGTGCTGGCGCTTGAGGTGCTCGACGTGGCCGCCGAGGTGCCCGCAGCGGCCGAGCACGTGGACGTCGACTCCGGGCAGCTGTTCCGGCCCTCGCCGGACGACATCGAGGTCGAGCTTGAGCTCTCCGACGCGGCGCGGTGGGTGGCCGACTATTACCCCTGCGAGGAGCGGACCGATCTCGGCGAGGGCCGGCTGCGGGTGCGCCTGCGGACTCCGGATACCGAGTGGGTCAGGCGCCTGGCGTTGCGGCTGGGGGAGGACGGCAAGGTGGTCTCGCCCCCCGAACTGGCTGACCAGGTGCGGCAGGACGCGGCAGAAGCGCTAGCCCATTACTCATGAGCGGTCGCCGATGATCTCAGTCTCGCCTGTCACGGATGTAGAATCGCGGTGCGAGCACACTCGGGGCGCACGCCTAAAGTAGGCTAAGTCGGACGCCGGGCGCCCGGACTGAATGGGGTTTGGCATGAGTTTCTTTGACGCTCCTTGGCACGTCATCCTGCTGCTCTTGGCGGCGCTGCTGCTGTTCGGCTCGGCGAGGCTGCCCGGGGCAGCCAAGGCGCTCGGCCAGTCGATGAACATCTTCAAGCGCTCGCTCAAGGAAGGTGCGGGCGAGGGCGACGACGCAGCGACACCCAAGGTCACGCAGGCGACCGTGATGCCGCCGCAGCAGCTTCCTGGCAGGACGGAGACTCCGGATCCGCCGGCCCAGGATTCTCGGATCGATGCGCTGCAGCGGCAGCTCGATGATCTCAAGCAGTCGTCAGCGGGCGCGAGCTCGGCCGAGCAGCACGACACCCGGTCACACTGAACGCGGGCCAGTGATGGCCGCTGAGTCAGATAGCGCAGCCGAGAGCCCGAGTTCGCGCAAGCTCCGCGTGCCGCGCTCTCGCAGGTCGGTGAACCCCGAAGCCCGGATGCCGCTCCTGGAGCACATCCGTGAGCTGCGCAACCGCGTGCTCAAGGCTCTGCTCGTGATCTTCCTCGGGGCGGTTGCCGGGTGGTTTTTCTACCCGCATGCACTGGCGTTCATCCAGCGTCCGTACTGCAGTCTGAACCTGCCCGCGGTCAGCTACACGGTCGCGGGGCATCAGGCGCACAGCTGCTCGCTCTACGTGACCGGGCTGTTCGACGCACTGTTCCTGCGGCTGAAACTGGCGATCATCATCGGAATCATCGTCTCTGCGCCGCTGTGGATGTACCAGCTGTGGGCGTTCATCGCGCCAGGGCTGCACGCCCGCGAGCGGCGCTGGGCGTACTTCTTCGCGGGATCGGCGGTCCCGCTTTTCGCGATCGGCGGCGTGTTCGCGTACATCGCGATGACCAAGGGGCTGCGCTTCCTGCTCGGTGTTGTGCCGAGCAACGTGCACACGATCATCACGTTGGACAACTACATCGGCTACGCGACGATGATGCTGCTGATCTTCGGCCTGGCCTTCGAGCTGCCACTGGTCATGGTGCTGCTCAACGTGGCCGGGGTGCTGACCCACAAGCGCTTCGTCAAATGGCGCCGGGTGATCATCTTCGGCGTCTTCGTGTTCGCCGCCGTTGCCACGCCAAGCCCGGACCCGATCAGCATGCTGCTGCTCGCCCTGCCCTGCGTGGTCCTCGTCGAGCTCGCCGAGGTATTCGCATGGCTGCATGACCGCCGCAAGGCACGCCGCGGCGTCGCCTACCCCGGCCTGACCCCCGATGAGGTGGCGGAGTACGGGCTTGACGACGACCCGCTCGTCGCCGCGCACGACGCCGAGGCCGGTCGGGCGGAGGTCTAGCCGTCACTTCCACTGGCTATCGCGGGTCAGACCGGCCGCAACTCGCTACGTTTGAATCCCTCTACGACTTCCCGCTCGACCAGTTCCAGTCCAATGCCTGTGTTGCGCTCGCGGACGGTCGCAGCGTGCTACTGGCGGCGCCCACCGGCTCGGGAAAGACGGTGGTGGGGGAGTTCGCTGTGCACCTGGCGCTCGCGCAGGGCCGCAAGTGCTTCTACACCACCCCGCTAAAGGCGCTGTCCAACCAGAAGTACGGGGATCTGGTCAGGCGCTACTCACCCGCCCAGGTTGGCCTGCTGACCGGCGACAACTCGGTCAACGGCGACGCGCCCGTGGTGGTGATGACCACCGAGGTGCTGCGGAACATGCTCTATCTGGGCTCGCCAACGCTGGCCGGCCTTGGCCACGTGGTGCTCGATGAGGTGCACTATCTCGCCGACCGGTCCCGTGGCGGCGTATGGGAAGAGGTGATCATTCACCTTCCCGAATCCGTGGCGCTGACCGCGCTGTCCGCGACGGTCAGCAATGCCGAGGAGTTCGGTGACTGGATCACGTCGGTGCGCGGCGACACCGCGGTGATCGTCGAGGAGCACCGGCCGGTCCCGCTGTGGCAGCACATGCTGGTGGGCGGCAGGCTGTACGACTTGTTTGCACCGGGCGGTGCGGGTTCATCACGAGTCAACCCGGACCTCATCGGGGCGATGCCGCCGGCCAAGGCCCGATTCGCCCGGCCGCGCCGGGCCGACGTGATCACGATGCTGGACCGGGCCGGTTTGCTCCCGGCCATCACGTTCATCTTCAGCCGCGCCGGATGCGACGCCGCGGTCCAGCAGTGCCTGGCCGCCGGACTCCGGCTGACCACGAACCGCGAGGCGGCACGTATCGACGAGATCGTCGCCGAGCGAGTCGCCGGGATCGGCCCTGCGGACCTGGCCACGCTTGGCTTCGAGCCATGGCTCGCGGGCTTGCGGCGGGGGATCGCGGCGCACCACGCCGGCTTGCTGCCCGCGTTCAAGGAAGCGGTCGAGCATCTTTTCGCCGCGGGACTTGTCCGCGCCGTGTTCGCCACCGAAACTCTCGCGCTCGGCATCAACATGCCGGCCCGGACTGTCGTGATCGAACGACTCGACAAATGGGACGGTCAGGCCCACGCCGCCCTCACGGCGGGCGAGTACACCCAGCTCACCGGCCGGGCCGGGCGGCGCGGAATCGACGTCGAGGGCCATGCGGTCGTCGTGTGGCAACGGGGACTGGACCCGGCCGACGTGGCGGGCCTGGCCGGGACCAGGACCTACCCGCTGAACTCCAGCTTCCGGCCTTCGTACAACATGGCGGTCAACCTGGTCGGCCAGGTGGGCCGCGGGCAGGCATCGCGGCTGCTCGAATCGTCGTTCGCGCAGTTTCAGGCCGACCGCGCGGTCGTTGGCCTAGCCAGGCGGGCCCGAACGCTCAGGGAGTCGGTGATCGGGCTCGCGGACTACTGCGACCGGGGCGACTTCGCTGAGTACGCCCGAATCCGAGCCGAGCTGTCCGAACTGGAGCGCGGGCTCGCCAAGAGCCGCGCCGCCACGCGGCGGGCCGCGGTCGCCGAGTCGCTGCGCCAGGCCCGCAGGGGCGACATCATCGTGGTGCCCGGCGGCCGGCGTGGCGGTACCGGCATCGTGCTGCAGGAGGCGCCCGACGGGCCGCCGGATCCGGCGCTGACGATGCTGACCGAGCGCCGGCAGGTCAAACGGCTCCTGGCCTCGGAATGCCCGGACCCGGTGGCGGTCATCGAGCGGATCGCGATCCCCGCGCGGTTCAACCCGCGCTCGCCCCAGCACCGCAAGGATCTCGCAGCGACCATGCGAAACAAGCTCGCCGGGGCGGGAGCCGTTCCGGCCGTCCGTCCGGTCGTGGAAGCTCCGGCAGCCGTCACCGACCTGCGCCGCCGACTGCGTGCCCACCCGTGCCACCGGTGCCCGGACCGAGAGGAGCACGCGCGGAAGGCCGAGCGGGACCTGCGCGCACAGCGGGAGGCCGATGCGCTCGACCGCAAGGTCGCGAGCCGGGCGCACGTGATCGCCAGGACCTTCGACCGAGTGTGCGCGGTCCTGGCCGAGCTCGGCTACCTCAGCGGCGACCAGGTCACACCGGATGGCCGGCTGCTCGGCAGGCTGTACTGCGAGCTCGACCTGCTGGCGGCCGAATGCCTGCGGCGTGGCACCTGGGATGGCCTGACCGCGGCCGAACTTGCCGCCTGCGTGTCAGCCCTGACCTACGAGTCCCGCGGCTCCGACCAGGGCTCGCCTGGCGCCGGGGCGGCGACGGCACCGAGTGACGCCGAGGCGAGGCGGGCTCTTGCGGCCATGATGACGCTGTCGAGCGAGCTCGCTGTGACCGAGCAGGACCACTGGCTGTCCCTGGCGCGGACGCCCGACCCGGGATTCGCGAACGCGGCGCAGGCGTGGGCGGCTGGCCAGCCGCTCGAACGTGTCCTGACCGGGGACATGACTCCCGGGGACTTCGTCCGGGCCGTCAAGCAGCTGATCGACCTGCTCGACCAGATCCGCCATGCCGCCGCCGGGACGAGCCCGAAGCTCGCCGACGTCGCGGCCGCCGCGGTGAGCACGCTCCGCCGCGGAGTCGTCGCCCTGGACCCGGTCAGGTAGCCTGCCTGCCGTGGATGCGGGCGACCGGGAGCGAGCCACCGCCGACGGCGTCGTCATCCGCCGCGCTGATCCGGATCAGTGGCCGACATATCGGCAGGTCAGGCTCGCCGCGCTGGCGGAAGCCCCGTATGCCTTCGGCTCCACCCTCGACCGGGAGCAGGCCATAGACGAGCAGCGATGGCGGTCGCGGCTCGCCCATGCGGCCACGTTCCTGGCGTGGCGGGACGGCCAGCCTGTGGGCACGGCGACGGGCAAGGTCGATGACCCGGACGACGAGTACGCCGTGCCGGGTGCCTGGCAACTAGTCGGCATGTGGGTCCAGCCGCGGCATCGGGGAGTCGGCGTCGCGGACCAGCTCGTCGCGGCCGTTGCCGATCAGGCCAGCTCCGAAGGCGCCACGCAACTCGTGCTATGGGTGACCGAGGTCAATCACCGGGCCCGCGATTTCTATCGGCGGATCGGCTTCCGGGCCACGGGCGCGCGCCAGCTCGTGCGCCCCGATGAGCCCGGCCATTGGGAGGAACAGCTGATCCGCGCCCTGTAGCGGGCGCTGTCGCCCGCCGGGCGGCGCTTTCTGGCAAGATCGCCAGCGTGGCACCGCTCATGCTGCTGGACACGGCGTCGCTGTACTTCCGGGCGTTCTACGGGGTGAAGGACACCACCCCGGCACCCGACGGGACGCCGGTGAACGCCGTCCGCGGCCTGCTGGACATGATCGCGAGGCTGTTGCGGGCCCGCCATCCCGGAGCCCTCGTGGCGTGCATGGACGCGGGCTGGCGGCCCGCCTTCCGGGTCGCCGCCATCGGCTCCTACAAGCTGCACCGGGCGAACCCGGATGGCTCGGAGCAGATGCCCGATGCGCTGGCGGTCCAGCTGCCGCTGATCGTGCGGGTGCTCGCCGCCGCCGGGGTGCGGATGGCGGCCGCTGACGGCTACGAGGCCGACGATGTGATCGGAACGCTGTGCGTCGGCTCTCGGGTTGCGGTGGAGGTGGTCACCGGCGACCGCGACCTGTTCCAGCTCATCGACGATGAGGCCGGAGTGCGAGTGCTCTACATTGCGCGCGGCGTGGCCAACCTCGAGGTGATCGACGAGGCGGCGGTGTCTCAGCGTTACGGGATCCCGGCGGCGGGCTACGCGGCGTTCGCCGCGCTGCGGGGCGACGCGAGCGACGGGCTGCCTGGGGTGCCTGGCGTGGGGGAGAAGACCGCGGCGGCGCTGGTGCGCTCGTTCGGCACGGTCGAGGCGATGCTCGCGGCGATCGACGCCGGGCATGGCGGCTTCCCGGCGGGCAGCCGGCTAAAGCTGGTCGCCGCCCGGGACTACCTGGAGGCGGTGATGCCGGTGGTCCGGGTGGCGTCCGATGCGCCCGTGGTGGCCGTCGGGCCCGCAACGCAGTGGTTCGTCCCGCACGGTTCGGTCCGCCGCCGAGGCGCCGACGGGCCACGGGAGTCCTCCGGTGTGCTCGCGGCCGACGGGAACCTGCCCGTCCGGCCAGCGGACCCGGTCGCGCTCGCCGAGCTCGATGCCCGCCTGGACCTGGGCAGCTCGCTAGGACGGCTGAGCGCGGCGCTGGCCGCTCGGCCCGGCTGATTACTTGACCGCCAGCGCCACCACGCATGTGTCGTCTTCAGGATCGGTTGAGCCGAGCCCGCCGAGCGCAGCGTTGATCGCCTGTTCCGGGTCGCTCATCCCGCGCACCGCTCTGACCAGCCGGACCAGTCCGGCGTCGATCGGCCGGTCCCGGCGCTCGATCAGGCCATCGGTGTAGAGCAGCAGCAGGTCGCCTTGCCGTAGCTGGGTAACGGCAAGCTGATAGGGCGCCTCGCCCGCGCCGAGCAGGATGCCGTCGGGCACCTCGAGCGCTCGCGCCCAAGCGCCGCGCGCGAGCACCGGCGGCGGGTGCCCGGCCTGCGCCCACGTGTAGGTGAGCGTGGCCGGGCTGAAGTAGCCGGCCACAACCGATGCGGTGTGCTCCGGCGCCACGTGCCTGACTAGCGCGTTCAGCCAGCCGACCAGCCGGTCGGGCGGCGCGCCGGTGATAGCCAGGCCCGCGAGCGCGCCGCGCAGCCGCGCCATGCCCGCAGCTGCCTCAAGCCCGTGGCCGCCGACGTCACCGATCGCGAGCAGAACGCTGCCGTCGGGCATCTCGGCGGTGATGTACCAGTCGCCGCCCACCCCGCTAGCACGGGACGCGGGCAGGTAGCGGACCATCGTCCGAAGGCCCGGCAGGTCGAAGGGCTCGTCGTGCAGCGGCAAGATCGCGTGCTGGAGCTCGATCGCGATGTGCCGCTCCTGGGCCAGCTCAGCCGCCAGGCTCGCCTGCGCCGCCCGCGGGCCGAGCACCCGCACGCGCGGGACGGCGGGCCTGGCCAACGGCACCGCCGAGGACAGCGAAGCCTCAGAACTCATCACTCTCACATTTCGTGAGACCTAGTTCACCCATCGTGAAGCATGTGAGCCGCCACTGTCTAGATGTCGGGTTGATTCGTGAGATGATGCCTGCCGGGATTGCCGAGAGGACCTACATTGGCCATCGACGTGGAGGATCCCGTGCCCGATCAGCTCTACCCCGCGGACAGGATCGCAGCCGCTGCGGATGCCGCGGGCCGCTGCGGATTCGACGCGCTGCTGCTCACCCCGGGTCCCGACCTGCGCTGGGTGACCGGCTACGACGCTCACGCGCTCGAGCGCCTCACCTGCCTCGTTGTCCCGGCCGCTGGCGCTGGCGAGCCGCTCCTCATCGTGCCCAGGCTCGAGTTGCCGGCGGCCCAGGCGTCGCCAGCGGGGCGCGGCCACCTGGAATTGATCGCCTGGGATGAGACAGACGACCCGTACGCGATCGTGGCGGCCAGGCTGGGCGCACCCGGCCGGACGCCCGCTGCGGTGGGCCTTGCCGACCGGATGTGGGCGCTCATGGTGCTTCGGCTGCGTGCCGCGCTGCCTGGCACGCGCCAGGACCTCGCCAGCCGCGTGCTCGGGCCGCTGCGCGCCTGTAAATCGCCGGCGGAGGTCGCCGCCCTGCGCGAGGCCGGGCAAGCGATCGACCGGGTGCACGCGCTCGTGCCCGGGTGGTTGCGCGGCGGGCGGACTGAGCGGCAGGTCGCAGCCGACATCACGGACGCCATCCTGGCCGAGGGGCATAGCCGGGTCGATTTCGCGATCGTGGCGTCCGGGCCGAACGCTGCCAGCCCGCACCACTCGGCGGGCGACCGGGAGCTGGCCGACGGCGACGCCGTCGTGGTCGACATTGGCGGGACGATGCCGAGCGGATACTGCTCGGATTGCACGAGAACCTACGTGATCGGACAGCCGCCGCCGGACTTCCTGCGCTACTACGAGGTGCTCATGCAGGCGCAGCAAGCCGCATGTGCCGCGGTGCGGCCGGGCGCGACCGCCGAGTCCGTGGATGCCGCCGCCCGCCAGCCGATCGCGGCAGCCGGGTACGGCGGCTACTTCGTGCACCGCACCGGCCACGGGATCGGTCTGGAGACGCACGAGGATCCCTACATCGTGGCCGGCAATACCGAGCAGCTGCGGCCCGGGCACGCGTTCTCCGTCGAGCCCGGCATCTACCCAGGACCGCATGGCGCCAGGATCGAGGACATCGTCGTGTGCACCGAGAGCGGCTTCGAGCGCCTTAACGAGGTGACCCGCGACCTCGTGCTGGTGCCCGCGTGAACGTCATGCGTACGGAGCGCGAATGCCGCGACGATGCGGCCAGGGCGCTGTTCGAGCTCACCGCCGACCTGGCCGCCAGGGAGCTCAGGCCGGCCGCCGCCGCGGCGGAGCGGGAAGGCAGGTTTCCGCGCGAGAAATTTCGCCTCATCGGGCGGTCCGGCCTGCTCGGACTGCCGTATCCGGAGGAGTTCGGCGGCGGAGGCCAGCCGTACGAGACTTATCTCCAGGTCGTAGAGGAGCTAGCTGCCGCCTGGCTGACCATTGGCCTAGGCGTCAGCGTGCACGTGCTGAGCTGCTTCCCCATGGTGACAGCGGGCACGCCGGAACAGCAGGATCGCTGGCTGCCCGGCATGCTCGGGGGCGATCTGCTCGGCGCCTACTGCCTGTCCGAGCCAGCGAGCGGCTCCGACGCCGCCGCCATGCGGACCCGGGCCGTCGTGTCGGAGACACGCGAGGCCAGCACCGTGTCGGAGACACGCGAGGCCAGCACCGTGTCGGAGACACGCGAGGCCAGCACCGTGTCGGAGACACGCGAGGCCAGCACCGTGTCGGAGACCGGCGAGACCGACACCGCAGCGGGCCGGGCGTTCACCGTGACCGGGACGAAGTCCTGGATCTCGCACGCCGGGCAGGCGGATTACTACACGCTGTTCGCCCGCACGTCGGGCAGTTCCGAGGGGCGTGGACGCTCCCGGGGCATCAGTTGCTTGCACGTCCCGGCCGGGACGCCCGGGGTGTCCGCGGCCGCGCCCGAGCACAAGATGGGCATGCGCGGCTCGGTCACCGCCCAGGTCCTGTTCGACGGCGCGAGCGTGCCCGGCGATCAGCTCATCGGGCAGGAGGGCGCAGGTTTCGCGATCGCGCTCGCCGCACTCGATGCTGGCCGCCTCGGCATCGCCGCGTGCGCCACTGGGCTTGCCCAAGCCGCGCTCGACGCGGCGACCGAGTACGCGGCGCAGCGGCGGCAGTTCGGCAAGCCGGTAATCGAGTTCCAGGGCCTGGCTTTCATGCTCGCCGACATGGCCACTGCGGTGGCCGCGGCACGTGCGCTCTACCTAGCGGCGGCGCGGCGCAAGGATGCCGGCTTGCCCTACGGTCCGCAGGCCGCGATGGCCAAGCTTTTCGCCACCGATGCGGCGATGAAGGCGACCACCGACGCGGTGCAGGTGCTCGGCGGTTACGGTTACGTCGAGGACTTCCCGGCTGAGCGGTTCATGCGCGAGGCCAAGGCGCTGCAGATCGTCGAGGGCACCAACCAGATACAGCGGATGGTGATCGGCCGATCGCTGGCGGCGCGCCGGACTATAGGTTGACGGGGTGGACCAGACCAACCGCCGGATCCTCGCGCTGCTGGCCGCCGATGGCCGGCTCAGCTTCACCGAGCTCGCCAAGCAGACCGGGCTGTCGGTTTCTGCCGTTCAGCAACGGGTCCGGCGGCTCGAGGAGCGCGGCGTGATCCGCGGTTATGGTGCGATCGTCGACCCCGTACACGCCGGGCTGCCGCTGACCGCGTTCGTGTCGATCAAGCCGTTCGACCCGGCTGCACCCGACGATGCCCCAGGCCGCCTGGCCCACCTCAAGTCGATCGAGGCATGCCACAGCGTGGCGGGCGACGAGAACTACATACTCAAGGTCAGGGTCGCCTCTCCAGCGGCGCTCGAGGACTTGCTGCAGGAAATCCGGGCCGCCGCCAACGTCTCAACCCGCACGACGATTGTGCTGAGTACGCCCTACGAGGGCCGCTCGCCCCACCTGTGAGCCCGCCGGTCGTACCGCCGAGGCACGAGGCGGATGTCGGGTCGCAGCCGCACGTCACGCGGACATGCCGACCGCGCCGCCTGCCCCCGCCGCAGGCGGCGACGGCCGCGGCAAACCGCCGCGCCCGCCGGCCGTGGCATGGCCGGCAGGCGCTCTTTCCCCCCGGAAGCAGCTAATCCCCGCCAGGTGCCTGGCGCCATGTCATCTTCTGTCCACGGCCCGGCCCGCACGATCCGGACCTGCGCGCCGAGGTCACCGCACCAGTCCGGCGGCACGATCGCAACGCTCGCCGCCCGCGCGACGGCGGCCGCCGGCAGGTCCTCGGCCGACGCGGCAACCACCGTCGCCCCGCGCAGCAGCGCGCAGTCCAGCAACAGGGCATAGTGCAGCCCGTCGCCGACCGGAGGCATGGCGAGCACGACGTCAGTTTCACTGAGGCCTGCCGTCCGGTCGACCAGGCTGAGCCGCCTCCCGAACTCGCCGTGGGTGACCGGGACCGGCCGCAACCTGCCGTCCAGGCCACGGTTGAACGGAAGGAGGGCGACATCATCCGGCCGGCCCCTCGACGGCCGGATGATGTCGGCTCCCAGCAGCTCGGCAAATGGCGTTGTGCCAAGTGCCTCGCCAAGGCAGAAAACCTGGCGCACCCAGGACCTGTCCGCGGCCGCGAGGGCCACGGCGGCCAGCGGCGCCGAGGCGATAACCATGCGCGCGCCGCTTTCGGCCAGCTGCCCTGCCAACTCGGCTGCACGCAGCGTCGGATCGACCGGCGAGGGCACCCCGCCGGCCGCGCGGACCGCGTGCACCGCGAGCGCGAAGCCGACCGCGTCAGGCACGATCACGCCCACCACGTCCCGCGGCCGCAGCCCGCGACAGCTCAGCCCGGCGGCTGCGGCTTGGACTGTGTCGGCGAAGCCTGCGTAGCTGCAGTACTCGCCGCTAGGGCGACCGTCGCACCAGGCACCGCCGACGACAGCGGTCGCGCTAGCGCGTGACGTCGCGACGCACATCAGTCGCTCCGTCACCGACGCCTCGTCGGCGAAGCCGACCCGCTCCGACATCAGCCGCGCCTTTCCACCAAAGGTCCAGTAAAGGACCATAGGCGCGGTGCGGCTCAGGCCGCATCGACAGAAATATGCAGGCCGCTATGTAGCTGAACCAGCACCCTATGTAGCGGCCCGCGGTCGCTCGGCGTCGACCCAGGCCACTACCTGGGCTCGGGAGCTGAAGCCGAGCTTGCCGAAGATGTTCGCGACATGCCGGGCGGCGGTTGCCTCGGTGATGAACAGCTGCGCGCCGATTGCCCGGTTGGAGAGCCCCGCCGCCACCAGTCTGGCCACCTCCCGCTCCCGCTTGGTCAGCGGGCCGGGCCAGGTACAGCCCGGCGGCGCGGACATCGCCGCCGACTCGGCCGCGAGGTGCGCGGCCTGGTGCGGGCTCAGCCGGGCACCCTCGGCCACGAGGCCAGTCACGGTCGCGGCGCCAAGCGCGGCGCGCGCCGCCGCGATCAGCGAGTCCAGGCGCGCCGCGGCGGCCGACGACCGCGCACCGACGGCCTCGAACACCACGATCGCCGAACTCGCGATCACCGTCGCCCGGGCCAGATCGCCTGCGGCATCGCACAGAACGGCAAGCGCGGAGAGCCCGCGCGCGATCGGCAGCCGCTGGCCAGTGAGCAGGCTCAGCCGCATGCTCTCGGTCAGGTGCTCCCTGGCGCCTTCCAGGTCGTGGGCGGCTAGGTGCACCCAGCCGACGCCCGCCAGGCACCTGGCCATCTCAGGCCGGGCGTCGATCTGCCGGTAGATCGCGAGCGCCTCGCTGAAGTACCGAACGGCCTCATCAGGATCGTCCCGGCTGCGGGCCAGGCGGCCGAGCCGGTAAAGCACGTTCGCGACCCCCCATCCGTTATTGTCCTTGAGCACGTCAAGCGCGTCCTGGTAGGCGGCCTCGGCCCGGGCCAGCCTGCCCTGGCTGGCGAGCACGACGGCCCTGGACGCCAGCGCGACCCCTTCCTCCCAGTCATCGGGCATCTGCCGCGCGGCGGCCACCGCCGCATCGGCGCTGTCCAGCGCTTCCTGGGCGTGCCCGCGCTGCAACCCGAGCAACGCGAGCAGCCGCAGTGCCGCTGCCGGGTTCCCCTCGGTAGCGGTGCTCAACGCCAGGCAGGCCTGGGCGTGCCTGGTGGCCTCGTCGTAGTCCTGCTGCTCGAATGCCAACTCGGCTCGCACGGCGTGGGCGCGGGCGAGCACGCAGTCCCGTACCGGCCCGGTGGCCGCAAGCAGCTGGTCGAGCCAGGCCGCGCCGTCCGCCAGGTCGCCGCTGGCCAGCCAGCTGCCGCTGAGCGAGTGGCACAGCCGCAGTCCCTCGTCGGCGTCACCGCGCTCGGCGCACCACGCGAGCGCCTGGTAGAAATCAGCCCGGTCGGCCCGCACCCTGTGGTACATCGCCACGCGGACCGGCCATGACGGCTCGCCGCGTACGAATGCCCGCGATGCGATGTCCTCACCGATCTCGAGCATGCAGTCGCGGTGCGAACGGCGCAGGCCCGTCATCTCCGCAGCGGTCGCCGCCTGCTCGGCGGCGAGCTCCCTGACCGTGTCGAGCAGCCGGTACCGGACCTCGCCGCCAAGCTCGCCGTCCAGGCTGACCAGTGACTTGTCGATGAGGGCAGTCAGCAGCTCGAGAACGTCGGGCAGGTCGATCGGACCGCCGGTGCAGACCCGCTCGGCCATTGGCAAGCTCCAGCCATGAAACACCGAGAGCCGGCGCAGCAGCAGCCGCTCCTGCTCGGTCAGCAGGTCGTAGCTCCACTCCACGGCGGCGCGCAGGGTCTGCTGCCGTGGCGGAGCGGTCCTGTCACCCGATGCGAGCAGTCCGAATTTATCGGTGAGCCGCTCGCTGATCTGTTCCACGGACAGGGCGCGCAGCCTCGCGGCGGCCAATTCGATCGCCAGCGGCACGCCGTCGACGGTCCTGCAGATGTCCGCGATCGTCGATACGTTGGCCTCGTCGATTGCCAGTCCCGGCCGGACCGTGGCAGCGCGCGCCAGGAACAGCTGAACGGACTCGCTCGCGGCCGCCGCCGCCGTCGCATTCGCGCCGTCAAGCGTGTCGGCCGCGGCCGGCAGTCCCAGCGGGGGCACCCGCCACATCGTCTCGCCCCGCACCCGCAGTGGTTCGCGGCTGGTCGCGATGACCCGCACCCCGGGGCATTCGAGGAGCAGCCGGTGCACGAGGTCGGCGCATTCGGTCACCAGGCGCTCGCAGGTGTCCAGGATCAGCAGCAGGATCCGGGGCCGCAGAGCCTCGCAGAGCGTGTCGGCCAACGGGCGGTCAGGCTCCGCGCGAATGCCGAGCGCCGCCGTGAGCAGCGCGACCAAGCCCGCCCTGGCGTCGCCGGCCCGCGCTGGCTCGATCTCGGCCAGGTCAACGAACCACGCGCCGTCCGGGTAGCCCGGCTGGAGCGCGACGGCGAGCCTGAGCGCCAGCCGGGTCTTGCCGATCCCGGCCGAACCGCACAGGGTCAGCGCCCTGACCCGGCCGCTCCGGCCGAGCATGTCAGCCAGGTCCGCCAGATCCCGCTCGCGGCCGATGAAACTGTTGGGCTCGGCTGGGAGCCGGCCGGCCAGTGATGTGGTGTCGAAAGTCATGGGCCGTCACGGTGCTTGGGGTGATTGCGTCCCATTGTGACACCATCCGGGGGCTGGTCAGCGCACAACCTCGAGCCAGACGGGCTCGCTGTAGCGAAGCCGCCCGAAGAACATCACCTTCACCAGCGCCCACCAGCGCTGCCCGGGCCTGGCGTCCGCCGGCACGGCCACGTTGAAGGCCAGCGTGGTGCTACCACCCGGGCCAGCCGAGAACCCGGTCGACCACGGCGTCACCGCCGCCCAGCTGCCATGCGGCGAGATCAGCTGCGCCTCCCCGTGCAGCTCCGAGTGCGTTGCGTTAGCCAGCCGCACCGCGATCTGGCCGGACCCGCCAGGGGGGAGGGCCAAGTGGCCGGTCAGGCAGGTCAGCTCGGCTTCGCCGGCCTCGGCCTGGCCGACCGCCTCGAGCCACGGGAGCAGGTCTTCCAGGGGCGCGCCCTCGGGCGGAGGCGGCATTTCGCCCACCGCGACCACAACTGCGTCCTGGCAGATCTGACCTGCGGCGTCGGCGATGCTCGCGGTGAGGAACCGCCGGCCAGCGGCGCAGTCGGGCGCGGCATGGACCACCAGGTCCCAGGCCTCGAAACCGTTGGCGGCGAGGTCGTAGCTCAGCGACAGCGAGCCGTCGGCAGCCGGGACGCCCAACCCTGGTGTCGCTGACACGACGAGGCCGGACGGGACTACGACGGTCACCGATCCGGCCGCGGGAGCCAGGCCGCACGCGACCGTCAGGGCCATGGCGCCGGACTCGCCTGGTTGCAGAGCCACCTCGGCCGGGGATAGGTGCACCGCCACCGGAAGGTTGCCCGCGGGCGCCGGGCCCTTGCCGTGTAGCCAGTACCTGGTGAAGACAGGTTGAGCGGGCTCGGGCGGCTCGGCCCGGCCGGCCTGACCGGCGGCGAGCGCGGCCAGCGGGGCCAGTGGGGC
>Ga0126369_10000276_pt1 | contig 32998 bp, 56 predicted proteins | sample PanSoiMetaPlot_1_FD_109646 | JGI IMG/M metagenome (GOLD analysis project Ga0126369, IMG submission 109646) | Tropical forest soil microbial communities from Panama - MetaG Plot_1 | ecosystem: Environmental > Terrestrial > Soil > Tropical forest > Bulk soil | place: Panama | collected 2016-02-17
CCCGATGACAGTCGATGATGGCCATTTCACAAGACATCAAAAATGGCAGAGCGCCATCGCGTTTCGTCAGGGGTGGATTACTCATCGACAGGAAATCGCCACTTGCTTCCGCTCGATGTCCGGTTGGACTGCTGAGACTTTTGGGAAGCCGACCGAGACTTGGCTGCAATCCTAGCTGCCCCCAGGGCTATTTCAATGCCCCGGTGAACTTGTTCATCGGTCATGCCGACAGCAACGGCGCCGTTCGCGGTCTCCAGGAACAGTGTTCCCAAAATCGCGGCGCCGGTCTCCGCCGAAGGCAGACCTGCCATCTTGAACCGCTCCGCGGTGTCCAGCTCCCACTTCTTAAGTCTTTCGTAAGCCAAGCGGCTCAAGTCCCGTATCAGAGTTTCTTCACTCATGACAGTGATCTCTTTCGTTCATCGCGACCGCAACCGTAGCCGATGACCCAACTATAGAACTTCCAATCATCTCGATAGTTTGGGGGCAGCCATGCATCACCTTTGAGCGCAGCGCGGTAGCCTTTCTTCATCACGGCGAGCAGCTTGGGATCGCCTTCGGCCTCCTTGACCACACGCTTGGTAAGCCGCTCCCAGTTTCGTCTCATTACTTCCCTTACTTCCTTGTTTACTGCTTCCTTACTCATTTTGTTTTCCTCCTTCCAAAACGAGCAGACGAAGGGGCGGCATCCCCTAACGCCTGCTCGGGCGCGTCGTAGTCAAGGAAGCAGAGCGGCGGCGCACTTCTCCCGGCGCTTGCTTTCTTCCAACGACGGCGCGCCAACAACGCGACGAAAGGGCGCCCATCAGGGCGCCCTTTTTCATGGTCGCACCATCTGCCGAATGTCGATCAAACGCTTCTCCAGTTCATCCGCCTTGGACAGGAGCTTGGCGGCAGTGGTGCGGCACTCCTCTACTTCCTTGGTAGCCTTGGCGAGGACCTCGTCGATCAGCGCGTTACTGGCAAGCGGACCGAAATTGACCTCTCGGATCTCCTCCACCCATGCCTGCGGGCAGCCGAGGTTTTCAGCGACTTTCTTGTCGGTCCAGTCGCCCGAGTAACCGTGCTTTTCGTCCAGATACACATCATTGAGCTTGTCGAATATCAGCCGGCGGTTTTCGTACCCGAGGACTTTTGGCTTGACCTCCGGCGACGTCGCCAGCGCAGGCGTGGACACTTCATAGAGGTGGGTGTCTTTTGTTTTCATCGGCTTCTTCTCCCTGCAATCCGGGCAGCGATGGCGTCCTGGCGTATCGCCCACTTCCCAGCCCACTTGCTCGAATCTTCGGGTCGCCACCTTGTTCTCGGTCGCGACGGCGGATGACTTACCCTGGAAGGTGTTCATCTTCGTCGTCTCGATCTTGCGACAGCGCCCGCATCGGATCGCCAGGGCGCGAACCGGCTTGCCGTCGATGCTTACCTTCCCCAGCTCGAACAGGGCCAGCTCGCTCGCCGATACGCCGCGCTCTTGCCGCCTGTTGCTGGAGTCCTCTCGGTAAGTCATTCGTCCTTCCTTGCCAGCTGTTCGATCGCCCACCCACTCAACCCGGTGGCCAGATCGTAAGGCTCCACTTTCAGCTTGGCTTCGTTCTTGCCAATGGCTCGGGTGCACAGCTCGATCAAATCATGGAATCTGAGATCAAAAATGCACTGTGCTGTCATGCGCAGCGCATCTGACTGCGTTTGCTGCGACAGCGTGTCGGCCAACGCGGTGAGTAACTTGGCATCATTCGGCGCCGGCCGTCGCGGCGCATAGTCCGATGCATCGCGCTCGGGCGGCGCCCGCGCCGGCACTTCCACTATCGGCGGCAGCGTCGGACGCGCGGGTTCGCGCGCAAAAATACGTTTGGGGAAGACGGTGTCGCTCTCGAAGTTGCTGCTATCGCTCATTGGTACTTTGCTCCTTTGTTGTGACTATTGCCCTGCCTCGCCTCACCGTACCCAACCAAACCGTGCCACACCCAGCCCAGCCCAGTCCTCGCCTTGCCTTGCCCTGCCCGGCCACACCAAACCAAACCAAGCCTTACCGAGTCCTTGCCTTGCGATGCCCAGCCCGGCCTCGCCATGCCCCGCCCCACCTAGCCACACCGCGCCCCCGTCCTCGCCTTGCCTTGCCCAACCGCACCCTGCCGCGCCGTGCCATGCTGTACCCAACCCAGCCCCGCCACGTCCTCGCCTTGCCTCGCCTTGCCCTGCTCTGCCCGGCCCAGCCCAGCCCCGCCACGTCCTCGCCTTGCCTTGCCTTGCCACGCCAGACCACGCCTAACCTGACCGGACCAAGCCCCGCCTCGCCTAGCCTTGCCATGTCCTCGCCTTGCCCTGCCTTGCCTGACCAAGCCTTGCCGCGCCGTGCCCAGCCTCGCCGCGTCCTCGCCTCGCCACGCTTCACCCCGCCCAGCCTCACCAGACATTGCCACGCCCCGTCCTCGCCTCGCCCTGCCTTGCCCGGCACAACCTCGCCTTGCCTGACCATGCCATGCCTCGTCCTCGCCTCACCTTGCCCCGCCCTGCCGTGCCCGGCCGCGCCCAGTCCCGCCATGCCGCGTCCTCGCCTCACCTTGCCGCGCCCTGTCGCGCCGTGCCATGCCCCACCAAGTCCTCGCCTTGCCTTGCCGCGCCCGGCCCAGCCTTGCCTGACCCGGCCTAGCTTCGCACCGCCGGACCCCGCCCAGCCTCGCCTTGTCCTTGCCCTGCCATGCTTCGCCACACCAAGCCCAGCCAAACCAGACCGAGCCCAGCCGAGTTCTCAAACACCGGCTTTAGCCAGTGCCTTGTCGAGTTCTTCGTTGAGTTTCTCCAGGGTTTCCCACAACGACGGATGGCGGTCCGGCGGTGGGAATAGTTTATGTTCGCAGGCATCGAGGAGCTGCCGCGCGGACAAAAGGTAGGATTGCCCCGGAGCGCTTTCCATCGCCTCAACCTGAGCTTTGGTGAGTTTCTCACCGGCCAGATGGCGGACCGACCCCTTGAGGGGAATTTTTCTTAGTTGCTTCACTCCGGCGATGGTTTCCTCAATGGTGGCGTATCTCGCCTTGAGGATGCGCAAGTGCGAGATCGAAGTCCGCAGCATGGCACAGAGGTCGATCTCTTTGAGCTTGAAGCGTTCAGCGATGTCGAGGACTTTCAGCGTATCAGCAGTGCCGAGTTTCAGCCCGACACCGGTGTTCAGCATGACCGCTTCGCGAAACATCTCGGTCTCGCTGGTGTAGGTCTTGAGAACGGCTTCTATGGTCTTCGCTTCCCGGCGAAGCGCAGCATGGTAGCGATGTACGCCGTCGACGATCCGTTTGGATTTTTTCTCGACGATGATGGGCGGCAGGACGATGCCGCCCTCCAGAGCTTGGATCATCTCTTTGATGTGATGATCGTCAACGTTTTGGCGAGGGTATATGCTTTCATCGAACTTCAGGCTGGCGATAGATACTGAAGTCGTCGTTGTCATCGTGATTTCCTTTTCTTGGTCATCGGTACGAAGTCAGCGCCGTTGGTGAAAGCGGCTGTGTAACGGCCAAACGGACCTTTCTTGCCGACACGGTAGTCAAGCACGCCGGGAAATTTGCCACTCTGCTGAATGACGGCGAGGATCAGGTTCTCGTCGATGGTGTCCTCGTCGAATTCCAGCTCCAACGGGCAACACCAGTCGCTGATCTTTGGCCGCGAGCGCAGCACGCCTTGTTTCTGCACAACAACACGACGAGTGTCGATAACCCACTCACCAAGCAGATCGTCTGCTGTCTTGGGCTCGGGCGTGCTCATGATGGCGTCATGGTCGCTATTGGCGCGATAGAGCGGACAGTATTCGTTGCACAGAAACACCGACGCAGCGAACCGCTTGGTCATGGTGGTGCGCCCCTTACGGGTGGGATCGCGGATGTCTCCAGAGGCGATGAGACCAGCTTCCCTGAACGAATCTGGTTTGATGTAGAGCTGTCCACTAGGCATGATATAAAGCGCAGCACGAGCTTCATCGAGCGGTGGTGGAATCTTCTTGCCGCCACGCTGCAAATCCTCGCCGCCGCGACGCATCGCTGCGGGATTGTGCATCAAAATAGGACTTATTCCGGTAACCGTTATTTTCACGAGTTTCATTTCTGGTTTCCTTTTCTGTTGGTCAATCCCAGCCACCCGCACCGGCGATGAACGGATTGCGGCGCTCGCCGTGCACGTCCTCGATATAGAACGGCGACGAGGACAGGTGTCGCAGCTCGGGCCGGCGCCGCAGTGCTTCCTGCAGCGGCTCGCACGGTATCTGCATCAGATCGTGTGCGGTGAGCCCGTAGAAGTACAGATAGCCCCAGGGCTTGGTGTCTGGTTTGAACAGCAGCACCCGGGCGCATTTTTCCACGTTGAGGTACATGTGGTTTCCTTCCGCGGTTACTTTGCCTTTTCGAGCCAGACCTCCATCGGCCTGGGGCCGATGCGACCAGTCGTCACCAGCCTTCGGTCAGCTCCGGCAAGCTTTTTTCTCATCGCGCTGAGCATGACTAAGATGGCGTGCCTCGCGTAGAATGAACGGTTCTTCTTGCCGTAATACCGATCAGCCAACCATTCGGTAGTGACCCTGTTTTTCTTTTTCTCCGGGATCATCTCGTAAAGACGACTTTCGGAGACAGAAAGACGTGCATGGGCTCGATTCATTTGCTTTACTCTCCTCTCAGAAGCAAACGCTGTCTCAGTTTGCGTATCTTGATCTGAACGACGAAAATCCCGATGTTCGCAAGGACCAACATGAGATCGAACATCACCATCGGATACCGTCCAGCCTGAAAAGCCAGCCATGCAACGTACAGCGCGCACGCACCGGCGAGCACGGCTGCGGCTTGTATAGCGTAAGTCAGTCGTTTCATGTTCACACCTTGACGATGGTCTTGGCGATGGTGGTGTAGGCATCGTCATCCAGGTGGTCAGGAAAAAACTTCGCCTCGTCGCCGGGCGCGGCCATGTAGGGCATCAGCTTGGGCTGGACCGACACCATCACGAACTTGAAAGTCTTACGACCGGCGCGCCAGCGGGCAACGAGACGATGGTTGCCATCGATCAGCGTATGTTGACCGCGATCCGGCCAGTACAGCATGACGCCAGGGCGTTCCAAGTGCTCGCCTGTGATCCGCGCAATGTGAGGCTCCTCGACGCCACCGCGCTGCAGGACGTTCTCGACGAGCTTCTCGTTGAGAAGGACTTGATGAGTGGAGTACAGCAGCCAGCCCGCCAAGATCGCATCCTTGATGCCACGCACATCGAACAGGATAGCGCCCTCGTCATCGGTTTGCAGTGTGAAGATCTCGCGACGCTCTTCGATCTGCACGATGACATTGCCGTCAGCCAGTTCCATACGCGCGCGTTCAGTCCGCTGCATCTCTGCCGAAGCGACCCAGGCGAGGCCTTCGCGATCCTGCCGTGTCAAGGTCGACTTTCTGATCTGCGCCAACGGCTCTCCAGATGTCGTCATTTCGGTTTCCTTTGGAACAGCCATTCTCGGAGCATGATGGCAGGATCGTATTTTGGCGGCAGCAACACCAAAAACAGAACCACGGCCCACATGATCCAGGCGAACGTCGTCATGCCGTGGTTTCCTTTTCTGTCAGAACACGGGCCTCGTACTGGCGCAGCTGAAACGCCAGCGACGTGACTTCTTTCTTCACGTATTCAATGTCGCGGTATACCCAGCGCTGGCGCTCCAACCCCCGGAGAAATTCCTGCATGTCCGGCATCAGATCGCCGGCATGGCCGCAGTCAAACCCCCAGAACCAGTTGGGATCGCTGTCGTCCCACGGCAACGCACCGGCCCAGGTGATGCCACCGTGGACGTGCAGTGTCATGCCGATCGGAATCGTACCGTGCTTGTCTCCGTCGCCGAGCGCGTAGCACATCAGCGTCATCACCCCGACATCGTCGACGGTGCCTTCCTTGTCCTCGGGCCGCATGATAATGTGATCGTCGTAGTGCCAGCCAAAATAAGCGTGGGTAGGTGGCACGCCGACATAACCGCACAGGTGCCCCATCCCGGGAGCACGCTTGATCCGGCACGGCAGGCCGGTGCGCTCATCCGTCCACGACAGTTCGTTCGGCTCGGTCAACCAGGGCTCGGTCATCGCCGTTTTTCCATCATCTCTTCGAATTCTTTGGCCTGCTCTTTCGACACGTACTGCTGACCGCCGCACTCGCCGCACACGTCGCCGTAACCAGTACCCTGGCTAGAAAATCCAGAGCCGCCGCACTGTGGGCACGGCACATAGCCTGGAGGGCATTCACCCATCTTTCTTCTCTGCATTGATGGCGCGTTTGGTCATGCCCATGCGGGCGCAGCGCACGCACAGCAAAGCGCCTTTCTGCCAAGGGTGACCGCGGCAGATGTCCTTCTCCTTGGCGCTGCTGTTCTCGATCGGGGCCACGGGCTCAAGATTTTTGACGAGCATCCAGGCGGCGGGCTTGATGCCGCTGCGGTTGACCCTGGCGCAGTCGGGATCCTGGCACTCGGCCGTTCCGGGGAACCGTTGCAGTCCCATGGCATGCGCGCGGATCGGGTTCGACAGCGCTGCGCCCATAAGGTTCACTTGATGCAGCCATTCCTGGGCCAGCACGCCATGACAGTGGGTGTGCTTGTCGCCTTTCTCGTCGGTGATCGTCATGGTCATTTTGTCGTTCTCTCCTTCAACCATTCCTGAAAGTTTGCGGCCGCTTTGATTGCCTTGAGCAGCGCCGGACTGCCAGCGATATCGTGTATTTCCTGATCGGTCAGCGCACGGAAACCGGTCATATCGGCGTTAAAAACCATTAGCTGGCCGCAGTGGAGGCAGATGGTCGCATTGCCCGGTTTAGGTCGAGCGCTGTCATCGGTGGGGTGGGTGTAACCATCCGCGAGGCCGCCGCAGTTCATGCACTTTAGTTCGGTGTCGAGCTTACCACTCATTGCGCCGTACCTCGCACAGGCAGGAACCCCACCATGCGGCCTTTCATGTTGGAGTAATCACCGATCTCCAGCTCTTCGAGCTTGGCCAGTCCGCCTATGCGGTGGATCGCACGCGAGGCCATCAGCTGGCCACTTTCATAATCCTCTAAGCTGTAAATTACGGCCTCGGTGGTGCCGGGCTTGCCCTCCAGGCTGGTCTCACACAGCGCTTCGGCCGCGGCTTCCGTCTTGGTGCGATTCACCCAGGCTCCCGCGATGAACGCGGCGCGAATGATCCTCTTGCGCCGCATCCAATCCTGCATGACCGAGATCGCGGCACCCTTACCCAAGAACATGGGATGGAAGACAATCATGTGCGCGTCGCTCTCATCGACGAGGTGCCACATCGGCAGCACCTCGCCCTTCATGTCGAAAATTTTGACCGTGGTTCGGTCCACTGTTTCCAGCAAATCTCGGAGTTTTTGCATGTCAGTCCATCCTGCAAACTTCGAACGTCCGGTCTTTCTGGATAACGGCGACCCAGGAACAGGGATACACGACGACCAACTCGTCGCGCAGCTTGACCTGGGCCAGCGGCGCCAGGATAGGGTCGCCCGGGTACGCCAGACCATTTCCCGGGGTCAGACGGAAGCCGGAAAACGGGTTCCAGCCGCCGTAGTGCTGATAACCCTCGTGCAGTTGAACCTTGGCCGGCCGCGGATCGACTTCCGACAACATGGGGGCAAGGTAAGCAAGGTTATCGCGGTGGAAATTTTTATCGAGCAGTTCCCAGATCATTGAGGCAGCTCCATTCTCCAGCGGTGGCCGCAACAGGGACATTCCAGAACGACAGTGTCGCCGGCAGGCCAACCGTCTTCCTGGAAGAGTTCCTTGGCGTCGGGGTGCTGTATCTGCTCACCCGGCTCGGTGAGCCCAGGCTTCCACGGGTGAGCAGCTGTGCAGATGAACATCACAGGTCCATGTCCGGCTCGAACACGACAGTCCTTTCGGTGGCCTCCGCCAGCAGGCGCGCCTTGGCGGCGGGCAACATTGAGGCGGAGGCCGATATGGTCTTGCCGACGCGTAGCGCGCCGGCCTTTCCAACGAAATAGAACCCGCACGAGACACCTTGAAACGTGCGGGTGAATTTTCGGTAGTGGTCGTTGCCACGGGTGATCTCTTTTTCACCTCGTGCCAGCAGCGCCTTGGCAAGCTTATCCTGAATGGTCATGATCAGGCCTCGGCAATTCTCATCGATCTTGCAAATCCTGTAGGAATGCAGCCGATGACGATGGCAATGACGATGTCGACAGGAGCAATGAATATCAACACCGGCACGCGCAGCAAGGTCAGCATGACCGCGAGCCACGTGACCAGACCGATGTCTTTCAGCCGGGCGTACATGGCGATGAAGTAGTACAGCCCGGTCAGCCCCAGGATGACGAAGCCAATAGCAGCGCTGTTTGGCTGCCCTGTAGCGAGCAAAGCAAAGGCGGCGCCTCCGCCGAGCAGTCCCACAGGAAGAGTCAACGCCCAGTATAGTGATCTCGACATTCTCATGTTTTGGTTTCCTTTTTGGTTATAGGTGACAAATTCAGCAGCCTCAGATCGTCGATCGAAGACTGCAAAAGCTGTTTCGAAGAGCAGCATAAGCAGAAGCAGCACAGGAATGAACGCCATTGGTTTCCTTTCTTTTGTTGATGGTGACTTGCGAGGCTTGGCGGGTGATAGGGATCGGGGGCCGCACTTCAGTCTCGCCTTGTTCGGGGCTCTCACCCGACGCGCGCTGTCACCGCGCCTGCGTGGCGTTTTCCCCCGGACACATATCCTTCTCTATCTCATCGGCCATTTTGCGCAGAAGCATGGGAAGTGAACGTGTCAGGTCGTCGTCCAGCGATTGAACAGAAAAACCTGATCCCTTTTCACCGCCGAAGATCAGAAGCACGATACCCTCGGCCTTCGCCATCTCACGAACAACCGTGGTGAGATCGTCGTACTTTCCGGGTCCCGTCGCCATTTACTTCACCGCGCGAATGCGGCCTTCGCCTTCGGCGCGCTCCTTGCCGCGTTCCTCGTGCTGGGCCTGGGCAATGCGCTTCTGGATCGCGCGCAACCGGTCCAGGGCCTTGATGGTGCCCTGCATCGCAACGCCTAAGTTGTTCTCACTAACCGAGCGGGCGACATCCTCCAGCTCGGTGCAGATGGCATCGACTTTGTTTTTGATGTTCTTGATGAGATTCATGATGGATTCCTTTCACCACGACGCTCATATGTGCAAAAACAAAGAAAAAGTCAATGAGCATGTAAAAGTCAATGTTTACAAAGACTTAATTTTTGAACAGGAATTCTACTCACATTTGAGATCGTTCCGTTTGAGCAAACAAGGATCGCCGGGATCGTCTTGCGGCGGGCGCAACTCGATCACCCGCTCGGCCTCCGCCATCAGACGCTTCTGCTGCGCGCGCGCTGCTTCGATAAACTTGCGTGCCTTATCCTGATCCATCTTCTTGTTTCCTTTGAAATGCTGGACAGCGAAAGCGACTGTCGGTGGTCTCGCCGAAGGACAGGGAATCCGACTTGTGACAGACACCGATGATCGGCTGCTCTTTGGATTGGCTCCATCCAATGCAGGTCTCGCAGCAATTCGGCGGCCACCGCAGCCAGGAAGGAAGTCTAGTGATGCTCGACGTCATAGCGTCCTTTTCTCGGGCGGGGCAACAAGGGAAAGGAAACAAACCCTGCGCCCCGCCCGCCGCGGTCCCAGTCGACAATCATTGGACAACGGTGCCGCCGGGCGCGGGAACCAGGAGCTGCAGCAGGTTGACGGCTTTGTGTCCAGGCTCGAATTCTTCCAACCATATCGTCGGTTTGATTTTGCGGTCGAAACCGAACATATCCATCAACTGTGTCACAGCTGGGACGTTGGGCAACTTACCGGGCGTCGGCACACTCATCACAGCCTCTCATCGAGTTCGAGCTTCTCCGATGACGCATTGAACTTGGCGCGCACCGCAGCGCCGAGATCGATACCAAACTTCCACGCCAGCAGATCGGCAATGATGATCACATCGGCCAGTTCCATGGCGAGGTCACCTACAGTGGCGCGACTGCCGCGCATGCCCCAGGCTTCACGTTGCATTTTCTTGACGACATTGAGCGCTTCGCCGGCTTCACCGCCCAGCTCGACGGCGTGGAACAATCCGCTGGTTTTGCCGGCGGGGTCCCATTGGCGCTGGCGGGCAATGTTGCCGAACCGCAGCTCGGCGAAAGTCAGCGGATCGATCACGTCTCAGACTTCCTCTGTTTGTGCGAAAACTGGTTGCGATCGGCGGAATGTATCTCATTTTTGCCTGCCCCGCAGAAAACGCTCGAAGGCTTGTTGCGCGCTCATCTTGAAATGCACGCGGTCGAGCTTCATCTCGTCGACCGTATATTCGGCAACGCACACTCGAACCATGACCGGCTTGGCCTGGCCGCTGCGGTGCAGCCGTGCGATGGTCTGCTCCCACAATTCGGGGCTCCAGGTCGGCGCCAGCCACGCCATGTCGGCGCCGCCATGCTGCAAGTTCAAGCCATGACCGCCGCTGGCGGGATGCAGCGCCAGGAACGGCAACCGGCCGGCATTCCAGTCTTCGATGTTGCGGACGGCCGCAGCGTCGCCGATGCCGGCGCCAAGGTAAGGCAGATTGGCGCCGAGCACATCGTGCAGCAACGCTAGGTCTTCGACAAATTCATAGACCAGCAGCATCGGCGCCGTCGCGCTCTCGACGAGGTCGATCAGCCATTCCCGCTTGGCATCGTGAATCCAGTGCGGTACGGGCTTCTCCTCACTGTCGCTTTCGTAGATGAAACCGTTAGCGATCTGCGCCAGCTTGCCGGTGGCAATCGCCACCGAAGCCGCGGCAATGATCATGTCGTCGCCGATCTTCGCCACCAGTTTTTTCTGCATAAGATCGTACTGCCACCGTGCTCCCTCGGGCAATTCGACCTTGTCAATGATCACCGTCAGCGCTGGAAGCTCCAGCACATCGGCGGCGCTGATCGTCGTTATCCAAGGAGCGATCTCATTGTTGAGCCGATCCTCGACGCCCGGCTTCGCAACCCAGTCATAACCGTTGAAATCGGTCGGATAGAAATTGCAACCGCGCCATTTATAATAAGACCGACCCCACAGCTTTCCGCGCGTCACGATGCATGCCGGCATGAACAGATCGAGCGCACTGTTGGGCCGCAGCGTGCCGCTCAGGCCCCAGATCAGTTTCCAACGCTCGGCATACTTAGCCATCAGCTTGGAGCGCACCCCGGTCGGATTGCGCAGCTTCGAAATCTCGTCGATGACCAGCAGGTCGAACAGCGGGTGATCGGACTGGAACCTGAGCAATTCGTCGATCAGCCAGCCGGTGATATCGAGGCCGGCGATGGTCACGTCGCGTTGCTCGGCGCAGGCCAGTGTCGAGGAACGTTGCTTCGGCGGGCCTGTCAGCACGGCATGGCGCAGGCCGGCGACATGCGCCCAGGTTGCGATCTCCTCGGGCCACGTCACCCGCGCCACCCGTTTCGGCGCGATGACGAGCGCGTGGCGGATGACGCCATCGCGCTTGAGTTCGGCAATCGCGGTCAGCGCCGCTACAGTCTTGCCGTAACCGGGGCGAGCGGTGCAAATTGCCGAATCATGCTCGTAGAGGTGCGTCGCGATGCGCTCCTGATAGTGCCGCAGATCAGATGACTGTCTCATGGGCAAAAGGATTCTCGAAAGTGCGATTGAACGTGAGCTGGTTCGTCGTGTCGTTGCGTTGGGCGGACTGTGTGAAAAAGTTGTCGTTCTCGGTAAGCGCGGGTTCTTCGATCGCTTGGTCATCCTTCCAGGTGCGCGCATCATTTTCATCGAGTGCAAGCGCCCGCGAGGTGGTGTGATCTCGCCGCATCAACGACGTTACCACGCTGCATTTGCGGCGCGGGGAGCAACGGTCGCAGTGGTCAGGACCGCAGACGATATCAACCAACTGCTTGACCGACCTGTAATTTGTGATATCACAAATCAAATGAGCGGGTCAAGATCGCATAAGATCAAACGCGGACGGCCAAGAACGACTGGCGTCGGCGTTCCAGTCATAGTGCGTATGCACGCAACGCAACTGCGAATCATCGACCGCTGGCGCAAAGGCAAGGTTTCGCGCCCAGAAGCCATCCGCCAGCTCGTCGGCTTGGCGCTGAAACCGGAAATACGACAGTGAACAAGATAGCGAAACACATAGAGCTGCATTGCGGCGACTGCCGTGAGATCATGCGCGACCTGTCCGAGAACAGCATGGACGCGTGCGTGACCGACCCTCCTTACCATCTGACCACGGAGAAAAAAGGTGGGACTGGAGTTGCATCGCTCAACCTGAATTCTCCCGGCGGCCGGGCACGAATCAGCACCGGTTTCATGGGAAAGGCGTGGGATGGGGGCGACATCGCCTTCCGCGCTGAAACCTGGGCCGAAGTGCTACGCGTGCTCAAGCCCGGCGCACATCTATGCTGCTTCGGCGGCACGCGGACGTTTCACCGACTTGCTGCTGCGATCGAAGATGCGGGATTCGAGCTGCGCGACACCCTGATGTGGGTTTACGGCCAAGGCTTTCCGAAGTCGCTCGACGTGTCGAAAGCGATCGACAAAGAGGCAGGAGCGAGAAGGAAGGTTACTGGGCCTAGCCCTCGCCATGGAGGCGGAACCAATAATGTTTATGCGCAGGACAATTGGACACGGGAGAATATCAACAAACCAACCTATCTAACCGCCCCAGCCACCGACACCGCCCGCCAGTGGGATGGCTGGGGCACCGCGCTCAAGCCGGCATGGGAGCCGATCATCCTCGCCCGCAAGCCGCTGTCGGAAAGCACGGTTACAAAAAACGTGCTGAAGTGGGGCACCGGCGCGCTCAACATCGATGCAACACGTATTGCAACTGACGAGGACCCATCAGCTGCACGTCGCGTTACGGCGCGCAAGACTGGAAATGCACCGGGTCATTCTCGTGAATACACTCATACGATCAACGATCGATCATCACCGGAAGCATATGCACGAGAGCGCCCCGGTGAAGCGCTTGGGAGATGGCCCGCCAACGTCGTCCACGACGGCAGTGATGAAGTGGTGGGGATGTTCCCGCAGCAGAAATCGCCAAGGACGTACACGCAATCGGCGCCAGCCAAAAGCGGGCATCATTGCGGCCCCGTTCCAAAAGGCGAGATCGCTTTAGGTTTCGGTGACGAAGACTCTGCCGCCCGCTTCTTCTACTGCGCCAAGGCGTCGAAGGCCGACCGCGCTGGGTCGAAGCACCCGACCGTCAAACCGATCACGCTGCTACGCTGGCTGGCGCGACTGATCACGCCTCCTGAAGGCGTCATCTTGGATCCCTTCGCAGGCACTGGCACTACTGCCGCCGCAGCGCTGGCCGAAGGCTTCGAGGCGGTGCTGTGCGAGAATGAGCCGGAATACCAGCGCGATATCATGAAACGATTCGAAACAGGAGACTTGCCGATGCCATCGCGACACTCAACCGTAGCCGGTGGCAGCAGCGCCGCCCGTCTCGTCAACTGCCCAGGCTCGACGGCCATGCTGGCAAAACTGCCGTCAGTGGTCGATCGCGATTCGTCCTACGCGATCGAGGGCACTGCTCTGCACACCGTAATGGAACGGCTGGTCGCCGGCAAAGTGAAAATGACCAAGCTGCCGCCGATCGTCGACACTCATGCCGGACCGGTCGAGATCACCCTGGAACTCGCGCACGACGCCTTGGAACCGGCAATGGTCTACTGGAGCGATTTCAAATCCAAGGTCGATAGCTGGCTGCTCGAAACCCAGGTCGAGTTTCCCGGGCTCAAAGGCGCCTTCGGCACCGCGGACCTCATCGGCCGCGCCGAGAAGGCCAACATCACCTATGTGACCGACTGGAAATTCGGCGCCGGCGAGGGCGTCCGTGCCGTCTATCCGGACCCGGACAACCCGGACTACGAGATCGTCAACGAGCAGTTGATGTTCTACGCCGCTGCCGCGCGTCACACCAAACCCAAACTGTTTCCGCCGGGTTGCCGCGTCATCCTGACCATCGTGCAGCCGCGCGCCCGCGATCATGAACCGATCACCAGTGCCGAGGTCAGTCTGGCCGATCTCGATGCTTTTGCGCAGGAGCTGCGCGCCGCTGTCGCGATGACTGCAGTGGCCGATGCGCCGATCAAGCGCGGACGCTGGTGCCGGTTCCAGCCGTGCCAAACGATCTGCCCGCTGCACACCGGTCCGCTGTTCGATCTCGAAACCATCACGACGGACAAGAACGATCCGGTCTACCAAGCCGTGCTGCTCGATATTCTCGATGCTGCGCCGACTGTCGAAAATCTGATCCGCGAAGCGCGTACCCAAGCGCATCTGATTCTCAGCAATGGCGGCGAAGTGCCGGGCTGGAAACTGGTGGCAAAGCGCGGCACCCGGCAATGGACAGTGGACGCCAAGGTGTTGGCCAGGAAACTCAAGCTGCCGAAATCGAAACTCTACGACACCACATTGAAATCCCCGGCCGGCGTCGAAAAGATGCTGCCGAAGGGCAAGAAGCTGCCAGATGGATTGGCGACGATGGTTTCCCCGGGAACAACGATCGCGCCGGTATCCGACAAGCGTCTGGCGGTCACCGCAGACCCGAATGCGCTGGCGAAAATTCTCGTTGAAGCGCTCGGTGAGAACGACTAGCCTCGCTGTCACGGCTGATTGGCCGTTTGCCTTAACCGAAACCGAAACCGAAACCTGGAGCCGATCCCATGAACGACAACACACTCATCCCCACCAACGGCAACGGCAACCTTCCCGATTCCGAACTTCGCAGGCAGGAGCTGCTCGGTGGCCTTGCCAACATCAGCCATTCGATCGACGAGGCCGGCGGCGTCGCCTCGGGGCTGCCTTTCATTGGAATCAGCAGCGAAGGAATCTGGTGTTACGGCCAGGACCGCACCGATGTGCAACCGGGCTCGCACTGGGCCGTCGACGTCCGCAGCCTGAAACACGGCTTCATTGCGTGGCCGCCGGCCACTGTGAAGGAACGCAAACCGCTTGGTGAGCGAATGGTTCCGGCCAGCATGCCGTTGCCGCGACAAACCGAGCTGCCCGATGTCGGCGCGCCCTACCAGTTGCAGTTCTCGTTCGAGCTGTTGTGCATGGACGGCGAAGATGCTGGTGTCATGGCGCTCTACAAGAACGGCTCTTACGGCGCCAAGGTCATCGTACAGACCCTGGTCGAAGAGATCCGCAAACAGGCCAAGCGCGATCAGACGAAGCTGTGCCCTGTGGTCAAACTCGAAATCCGCAGTTACGTCCACAAGGAATGGAAGAAAACGATCTACAATCCGGTGCTCGAGATCACGCGGTGGATCACGTTCGAAGATTACGACAGTTCCGCAGAGCCGCAGCAGCCGGCAGCCGTGGCGCCGCCGCAACCGGCACCACAGCCGCAACCGGTCCGACGGCGACAGGCTGCCGCACCGCAGCCGGAACCGCCGCCGCCACCCCCGCCGCCGCAACCGACACCGCTGCCAACCGGGCGGCGCCGGCCGGTCCGCAGCCAGCCGACCGCCTGATCACCCCAAAGAACGAAGCGCCGCCGGCCCTTGACTGGCGGCATTTCAATGCTTGTGGTGGCACATGCAAGCCGGACGCTACGACCCGGAAAACCTTGTCTTTTTCGACTTCGAAACGCGGTCGCCAGTGCCGATCCGGCACGGCTCCTACCGCTACGCGGTCGAGGCCGACGCGGTGCTCCTGGCCTACGCGATCGGGCTCGGCCCGGTGCAGCTGGCCGATCGCGGCGGCGTTGCGCTGCGCTATGCCGATCTGCCGGACGATCTGCGGCAGGCTTTCGAAGATGGCAAGGTGTTCTGCGCCTGGAACACCGGCTTCGACCGCTGCATCTGGAACTACGCGCTCGGCGATAGCCCCTTCCTGGCCCCTGGGCAGGTCATAGACGCGCGTTCGACGGCACTGGCCCATAACCTACCAGACGACCTGGAAAACGCATCCACGAGGCTGGGAGGCCCGGGAAAGCGCAAGGAGGGGAAAGCCCTGATCGCCCGCTTCTGCGGCGCCCAGGCGGTGATGGCTGCCGCCGACCCGGAGGCATGGCGACGGTTTGGCGAGTATGCCAAGCAGGACGTCGAGGAGTTGCGGCGGGTGTTCCGGCTGATGCTGCCGGCGCTGACCGACTACGACTGGGGTGTCTACCAGGCCAACGAGGCCGTCAATGACAACGGCGCCGGGGTCGATCTTGCCTTCTGCCGGGAGGCGGCGCGGCTCGCCCACGAGGACACTGCGCGCACCAATGCCCGGCTCGCGGAATTGACCGATGGCGCCATCACCTCGATCCACCAGCATCTGCGCATTGCGCAATGGGTTCATGACCGGCTGCCGAGCGCCGAGGCCCGGCTGATCATGTCAATCGTCTACAAGGAGGAATCCGACAGCGAGGACGACGAGGATCTGGTCGAGAAAATCAAGCTCACGATCGCGCGCGGCGTGGTCGAGCGGCTGCTGGATTATTTACGCGGACCCACCAAGCTTGACACATTGAAAGCAGAAATGGTCGCCGCGCATCCTGATAAAGGCGGTTCATCCACGGCATTTATTCTGGCGCGAGAAGCCTACATCAGCGCGCGGCGATTGGTGCGTGGGATGAAAAAGCACACCGACAGCGCATTGATGGAGGTGCTGGAGCTGCGCGAGTTCGGCGCCTCGGCGGCGCCGAAGAAGTTCAAGGCGATTCTCGATCAGCACGTCGACGGCCGGCTGTATGGACAGTTCATATTCAACGGCGGCGGCCAGACTGGCCGCTTCAGCGGCCGCGGTGTTCAGCTGCAGAACCTGACCCGCACGGTGCTCGGCAAGGACGCTTCCGACGATTACGGCTACTGGGAGGATGCGACGGTCGCCCTGATCAGCGATGGCTGCTCGCTCGATGAGCTGGCGGCGCACGGCAATGGCGAGGTGCCGGCGCGCAAGCTGGCGCTGACGATCCGGCCGGCGTTCGTCGCCAAAGGCAGCCGGACGCTGATCAAGGCCGACTATGCGCAGATCGAGGCGCGGGTGCTGCCATGGCTGTCGAAATCGCGAGGCGGTGATGAGCTGCTGGATTCGTTCCGCCGCGCCGATGCCGATCCCACGGCGCCGGACCTCTACCGCGTGACTGCCGCCAGAATGACCGGCAAGAAACCGGAAGAGATCAGCAAGGAGGAACGCCAGAGGGGCAAGGTCGCGGTTCTGGCCTGCGGGTTCGGCGGCGGCCGCAATGCGCTGCACAGTATGGCAGCGAATTACCGAATGCACTTCACCGATGCCCAGGCGCAAGCGGTGGTCGATGCATGGCGGGCAGCCAACACATGGGCGCCGGCCTTCTGGGGCGGGCACGGCCGCATAGGCAGCTACGGCTTGTTCGGCGCAGCGCGACAGGCGATCGAGCACCCACAAACACCCATTGTTGTCGGCCGCGTCACATTCATCTACGTGCCGCTGCGGCGCGACGGCATGCTGTTGTGCATTCTGCCGTCAGGGCGACCACTGGTCTATCCGTCCTGCAAGATGCGTGACTACGACATCACTGACAAAGTGACAGGGCAAATCCTCGAAACCCGGCACGGGCTGACATTTCGCCGGGCCCACGGGATCGTTGCACTCTACGGCGGCCGGTTTGCGGAGAATATCACTCAAGCCACTGCTGCAGACCTGCTGCGTGAGGCGATCGTACGGCTGGTCAATGAAGGGTTCTCCGTGGTCTCGCACTCACATGACGAGATCGTGGTCGAGTGCGAGCGTCACGTCATCGAATGGACGACAGCGGCCATGAAGCGAGCAATGGTGTTCGACAGGCCATGGGCGGCAGGGCTGCCGTTGGCAGTCGATGTGACCGAGCGGTGGTTCTATTCGGCTAAGAAAGAACCTCCACCGACAACACTAGCGCTTAGAGCTGCCAAGTAAAAGCTCTCTATTCACTGATCGTTAGTATTGGTCTTGATTATGACCGGTGTCGGACTTAGGCTCGTGGGTTACGTCAATATGCAGAAATAACCCCACCCCCAACCTGTTGGGGTTGGAACCGCAACGGAACACAATCCAATGCGTCATAACCCTCATATTGCGTACCGCGCCATGCGAATCACCCCATTTGCGCGCGCCGGACCATTCCGTCCGTAGCAGAACTCGTTGTTTTTCATCCTCCATCCTGAACGAGGTCCACCCATGGGCAGCGTCCGTCATCTGTTTCCGCAATTGCTGAAAAACGGTTACGTTCCGATTCCGAACCGGGACAAGGCGTGCTACCTGCCGAAATGGCCGACCATCCTGGTCGATGACGATCAGTGCCGGCGCTGGACCCGGCAGCACCGCTGGCCGGCGATCGGATTGCGAGTCCAACCGCCGCTGCTGGTGCTGGATTATGATATTCCCGATACTGATATTCTAAATGCCCTCGAAAACATTACACCCTCCCTGGTCTTCGATGGTCTGGAACGGCACGGAAACCCACCTAAAACTGCGTTTTTCTTGCGGATGGCCGACAGCGACGAGCCGTTCCACGAAGCCCATACCCGCCGCTACACATTTGCCGGAGTGCCGAAGCCTGTATTCGCCGTGCAGGCTTTCGCGGGCGGCGGTGGCGGCCAGCAGTTCGGCGCGTTCGGTCCACATTCCCATGATGCCCGCGGGCAGGTGCTGCGAACCTACTCATGGGTCGACGATCGCTCACCCGCCACGGTGCCTCTCGACGAATTGCCGGAACTGACACGCAAGCAGGTGTTCGCGCTGCTCGACGCCGCCGATGCCGTGCTGGCGAGCTGGCCCGGGCTGGTCGTCGATCCGCAATCGAAACCAGCAGGTGAGGGATTCCAGGCGCCAATCTACGATCTCACCGAAGACATGTTGTTCCACGATGTCGAAGGCGTGGAATACACCTACGCAGAGCTGATCGAGCAAGCCAAGGCACGCAAGGAGCTGGGGCAGGAGGAACTGCGGATCACCGGCTCATTCACCAACGATCCGGTGTCGTCCGGATCACCGCGAGCCAAAGTGCACTGGAACAGCAGCACGGGAATTTCGATCACTGATTTCAAGACCGGCATCACACACCGGCCGCTGGCCGACACGGAAAACCTGGAAAAAATGCTCAGCGGGCTGGACATTTCGTGGCGATAAAAATCACCAACAACTACCTGCATGCGTGGTTACGCAAGCATCAGCGCGTTTCCGAAAGCTCGCTGGCGGCTACATTCGTCGAATTCGAGAACGAGCTGTGGCGATACAACGCAGATGACTATGTGTGGCTGCACTGGGTCGGAACCCACTGGGCGCGGCGGCAGACACCGGAGTTGCTCGATACGACGCGAAAATTCACGGTGACACTGACCAATGGATTCCAGAAAGCCACGATCATCACTCACGCCGAAGCTGTCAAGTTTCAAACCCAACGGGCGATCGGATCGATCGAGCGCCTGTGCCGCTCGATCCCACCATTCCTGGCGCGTGCCGTGCTGTTCGACGCCGACCCGCATCTACTCGGCACACTGGAAGGCACCGTCGATCTGCGCACCGGCGAGATGAAAGCAGCCGACCCGAACGATCACATCACGGTACTGACCACCGTGGTGCCGGCGCTGCCCGGCACGCCGTGCCCGCGTTGGCAGGCGTTTCTTGACGAGGTCACCAACGGCGACCGTGATCTGCAACGGACATTGCAACAATGGGCCGGGATCTCGGCATCCGGGACCACACGTGACCAGAGGATTTTGTTTTTGTACGGGCCCGGCCGCAACGGCAAAGGTGTGTTCCTGCGCACCATCGCCGGGTTGCTCGGCGAGCACGCTGTCAGCGCGCCGCGCGATCTGTTCATGGCCGGCGGGATGGGACATCCGACCGCGCTGGTCGACGTGGTAGCAGCGCGGATGGTGATGGCCAGCGAAATCCCGGAGGGCGCGACCTGGGATGCGGCGCTGATCAAGGACATCACCGGCGGTGACCTCATGCCGGTGCGGCGCATGCGCCAGGATTTCTACCAGGCCGCGCCGCGCTGCACGGTATCGATCTCGGGCAACGCCAAGCCGGAGCTGAAAACGGTCGACGAAGCGGTACGCGGCCGGTTCCTGGTCGGGACGTTCCCCAACGTCATCCCGGCCGAACGGCGAGTGCCGGACTTCGAGAAGGTACTGATCAAAACCGAAGGGCCGGCGATCCTGCGCTGGATCATCGATGGCGCGGTCGACCGGGAGCGGTCCGGCCGGCTCCACGTGGCTAAAATCATCACCCTCGACACCGAGGATTACTTCGCCGAGGAGAACATCCTCGAAGACTTCATCAACCACCATTTTGAGCGGGTCAATGACGCAGTCGAAAAGCACAACCGAGATTTCTGGGTGCCGACAAGCGAGGTTTACATGGCCTGGAGGGGCTATTGTGCCCTGTTTGGACGGGTCCCAGGGGCCAGGAACCCGTTCACAACGGCAATGAAAAATGCACGCATAGGTTATATGAGAACTGAGGATGGTCGCTATTTCACAGGGATTCGCAGACGCTTAGGCTCGTATTGAGCTTGCCGGCGGTTCATGACGCACTGACGGAGATGACGCAGTTTTCTCTCTTATAAGCGTTACGCGCGCGCGGAGCGTTATAAGAGGGAAAAGTGCGTCATGTGCGTCATGAAATGAACCGGTAAAATCGTACCGAATCGACCAGAAATGGCCCGGCGAGGAGAGGGTCGGCCGGTACTGGCCCGGCAGATCAGGGGTCGCGTCGGAGCCAGTCTAGCGTCGGCGGACCCTTATGGCGTGGGGACAGGATCAGCCAGCAGAAGTCCTGGGTGCCGCCGCCGGGCTTCTTGCCGGCTTTGAGGTAGGCACCTGGAGGCATGCTGGGGCGTGGTGTCAGCAGCAGAACCTTTTCGAGTGGGAGGTCCTGAAGCCAGCGTGCGGCGTTGAGGCGTCGCACCAGACAGATCAGCGCGACCTTGCGGGCTTTCAGATGCAGCGCGTGTTCGGCGAATTCCTGCACCAGATCGAATGGTGGATTGGTGACGATGCTGGTGTTGGCGAACGGACGGGTTCGTTTCAGGAAGTCGCCGATGGAGAACAGCTGGCGGCCGAGCTTGTGCCGGCCGCGATCGATGATGTCGGCGCCGGCGGTGAGGTAGCCTGCAGTAGATGCTTGATGCAGGATGGTGCCCCAGCCGCAGGCGGGATCGTAGATGACGCCGGGAAAGGATTCGGTGGCGAATAGGCGTTCGCTGCACCAGGACGGTTCGATGTACCAGCCATGGCGTTCTTTGGTGAAGATGTGGGTGTCGCGCGATTTCATTTCTGCTTTTTGGTCGTGATGGTTTGAAGTGTTTCAATGGTCTTATCGAGATTTTTCCTGGTTTCGCGTAACGCCTGCAGAGGCAGATCAATCCCTTCGGTATTGTACCCTTCTTCATCCCACCACGTGTAGAGAGCGCGGATGCCATCATGTTTTTTCTCGAAGGCTTTGATGACCTCTTGCAGGTCGAAGTAGAGTAGTCGTCTTTTTAGGTCAGCAATTTCCTGGTCTTTTTTCAACATGAGAGCTTTCAGTTTTATAAGTTCATCATTTTCTGTCATTGTATTCTCCATCCACCAAAGGCGATCCGCTTTGGGAGTGCTGATATCAGTGATCAGATAGCCGGTGTTCTGCGCTGGTCCCTGTCCGCCGAGCCGAGTCCAATTTGTCTGTGGGATGGTTCTGGTTTCCACTCTGCAGGGGACGACGCGCTGATCAGCTTCGGTGCGTGGCGAGGTGACGTGCGAGGAATTGTGCCCGGCCATGCGCTGTAAGCTGTTGCGCATGTCGTTGGCGGCGCTTTCCCGCGTGATGTTGTGCTTGTTGAGCCAATTGGCGATGACCTTGCCATTGACGTGGAAACCACGTGGCAGCAGCAGGATTTCCTGACGGGCGATTTCGAGTGTCGAGATCATCGTCGTCTGACTGCATTGGTAGTGTGCTTGCGCTTGCGGGCTGCGGTCGCCTTGCGTTTTGCTGCTTCCCATTCGGCCCATGAACTCGGTACATCGGGCATCGGTGTCGGTGATGCTTTCTCATCGAGCAGAAACTTTTCCAGGCTCATGAAGGTGTCAAAGGCTTCGCCCAGCTTCTCGTCGCTGATTGATTGCCGACTATCGGGGTGCAGTGCGCGTCGGATCTTGTTGAAGGTCTCTTTATCCATTGCCCCGCGCCGGTGCTTGTAGAGCTTGTCGGCCTGTTCGATTTTCTCTCTCCAGTGCGGCAGCACGATCTCGTCGATGCGGCGGCGGACCTCGTCCTCGACTTTGCCGCGGAAGGCGGCGTCGAGTTTGGCCTGATGCTGGCGGATCGCGCGGTCGAGCTTTTCCTGCGCGGTTAGTGACATGGACTTGGGATCGATCTCTGGATCGGCCTGGGCTTCGCGTCGGCCTTGCTCACGGGTGGCGGAGAGTTGCACCACGTGTTCGCCGACGCCGAGCTGATCGGCCACTTCCTTGCGGCTCTTGCCTTCATCGAGGATCAGGCTGGCGGCCAGTTTTTCCTCATCTGGGCTTAGTTTGTGGTTCTTGGAGCGGCCTTTTGGCCGTCCAGCGCCCTTTGGGTTGGTTGCGGTCTTGTCATGTTTTGATTTGCCATCGACTGGCAAATTAGCGAGATCGATTTGGACAGTCTGACGGCTCACATTCATGGCGTCGGCGATGGCTTGCTGTGTCCATTTTTCCTTGATGTAGAGATGTTCAGCGATGCGTTTGCGGTCGTTGGGCGTCAAACCTTTGCCCCCGGTGTTGGAAGCGATGGCGAGCTGCAGGCGCTTAGTATCGGCCTCGTCGCCCTTGCCGAATTTCAGTTTGACGATCACCGGAGTGATTTTGAGTTCGGCAGCGATTTTGATCCGGCGATGACCGACGATCACTACGCCGTTCTCGTCGGTGAAGGCGGGGAGGTGCTCGATCCAGCCAGCACGCTTGAGCGATTCACGTAGGTCGTCGTCTTTGCCGGTCAGCTTGCGGATGTTCTCGGCAAACCTGCCACCATCGGGGTCGAACAGGCTCTTGCTTGTCGTGTCGGTCATGTGGTTTCCTTTCGAGTGAGCCGGGAGGTTGCCCTCCCGGCGGGGAAGACTTATTCGTCGTCTTCCATCTCGGGCGGGACCACTTCGCCCTTGAGCATGTTGCGACGCTGCTTGCGGGAGGCGTGGTAGCGACGCAGCACGACACCGAGCGCCGAGTTGATGATGGCGAGCTTCTCGGCGGCAACTTCGGTGCTGCCGATCTCCTTGGCCTTGTCGCGGATGATCATGCAGGCGAAGATGTTGTCGGCAGCCAGCGATCCTTCGACGGCGTGAGAATCATAGACGGCCCGCAGATATTCGCGGTACTTCGGGTTTTCACCGACGAGGACGCGATGGATATCCTCGATCAAATCGTTGAGCGTGCGCTCCGCTTTCATGAAGCGTTGCCAGTCTTCGATTTTTTCGGGGAGAGGGGGCGCCTGCTTGAGCTGTGGCGCGTTACGGTTAGCCATTTAGTTCTCCTGTTCTGCAAGACACAATGCTTGCATGGAGGACTTTGACACAAGAAGCAGGGTTGGGCAACATTTGGGTGACCGGAGGTGAGATAAGATGGATCGAGGTTTGGAGCTGGCGGTGAAGGCCGCAGGGGGGCGGGCGGCGCTGGCGAGGCGGCTGGGACTGTCGAAGCAGGCAGTGACGCGATGGGCGCGAGTGCCGGCCGGTCGGGTGGTCGCGGTGGCCAAGGTGACTAGGGTGTATGCGGAGGTGCTGAGGCCCGATCTGTTTGGCGCTGTGGTGCGTCGGGTGCGGCGGGCTAGTAGGGTAGCGGTGTGAGGGGAAAAGTCGCTGTACGGGCTTCCTACGGGCGTGGCGGGGCTTTACAGCGAGGGTGGAATGGTCTAGTGGGCGGGAGTGCTCTCCTGATTCGGGGAGCAAATGCGTTTGCGCGGGGAGGCTTTGCTGGATTGGCTCGTCGCAAGATGCAACCCGATCATGGAACAGCGTGCGTTGCGGCAGATCAGCCGGTGCGGCGCGTGGGGGTTCTCGCCATCGTATTGGGACGGACGCGAAACGCGTCGCCGGGCGTTGTATCCCTCGTATCTGTTCGTGAATTCACCCAGGCGGTTCTATCAGCTGCTTTCGGTCGATGGTGTCATCGGCTTGGTGTCGCGGCGCACCGAGCGGGTGCCGTTTCGCAGCGAGGCGCTGGATACGGCCGTGGAGAAGCTTGCCATGGCGGCTGATGCGGAGGGGCGGGTGCCGGCGCCGCCGAGAATTCTTAAGTCCAAGTTCAACCGCGGTGATCATGTCTACGTGACGGCTGGGGTGTTTCGTGATCAGCGTGGTGTGTTCGAGACTTTTCGGGAAGGTCGTTCACAAGTGTCGTTGGCGTCGGGCGCGATGCTGACGCTGGCGGATTCCGATCTCGCTCTGTTGGAGCGGCGCGCGGCGAGCCCCCATAACTAGAACAGCAATGGGCAGACCGGGTGCGTAGGCCCTGGTTTGGGGGAGTGCGAAGCATGGACGTTGGAAACGTCGGGACACTGCCGCCGGGGACGAGCCTGTCCCGTGCTTCGCATGCGTGGGAGTATGAATGCTTCTCGCGACTGGGCCCGCTGACACGTGACGTGCTGAACTATGCGTTGCTGCCGATCTCGGCAGCGGATGTGTACGTGTTCTGGGAAAGGCGAGGGGCGTTGAACGATGCTCGGATCGCTGAGGATTTGAAAACGCGGGTCGCGACATTGACGGGCGTGCCGTACGCACGCGCTGTGGTGCAGAGGAGATATGGAAAAGGTAAACAGTTGGGAGCAGCGGTTCGAGAGGAGCGCTTGGTTTCGGCTGCCCAAGGAGCTGAGGTTTCGGTGGTGGCGTGAAACTCAGTATAGCGCTTTGGAGCCTAGTGAAGAGTTGGTCAAGGAAGTACAGAAAGTGTTGGCGCTGAAATAGCGCGGGTATAGCGATGAAGAAGCCAAAGAAGCGACCTGGGTTCAAGAAGAGGTCGAGCGGGCGTGCTTTCAAAAAGGGGGATAAGAAGCCTGTAACCTCGGGGCGGCGGAAGGGTGTTCAGAACCGGGTCACGTTGCTGGCGAAGGAAATGATAGAGGCGGCGTGTAATGAAATAGGTGGTTTGCAGCGGATGGTGAAATGGATACTACGCTCGGACAAGAACGAAACTATTTTCTGGGGTTCGATATATCCGAGAATGCTGCCGCTGCAGGTCAATGCGATGATCCAAAACAATGTGAATGTTCGGATCACGCGCGAGGAGCTGGCGAAGCAGTTGGAGGCGAAAGGTTTGCCGCCGCTGGTGTTTGGGCGTGACAAGCCGAAGGAGATCACGGTTGATTACAGCGCTGGAGATCAGACCGGTGACGTTTCGGCAAGCGGTAGCGTTCGTGGGGAAACACCATCGTCATAACAAGCCGCCACGTGGGCATAAGTTTAGTATTGGATTGTTCAACGGAAAACTTGTTGGCGTGGTCATGGCAGGTAGACCGGTGGCGCGGGCGTTCGACGATGGATTGACATTGGAGATCAATCGTACCTGTACTCTGGGGCACAAGAACGCCAACAGCATGTTGTACGGTGCGGCGTGGCGGGCAGCGAAGGCGATGGGGTATCGGCGGGCGGTTACGTATACACGCAAGGATGAGAGTGGCGTGTCGTTGCGCGCGGCAGGTTGGCGTAAAATTGCGGAGTTGCCGGCGCGTAGTTCATGGGCACAGAGCACCAAAGACAAGCGTTTGCATAAGATGCGTGATGCTGATGGTCCTGGTGGCGTCGATCGTATTCGTTGGGAGATTCCATGATTGTGACGATGACGACACGAAGGGGGTTGATAACGGGGCTGGTTAGTTTGTTCGCGGTGCCTGTGATCGTACGTGCGGATTCATTGATGCGTGTGCGTGGCGTGATCCTGCCGCAGGAGGGGTGGGTGTGAGATGAAAGCGACGGACATTGCCGCCAAAGCGGCCGAACTCATTGGCGGCGAGCGTGAGCATGTGCATGGCGACAAGTACACAAACCACACCCGCATTGCGGCGGTATGGAATGGCATTCTTGCTGCGGCTGACAAAGCGCCTGCGACGCCGCTCGACGCCCATGATGTTGCGAACATGATGGAAGGTCTGAAGATCGCTCGGCGTTACACCGGCCGTTTCAATATCGACGACTATATCGACGGCGCTGGTTATGCGGCTTGCGCTGGTGAGATTGCTGCGAAAGATAACGGATGATCCATGCACGGTGGTTTTGACCTCGTCGATCCCAGTGCTGCGGTGCCATGGGAATTGATGGCGCAGGATGAATCGCGCGAAAGTTTCTGGGCGTTCCGGCAGTACATCAATTATCCGCGGTTGGTTCGAGGCTGGTGGACGCGTGAGGTGGCGTTGGAGTTGCACCGGTTTTGGAATGATTACAGTCGTGGACGCCGTCCCAAGCTGTTGATACAGTCGCCGCCGCAACACGGAAAGTCGACTGCGATAATCGACTGGATGGCGTGGGTGATCGGGCAGAAGCCGGAATTGAAACTGATATTTGCATCGTTTTCGGAGCGGTTGGGTATCAGGGCTAATTTGAGATTGCAAAGGATACTCAGTTCGGAAAAATACAAAGGTATATTCGGGAAGGATTTGCTGGCCAACAGTCCGCAACGCACGGTGAAATTTTTCGAGCTGGAGAATGATGGATATTTCAAGAATACGACGTTGGAAGGTCAGATTACAGGCGAGGGTCTGGATTTGGGCATCGTCGATGATCCCATCAAGGGCCGCGCGGAGGCGTCTTCGGAACTTATTCGCGACAAAGCTTGGAATTGGATGACTGACGATTTCATGTCGCGCTTCGCCGACAACGGCGCGATGCTGATGATTATGACCCGTTGGCACCTCGACGATCCGGCTGGGCGTTTGATCGCGCAATATCCTGGGGTTCGTGTGCTGTGCTATCCGGCGCTTGCCGAAGAGAATGAGACTCACGAGGGGCTCGACGGGCAGCCGGTCACACGGCGGGTTGGCGATCCGTTGTTCCCAGAGCTGAAGAGCCTCGAATTCTTAACTAAGCAACGTGCGGTGATGACGCTGGCCGGCTGGCAGTCGGTGTATCAGCAGTCGCCGATCGTCGCTGGTGGCGACATGTTTCCGATCGACAAGATCGAGGTGGTGCCGGAACGACCTTCCCCTTCCCTGGTGGCCTCAGCAGCGCGCTACTGGGACAAGGCCGGGACCTCGGAGGGCGGCGCATATTCGGCGGGTGTGCTGATGCTACGCATGAATGACGGCACATTCACTGTTGCCGATGTGCGCCGCGCCCAGTGGGGCGCGCTGGAGCGCGAGCGCGTCATTAAGCAGACGGCGCAGATCGATGAAGAGCTGTATCCGTACACCAAGATTTGGCTGGAGCAGGAGCCGGGATCGGGAGGCAAGGAAAGTGCGGAAGCATCTATCCGAATGCTTGCTGGTTTTAGTGCTGAGGCTGATCGTGTTACCGGTGATAAGGTTGCTCGCGCTGATCCATTCGCAGCACAGTGGCAGGCCGGAAACGTACGGATTGTGCGTGCCGGATGGAACCGTGATTACCTGGACGAGCACGAGCACTTCCCCGTCGGCAAGTACAAGGATCAAGTAGACGCATCGAGCGGCGCGTTCAACAAGATTGCTTCGAAGTACCGATATCCGAGCGATCTTTCGTGGGTGAAGTGATGAAGTCTGCGGCGCACAAACAGGAGCTGAAGGCGAAGCGCGCACGCAAGGCAGCGCTGGCGTTCGAGCTGCGTCTGGTCTGGCTGTTGGCGCGGCGTGACAACTATTCACGTACAGTTCAGGAGTATCTCAACAACGCGCGGCGCTGGATTGCATGTGGCGACATTCCGCGGACATATAAGCGAGAGATGAAGAAATGCCCGAAGCTCAAGCTGGTGTCGTAGTCAAGCTTCCGGTGAACAGTTGGGCGCAACGACGCTTGGCGTGCTGGCACAAGCGCGAGCGTTTGATTGCTCAGCGCGATCGGCTCATCCGACGTATCGATGCTCTGACATACATGATTGAGAAGATCTATTCTCCGGAAGCAGAACGGCGTTCCGCCGAATTTTGGGAGCAAATGCGTGAACGAACCTAAGCCACTTAGGTGCTGCTTCGGTTGCGCGCAGCCGATCGAGGAGGTGGAGGAGGCGACGCGCGATCTGCTCGGTCGTATGTGGCACCGCGCGTGTTACGATAGGGCCGCCGAGAATTTTTTGACCGATGTCAAGGCAAAGCTGCCGCGGCACGTATGATTGAGTTCTTACGGCTGCTGCTGTTCTGGGTGGTGATGGTGGTGTTTTTCTCGATGATCTTTTTCGTGGTCTTCGAAATGATGAACCGGGCGGTGGTGGAATGACGCACGCACAGTTGCTGTTCTTTTTAGCTGATAAAGCTAAATCCGATGATGCAACGATGTACACGTAGTTCGTTGAGCTGTTCAGTGATCCGATCGCGCTGACAATTATTCTCTGCACTGTGCTGTTGTCAGGGGTATTGGTGCTGTGGATGACAACGTGATGTTGGACGTCAAAAAAAGATGGAAGAAATGGTGCCTCGCTGCTGCACGTCGCGAAGGCGATGTGGAGGTCAGTGCTGGGCGCATTGAGCTTGCTGTCAAAGACCAAAGCGGCGCACTGATTACGGTTGGCGCTCATGTGCGCTTCGATGATCGGGTGTATCGTGTCACCGATGTGTATCGCGGCAAGCTGTCGATCATCGGCGTGCAGTTGCGGAATGGCGTTTACTGCGAGCTGCTTGCTGATCAGGTGGAGCTGGTAAAGGAGTCACTGGGCGACCCTGACTGCGAGGTGTGCCATGGCACCGGCACGATCCCCAATCCCGATCCACGGTGGCCCGGGACCTATGCGTGGTGTTCCTGCCTCAAAACTGATCGACCGCGAGACCCGCCGCAGCGCGGTCCCCTGCAATGGCTGCACACTGTGTTGTCGTACTTTGATCGTGCCGCTCGCGGAGGAAGAGTTTGAATTGTACGATTGGGTCTGGATCGAGAAGGACGGCAAGCGCCTTGGACGCGCTCTTAAGCGTCGTCCTGATGGTGCTTGCGTATATCTCTCTGATGATCATGGATGCACCATTCACGGCCGCGCTCCTCACGTTTGCCAGCGTTTTGATTGCCGCGACCTTGTTGTGAAGTGGAATCGCAACGAACGTCGCCACATGGTGAACTCGGGCCAGTTGCCGAAGTCGTTGTTCATCAAAGGACGCGAGATGTTGGGGAAGATGAAATGACTGGGCCGGGCGCTGAGGAAGAGATTCAGGAATATGGCGCCGACTATGGACGCAAGCCCAAGCCTGCGTTCCGTCTCGCCATGCGTCATGAAGGCGACAAGTGGAACGCGTACGTTGCGCGCCCGAACACCATGGACGGCGCGATCTGGATCGGCTCGATCGCGATGCGGTTCGTCGAGCACGACAAAATTCGCAAGGATGCGTTCCTGGCGATCATGCGCGACGCACTCGCTGCGCTGGCCGAGGAGGTCACGGGAGGCAAGATCGGTTGGGACGACCCGGTCGCTGCGCCCGAGCATGAGAGGATGAAGACGTGAGGTGGCTGCTCGGCTTCCTGGTGACAGGCAAGTGGCAGTGCTCGATCTGCGGCAAGTACAGCGACACCAAGCGCGGCGTGTGCGTGCCGGTGAGGTACAAGTGAATTTGAAGCTGGGTTTGAACGTCGAAGCGTTGCGGCTGTTGTCTCCAGAGGCGCAGCAGTGGTTTCCATATACGATGCAGGATGTGGAAATGTTCAGCGACCTTTTGAACGAGTGGAAGGTTGAGCCTAGCCTCGATCAAATACGTGTTGTTATTCTTGGACAGATCATGCGGCGCTGGGATTTGAGTTGGTATGTGAAGCGCGCAAAAGTAAGGTTAACCACTTAACCACAGGAGACCATGATGAGCGCAAAACCGGTAATGATGACGGGCGTGATCTATCCGATGGACAAGATGCATGCGCCAATGGCGGTGTCATTCGTCGGCAATGCGTGGGACCCGACGCTGAGTGTTGGCGGCGGACCGGTAATTCCACCCGAGCAGCCACCCGGCGTGCCGATCCATCCGATCTGGGGACCTCCAGGGTTCAACCCGCCAGGGCCTGGAATGCCTCCTGGCATCGGAGGTGGGCCGATCATTCCCGATCCGCCGACCGAGCCGCCGCAGCCCGAGCCGCCGCCGATCACCATCGTGATCAAGCCGCCGCCTGCTGAAGGCGGCTGGGGTTGGATGGGGCCGCCCATCAACGCGTGGGGCTATTTCCCGCCGCCCGGCACGGCTGGGCCGAAGCGTTAAGCTCGTTCAGCCTCCGCCCGGTCGACGGGCCGGGCGGAGAGTAAAACCATGGGCAAACGCTTGTTGATCACGCTCGCGGTCATTCTCGCCGTGATCTTCGTGCTGTTCATGATCGGCAGTCTGGAGTGGGACGGACATTTGCGGATTGGACCTGAGTGAATCCAGGCGTGAGTGAAGAAGCCGGTCAGACCGCGCGTAGTGTCATCGAGGCGCTCAAGAGCAACCCCGCCACTTTGGCTTTGATCGTCGCCAACACCGCGATGCTGATCTTCATTTTCTATGCGCTGGCGAAGGGCGCCGAGTTTCGTGACACCATGATCAAGCAGAATTTCGAGTATCAGCGCGAAGTATCGCAGTTGTTGGCGCGTTGCGTGGTTCCGAAGTGATCTGCCCACGCTGCGGCCAGCCGATGCTGATCGGCGGCTTTCGCGGCTATTGTTTTCCGTGTGCCGCAAAGGAGGCCAACATGGCTGAAGAGAAAAAGCCTGAACCACCGAAGCAACCTAAGCCGCCGCCGAAAGAGGACGAGGCGCACAGGAACCGCGCGCCCGAGGGCCAGCCGGCGACTGTGGTGATTCCGCCGAATCAAAGATGAGAGACATCTGGCACGCATTGGAGTGGAACGAGCAGCGTGATGCGCTGGTGCGCAATCTAACCTCGATGATCCTGAGCTGGGATCAGAATGGTCACTTGTTCATGCACCGTGACGACATCAGCCAGCTGGTGCATGCTGTCGAGCTGCTGAAACGTTGCCAGCTGAAAGAATAGGACACGCGGCCCCCAGCCGCGTTCAAGGCTGCTGCACCACGCTCATGTCCCCCAGACACCCCCCAGAGAGCGCAGCAGCCTTCTTTTGAATTTCCACGCGGCCGGGAAATCCGCGTGGGATAGAAGGCCGCCTCGCGTCTCAACGATGCGGCCTTCCCTTCAGGAGGAACATGAGTGGACTGGGATTCGCTGTGGCAGGACTGCGTTCCGGAGCGCACACGGTTGATGCTCAGGCGTGTCAACGCAGCCGAGCATCGCGCCAACAATGCGCTGGCGCTCGCCGACGAAACGCACACCAAGCTGGAAGGGGTCAAGGTTGATCTCGCGCGCGCCAACGAGCGCATCAAGTTGCTCCAGGCTCAGTTCTCGGAAGAGGGCTACTGGGAAAAGCAGTGGCGCAACGAAGCCGCGGCGCGCCAATGGGCCGAGGCCAAGCTGAGTGAGAAACGTGCAAGTGTTAAGTGAGGTGAGATGATGCGACGGATCGCAATCTCGTCGGGACACGGCAAATACATCAGGGGCGCGCGTGGCAATCCGGTCCCGCCCCAGCTCGATGAGGTCGACGAGGCTCGCCGTGTGGTCGAGCATGTCGCCGACTATCTGTCGTCTGCCGGTGTGCAGCACGTCACCTTCCACGACAACACCAGTCACGATCAGAACACCAACCTCAACGCCATCGTGAACTGGCACAACAAGCAGTCCCGCGATCTCGATGTCTCGGTGCATTTCAACGCCTACGATCACACCGCGCACGGTGTCGAGGTTTTGTACGTGACGCAACAATCTCTAGCGAACGAGCTGTCGTCCGCGATCTCGGTGGTTGGCCATTTCACCAACCGCGGACCGAAGAAACGCACCGACCTATTCTTTTTGAATAATACGTCAAAACCGGCAATACTCATTGAAACCTGTTTCTGCGATAATACCGGAGACAGCAATAACTATAACCAGTATTTTGACGCGATTTGCCATGCCATCGCCGAGACGATTGCCGATGTATCAATTTCTGATACGCCGGGTGGACAGCCGCCCACCGAGCAGCCGCCGAGCACTCATGACCCGTGGTCAGTGCCGATCGACAGCCGCTCCGTGGTCGGCATGGGCGATACCGGTAAGGACGTGGCTGATCTTCAGCAGATGCTGCCGCGGTTCTCGGGTAATGTTGACGGTGACTTCGGGCCGATCACCGAAGGTGCGGTGTTCGACTATCAGCGCACCCGCGATCTCGATGTCGACGGCGTCGTCGGCCAGCAGACCTGGGGCGCGCTGTACGAGCGCAAGCCTCCGGTGCGAACTCCCACCCCTCTCTCCCCGGTGGAGCAGGAGCGCATCAAGAAGATTGCGCGCGAATCCTCGATCGCCGAGTATCCGTGGAAGGATCGCGGTGTCGCGCCTACGGGGTATACACAAGGAATGGCACTGGCGTTTGCGAGTTCATATCGCCGGCTGCTCGCCGAGCATCCCGCCGTGCTGGAGATGGCAAAGGCGCGCACCACTTCGGACAAGGATGCGCTACATGTCTACAAATCCAAGTTCGATCAGCTCGGAATGTCCAACGAAACCGGCGGCGCCGATACCCTTCGCCACCTCTACGCCCTTATGTTGGGGTCCGGAATGCGCGAGAGTTCGGGACGATATTGCGAGGGCCGTGACCTATCTGCGAGTAACGTGCAGTCCGACACTGCGGAGGCCGGGCTATTCCAAACCAGTTATAACGCTCATTCCGCTTCTGATCCTGAGTTCTCAGGTCTGATGTCGGAATACACCGATGATGGCAGTGCATGTTGGACTCCGACCTTTGCCGATGGCGTGTCGTGCAGCTCCTCGGAATGGGACTGCTACGGTTCCGGCTCCGGCTACAAATTTCAGGAGCTGTGCAAGAACTGTCCGATGTTCGCGGTCGAGACCCACGGCCTGACCTTGCGAAACCTGTGCAATCATTACGGCCCGATCGTCCGCAAGGA
>Ga0126369_10000277_pt1 | contig 32988 bp, 31 predicted proteins | sample PanSoiMetaPlot_1_FD_109646 | JGI IMG/M metagenome (GOLD analysis project Ga0126369, IMG submission 109646) | Tropical forest soil microbial communities from Panama - MetaG Plot_1 | ecosystem: Environmental > Terrestrial > Soil > Tropical forest > Bulk soil | place: Panama | collected 2016-02-17
ACGATGGCGTTCCGTGACAAGGCAGGCCGTGACCACATGACCAAGCACGACGGCCAGGAATCCAGCTTCGACAAGCTGGAGGATTACCTGATGTCACTGCTCGACAAAGAGGGGACGGCGTGAAACTTCTCCTTACTTCGTCTGGCATTGCGAACACGACCATCCACGAAGCGCTCGTCGGCCTACTCGGTAAGCCGATCGAGGAGTCCAGCGCCCTCGTCATCCCGACGGCGATATATCCGTTCCCCGGCGGTGCCGACCGCGCATGGGCGGCTGTCTGCGGACGGAGCAAGAGTCCTTTGGCCGGATTGGGTTGGAAGTCTTTGGGAGTGCTGGAGCTCTCCGTGTTGCCCAGCATCGACGAAGAATGTTGGGTTCCTGCGGTCCGGGAGACCGACGCCCTACTTGTTTCGGGCGGCGATCCGGTGTTCCTGGCCTACTGGATGCGGCGGTCCGGGCTTGCAGACGTCTTGCCGTCACTGCCTGGCGAGACGGTCTACCTGGGGGTGAGCGCCGGGAGCATCGCTGCAACGTCCACCTTTGCCGAGACTTACCGGGAACCGCGTCGCGGCAGCGGTGAAGCGCTCTCGACGGAAGACATTGTGTTCGATACACCTGGTGGCGAACTCCGCATGATCCTGGTCAAGGCTCAGGGAGTCGGACTGGTCGATTTTGCGATTATTCCGCACGTGGACGCCGATCACCAAGACATGGCCATCGCAGAACAATGGGCCGCGAGGATACCGGCGCCGACGTACGCGATCGACGACCAGACCGCCATCAAGGTGACCGAAGGCAACGTCGAAATCGTCTCCGAGGGGCACTGGAGGATCTTCGCCTCCTGATGCGGAGCGGTGGGAACCAGCCAGCAATCGGCGGCGGTCTCTGTCGGCGACGCCGCTTCGCTGGCCCACCTAGAGATCGGCTCGGCGCTGGATACCATCGGGGGTGTTCTTACCTGGATACGCGCATGAGGCGGGTGATCGAACTCCATGTTCGTCACCAAACTGGTGGGTGGGCGGGCCGGACGCTGTCGATCGGCCAGCGCCAGCTCCCGGCCTGGCGCGGGCTTTGCTCCTCGATGAGGCGACCGCCAATCTCGATCTGGCCACGGCTGGGAGCTTGCGCGCGTGCGCTCTTATTCCGAGCCGTGCACCGTGGCCCGCCCCGCCAGCCGTGGACTGCCTAGCCGTGTTAACTTCTACTAGACACGGTGTCTCATTCTGGCGGGCACCGTGATCTCCGGCTACACCGGAGTCCAGATGGTCACTCTGCAGCCGATGCGGCCTACGGGATATAACCGGAAGTTGTGGATCGACGTCGGGGTGAGGAGCATGGCGTACCCTCCGGTTTGACAAGAACCACGATGACTGGCAGGCCGTCGAAGGAGGGCACGCACGTGCTCTGCATAGTTCGCTGAAGACGAAGGTCGACCCGGCTTCGAGCTGGACCTGGACGCGCTGGTCCGAGAGGGCGCCCGGCGGATGCTGGTGATGGCATTGAAGGCGGAGGTCGACGCCTACATCGCGGCGCACGCCGGGGAGCGGGACGCGAAGGGACACGCGCTGGTGGTCCGCAACGGCTTGGCGGAGCCGCGCCAAGTGACGACGGCGGCAGGTGAACTGGAGGTCCAGGCTCTGCCTGGCAGGCCACGTCCTGATGGAGAACCGGAACGGGATGGTCGTGGACGTCGAGCTGACGCGAGCCACCGGGACCCGCGAGCGGGATGGCGGGCTGCGGATGTAGCGGCGATCGTGCCGGACCCGACGTCGGCGCACGCTCGGCGCCGACAAGCTGTACGACACCAGAGACTTCGTGAAGGGTTGCCGGGAGCTCGGGGTCACGCCGCATGTGGCTCAGAACACGAGCGGTCGGTCCAGCGCCATTGACCGGCGCACGGCCAGGCAGGAAGGCTACTGCCGCTGCCGGCCGCCATCGCGAAGGTCAGCAGTGCCACTCCGCGAAGGCGGCAGCTCACCCTCGCCTACGACAACGCCGGCAGCAGCGCGGCGCGGAGGAGGCACGCGTGGCCGACTCTCGAGCAGATTGCTGGGCGGGGGGCCATCGCGAAGGCAAGGAGGCCGAGAGCTCAAGCAGCACGGCCCGTAGCCGGAGACCGCAGGGGTCGTCACGGGCCCCGCAGCACTATCACCCGCGCTGGCCAGCTCGAGCTGCGCTGCCCGATGGGACACGACCACCGGGCCGCGACCGACCGCGAACGTGTTGATCGCCCGCCGCACCCGCCTGAGCAGTCGGCCTGCGCGCGCCGGCAACTGGACCACCCTCCCGAATCGGCCGTGATCGTCATGCGGTTCATGACGGAGGACGGCGTCGGCGAGGTGCGGCCTCGCCGACGGGCCGCGGCAGGCGCCACGGCGCGTAGCGGGCCGGGGGCCCGTACAGTGGTACCAGCGGGAGACAGCCAGCTCCCATGGGTGGCCTCGTCCCTCCCCTCTCCCGCGCGCCACCCGGGTCGGTCGGAGGAGAAGGTCAGGAGGTCCGGCATGTTCGCCCGATCCGGCAGACCTATCGTGGCGCAGCAGAACGTGCTGCTTGTGGACGACGACAGCTCGGTGGCCACGCTTCATCGGAGGAAGCTCGAGGCCCGCGGATACCGTGTCGTCACGACCTCCGACGTCGATGTTGCCCTCACGCTGGCGCGGCAGGCTCAGCCGCGGATCATCTTCCTGACCGTCGACCGGCTGGGCTCGGAGCGCAGCCCGTTCTTGCAGGCGCTGAAACGCGACGACAATACCCGACACATCCCCGTCACAGTCCTGCCTGCCGGCCACGACCACTCGCTCGAACGCCTCGGGCTGAGCCGGGTCGGCCGCGAGCTCTTGTGACCGGGCTCAGGAATCGAGGCGGGCCGAGGACCTCAGCGGAGCGCCTACGCCGTGCAAGAACCGGAGGAGCTCACCGTAAGAGCCGAGGAGCGACGTCTCGTGGTACGGGACTCCGTGCTGTACGCAGAATGCCCGCACGATCCCGCTGGATCGGCGCAGCCGGTTGCGGGGCATCCGCGGAAACAGGTGGTGCTCCACCTGGTAGTTGAGTGAGCCGAACAGCAAGTCGGTCCACCACGCGCCGCGGATGTTTCGGGAGGTGACCACCTGCGAGCGCAGGAAGTCCAGCTTGGTGCGGTCGTCCGTCTGTGGCATGCCCTTGTGGTTGGGAGCGAACACCGAGGCCAGGTAGAACCCGCCCACCGCCTTGTGGATCGCGATCACCAGCAGCGCTTTCCATAGTCCAAGGGCGAACACGAGCACGCCCACATACGCGGCGGCATGCGCCAGCAGCGCGAGAGCCTCGAGACTGCAGCGTCGAGATCGCCGGCGGGCGAGGAAGGCCGCACCGGCCACGTGCATGCTCCAGGCGAGCAGCCCGAGCAGCGGAAAGAACAGGAATGCCTGGTAGCGCGCCAGCAGACGCAGCGGGCCCCAACGACCCAGCGCCTGCTCCTGGGTGTACGCGATCGCCGGGTTTTGGATGTCGGGGTCGCGCACGACGTGGTTCGGATTGGCATGGTGGCGGTTGTGCTTCTGCACCCACCAGCCGTAGCTCATGCCAAGTAGCAGGTTTGCGGTGACGAATCCCACAGCCGTGTTCTTCCACCGGACGCGGAACATCTGGTGGTGACCTGCGTCGTGCAGCTGAAAGCCGAGCTGCCCCGATATCACGGCAAGCACGACAGCGTTCGGCACTACGACCCAGAGATTGCGCGTGACAAGGAAGAGGGCCAGACAGGCTCCGAACAGACCGGAGTTAACGATCGTCAATCCCACGTAGTAGCGGGGCTGCGTTTCGAGCAGCCCCGCCTCCACGACCAGCCGCTTCAGGCCGGCGTAGCCATCGCCGCCGGGCGTGGCCCGACGACCAGCGATGATCGCCGTGGTGCTGACCGTGCCTACGCCAGGCGCACGCGCTGGGCGCGTGGCCCCTTCTGGCTGGCCTCGATATCGAACGTAACCTTCTCGCCGCCGCCGAGCCTGTCGAAGCTGACGGACGACTCCAGGCCGTCGCGGTGGAAGAAGTACTCTTTCCCGTCGTCGGCCGCGATAAATCCGAACCCGCGGTCGGACACAACCTTCTTGATGGTGCCAGTTGCCATGGGAAGCTCCCTACCTCTCGAAACACATGCTGAACGCGCGGGCAATGTTCGAGAAGCGGGATCCCTGACCGCGACGGCAGCGTCGCTGTTCGACGCAGCGAGCGCCAGCATACCACCGGCGGGGCACCCAACGCCCGTATTGACGCGGGGTTGGCTGCCCGGGCTCGTCCTCGCCCTCGCGTCCGCCGGTTCCGGCTCTGGACATCGCACAGGAGGGAGTGGATGACCGAGCGACCTAGCGGTTCAAGAAGCTGTAGACTCAGCCACCTTGGCAAGATCCTCGACACCCAAACGAACTCCCCGACGATCCGCTCGACGTCGGCAGAGCAACGACGAAGCAGCCATCCAGAAGGAAGAGGCCGTCGTTCTAGACGCGGTGGTAACGCAGGCACTCCCGAACGCCATGTTTGAGGTCGAACTCGAGAACAGCCACAGGTTCATCGCGTACGCGGCGGGACGGATGCGGCGTTACCGGATTCGGATCACGCCCGGCGACCGGATTCGGGTCGAGCTGTCTCCATACGACCTGAACCGCGGGCGAGTCGTCTACCGCTATCGCGACTGACCGGGTGATCCATCTGGCGCATTTGGGGCAGGGGCGACGTCCGCATCGCGACGACCTGCCAGCTAGCCCATTCCAACTGCCCGATCAAGTGAACCCAGCCACCGTACACAAACGACTCGTCTCCATTTGACACGCCGAGGACCAGCACATGTGCTCTCTCCTCCTGAAGCAGACAGATGAGGAGGTGATCCAGTCCGGCGCCTCGACCGAGCGCATACTTGACGAGGATCGAAGGATGCCGGAGGAAGGCCAGATGCCGAGGGAGGTGCTCAAGGTGGCTGGCACCTCCAGGCCTGTCTTGGTGGCCGGTGCTATCGCCGGAGTTCTCCGGAGTCAGGGCCGGGTCGAGGTTCACGCGATCGGGGCTGCCGCCGTCAACCAGGCCATCAAGGCGATTGCCATTTCGCGCGGCTACGTCCGACCCGGGGGCATCGACCTGGTGTGCATCCCGTCCTTCGTCGACTTGTCGCTCGACGGACAGGACAGGACCGGGATCAGGTTCCTGGTGGAGGTGCGCTAACCGTTTACCAGCTGTTGGCCGTCCACACGACCATGTTCGATTCTTGTCCGAGTCTGGCAAGATCCTACCCCGGCGCCGCACTGACACCTGCGCGAGGCACCAGCGGCCATTGACGACTGCCCTGAAACGCGCCCGGGCGATCGCGCTCCTGCCCTACGGGGCCGAGACAGTGCGCTAAACCCTCTCGTCGGCGATCTCAGGTAAGGCAGTAGTTGGCCTCGTCGCTGACCAGAACTGCCGCCGTACAGTCCAACTACACGACCGGCACAGTCTGGCGGGAGGGGCGATCTCCAGCCACACCCATCGCGGTAGGCAACTCCTGCACTCGTTCGCCACGGCTCATCGTTACCTGGCACGCTGGCCTCGCCAGCCCAGACCAGGCCTTCCACGGGCACCTCCATGCCTCAAGAGGGCAGTTTGGAAGGCGTCATCACCGAGGCTGACCACGACATCCGCCGACGCCGATCTGGCGGTTGTGGTAGCCTCCAACGCCGCGTCCCCTTTGAGGGATGCGCGTTGCGGAGTCCTCGCCTTCTCGAACCGGGCCCTCGACGACGGCCCGACGCACGGTTCGAGACCAACACCCAGGAGGCTCCAAACTGCCCACCTTCCAAGAGCTCGGCATCGGCCAGCGCAGCCAGACTGCGCTTGCGCGGCTCGGTATCACCACACCGGCGCCGGTCCAGGCCGACGCGATCCCCAGCCTGCTGGCCGGTCGTGACGTCGTCATCGAGGCACCCACCGGTTCTGGTAAGACCCTCGCATTCCTGCTCCCAATCGTGGAGCGGCTGGCGCGACCAGAGCCCGGTCCGCGAGCCCTGGTGGTGATTCCGGTCCGCGAGTTGGCCATGCAGGTCGACGTCGTGTATCGCGGGCTCGGGGCGTCCGGTCGCATCGCCACCCTGTACGGAGGCGTGGGCTACGGTGCTCAGATGGCCGCTCTCCGGCGGCGTCCTGACATCGTCATCGGAACTCCCGGCCGGCTCCTGGACATGATCGATCGCGGGCTGCTCACACTCACGCGCGTCCGCTACCTGGTCCTTGACGAGGCTGACGAGATGCTCGATTCCGGCTTCGCGCCCGCGGTCGAGCGCCTGATCGCGCTGACGCGGCGTCCTCAGATGGTTCTGGCATCGGCCACCATGCCCGATTGGGTCGCCGAGATGATCTGCAAGCACCTGGTCGACCCGGTGCGCGTCCGGGTCGCCGGCAAGGCCAGCGAGCCCCGGCTGCAGCACGCTCTGATCCGGGTCGAGCGCCAGGCCAAGCTCACCACCCTCAGCCAGGTGCTGCGCCAGAACCGCGGCGTCATCGTCTTCGGTCGCACCAAGCACGGGGTGCGCAAACTGGCGGCAGCCCTCCGACGCCTCCAGCATGAGGCGGTCGAGCTGCAGGGCAACATGTCCCAGTCGGCGCGCGACCGAGCAATGGCGCTGTTCCGGTCGGGTCGCAGTGGCGTGCTGGTAGCCACGAACGTGGCCGCCCGCGGGCTGGACATCAGCCACGTCAGCCTGATCGTGAACTACGACCTGCCCGAGACGTCCGAGTCCCTCACGCACCGAGTTGGCCGCACGGCCCGGATGGGCAATGAGGGTCGCGCGATCACCTTCCTCACACCGGAGGACGCCGTGTCCTGGCGGCGCCTCCGCGGCCAGGGCGCGCCCGACCTGGTCGAGCTGGACCTTGAGCACCTGCTCGGAGCCGGGGAGTGGCGGTACGCGCCCGTTCCGGTGTCCCCAGTCGAGCACGTGCATGCCCCGGCTCGGCTGGCGCCGGCCCGCCCAGCCGGACCGCGGTACCGGGGTCGCCGCCGGGGCCGGGCGGCCTAGCAGTGTGCTGGATGCGCCCTGGCCCACAGCGGCTGGGGCGGGACGGATGCCTCGTTCGGGAGCTGCCGGGCCATACTGAAGCCGAGTGAAACTGCCTGAATGGCTGCGCCGTCTGCGGCCCAGGCGGGCTGGTCGGTCGGCTGCCGAGCAGAACCGTTACGACGATGCCGCGCGCCTCGAGGAGCGGACTCAGTCGCACTACCGCTCGGTCACCGATTCGGACGCCAGAGGGCGATCGACCAAGGGTTACGGCTCTTCGACGCCCAAGTCGTGAGAGGAACGATCCCGCCCTCGCTCGGTCTGCTGCTGCCCGAGTTCCCGCCGGAGCGCTGGCAGTTCGCGGTCGCGATCTGGGTCGGCGAGCAAGCCGCCGAGATCCTCCTCCAGCAGGCACAGCCCGAACCGTCCGCGCCGACGGCGCTCAGACAATCCGTCGAAGCTCGCGCACTCGCTCACGTTCCCATTGAGTACTTCCAGGGGAAGTAGCTATGTCCAGGCTGGTCTGGCCGCCAGCCCGCGGGGGGACCGCCTGAACAAGGGCCCGAGCGTGACAGAGGGCCACCGCGCCGTCAGGAGCAGCGCGCCTCCTCCATCTCGGCTAGCGCCTCGTGCGCGGTCACAACGCGGCCGTACTTCATCGCCAAGGTGCGCAGGGTGGCGTGGTGCAGATCGGGCGCGTAGGAGGAGACCGCGTCCGACAGCACCACCGCCTGGAACCCCTCGTGGAAGGCGCCCCTGGCCGTGTCCTCGACGCAGATCTGGGTCACCGTACCGGTGATGAGGACGGTGTTCACGCCGGCGGCGTGCAGCAGGTCCGTGAGAACCGTTCGGTGGAACGCGTTGTATCCGTACTTGTCGACCTGCGCCTCGCCGGGCAACGGCGCCAGCTCGTCGATCACCGCGGTGCACTCGCGTTCGCCCTCGACGTCGCCGTAAGCGCGCCTGATGCCCGGCCAGCAGCAGCAGATCGGTGGGCCGATGACCGGGGACCACCGCCACATCAGCGTCGGGGTGGGCCCGGCGACGAACCGCGTGAACACCACCGGTCTGCTTCTGGTTCGGAACCACCGGAGCAGCTCGCGATGTACGTCGATCGTCTCCCGGGCGTCGCTCACCTCGAGTGGTGCGCCCACGCGTACGAAATCGTTCTGCATGTCCACCACGAGCAGGGCCGTGGTGCCCGGACAGAGCTCGAACACGACCGGAACAGCATCCGGCAGGCCTTCGAGCGCGTCAAGACGCCGCGGGCGCTACCATCGCGTGCCATCGAGACGTCGGTGTTCGTGTTCGCCAGCGACCTCGTGGACGAGGGACTGGGGGCGGTGCTCGACAATGTGGCCGGGCGTGCCGGACTCGGCGGAGTGACCATGGCCGCCGCATACCACCACGGCCGCGACATCTTCCCGCACAACCCCCGGCGCAGAGTCCGCTTCCTGGAGGGCGGCGCCGTGTTCTTCCGGCCGAACCCGGACCGCTACAGCGGCCTCAAGCTGCAGCCGCGAGTGAGCCGTCTGGCGGAGCGGTCGGACGTCCTGGCTGACCTGCGCCGCGAGGCTGCCGCACGCTCGCTGGCGGTGCGGGCCTGGACCGTGTTCCTGCACAACTACAACCTCGGCGAGGCGCACCCAGAGTGCGCGTGCCGCAACGCGTTCGGCGACCCCGTCCTGACCGACCTCTGCCCCGCCAACCCGGATGTGCGCTCCTACGTCCGAGCGCTGAGCGCCGACATCGCCGCGAGCGGCGCGGCCACCGTGGTTGCGGAGTCGCTCCACTACCACGGTCTGGAGCACGGCTTCCACCACGAGCGCTACTTCATCGACCTGGGCGCGCTCGGCCGCTACCTGCTCGGTCTCTGCTTCTGCGAGCACTGCCTGGCCGCGGCGCGGGGACGCGGCGTGAACGCGGTCGGGCTGCGCGAGGCGGTCCGCGCCGAGCTCCAGCGTCGCTTCGACGCCGATCCGGGACCGGAGGGCCCGGAACGGCTGGGCGAGCTGGTCGGCGCCTTCGCCGACGGCGAGCTGGCGGCCTACCTCGACGCCAGGGTGGAGACGGTCGCCACGCTGGTCCGCGAGGCAGCGCGGGCGGCGGCCGGCGAGGGTGCGGGATTCGCCTTCATCGACCTGTCCGGCGCGGTCAAGGGCTACGCGACCGGCCGGCCGCAGGGCGAGCCCGCTCCGTCGATCTCCTGGCAGTTCGGGATCGACGTCGCTGCAGTGGCGGCAGCCTGCGGCCAGGTCGAGGCGATCGGCTACGCCGCCGACCCTGAGCGGCTGGAACTCGACCTCGCGGCCTACCGGTCGATCGTCGAGCGGCACGGCCGGCTGTCGGTCATCCTGCGCCCGATGGCGCCCGACTGCGACTCAGCCGAGAACCTCGCTCGGAAGCTCGCCGTGGCCCGCGAGCTCGGTGTGGCCGAGGTGGGCTTCTACCACTACGGCTTCATGCGCCTGCGGTCGCTCGACCTGATCCGGGCCGCCCTCGCCTGACCTACGAGCGGCTCAGGAGCGCCCCACGATCCGTCCCGGCAGGCTGCCCGTGGGCTTGCCTCCCGCCACCACGGGCTCGCCATTGACCAGCACGTGGACGATCCCGGCGGGCGCCACTCGGCCATCGAGCCATGTGCTGCGGTCGGCCAGCGCCTCGGGGTCGAAGATCGTGACGTCCGCGGCGCGCCCGGCCCGGAGGAGCCCGCGGTCGCGCAGCGAGAAGCGCTCGGCCGGGAACCCGCTTACCTTGTGGACGGCCTCCTCGAGCGTGACCGCTCCGCTGCGGACGTACTCGCCCACGATCCTGGCGAAGCTCCCGAAGCCACGCCGGTGAGGACGGCTGCCCTGGTAGATCCCGTCCGTCGAGCCCATGTACAGGGGATGGGCGAGCGTCCGCCGGATGATCGCCTCGCCGTCGAGGTCGTCCGGCCAGTGGTAGACGGCCAGTGCGCGGCCGGCGTGGGCGGCGAGCAGGTCGAGGAGGCAGTCGACATCCGCCTGGCCGGACTCGCGGGCCAGCTCGCCCAGGCTGCGGCCTTCCATCTCCCTGCCGCCCTCGACGCTGCTCAGCGTGACCGTCCCCCGCTCCCGCAGGCGCTCGGCCGTCTCGGCGCGCAGCGCCGCACGGCCCGCGGGGCTGGCCAGGCGCCGCATGCTCGCATCGTGGCCGCCCGCCTGCGCCCACTCGGGCAGCATCATGAGGAGGTGGGTGCAGGCAGCCGTGTACGGGTACATGTCGAAGGTGACGTCGACGCTCCCACTCGCGTGGTCGAGGAGGCCGGCGGCGACAACATCGATGGCCAGGTGCGAGATGTGGATCTTCACTCCCGACATCCGCCCGACCTCGAAGCTCTCCTCCGTGCCCCGCGTCAGCCGGGACCAGTAGCCGCGCTGATGCGGGGCGTAGACCCCGCCGGCCTCGGCGACGACCCGGCACAGCTCGACCAGCTCGGCGGTGGTCGAGAGCGCTCCCGGCTGGTACTCAAGCCCGGCCGCCATGCCGACGGCGCCCGCGTCCAGCCATTCGGCCAAGTGACCCCTCATCGCCGCCATCTGTTCTGGTGAGGGTGGGCCCAGCTGCCACCCCATGGCCGCGACCCTGATGGCGAGGTGCGGCGCCTGGGGCACCAGGTTGTTGGGGATCCGGCCCAGGAAGCGCGACAGGTAGCCGGCCGCCGACGTCCAGTCCCAGCCGACGTCGGGTTCGCCGTAGAAGACCTGCAGGTAGTCCTTCACCTCCCGCAGCGGACCCGGCTGCAGCGGGGCCCAGCCGAAGCCGTCGGGCGACATCAGCTCGGTGGTGACGCCGTCCAGCACTCCCGCGAACTGATCGGAGCCGCCGAGACGCGCCAGCTCGGAGTGGACGTGCACGTCGATGAAGCCGGGCGCGACCACGAGGCCGCTGCGTCGATGACACGCCCGGCCGGCGCGTCGAGCCGGTCCACAGCGACCACTCGCCCACCGGCGACCCCGACGTCCAGGCGCGCCCGCGGCGCCCCGCTGCCGTCCACCACGTCGCCGCCCCGGATCAGGAGGTCGAAGTCCACCCCTCTAGCCCTCGGCCAGCAGCTCCCGCGTCATCAGGTGGTTGCCGGCGAGCAGGCCTCCGTCGACGCGCAGGACCGAGCCGGTGATCCACGACGCGTCGTCCGACGCCAGGAACAGAGCCGCGTTCGCGATGTCGTCCGGCTCCCCCACCCTGCCCAGCGGGTACCACTTGACCAGGCGCTGGAACACGACGGGGTCTCGCTCGATGCGCTCCTGCCAGACGGGCGTCCGCACCGTCCCAGGCGCAATCGCGTTGCACCGTACGCCGTGGGCACCGTAGCGCACGGCGATTCCCATGGTGAGGTTGATCACGCCGGCCTTGGCGGCACTGTAGGCTTCGTTGCCGAGCGCCGAGAGTCCGTTCACCGAGGCGATGTTCACGATCGCTCCACGCCGCCTGGCGATCATGGCCGGTAGCACCGCCCTGGTGCAGAGAAACACGCTCTTCAGGACCACGTCCACGTCGCGCTCCCAGACCGGCTCGTCCATCGCGAGCACGTCGTCGCCGTCCGCGATCGCCGCGTTGTTCACGAGGACGTCGACCGGACCCAGGCGCGAGCTGACCTCCTCCGCCATCGACGCGACGTCGGCGCCCGCGCTGACGTCGGCCGTGACCGGCAGCGCGGAACCTCCGGCCTCCGCGATCTCGGTGGTGACCGCGTCGACGCGGTCGCCGTGCCAGTCCACCACTGCCACCGGCGCGCCCTCGGAGGCGAACCGCATCGCCATCACCCGGCCGATCCCCGATCCCGCGCCCGTGACGAGCACGACACGGTCGCGGAACCGCACGCCGCTCACGCGAGCGCCGGGAGGACGACCCGGCTCGGATGGACGGCGTCGTGGAGCACGGTCTGGATCGCGACGCGGCGGTCGCTGAGCCGCTCGGTTCCGACCGGGTTGCCGGTGTTGAGGTTGCGGTCCCAGTGCGGGAAGTGGCTCGAGCTGACCTGGACACGAACGCGGTGGCCCGCCTGGAACACATGGGCGCAGGTGCCGACGTCCATGACGAACTCGTTCACCCTGCCGGCGGGGATCGGCCGCGGACGATCGGTGCCGGCCGCGAAGCGCGCCCGCTGGATCGTTTCCTGAATGTTGATGGAGCGGCCCGAGGGGTCCACGTCGCAGACCTTGACCGTCCAGTCGGTGTCCGGCTGGTTGCTGGCTGCGAACAGATGGGCGCGGACGGTGCCGGCGACGAGCCGGTCGGCGGTCAGTGGCTCCGACGTGTACACGAGCACCCCGTTCAGCGACTCGACTGGGCGCTGGTCGTAAGGCCCCATCGGCGCGGCGAACTCGAGGCAGCAGGACCGGCCGCCGCGGCTGAGCACCGGGATCGCGGGGTCGTACGAATAGACGTCCGGGTGCTCCGACGAGCCTGGCGACTCCTCGGACAGGTAGCCGTCACCGCTGAGGGAGTTGGCGCGCATGTGGGCACGGAGGTGCAGCGTCCAGGGGCTGGACGGCGGCGGCCAGTCGTCGAAGCCCTCCCACCGATTGGCGCCACTGATGAAGACGCGCGCGCGCGGGCCTTCCACCGGACCGGCGTCACGCAGCCACTGGTCGAAAAAGGCCAGCTGGTGCTGGTCGACCAAGTTGCAGGCGTCCGGCCCGAAGTCCACGTCGCCAAACTGGCGCAGCCAGGGCATGTGGTACCAGGGACCGACGAGGAGCCGCGTGTCGTCGGAGCCGGGACCTTGCCGGATCCCGTGGTACGCGGCCAACGTCCCCTCCAGGAACACGTCGTAGAGGCCTCCGACGGCCAGCGCGGGCACGGCGACCTCCGGCAGCCTCTCCGTCAGGTCCCAGCGTCGCCAGTAGTCGTCCCTGGTCTCGTGCGTCAGCCAGTCGCAGAAGAACGCGCCCGGCGATCCGGGGCCGAGGTTCGGGATGGCGGACAGCGGCAGCCACCAGTAGAAGTCGTTGATGTTCGCGTACTGCGCCGCCAGGAGTGGCTCCTGGTCGGGGTCGCGCCTGCGGGTCACGTCGTCGGCGAGGAACGTCGCCCAGGAGGCGTTGAACGCCAGGGCGAACGCCCCATGGTTGTACGCCCAGCCCTCATAGAGGTCGGGGCTCGTGAGCGCCGGGACCATGCAGCGCAGCCCTTCGGGCCGGCGGACGGCGATCTCCAGCTGCGTGTGGCCAGGGTAGGAGAACCCGTACATCCCGATCCGGCCGTCGGAGAACGGCAGGGAGCCGAGCCACGACATTGTGTCTTCGCCGTCGTCGCCTTCGGACTGGAACGGCGTGAACTCCCCATCGGAGGCCCAGCGGCCCCGCACGTCCTGGACCACGACCGCGTAACCCCTCCGGGCGTACCACGACGGGTGCGCGTAGCACAGGTCCTCCCCCTGGCTCTTGTCATACGGCAGCCGCATCAGCAGCAGTGGGTGCCGTCCCCCTCCCGCGGGTCGCCAGACGTCCGCGCGCAGGACGACGCCATCGCGCATCCGAGCCTCGAGCGTTTCCTGGACGATGGTCTCGCTCATCACCCCTCCTAGAGGATCCCGTGCTCCCGGAACACCTGCCGCAGGCTCGAGCCCTGGCGCAAAAGGTCCCGGATCGCGTTCTCCGCGGACGCCTTCTCCAGCGCCGCGCCGACCACCCGCTCCTCCACAGCGGCGGGTACGACGACGCAGCCATCGTCGTCCGCCACCACCAGGTCGCCATCGGCGACCGCAACGCCGCCGACGGGGATGCTGGTCCGGATCGCGACGACCTCGAGCCGCCCCTTGGAGTCGGCTGGCGACACTCCGGTCGCGAATACGGGGAATCGCATCTCGGCGATCGTCGCGCTGTCCCGGCTGAGACCGTCAAGGACGGCACCGCGACCGCCGCGGGCGCGCGTGTGTGTGCTGAGCAGCTCGCCCCAGATGGCTGCCCGGGGATCGCCCTGGATGGCCGCCACGACGACCTCGCCGGGACGGAGGCCGTCGAGCAGCTCCATCAGGAGCGCATAGGGTTCCCTCGGAATCTCGCAAACCTCGACCGCGAGCATGGTCGCCGCCCGCCCGACCGCCTTCGCGCCGGGGTAAAGCGCGCGGATGCCCGGGCGCATGACCTGCGCGCGGTACCCGATCTGGTCCAGGACGTCGGCGACCACCGACGACGATAGCCGGTCCGCGACGCGGTTGAGGTCGCTCGTGCTGTGGCTGTCCAAAGGCTTCCTCCTCCGCGCCGGTGGGCTCAGCTCCCGGGCGAACCGACTCGATTCGCGAGCGCCGCGGCCTGCCGGATCACGGCCTCCTGGTGGGGCTGGATCCCCTGCCCGCCGAACCCGGCCAGCAGGGGCAGCAGCGGATCCTCGACGGCCGTTCGCACCCCGGCCAGCTCCTCCATGATGGCGAGTCCGCAGTAGGGCACGTACGCCGGCGAGTAGCCGCCCTCGTGGCAGGCTACGAGCCGCCCCCCGCAGAGCACACGCGCCAGGGCGAGCATGGTCCGGGTCAGTTCGCGGTACCCGTCGCTGGTCATCATCATCGACGCCAGAGGATCCATCGCACTGGCGTCCAGGCCAGAGGCGATCAGGATCAGCTCCGGGCGGAATGCCCGCAGCGCGGGCGCCACCACCTGGTCGAACGTCGCCGTGTACGCCCCCACGCCGGATCCCGCCGGCAGCGGGATGTTGATGTTGTACCCCTCCCCCGCCCCCGCGCCCGTGTTTTCGATCGACCCAGAGCTCGGCGGGAAGTTGTTGTCCTGGTGGATCGAGATGGTGAGCACATTCGGGTCCGTGTAGAAGGCGTGCTCGGTGCCGTTGCCGTGGTGGACGTCCCAGTCCACGACGGCAACTCGCGACAGGCCGCGCGCCTCGCGCGCGTGCAGCGCCGCCAGTGCCGTGTTGGCGAAAATGCAGAACCCTCGCCCCTGGTCACGCTCGGCGTGATGCCCGGGCGGACGTACCAGGGCGTACGCGTTGTCGACCCTGCCGTCCAGCACTGCGTCGACCGCCGTCATGCAGCCGCCCGCGGCCAGCAGCGCGATCTCGTACGACCCCGGTCCGAACGGCGTCAGCTCGCCTGCGTCGCCCCCACTCTCGGAACTCATCCGCTGAATGCGGGTCACGTATTCGGGGGTGTGCAGCCGGAGGATCTCGTCCTGGGTCGCCATCCTGGGCTTGAGGTGGACCAGATGGTCGATCAGCCCGCTCACCTCCAGCAGGTTGCGGATCCGGCGCTTGCCATCCACGCTCTCGATGTGCCTGAACGGCTCGACGGTGAGGCCCGGCGGCACCACCCACGCAGCCGTGCCCGTGTCATGCCACATCATCAGCTCGTGCCAGACCAGTCCCGTCACCGCTCGTCCTCCTGTGCACGATCGTCGGGTGGCTCCGCGGCGCCGGCCGGACTGGGCTGGTCGGACCGGGCCGGTGAGCTCTCGGGCGCCAGGAACCTCTCGAAGGCGTTCCGCAACAGCGGCCACACGCCCTGCGGCGCGAAGACCGCGATCCCGGCCAGGATGAGGCCTTCCGCGAGCGTCCGGAAGTCACCCAGCGCGACCAGGTACTGGTCCAGGCCGATGACGATGCCCGCACCCATGATTGGGCCTCCGAAGCTGCCCCAGCCCCCAATCACGATCATCGCCAGCAGATCGATCAGGCGCGGGAAGTCGAACACCGACGTCGAGATGCCGCCCTGGTAATGCGTCATGTAGCCCCCGGCCAGGCCGGTGAAGAACGCGCTCAGGACGAACAGCACCAGGCGGATGCGGAACTGGTTGATGCCCCTGCTCACCGCATAAGTCTCTGAGTCACGGAGTGCGGTCACGGCCACGCCGAGCGGCGAGTGGATCACCCGCCAGATCACGAGGGTGGCGATAGCGAAGATCGCCATGGCCAGGTAGTAGAGATAGATCGTGCGCTGCTCGCCGATGACACTGCCGAACTGGAAGGTGGGCACGATGGTGAGTCCGTACCCACCGCCGCTTATGAAGCGCGGGCCGTTGATCGCGAACACCCGCGAGAGCTCGTGGAAGGCCAGGGTCAGCAGCACAACGTAGACGCCGCGCAGCCGCAGCGTGGGGAGGCCGATCAGCAGCGCGGCCAGGCCTGCGAGCACGGGCGCGAAGAGGATGGCGATGAAGGGGTTCCAGCCGAGGGTGTTGGCCAGCACGCCCGTCGCCCAGCCGCCGACCGCGTACAGCGCCACCTGCGCGAAGGAGTAGATGCCGCCGTAGCCCATGATCAGATTCCAGGACTGGGCCACCACGGCCTGGATGAAGAAAAGGATCAGGAGCGTCACCAGGTAGTCACCGATGTCGAGCCGCACCAGCAGCCACGGCATCAGCAGGCCCAGCAGCACCGCGCCGCCGACCGTGTAGATCGACACCCGGCGCCACGGAGCTGCTGCCTGGTCGATCGCGGGCCGGGCCAGCGTGCTCGCGGCCGTCTCGGCGCTCACAGGCGACGCACGTCGCCGGTGCCGAACAGTCCGTTCGGCCGGACGATGAGCATGAGGATGATGAGCAGGAACACCCCGGGGAGCGCCCACGCCACACCGAAGTACACCTCGACGAACGACTCGAACACGCCGAGCACGTACCCGGCCACCAGCGCGCCGCGGATGCTTCCGAGTCCGCCGAAGATCGTCACGATCAGGGCCTGGATCATCGGGTTGAAGCCCGACGACGGGTTGAGGAAGAAGAACGGTGACAGCAGGATCCCCGCGACGCCGGCCAGGGCCCCGCTGATCGCGATCACGACCGCGTAGGTCCGGACCACCGGGATCGCCATCAGGCTCGCCGCCTCCATCTGCTGGGAGACCGCGCGAATCGCCATCCCCTGGCGCGTGTACGTCAGGAACAGGTAGACGAGAGCGAACAGCGCCAGGGACGTACCGATGACGAGGAGGCCCTGGTTGGTCACCTGGACGCCGGCCAGCAGGTTGGACCCCTGCAGGACCGGCGGGATCACCTTGTACTCGGGATTGAAGATCAGGAGCGCCGCGGCCTGGACCGAGATCGAGATCCCGATCGTGGCCATCAGAGTCGCGTTGTCGAAGCCCGGCTTGCCCAGGACCGGGCGGACCAGGAACAGGTGCATCAGGTACGCGAACGCGGCCGCAGCGGCCACGCCGACGGGCAGCGCGACCAGGATGGGCTGGTGCAGGTTGGCGACCGTCGCGTACGCCACGTATGCGGCGACGACGAAGATCGCCCCGTGGGCCAGGTTGAGGAGGCGAACGGCGCCCCAGACCAGCGTCAGGCCGAGCGCCATCAGCCCGTACACGGCGCCGAACAGCAGACCGCCCCACACCGCCTGGACGATCTGCGTGTACTGCATCAGCGCCTCATCCCAGGTAGCTCTCGAGGAGCGCCGTGTCCCCCATGAGCAGCCCGGCGGGCCCCTCGCGGACCAGCGTCCCCGACTCCAGCAGATAGATCCGGTCGGCGAGGTCCGCGACGTGATTCGCGTTCTCGTCGGCGAGCAGGATCGCCATTCCCCCCTCCTTGACCGCCCTGATGCTCTCGTAGATCTGCTGCGTGGTCACGGGCGCAAGCCCGAGCGACGGCTCGTCGATGATGAGCAGCTCCGCCCTCGCCATCAGGCCGCGCCCGATCGCCAGCATCCGGCGTTCGCCCCCCGAGAGACTGCGCGCGGGCTGGCTGCCCCGCAGCTTCAGCCACGGGAACAGCTCGTAGATCCGGCCGAGACGCGCCCTGCGCTCGTTCCAGGTCGACCGGTGGTAGGCGCCCATGAGGAGGTTCTCGAGGACGGTCATGTCGGGAAAGAGGAGGTCGCCCTGGGGAATGTGGACGAGCCCGGCCGCCGCGATGACGTCGGCGCGTTCGCGGGTGATGTCGCGGCCCTTGAACCGGACCTCGCCAGACCGCGGCGGCAGCAGCCCCGTGATCGCCCGCAGGAGCGTGGTCTTGCCGTGCCCGTTCGGGCCCAGCACGATGACGCCTTCACCCTCGCGGACGACCAGGTCGATGCCGTGGAGCACCTCGCTGCCGGCATAGCCTGCGTGGATGCCGCTGACTTCAAGCACGCCGCGGCTCCGGGTCCGGTCCCATCGGCCGGAGCGTGCCCAGGTAGACCTCCACGACGCGAGGGTCGCGCAGGACCAGCGCCGGCACGCCCTGGGCGATCTCCTGGCCGTGGTGGATCACCAGGATGCGGTCGGCGAGCGCCTGGACCGCCTTCATGACGTGCTCGATCATCAGGATCGTCACCCCGGTCCGGGCCACCGCCCGGATCATGTCCATCATCTGAGCGCGCTCGCCCGGGTTGAGCCCGCCGACTGGCTCGTCGAGCAGAAGCAGCGCGGGACGGGTGGCGAGAGCCGTTGCCAGCATCAGGCGCTTTCGCGCGAGCACGGGGAGCTTGCCGGCCAGCATCCGCTGCTGACCGGCCAGGTCACACAGCGCAAGGGCGTCCTGCACCGCCTCCACCGCCGGGTCGCCGAACCGCAGGAACGGATCGCTCCCATCGCGGCCGAACGTGGCGCCCACCAGGACGTTCGTGAGCACGGTCTGCGTGTCGAATGCCACGGTGGTCTGGAACGTCCTCGCCAGCCCCAGGCGGCAGACCTGGTGCGCGCGCAGGCTCTGGATCTCCTGACCCCGGAACCGGATCGTGCCGCCGGTCGCCGGGCTGATCCCCGAGATGCAGTCGAACAGGGTCGTCTTGCCTGCGCCGTTCGGCCCGACGATGGCGTACACCTCGCCAGGCTGGACCGCGAAGGTCAGGTCGCTGACCGCGAGCAGGCCTCCGTAGGCCTTCGTGACCTTCCGGCACTCGAGGATCGGCCCGTTGCGTGCGTCTTCGTCCAGCCCTCGCGCTCCCTACTTCATCCAGCTCGGGAGCACGAAGCTGCCGCTCGTGAATGGCGTCGGCGACACGACCTTGTGCTCGCCGTTCTGGATCTGGACGATGATGTGCGGCTGGCCGAGCGAGGCGTCGGCCGTCTGCGCGGGGAACTGCCGCCCGGTGTGATTCTCGAACGAGATCGTGCCGGTCACGCCGCGCCAGACCGTCTGCTCCGTCGCCTTGGCCACCGCCTTGTAGTCCTTGGGATTGCCGGCCATCGCCGCCGCCGCCGCCCAGACGTTGACCTCGTCGTAGCACCCGCCGGCGTTCGCCCAGCCCGGCTGGGCTCCGAACTTCGCCGCGTAACGCTTGCGGAAGTCGTTGCCGGGCGCGTCCGGCAACAGACCGAGCACCGTTGCCCAGATCACCCCATTGGCGGCGTTGCCGGCCAGCTGGAGGTACTCGGGGACCGAAGGCCCGTACTGCTGGTAGAGCAGCGTCTTGGTCGGGCTGGCGACCCAGGCTTGCGCCATCTTCGCGTCGTCGGCGGGCGAGAAGTCGCTGGTGAAGAGGACGCTGGGCGCGGCCTGCTTGACCTTGGAGAGGACCGGGCCCCAGTCGGGCACCTGTCCTTCGGAGACGCCGTCCTTCGTGACGACAGTCCAGCCGAGCTCCTTGATCTTCGTCTCGAAACCGGTGCCGATCACTGTGCCGTAGGCGCTCTGGCCGGCGATGATCGAGCAGGTCTTCGCACTCACGTTGAGCAGGCCCTGGTTCAGCGCCTGGTCCACCCAGAACGCGAAGCCCCTGCCGTACCACTCCTCCGTCGGATCGCACTGGAAGATGCCCCAGTACTTCTGCGGATTGCCGGTGTACCGCTTGACCCACGCGACCTGGGTGTTGACGTTGTAGTAGAGTGCGCCGGCGTTGGCGACGATGTCGAACTCGGGACCGGTGCCGAGGTGGTAGCCGGAGAAGATGACGTCGGCCTTCTCGACGCTCGTCGCGCGCTGGAACGCGGTCGTGATCTGGTCGGTATTGGAGTCCTTGTCGTCGATCTCGACGTAATTGAGGTGGTAGCCGACCAGCCCTCCGCGGGCATTGATCTCGTCGACCGCCATCCGCACCCCGTTCGCCATCTCCTTGCCGTCCGACGCAATCGACCCGCTGAGCGGGTAGATGCCGACGACCTTGAGGTTCCCCTTCGAGCCCGCCCCACCGCCGCCGGACGACCCCCTGGGCGCGAGCGCGCTCCCTGCCAGACCGCCGACGACCAGGCCGCCGACGGCGCCGCCGATGCCGGCGAGCAGCGATCGCCGTGTCACCTCGCGCTGGGTGAATGATTCTCCTGCCACTTGGACCTCCTCTCTCTCTCTCTCCTGTACGGACGTCATCCTCGGCTGCAGGATCGACGACGATGCCGGGCCGTCCCTACACCTCGTAGTCGACCGTGACGGGGGTGCCGCCTCTGGCCGCGGACTCGTCGATCGCGAAGCAGATCGCCATCGACCGATAGGAATCGTGGATCGACGCGTGTGACTCGACGTCGTTCTCGATGCACTCCATGAAGTGCGCGATCTCGGGAACGAACGGATGGTGCGCCACGTCGCCGGAATCGGGCTCTATGGTGGGAAAGGTCCAGTAGTCGAGCGAGCCTGGGTAGTGCTTCCTGGAGTAGACGCGGTTGTTCTGGACGGTTCCCTCGGTCCCGAAGAGGCGCACGTTGAAGATGTACGGTGTCTCCGCGTCGAGGACCGTCGAGAGTTTGCCGACGGCGCCGTTGTCGAAGCGGAGCGACGCCACGATCACGGGGTGGTACTCGTAGTTGAGGTCGCGCTTGGGACCGGTCGAGAAGGCCGCCACCTCGGTCACCTCGCCGGCGAAGTAGCGGATCGCGTCGGCCGCATGGCAGCCGGCCGTGATGAATGCGCTTCCGCCGTTCTCCTTTGCCACCGCCCACGGGTAGCTCGGGTACTCCTTCTTGAGCGGGTGCCAGTAGTCGGCCTCCGCATAGATCATGTTGCCGATCACGCCGTCGGCCTGGAGCTGCTTCACCGTCGCAAACTGAGGGTTCCAGCGGAGCACAAACGAGGTGACAGACTTTACCCCGGCGTCGCTGACGGCGCGGTGGATGCGCCGGACTCCCTTGTAGTCGAGGGCGATGGGCTTTTCGATCACGACGTGCCGGCCCGTCATCGCGGCCCGCTCGACGTGGCGGGGGCGGACGTCCGGCGGGGTGCACGAGACGACGATCCTGACGCGGTCGTCGTCGAAGAGCTCGTCCTCGCTCGCGTACTCCCTGGCCTCGACGCCGAGCGACTGTATCAGGCGGCCGGCCTTGCCCGGCGTCCGGTTGTAGATGCCGGTGACCTCCGTCAGCGGGTGGTCCCGGAAGGCCTTGACGTACTCGCCGGCGACCCAGCCGGCGCCCAGGATGCCTACCCCGTACTTCGCTGTCATCTACCCACTCCGGTCACGTGATCCCCAGTTCCTGGCGCAAGCCTATGGAGGGCCGGGGGATGTGTCAAGGAGGGTTTCCAGGGCCGCGGCGAGCTGTCCGGCGGGTCTCGCTGGGCCGCGCTCAATCGAGTCCGGCGACCCGCAGGACGGCGCGCATCCGGTCCAACGCGAGCTCCGGGTCCCTGAGCAGGCCGGCCTGGTCGGCGAGCCGGAAGACCTCCGCCAGGTGGACGATCGAGCGCCCGCTCTCCAGGCCGCCGACCATCCTGAAATGCGCCTGGTGGCCGTTCAGGTAGGCGACGAACACGACCCCGGTCTTGTAGTAGAAGGTCGGGTGCCGGAAGATGTGCCGGGACAGCGGCACGGTCGGCGCCAGGATGCCCTCGAAGCGCTCCACGTCGCCATCGTCAAGCGCCAGGAGGGCGGCCGACGCGGCGGGCGCGATGACGTCGAAGGCTCCCAGCAGAGCGTCGGAATAGCGACGGCCATCGCCTCTGAGCGTGGTCGGGTAGTCGAAATCGTCGCCGGTGTACATGTGCATCCCGTCCGGCAGCCGCTCGCGCATGACGACCTCGCGCCGCTGGTCGAGCAGGGAGAGCTTGATACCGTCTACCCGGTGGGCGTTCTCCTGCAGGATCGCCAGACACACGTCCATCGCGCGGTCGAGGTCGTCGCGGGCCCAGTAGCCCGCGAGCTGGGGGTCGAACACCTCTCCCAGCCAGTGGATGAGGGCCGGCTCCGCGAGCTGCTCCAGCACGCGGCCGTAGACCTGGACGTAGTCCTCGGGGCCGCGGGCGATGCGGGCGAGCTCACGGCTGGCCATCAGGACCACGCGGCCCCCGCAGCCCTGGATGAAGGCGCACTGCTCCCCATAGGCGTTCTCCACATCGCGCAGGGTGCGCGCCGAACCGGGCGCCATGTGGTCGGTCTGCGCTCCGCAGACGATTCTGCCGCCGCACGCCCTCGCCTCGGCGACCGACCGGCGAATCAGCTCACGGGACGCGTCCCAGTCCAGGCCCATGCCCCGCTGGGCCGTGTCCATGGCTTCGGCCACGCCGAGGCCGTAGGACCACACGTGGCGCCGGAAGGCGAGCGTCGTCTCCCAGTCGACCGCCGCCGGCGACGAGGGAGCCGTGTCGGCGAGCGGGTCCGCGACCACGTGCACTGCCGCGTACGGGATCCGGCTCTTCGGGGGCTCACCGCCGGCAGCGTACGGGTAGTGCCATGTCGGCCGGTAGAGCTCGAGCGTCCGCTCAGGGGTCGGAAGGCGGAGCGAAGCGCGGTCCGCACGCCGCCGGATCCTCGCCGGGGATTCCATTGACATCTCGCGTAACAGACCATAGCCTCCGAAACGTCGATCGATGAAGCTGGGCGTCTTCCTGCCGTCGTACCTGCTGCCGGGCGAAGAGGCCGGGCACGGCGAGCAGATTCGCCGCTTCGCCGCCCGCGCCGAGGAGCTGGGATTCGCGTCACTCTTCATCACCGACCACCTCCTGACCGCCCGGCGCTTCTACCGTGTCAGCTGGACCGAGCCGCTGCTGACCCTGTGTCACGCGGCCGCGGTCACAACGCGGATCATGCTGGGCACCTCCGTCCTCGTGCTGCCCACCCGCAGCCCGGTCGTACTGGCCAAGGAGATCGCCACCCTGCAGCACCTCTCAGGCGGCCGCTTCGTCTACGGGGTCGGGACCGGCTGGTACTCGCCGGAGTTCGAGGCGACCGGCGGCAGCCGGCAGCAGCGGGGCCGCCGCACCGACGAGGTGCTTGAGGCGTCGATGCGGCTCCTTCGCGGGCCCCATCAGAGCTTCCACGGCCGCCACCACGGCTTCGAGGACATTACGGTGGAGCCGCTCGGCACGGTGCCTCCAGTGTGGGTTGCCGGCGGCCGGCAGTACGCGCACGAGGCGTCGCCGGACCAGAACGTGATGGACGCCAACGTCCTGCGTCGGATCTGCCGGTGGGACGGCTGGATTGCCAGGCCGACGTCGCCGCCTGACCAGATCGCGCTCGACCTCGCAGACATCGACACCGAGCTCGCCCGTCAGGGCACGTCGCGGGCCGCAAAGGGGTTTGTCGTCGCGCACGAGAACTTCGTCTGGCTGAGCGAGCTGGGCCGGCGCGAGTCCGCCGTCGCGGAGCAGAAGGAGCGTGTGCTGCGGGTGGTGTCGGACGAGCGTCCCTGGGAGTACATCGAGAGCGTCTACCTGACCGGGACGATCAACGACGTGCAGCGCCGCGTCCAGGACCGCATCGACATCGGCGTCGAGCACCTGTTCCTCCACACGATGACGGCGGACCTGGGCCAGCTCGAACTCTTCGCTCGGCACCTGCTCGAGCCGTTCAGGGACCGTCCGCCCGCGAAGGTCGAGCGGTGAGTCAGGCCCTGGCGGGAAAGACCGCCCTCGTCACCGGAGGCACGAGAGGCATCGGGCTGGCGATCGCCCGTGCGCTCCACGATGCGGGCGCCCAGGTCGTGGCGGTCGGCCGGACGCGCGAGTCGGTGGGGCGCGTCCGTGCCGAATTCGACGGCGACCCCCGCCTGATCGCCTGCGTCTGCGACGTGCGCTTGCGTCAAGACCTGGAGCGGCTGCGCGAGTCTCTGGAGTCTCTCGAGGTCCTGGTCCCCAACGCCGGGATCAACACTCGGATCGAGGCCTCGGACCTTGGCGACGGTCCGCTGCGGGACATCCTCGACACCAACCTCTACGGGGTGTTCGTGACCTGCCAGGTGATGGCGCCGCTGCTGCTGCGCCGGCCGGGCGGCCGCTGCGTGGTCACCTCGTCCATCAGCGCCGTGCACGGCCAGAGGCTGCGAGCGGCGTACTGCGGCACCAAGGCCGGACTCTCCGGCCTGGTGCGCGCGCTGGCCGTCGAGTGGGGCCCGCGCGGCTGCACCGTCAACGCCGTGGGACCGGGCGTGATCCGGACGCCGCTGACCCAGGCATATATGGACGAGAACCCCGAGCGCGTTGAGGCGGCGATCGCGCACACGCCGCTGCGCAGGCTGGGCGAGCCGGAGGACGTGGCGGACGTCGTGGCGTTCCTCGCCTCCGACGCCGCACGTTTCATCACCGGGCAGACTGTCTTCGTGGATGGCGGCCTCACCGCGGGCAGCGACTGGTGGTGAGCCCATGACCGGCCGCCGCACCATCGAGGACGTGCCGGTCGGCCGCAGCACGCGGTTCTCGAAAACGGTGAGCGAGTCCGACGTGTACCTCTTCGCCGGGCTGACAGGCGACCTGGACCCGAACCACGTGGACGAGGAGTACGCCTCGAAGACCTCGCTCGGGGGTCGCGTGGCGCACGGCGCGCTCATCCTCGGCTACACCTCGGCGGCCTCGACGCGCATCCTCGACGACTTCGAGCGGCCGATGGTGTCCGTCGGCTACGACCGGGTTCGGTTCGTCAGGCCGGTGCGGCTCGGCGACACGTTGACGGTCGAGTACGTCATCGCAGAGGTCGTGCCGGAGCGGGAGCGGATCGTATCCAGGATCAGGGTGGAGAACCAGCGCGGCGAGGTGGTCTGCGTAGCGGACCACATAATGCAGCTGGTCGATTGAGGTCGTGGCACCGCTCCGGACGCTCCGGGAGATCCGAATCGCTGCATTCACCCAGTTCCTGCTGGGCCCGGCCGCCGTGCAGTACCTGGCGGACCTCGGGGCCGACGTCATCAAGGTGGAGGCGCCCGGTACGGGCGCCTGGGAGCGCCACTGGTCAGGCGCCGACAGCTTCCCTGGCGGCGTATCTGCGTTCTTCATGCTCGCCAACCGCAACCTGCGCTCGATCGTGCTCGACCTCAAGTCGGAGGCGGGTCGCGAGGCTGCGCTGCGGCTGATCGCGACGGCCGACGTCGTCGTCGAGAACTTCCGGCCGGGTGTGCTGGAGCGGCTGGGCGTCGGCTACGAGGCGGCGCGGGCCGTGCGGCCGGACGTGATCTACGCGTCCGGTTCCGGCTACGGAACGAGCAGCCCGTTTCGCGACCTCCCCGGGCAGGACCTGCTGGTCCAGGCCGTATCGGGCCTCGGCTGGCTCACGGGCCGCCGCGACCAGGACCCGGTGAGCGCGGGCGCGGCCGTGGTGGACCAGCACGGAGCCGCGCTGCTGGCCATGGGAATCCTGGCCGCGCTCTGGCACCGCGAGCGGACGGGAGAGGGGCAGCGGATCGAGGTGGCGATGCTGCAGGCCGCCCTCGACCTGGCGACCGAGCCGGTGGTGTACCGGCTCAATGGGGCCACGATCGAGCGGCCCACAGAGCCCATCGCCGACACCTTTCACGCCGCCCCGTACGGGTTCTACCGCACCCGGGACGGCCACGTCGCCATCTCCATGACGCCGGTCGCCGGGCTGCGCGCCGCGCTCGGAGGGGCGCCCCAGCTGGCGGGCCTGGAGGACCCGGCGATGTCGTTCGTCAAGCGAGACCGCATCCGCGCCGTCGTCGGCAACCTGGTCGCGAGCCGCTCGACCGGCGAGCTGCTCGCGCTGCTGCGGTCGCACGGGGTATGGTGCGCGGCCGTCAACTCGCTGGATGACGCGCTGGCGGATCCGGCCCTGCGGCACCTTGAGCCCGTGCTGGAGATCGACCACCCGAGCGCCGGCCGCGTCAAATTGCTCAAGCACCCGGTTCGCTACGGGGCCGGCGAGCCCGAGCTCCGGTACGTGCCGCCAGGCGTGGGCGAGCACACAGCGGAGGTGCTCGCCGAGCTCGGCTACACGGCGGCCCAGATGAAGGCCGTACTGGGCGGGCAGTGACGCAAGGAGGAGGGACGACAACTTGGCTTACGACAGGAAGCAGGCTGGACACCAGGTCGCCCAGGCGGCGCGGCCGGACTACCGGCTCGAGGTGGGCCGGGCCGAGGTGCCGGTGGCCGCCACGCATGGCTTCTCCATCCTCGATCCCGCCCGGGCCCGCGTCCTGAGGGCGTGGGTCGGGACGCTCATCCCCGCCATCGGAGCCCGCCCCGACGGGGCGGACGTCGGCGCGGCCGAGTACGTGGACGCGACCGTGCTGAGGGTGCCGGCGCTCAGGCCGGCCCTCATCCGGGCCATCGACCGGCTGGAGGCCATCGCGGCGTCGAGGGCCCACCGCCCCTTCTCGGAATGCGACATCGACGAGCGCGAGCTCCTGCTGCGGGAATTCGAGGCCGGCGACACAACCGACGCATTCAACATGGTGCGCGACTTCACGTACGAGGCCTATTACGGCCACCCGCGCGTGCTGGCGGCGCTCGAGTCCGAGACCGGGTGGCACGGCGCCGCGCCCACGACCGGGAGCTCCCTGGCGCCCTTCGACCAGTCCCGTCTTCAGCGCGTGCGCTCCTTGTCGCCGCGATGGCGGGACGTGGCCGCCCCGGAAGGGCGGCCGTGACCGGCCAGCGCCCGGCGGACGTCCTGGTCATCGGGTCGGGCGGTGCCGGCGCCGCCCTCTGCAAGCGGCTGGCCGACCGGAATGTGTCAGTGGTGTGCCTGGAGCAGGGCGACTGGGTGAACCGCGCGCGGCTGCCGAAGGCGCACCTGGACTGGGAGGTCCGCGGACGCCGATTCTGGGCGGCCAACCCCAACGTGCGCCGCTGGCCGGCCGACTACCCGGTGGCCAGCGAGGGGGAGAACCCGGTAGACGTGTACCTCTACAACGCGGTCGGCGGCAGCACGGTGGGCTTCGCCGGCAACTACTGGCGCCTGGCGCCGTCGGACTTCCGCGTTCGCACGCTCGACGGGGTCGGGGTGGACTGGCCGCTGACTTACCAGGACCTGGCGCCGTACTACTCGCTCAACGAGTCCGAGGTCGGCGTCGCCGGGCTGGCCGGCGACCCCTGTGGGCCTTCGCGCGACCCGCTGCCCATGCCGCCCGCGCCGCTGGGGCGGCCGGGTGAGCTGCTCGTCGATGCATACGAGAAGCTCGGCTGGTACTGGTGGCCGACCGAGCAGGCGATAGTGACCATGCCCTACCGCGGGCGGGCCGCTTGCGACAACAGGGGCTGGTGCCCGTTCGGCTGCCCGCACGGTTCTCTCTCGACGGCCGACGTGACGTACTGGCCGCGGGCCCTGGAGAACGGCGTGGAGCTCCGGACGAACGCGCGCGTCCGCGAGATCCAGGTCGGCCCAGATGGGCGTGCGCTCGGCGCGCTGTACTACGACGCGGAGGGCGTCATCCGCGAGGTGCGGGCGGCGGTCGTGGTGGTGGCGTGCGGTGGCCTGGGCACGCCCCGGCTGCTGCTCCTCTCCGCGTCCCCGCAGCACCCGGACGGGCTCGCCAACTCGAGCGGGCTGGTCGGGAGGAACCTCATGGTGCACGTGCAGAGCTTCGCGGTCGGGCTCTTCGACGATCCCGTCGACGGCTGGAACGGCACCTGGGGCGGCACGGTCTCGACCCGCCAGTTCTACGAGACGGACCTGGCACGTGGCTACGCGCGCGGGTACATCATGAGCGGCTGCCGCGGCTGGTCGCCGCTCAACCTGGCGCTCCAGATCGCGCCGTGGGGGTCGGGCCATCACGCCGCGCTCGACCAGCGGATCAACCACGAGATCGTCATGTACCTGTGCGGTGAGGACCTGCCCGAGGCCACCAATCGGGTCGAGCTCGACGAGGAGCACCTCGACGGGTTCGGCATGCCTGGCGTGCGGACGCACTACACGCTGAGCGAGAACAGCCGGCGGCTCGGAGACGACATGATCCGCCACGGCCGCCAGGTGCTGGAGGCGGCGGGGGCGGTCTCGGTGCGCGACTTCGGCCTCTCGCCGATCTGGGGCTGGCATCTGCTGGGGACCGCTCTAATGGGAAGCAACGCGCAGTCGTCGGTGGTGGACGGCTTCAACCGGGCCCACGACGTCCCCAACCTCTTCGTCGTCGACGGCAGCAGCCTGCCTACCGGCGGGGGGGTCAACCCCACCTCGACGATCCAGGCCCTGGCACTGCGGTGTGCGGACCACATCTGGGAGCGGAAGCGCGACTGGAGCCAGCCGGATTGAGCGACGGCCGGACGATGCGCTGCCGTCGGCGTCCGCGCACATCTGTTCGCGTTACCTTCGGGCCGCCCCTGGCGACCGGCCGCGCGACCTGGCACTGACACCAAAATTGCCCGCAATTGGGCCGTTCGAGGCCGCGAGAGGCGTCTCAGCCGCTCTGAGGCGAATTCAACTCAACACGAGAGGCGCTCGGCCCCACCAGCGGCCGCAATCGCCGGAAACGGGTAGCCCTACCCGTAGGGCTCACGGTGCTCGGACGGTATGCCGGCCCGGACGATACCGTCATGTTGGCATCACATACCGATCATCGCGGCCGGCTGTGTGGAATGGTGGCGGCGGCGCTCCTGGGACTCGCGGTCGGACCTGCCGCGTCGTTGCAGGTCGCGCATGCGGCACCCGGCAACGTGGTCGTCGACTGGAACCACACGATGCTGGCGGCGTTTGCGACCGCGAACGTGCCGCCTCCCGCGGCGAATCGTCTCGGGGCGATCGTCCAGTCTGCTGTCTTTGACGCGGTCAACGGAATCGAACGCCGATTCACGCCGATCCACGTTTCGCCGGCCGCGCCGGACGACGCGTCGCCGAACGTCGCGGCTGCAAGCGCGGCACACGAGGCGCTGGTGAAGCTGTTTCCCGCCCAGGCCGCCTCGCTCGACGCGGCGCTGGCCGCGTCGCTGCGGTCACTCGGTGACGAGGAGGACAGCGAGGGCGTCGCAGCCGGAGTCGCATGGGGCAAGACCGTCGGCGACGCGATCACCGCCTGGCGATCGGCCGATGGCTTCGGCGCCGCCCCACCGCCCTACACGTTCAGCACCGCGCCCGGACAGTGGCAGCCGACGCCCGGCGGCAGCGGTCCGCCGAAGTTCCGCACCCTCGCGACCACGACGCCGTTCGCGCTGACCTCACCGGCCCAGTTCAGGCCCGCCGGCCCACCCGCCCTGACCAGCGCTCGCTACGCGCGGGACGTCAACGAGGTGCAGGCGATCGGCAGCCTGGACAGCACAGTGCGCACGCCTCTTCAGACGCAAACCGCGGTCTTCTGGCAGGACGACTCGCCCGTCGCGGCCTGGGACAGGGTTGCCGACGACCTCGCGCTGCAGCACCACTTCAACCTGATGAAGAGCGCGCGTCTGCTGGCCCTGGTGAACATCTCGATCGGCGACGCCATTATCGCGGTCTTCGAAGCCAAGAACTTCTACAACTCCTGGCGGCCCATCACGGCCATCGTGCACGCGGACGAGGACGGCAACCCCGCGACGACCGCCGACCCGACATGGCTTCCTTTGCTGACGAACCCGTATTTCCAGGAGTACCCGTCCGCGCATTCCGGCACCAGCAGCGCGGCCGGCACCGTCCTGGCCTCGGTCTTCGGCGATGAGACGAGCTTTACCGTCACCTCGGCGGGACTGCCCGGCGCGACGCGGAGCTTCGTCAGGTTCTCCGACGGAGTCGCCCAGGTCGCCGACGCCCGAGTCTTCGCAGGCATCCACTTCAGGTCTGCCTGCGACGATGCAATCGTGATGGGCGCGCAAATCGCCGCCTACGTCGAGAGCCACATGATGCTGCCGGCTGATGACTGACGGCGACCAGCCCGGGGCGCCCTTGTCGTCCGTGCACCAGCTGGCCGCCGTCGTCACCCGCCGGCCCGGGCGTTCCAGGGGCGTCAGCACGGACGGCCCGGTCGTCACCTGTGCGCTCGTCGTCGGACAGCTCCTGAGCCGCCCGGCCCCTCAGGCCGCAATCGCCGGAAAACGGGTAGCCCTACCCGTAGGGCTCACGGTGCTTGGACGGTATGTGAGCCCGGACGATGCCAGTATGTTGGCATCGCATTCCAATCATCGCGGCCGGTCCAGCCGGCTCTTCATGCTCGTCGTCCTCGCAGCGCTGGTGCTGCTGGTGGCGGTGGCCAGCTACTCAGCGCGAGTCTCGGCCCCGCCCACCCACAGGCAGGGGGCCCAGCGCGGCCAGCCGGCGGTCATGCAGGAGCACAACCTGGGAAACATTCCACCTGAGTGCCGGCCAGTCTCAGGTTTCACCTGCTGAGGCAGCCGGTCCCCAGGTGTGCCTCAGAGGCTGCCCCGGTACAGTGAGGCCTTCGTTGAGCCAGCTCGCCGGCGGGACGATGGAGCGCAGAACCGCCGGCGCCACTCAACCAACCGGATCGGGCAGGTGCTCTACCACCCAGGCCGCGACCTCGGCCCGACTGCCGACACCGAGCTTGTTCCGCAGGCTTTCGACGTGGCCCTCGGCGGTGCGCCTGGAGATGACGAGCCGCCGGGCGATCTGGGAGTCGGTCAGGCCTTGCCTGACCAGCCGGGCCACCTCGGCTTCGCGCCCGGTCAGTCGGACGCCAGAGGCCGAGGCCTGTGGATCCTCGAGCGCGAAGTCGACTGCTCGCTCTAGCGCCATCTCGCGGCCAGCGGCCCGCAGGGCTGCACCACGACGGCCGACAGCGCACATCGCTTGATCGACAACGTCGCCAAGCGGTACGCCGAAGCCTGCGGCGAGGCGGTCCGCATCGAAGCCGTACCGATCGCAGGCGGCCTCGACCCCGCCCAGCAGTTTGAGACCACGCTCCGGCCTGCCGGCGGTGACGAGAACTGCGGCTAGCGTCGCCAGAGCCCCACACCTGTGAGGGACGGAAAGCGGCTGCAGGGCGAGGGCAAGACGAAGCGATCCGAGCGCGCGGTCCAGGTCTCCACGTCGACGTTGAACCTGAGCGCGGCCGACGAGGCACATGTGCCGGATCATCGGTTCTCCGATCGAATCGGCCACCAGGACGCTCTCCTCGGCGGCGTCCTCGGCACCGTCGAGGTCGGCCACGTCAAGCAGGGCCAGAGCGAGGTTGTTGAGCGCGAGCGCGTGGACACGCCGCCGGCCGGTCACCTGGGTCTCGCGCGCCAGCGTGACGGCGCGCTGCGCGCACGCCAGGCCGGCCTCGACATCGCCGCGCATCCGTTCCAGCACAGCCGCGTTGGCGAGTGTCCGGGCCATCTCCAGCGTGTCGCCCCGCGCCTCGCAGATCGCCAGGGCTTCCTGCATGTACCTGGAGCCGGCTCCCGTGTCGCCTTGGGGCCACACCACCATCTGCAGCGTGAAGAGCAGCCAGTAACGGGTCTCCAGGTCGACCGAAGCATCCTCGAGCGCCGTCTCCAGCCACCGGCGCGCCTCGGCGGCCGGCGTCCGCTGCCAGACCCAGATCATCATGCTGACGAGTCGCGCGAAATCCGCCCACCCCGCCGCGTGGGCGTGCTCGACTGCCGCCATGCAGTTGCCGACGAGGTCGGTATTGGGGGTGAGCAGTGGCGCGGGACTGTCAGCCAGCAACCTCATGCGCCAGCTGCGCGCCACGTCCGCGTAGTGTCTGACGTACGCGCCGATGACCATTGACCGTTCGCCAGCCTCGGCAAGCCGCTCCAGCGCGTGTTCTCTGATCGGCTCGAGCAGGCGGTAGCGACCGTGATCGTGGCCTCGCTCGAACTGCACCAGCGACCGCTCCACGAGGCGGCGCAGAAGCGGTACGACGTCCGCAACGGGCAGGTCCGGTCCGCTCGCGACCGCCTCCGCTGCCTCCAGGTCGAAGCCGCCCAGGAACAGGCCCAGCCGGCGGTAGAGCGTCCTCTCGGCCGCTGTGAGCATTGACTCTGACCACGCAAGGGCGGCCACGATGGTCCGGTGTCGGGACACCATGGAGTGGCCGCCGACCAGGAGCCGGAGAGGCCGGTCCAGGCGTGCCAGGATGTCCGCCGGCGCCATGGTGCCGGCGTGGGCGGCTGCCAGCTCCAGCGCCAGTGGCAGCCCGTCCAGGCGCCGGCAGATCGCCGCGCTGGCATCGTCCGGCTGGAACGTCGCATCCGCCTGGCGAGCCCGGTCGGTGAAGAGGCGGATCGCGTCCGGCTCCGGCAGTCCGTCGAGACGATACACCCACTCGCCCTCGATGCCGAGTGGCTCCCGACTGGTAGTCAGGACTCTCAGTTGGGCACAGTCGCGAGCGATGGCGTGCACCACCGCGGCCGCCTCCTCGACCAGGTGCTCGCAGTTGTCCAGCACCAGGAGCATCGACTGGCCGCTCAATCTCTGCACGAGCCTCACGGCGTCCGGCATCGCCTCGGGCCAGCCGGTGGCCGTGGCGATGGCGCTGGCCACGAGTCCGGTACTGGTCAGGGCGGCCAGGTCCACGAACCAGGTGCCGTCGGCATGCTCGCGGAGCTGCTCGCGGGCGACTTCAACCGCAAGCCGGGTCTTGCCGCAACCGCCGGTCCCGCAGATGGTTACAACCCTGACGCCACGCGACAGCCCGCCGACCTCGGCCAGCTCCCTGTGCCTCCCCACGAAGCCTGTCATAGACACTGGGAGGTTGGTGACCATCGCCCCGCTGACGCAAGCCTAGCACCCAGCCTCCTTTACGTGAGGATCCCGCGGCCTGTCCACGGGTTGCTGGGGCACGGCTTGCCGTCCCGCGGCGGCCAGACTATGCTCACGTGGCGGGCAACGCAGCCGATGCGGGCGGCCACTCGCGATCGCGTGGCGTCTGAACGTGGCCGTAGCCGAGTTCGGCTCGAGCCAGAGGCATCAGCCGACCCGACCGTCAGAGCGCGCTGACCGGAGGCGCAACATGAGCATGCCGACAGCTCAGGACCCATGTCCGCTGACGATGATCCGGTCTTGCTGAGCGAGAAAGGTGCCGATCCCGGGAGAGAGGAAATAGTTGCTGAGAACGACCGCCACCACGTCCAGGTCTGGGTAGATGCTCAGTGAG
>Ga0126369_10000278_pt1 | contig 32945 bp, 29 predicted proteins | sample PanSoiMetaPlot_1_FD_109646 | JGI IMG/M metagenome (GOLD analysis project Ga0126369, IMG submission 109646) | Tropical forest soil microbial communities from Panama - MetaG Plot_1 | ecosystem: Environmental > Terrestrial > Soil > Tropical forest > Bulk soil | place: Panama | collected 2016-02-17
CGTACCCCTGGACGACCTCGAGCAGCCGCGGGACGCTCTCCTGGATACCGACCGCCACGCCGCACGCCACCGCGTCGCGGACACCGCCCAGGTGTCGCGCGAACGGCTCTCGCCGGGCGGTCAGCTCGGCGTCCAGCACCGCCATCTCGATGGCGGCCTTCGCCATGCGGTGGCCCTGCACCGGCCGCAGCACCTCCGCCACCGCGGCCGCCGTGAGCGCGGGCGCCGCGAAGAGGCGGGGCAGGAGGTGCCGGCGGAGGACGTCCTCGCAGCCGTCGACGTACTCCGACGAGTACAGCGGCTCGCTCGGGGCGCAGCACTCACCCCGGCCGTCGCACTGGTCGGTGACCGCGCGGACGAGCAGCACGTCCCGCATGGTCTCCGTCCCGTACGACGTCCGGAACGGGGCCACCAGCGGCATCCGGATGCGGCGCAGCTCGACCGCCTCCAGCCTCACGGCCGCGCTCCGGCCTAGCCGCCCTCGTTCGTCGCGTACCAGTCGGCCACGTACTCGAACCGGTCCGTCGGCTCGATGACGGGATTCGTGTGCACGCCCCGGACCCGTCGCGACACGATGTAGGTGTACTGCGGCTCGAACAGGAAGACGGCGGGCGCCGCGTCGGCCATCAGCGCCTGGAAGTCCGCGTACGCGGTGAGGCGTGAGGCGGCGTCCGTCTTGACGACGCCGTTGTCCACCCGGCCGATGCCGTCCTCCAGGTCCTTGTCGATGAGCGCCTGCTTGGGCAGCCGGTCGGCGGTCGTGAAGTTCAGGCTGTCGTTCGCCGCGCCCGAGTGCCAGAGCTGGGACTGGTCGGGATCGGAGCCGTTGTCGAAGTCCGCCAGGGCGAGCTGGAACTGCTTGCCGATCAGGTACTTGCTCACCAGGACCGAGGCCGGCACCGGCTCGATCAGCACCTGCACGCCGATCAGGCGCAGCTGGTCGCGCACCGACTCCGCCACCTGCCGGTACGGGTACGCGTCGGCGGTCACGAGCTGGACCTGGAAGCTGCGGCCGCCCTTCTCCAGGACGCCCGTCTGCAGGTTCATGGTCCAGCCGGCGGCCTGCAGCGTCTTCGTCGCCTGGCCCGGGTTGAACGGGTACTTGCCGCCGGCCTGCCTGTCGTACGCCCAGTCCGAGGGCGGGATGGGGCCGGTCGCGGGGTCCGCGTGGCCGGCCAGCACGTCGTCGACGATCTTCTTGCGATCGATGGCCTGTGTCAGCGCCTGCCTGACCGCCGGCGGCTCGAAGAAGACCGCGAGGTCGGGGATCAGGTTGAAGTACACCGCGGTGAAGTTGAACGTCCTGATCTGCATCAGGTTCACGTCCGGGTGCCGCGCGAGGGCGGCAACGCCCTGCGGCTGGAGGTCGCCGAACGCGTCCGCCTCGCCGCGCGAGACCGCGTCCATCGCGTCCGCGGCCGTCGCGTAGCTGCGGAAGATGAAGTGGTCCAGGTACGGCCGGGGGTTCGCGTAGGGGTTCCGGTCCAGGGTGACGACGTGGTGATCCGCGGAGATCGAGGACACCATGAAGGGGCCGGTGCCGACGGCCCGGCCCCCGCTCCGGGGCGAGCGCGTCATGTCGGCGATGCGCACCCCCTGGAACAGGTGCCGGGGCAGGATCCCCTGCCGCAGCGCCAGCGGAAAGGCCGCGCTCGGCGCCTTGAGCGTGAACTTGACCTGCTGCTGGTTGACCTTCTCGACCGTCACGTCCTTCCAGAGCTGCTGCGTGGGGTCCTGGTAGTCGGGGCTCTGGAAGGTGGCGAACGTGAACATCACGTCGTCCGCGTTGAACGGTGCGCCGTCGGCCCAGCGCGCGTCGTTCCGCAGCGTGAACGCGTACGTCAGGCCGTCGCTCGACAGCGTCCAGCTCCGGGCCAGCAGGCCGACCACCTGCTGCCTGCTGTTGATGGTGGTGAGGCCCTGGTAGATCACGCTGTCGATCTCCCGCTCGTTGGCGCCCTGCTCGAACAGCGGGTTGAGCGGACCCGCGGTGCCGACGACGGCCTCGACCACCTGCCCGCCCGACACGGGACCGGTCCGGGCGATCGGCAGCGCGGGAATGCCCGACTGACAGGCGGACAGCACGAGGAGGGCGGCGAGGGCGACGGCCCCCGAGAAACCTCGGATCACGCTACTGGTGGGTCTGGAACCAGATGTTCGCGACGGAGATGACGAAGAACGCCGCGGCCAGGACCCACGTGGTGTAGAACAGCTGCCGCTCCAGGCCCCGCCTGGTCCGGTAGCCGCCTCCCAGCCCGCCGTCGCCGCCGCCGATGGTCCCTCCCAGGCCTGTCGCCTTGGGCGTCTGGAGCAGGACGCCTGCCATCAGCAGGATGGCGACAACCACCTCCATGATGATCAGGGCGTTGCGAATGCCGTTCATGGAACCCGGGAAGTCTACTCCCCTCCCCCGGTCGCGCGGAGGAGGGGAGCCGGCTCCCTACCGCGCCGCCGCGAGCCGCTCGTTGACGGCGGCCCAGTTCACGGTGTTCCACCAGGCGGCGACGTAGTCCGGGCGCTTGTTCTGGTACTTGAGGTAGTAGGCGTGCTCCCACACGTCGACGCCCAGGATCGGCGCGCCGCCGCCGCTGATCGGGTTGTCCTGGTTGGGGAAGCCCTTGACCGTCAGCTTGCCGCCGGACAGGTATGCCCAGCCCCAGCCGCTGCCGAACTGGCCGATCGCCGCCTTGCTCACCGCGTCCTTGAAGCTGGCGAAGTCGCCGAACGCGTCGTTGATCGCGTCCGCGATCGCGCCGCTCGGCTCGCCGCCCCCGTTGCCGGCCATGATCTCCCAGAAGATCGAGTGGTTGAGGTGGCCGCCCCCGTTGTTGCGCACGACGGTGCGGATGTCCTCCGGGATGGCGTCGAGGTCACTCAGCAGCTGCTCGACGGTCCTGTCGCCGAGCTCCGGGTGCTTCTCGATGGCCCCGGTCAGGTTGTTGACGTACGTGGCGTGGTGCCGGTCGTGGTGGATCTCCATGGTCTGCGCGTCGATGTGCGGCTCGAGCGCGTCGAAGGCGTAGGGCAGCGGGGGCAGTACAAAGGCCATTTCGCAAACCTCCGTGAGAGAAGAAAAGTGCTCCTGGACTGTAATGAAACTACCGCCGGCCCTGATTCCTGACCGCCTCGATCGCGACGGCCGCCGCGTCGGGGTCGAGGTATTCGCCGCCCCGCCGAACGGGCCGCAGATCCCCGTCCAGCTCGTACAGCAGTGGGATGCCAGTGGGGATGTTCAGGCCCGGGATGTCCTGGTCCGACACCCGGTCGAGGTGTTTCACCAGCGCCCGCAGCGAGTTGCCGTGGGCCGAGACCAGGACCAGGCGGCCGTCGCGCAGGTCCGGCACGATGCCGTCGTACCAGTAGGGCAGCATGCGGGCCACCACGTCCTTCAGGCACTCGCTGCGGGGCCGGAGCTCGGGCGGGAGCCCGGCATAGCGCGGGTCGCTGGCCTCGTTCTCCAGCGCCTCGCCCTCCAGCGGCGGCGGCGGGATGTCGTAGGAGCGGCGCCACCGCATGTACTGCTCCTCGCCGTACTGGTCGAGCGTCTGCCGCTTGTTCTTGCCCTGCAGCGCGCCGTAGTGGCGCTCGTTCAGCCGCCAGGACCGGCGGACCGGGATCCAGTGCCGGCCGCAGACGTCGAGCGCGATGTCGGTGGTCCGGATCGCCCGGCGCTGGACGGAGGTGTGCACGACCTCCGGCAGGAGCCCGCGGTCCCGCAGGAGCTCGCCGGCTCGCCGCGCCTCCGCCTCCCCCCTGGCCGAGAGGCCCACGTCGACCCAGCCGGTGAACAGGTCGAGCGCGTTCCACTCGCTCTCCCCATGCCGGAGCAGGACCAGCCGCGTCACTTCCCCCCCTCTCCGGTTGGGGGGTCAGGGGGCGCAGGTCGTATCCCTCTCCCCCCCTCTCCGGTTGGGGGGTCAGGGGGCGCCGGTCGTATCGCTTGCCGTGCCTCCACGCTCGCCACCGCGCCGATCATCGACGAGAACTCCTCGGCCTTGAGGCTGGCGCCGCCGACCAGGCAGCCGTCGCAGCTCGCCAGCTCCACGTACGAGACCACGTTGGCCGCGTTCGTGCTGCCACCGTAGAGCACCCGGACCCTGCCGGCGGCCTCCGTCCCGAACGCCCCGTCCAGCCGGCGCCGCACGACCTCCATCGTCGCCCCGGCGTGGGCAGGGTCGGCATTGCGGCCGGTCCCGATGGCCCAGACGGGCTCGTAGGCGATCACCAGGCGGTCCGCGTCCGCCGCCGTCAGCACCTCCAGCACGGCCCCGAGCTGCCGGCTGCAGACCAGGTCGGTCTCGCCCGCCTCCAGCTCCGCCTCGCGCTCGCCGATGGCCACGATCACGCTGAGGCCCGCCTCCAGCGCGGCGGCGGCCTTGCGGGCGACCTGCTCGTCCGTCTCGCCGAAGTAGCCGCGTCGCTCCGAGTGGCCGACGATCACCCAGTCGCACCAGCCGGCCAGCATGGCCGCCGACACCTCCCCGGTGAATGCGCCCGACCGCTCCCAGTAGCAGTCCTGGGCGCCCAGGCCGACGGGCGCGTCCACCAGCGCCGCGGCCACGGACTCCAGGAAGCAGAACGGCGGGAAGACCGCGACCTCGACCTGTCCGGCGTGCTCGGCCGCGGCCGGCGACACCGCCCGCGCCAGCTCCAGGGCGGTTGCCCCCGTGACCGGGTTCATCTTCCAGTTGGCGGCGAGCAGCGGCTTACGCATCGCGCAGGATCGCGACGCCGGGGAGCTCGCGTCCTTCCATGTACTCCAGGGTGGCACCGCCGCCCGTGGAGACGTGCGAGAAGCGGCCGGCGAGGCCGAGCGAATCGACCGCGGCCGCGGTGTCGCCCCCGCCGACCAGCGAGTACGCGCCGGACTCCGCCACCGCTTCGCCCACCGCCCGCGTTCCGCCGGCGAACTCCGGAATCTCGAACATACCGACCGGCCCGTTCCAGACCACGGTGCCGGCGCCGCGCAGGCGGCCGGCGAAACGGGCGACCGTCTCCGGCCCGACGTCGAGGATCTTCCAGCCGGGCTCGACCGCGTCGACCGGCCGGACCACGGTCTCCTGCCCCGGCTCCGCCGACCGCGCGCAGACGGCGTCTTCGGGCAGGACGAGCTTGCCGCCGCCCTCGCGCTCGGCTTCGCGGGCGGTGTCGAGCGCTTCGTCCTCGACGAGGCTGGCGCCCACCTCCAGGCCCTCGGCTTTGAAGAACGTGTTGGCCATCGCGCCGCCGACGAGCAGGGCGTCGACCCTGGGCAGCAGGAAGTGCAGGACGCCGGCCTTGGTGGAGACCTTGGCCCCGCCCACGATGGCGACCAGCGGCCGGCGGGGCTCGTCGAGGGCGCGGTGCAGCGCCTCCAGCTCGGCCAGCATGAGGAGGCCGGCGTACGCCGGCAGGTGCTGCGCCACGCCGACGACGGACGCGTGCGCGCGGTGCGACGCCGCGAAGGCGTCGTTGACGTACACGTCACCCAGCGCCGCGAGCTCGCGGGCGAACTCGAGGTCGTTGGCCTCGTCGCCGGCGTGGAAGCGGACGTTCTCCAGAAGGACGACGTCGCCCTCGGACATCCGCTCGACCGCGACGCCGGCGGCCCGGCCGACGCAGTCCTCGGCGAAGCCGACCGGCCGGTCGAGCAGCTCCGACAGCCGGGAGGCCACCGGCCGCAGCGAGAGCTCGGGCACCCGCCGGCCCTTCGGGCGGCCCAGGTGCGACATGACCACGACGCGGGAGCCGCGGCGGCTCAGGTCGGCGAGCGTGCCGGTCGCCGCGCGCACGCGCGTGTCGTCCGAGACCGCGCCGTCACTGAGCGGGACGTTCAGGTCCTCGCGCACGAGCACCCGCTGCCCCCGCAGGTCGAGCCCCTGGTAGGAGGCCTTCATCCCGGTTCCCTAGAGCCGCTCGGCCATGTACGTGATCAGGTCGACCATCCGGCAGCTGAAGCCCCACTCGTTGTCGTACCAGGACACGACCTTCGCGGCGCGGTCGCCCAGCATCAGGGTCGCCGGCGCGTCCACGATCGACGAATGCGGGTCGTTCTTGAAGTCGGAGGACACCAGCTCCTCGTGGCTGACGGCCAGGATGCCCTTCAGGTCGCCTCCGGCAGCCTCGTCGAACGCCGCGTTGATCTCCTCGACCGTCGTGCTCCGGCTCAGGTCGACGCTGAGGTCTACGACCGACACGTCGAGCACCGGGACCCGGAACGACATGCCGACGAATTTCCCGCTCAGCTCGGGCAGCACCTCGGCGACGGCCCGGTTGGCGCCCGTCGAGGTCGGGATGATGTTGTCCGCAGCCGCCCTGGCCCTGCGCAGGTCCTTGTGGGGGAGGTCCTGCAGCCGCTGGTCGGCCGTATACGCGTGGATCGTCGTCATCATGCCGCGGTCGATGCCGAAGTGCTCGTTCAGGACCTTCGCCAGCGGCACGAAGCAGTTGGTCGTGCAGCTCCCGTTGGAGATGACGGTGTGCTTCTCGGGGTCGTAGCCGCGGTGGTTGACGCCCATCACGACCGTGTAGTCCTGGTTGGTGGCCGGCGCCGAGATGATGACCTTGCGCGCCCCGCCCCTGTCGATGTGCACGCGGGCCCGGTGTGCGTCCGTGAAGAGTCCCGTCGACTCGATCACGATGTCGACGCCCAGATCGCGCCACGGCAGGTCGCCCGGGTCGCGCTGAGACAGGAACTTGACCATCTGGCCGTCGACTCCGATCGCGTCGCCCCTGACCTGGACCGGCGGCCCGAACGTGCCCAGCGCGGTATCGTGCTTCAGCAGGTGGGCGAAGGTGCCGGCATCGCCCAGGTCGTTGACCGCGACCACCTCGATGTCGCGGTTGAGCTGGTACGCCGCGCGGAAGATGTTCCGGCCGATGCGCCCGAACCCGTTGATTCCTACCCGAACTGACATGCAGCATCCTCCGAACGGATTTACACGGCGCCGCGCGGACACCGGGATCCGGCCGCGCCCGGTGCGGCGCGGCCGGTTAGAAGGCTACGCCAGGTGGGCGCCGGCGGCGGCGGGCACGCGCTCCTCCGCGTACGCCGCGCGGTCCTCGGCCTCCTCGGCGATCTCGACCAGCCGGCGCAGCCGATGGTTGACCGCGGACTTGGACAGGCGCATGCGCGCCGCCAGCTCGGCAAGGTTCAGCTCGGGGTGGGTCCGGCGGGCCTGGGCGACCTCGCGGAGGGCCGGCGACAGCTCGACCAGCCGGCCGCAGCGCTCGAGCTGCTCGATTGCGGCCACCTGGCGCATCGCGGAGCCGATCGTCTTGTCGATGTTCGCGGTCTCGAAGTTGAGCCGGCGGTTGACCTGGCCCGAGACCTCGCGCACCACGCGCACGTTCTCGAACTCCATCACCGCCCGCGAGGCGCCCATCAGCGAGAGCATCCGCACGATGCCGTCACCGTCCTTCACGTACAGGACCTGGTGACCGGCTCGCTCGGTGAGGCCGGCGCGGACGCCCTGCTCGTGCAGCAGGTCGGCCAGCCGCGAGGCCCAGCCGGCGGTGGGCAGCACCAGTTCCAGGTGGTAGCGAGCGCTCGGCGCGTTCACCGAACCGCAGCCCATGAACAGGCCGCGCAGCATCGCCTTGCGGTCGCACGCCGACTCCGGACAGGCGCGGGCGGCCGGCTGGCCGAAGAACTGCTCGAGCGCCCTCGGCAGCGGCAGCTCGATGAAGAACGTCATCTGCTTCGCGCTCTTCGCCGCCTGGTACTTGGCCTCGATACCGCCCAGCAACCGCGCCAGCCGGACCACCTTCCGCGCCGCGGTGTTGCGGAGCAGCGGAAAGTAGGCGGCCCGGCTGTCGCCGCTGCGAATGAGACGGCCGCGCGACGAGTAGAAGATCCCGAGCAGCTCGCTCAGCTGACAGCAGGGGCGCGCGGGAGTCAGTCCCGCGAGCTCGCTCTTGACTTCGGCTGCGAATGAGATGGCGCCATCACCTCCGGCGTGGACTGCCCTCCCCCGCGCGGCTGTCCAGTGTAGTCACGAGGTCCCATCCATGCCAAGCCAAAACGGTCAAGGTTCGTTGATGGCTGCGCGATAATCGGCTCACGATGAGCGAAGAGGGCAAGGAAGACGTTTATCCCCCCGTGACCCCCCGGGAGACGAGGGGGGGCCTGGCCCGGACGACGACCGCCCGGCAGCCCAGGCACGTGGCGCTGGGGCTGGCCCCGGACGAGCTGCGCACGATGTACCGGCACATGGTGATGGCGAGGGCCCTGGACCGCCGCATGTGGGTGCTGAACCGACAGGGCAAGGCCCCGTTCGTGATCTCCGGCCAGGGCCACGAGGCGGCGCAGGTGGGCGCCGCCTCCGCGCTGCGCCCGGGCGTCGACTGGCTGGCGCCCTACTACCGCGACCTGGCGTTCTGCGTCGCGCTGGGCATGACCGCGCGCGACTTCATGCTGGGCGTCTTCGCCCGCCGCGAGGACCCGTCCTCGGGCGGCCGGCAGATGCCCTCCCACTTCGGGCTTCGGAGGGCCCGGATCATCACGACATCCAGCGTCGTCGCGACCCAGGTGCCGCACGCGGTCGGCATCGCGTACGCGGCCAGGGTCAGGGGCCTGGACGAGGTGACGGTCGCCAGCCTCGGCGAGGGCAGCACGTCGACGGGCGACTGGCACGAGGCGCTGAACTTCGCGGGCGTCCACCGGCTGCCCTTCATCTGCCTGGTGCAGGACAACGACTACGCGATCTCCGTCCCCCACCGGCTCCAGATGGGCGTCGAATCGGTCGCCGAGCGGGCCCGCGGCTACGGCATGGCGGGCGCGACGGTCGACGGCGGCGATGTCCTGGCCGTCTACGAGGTGACGCGGGCGGCGGTCGACCGGGCCCGGGCCGGCGAGGGCCCGACCCTGATCGACGCCAAGGTTGCTCGCTTCACCTCCCACTCCTCAGACGACGACCAGCGGCGCTACCGGTCCCGCGAGGAGCTGGAGGCGCTCCTGCGCCGTGACCCCATCGAGCGGTTCCGCAACTCCCTCCTGGACGAGGGTCTGCTCACGGACGAGGACGACGAGAGGCTGCAGCAGGAGTGCACGACCGAGGTGGAGGAGGCCGTCAGGTCGGCGGAGGCGGCGGCGGAGCCGGACCCGGCCGACCTCGAGCGGCATGTGTTCGCGGAGGCGCGCTGAGATGGCGGTCAAGACCCTGATCGAGGGCGTCCGCGAGGCGCTCGCCGAGGAGATGGAGCGCGACGAGCGCGTGTGGGTGCTCGGCGAGGACGTGGGCCGGAAGGGCGGGGTGTTCCTCGCCACCGAGGGCCTGCACGCGAGGTTCGGTGAGGCCCGCGTGCTGGACACGCCGCTCGCGGAGTCGTCGATCGTCGGCGTGGCGATCGGCGCGGCGCTGAACGGGCTGATCCCGGTGGCCGAGATCCAGTTCGCCGACTTCATCCACCCGGCGTTCGACCAGCTGGTCAGCGAGGCGGCGCGCATCCGCTACCGCTCGAACGGCGACTGGTCCTGCCCCATCGTGGTGCGCGCCCCGTTCGGGGGCGGCGTCCACGGCGGTCTCTACCACTCGCAGTCGGTCGAGGCGTTCTACGCGCACGTGCCCGGCCTGAAGGTCGTCGTCCCCAGCACTCCGGCAGACGCCAAGGGCCTCCTCAAGTCGGCGATCCGCGACCCCGACCCGGTGATGTTCTTCGAGCACAAGAAGGCCTACCGGCTGGTCAAGGGCGAGGTGCCGGAGGGCGAGGTGCTGGTGCCCATCGGGCCGGCCGCGGTCCGCCGGGAGGGCACGTCCCTGACGTGCGTGGCCTGGGGCCTGATGGTGCAGCACTGCCTGGAGGCGGCCGAGGCCGTCGCCGCCGACGGCGTCAGCGCCGAGGTGATCGACCTGCGCACGCTCCAGCCGATCGACCGGGAGACGATCCTCCGCTCGGTGGCGAAGACCGCGCGGGCCCTCGTCGTGCACGAGGACAACCTGACGGGCGGGTTCGGCGCCGAGATCGCGGCGATCGTGGCGCAGGAGGGCTTCGACCACCTGGACGCGCCCGTGACCCGTGTCGCGGCCCCCGACGTCCCCGCGATGCCGTTCAACCACCCGCAGGAGGACGCGTTCCTGCCCAACCCCGAGAAGATCGCCGCCGCCATGCGCCGGCTGGCCGCGTACTGACCCGTGTCCCCGCGCGACATCCCCACCATCGGCGCCGCCGAGTACTCGGCGCGGCGCGAGGCGCTGCGAGCCGGCATGGAGCGGACCGGCCTCGACGCGCTCGTGATCTTCTACCCGGCGCGCGTGGCCTACCTGACCGGCTTCCACCACGTCCCGACCGAGCGGCCGGTGGCGTACCTGCTCGGCCCCCGCGGCCGGAGCGCGCTGCTCGTGCCGGCGGTCGAGAAGGAGCACGCCGAGCAGGTCGACGGCATGGACCACGTCGAGGTCTACTTCGAGTACCCGGGCGAGCAGCACCCGATGGAGCGGCTGGCGCGGCTCCTGCGCACGCTCGGCGCCCAGCCGCGGCGGATCGGCGCCGACCACGACGGCGTGGTCCCCTACTGGGGCTACCGCGGCCCCCGGCTGAGCGAGGTGACCGGCGCCCGGACGACGGACGTCGAGCCGCTGGTGGAGGCCCTCCGCCGGGTGAAGTCGCCGGCCGAGCTCGCCTGCATCCAGCTCAGCTGCGACTGGGCGTGCCGCGCGCACCGCCGCATGCAGGCCGCGATCCGCACCGGCATCACCGAGATGGAGTGCTACGAGCCGGCGGCCTTCGAGACGCTCCGCGAAATGATCGCCGAGATGCCGGGCTGGCGGCCGCGCGGGTTCGGCGGCACCGGGCTCACGACCATGTTCGTGGGCGGCCGGGCCACGGCGATGCCGCACGGGTTCGTCCGCGGCCACGGCATCCAGCCGGGCGACGTCCTGGTCAGCGGCGCCTCGGCCGACATCGACGGCTACCACTCCGAGCTGGAGCGGACGATGGTCGTCGGGCAGCCCACGCCCGCGCAGGAGTCCGCGTTCGCGGCGATGCAGGCGCTGCAGGAGCGGGCGATCGAGACGATCGGGCCGGGCGTGCCCCTGGCGGCGGTCGAGCTGGAGGTCGTCGACCTCGCGCGGGAGCTGGGCCACGAGCGGCACCTCCGCCACCACGTGGGACACTCGATCGGGTTGGAGGGGCACGAGGCGCCGTTCCTCGACCGCGGCGAGGACGGCGTGTGCGAGCCGGGCATGGTGTTCACCGTCGAGCCCGGCGTCTACCTGCCCCAGCTGGGCGGCTTCCGGCACTCCGACACCGTGCACGTCACGGACGATGGCTGCCGGGTCATGACGGACTACCCGCGCACCCTCGCGGAGCTGGTCGTCGGCTGAGTAGCCGAGCGGGGTGCTGGAGCCGGTCGAAGAGCTCGACGCGCTGGGCAAGCCGCTGCGCGTGGTGACCCGGGCGGAGATGCGCGCGGGCAACCTCCGGCACCGGGCGGTCTACGTGCTGGTCCTGGACCGCGCCGGCCGGCTCTTGGCGCACCGGCGGGCGGACTGGAAGGACGTCTGGCCGGGCCGCTGGGACGTCGCGTTCGGCGGCGTCGCCGGCGTGGGCGAGGCGCCGCTGGAGACGGCACGGCGCGAGCTGGCCGAGGAGGCAGGGGTGGCGGCGCCGCTGGAGCGGCTGGGCGAGGGCCGCTACGAGGACGGCGAGGTGCGGGTGCGGGGCGACGTGTTCCTCGCCCGCAGCGAGGGGCCGTTCACGTTCGCGGACGGCGAGGTCGTGGAGACCGAGTGGGTGGCGGCGGACGAGCTGCCGGCCTGGCTCGCGGCCCGCTCGCTGTGCCCGGACTCCATGGCGATCGCGCTGCCGCTGCTGGGGCGCGCCCGGCGGGCGGCGCTGCCGGATCGGTGATCCGGCGCCAGGACGAGGCCGCCCGGGCCAGCGAGCTCGACAGCGCGGAAGAGGACGTGCCGCATCGACACGCGACGACCTGGCCCGCGCACCGACTGTCACCGCTCCGCATCGTCAGCGCGTGTAGGTCGCCAGCTCGATCAGATTGCCGTCCGGGTCCCGGGCGTAGATCGACGTCATCGGCCCCAGCGCCCCGTCGCGCGGCACCGGGCCCGCGATGACCGGCACGCCCAGCTCCTCCAGGTGCTCCTGCCACTCGGAAAGCGGCTGCTCCACCACGAAGCAGAGGTCGGCGCTTCCGGGCGCCGGCACCCGCGCCTTCGGCTCGAACTCCCGGCCGGCCTCGTGCAGGTTGATCTTCTGATCGCCGAACCGCATTGCCAGGCGCCCGCCGGCGAACGCCCTGACGGTCATGCCCAGCGCGCGCGTGTAGAACTCGACGGTCGCCTCCAGGTCGGCGACGGTCAGGACGAGGTGGTCGAGCCGCGTGATCCGCATCGCTCCAGGGTCCTCCTCGCGCGTTCGATCAGCACATGCGGACCGATGTGCGATTCCCACGACCCCGCGAGCGCACGTCTGGACCCACGACGTATCCGCTCCCGCACCGGCCGGCGCGGGTAAAGGGATTTGGGCCGATCCGTCCGGCCTGGTACACATGTCGGCATGCTCGAGCAGCTGGCGGTCGTGAGAGGACAGGCTGAGGCGCACCTCCGGGCACTCGTGGGCGGCCCGGCCCACCTCCGCGACGACCAGTGGCGCGCGATCCAGGCGCTCGCGGTCGAGCGCCGGCGGGCGCTCGTCGTCCAGCGCACGGGGTGGGGCAAGTCGGCCGTGTACTTCGTGGCGACGGCCCTGCTGCGGGCTGCCGGCTGCGGCCCGACGGTCATCGTCTCGCCGCTCCTCGCGCTCATGCGGAACCAGATCGCGGCCGCGCTCGGCGCCGGGATCCGCGCCCGGACGGTCAACTCGGCCAACGTCGACGAGTGGGCCGTGGTCTACGACGAGATCCGCGCCGGCGCCGTCGACGTGCTTCTGGTCAGCCCGGAGCGGCTCAACAACCCGGACTTCCGCGACCAGGTGCTGCCGCGGCTGGCCGCCACCGCGGGGCTGATCGTCGTCGACGAGGCGCACTGCATCTCCGACTGGGGCCACGACTTCCGGCCCGACTACCGCCGCCTGCGGACCCTGCTCCAGGACCTGCCCGCCGGCATCCCGGTGCTGGCCACCACGGCCACGGCCAACGCCCGGGTGACCAGCGACGTGGCGGAGCAGCTCGGCCTGGGCGGCGTCGACGTGCTGGTCCTCCGCGGCGCCCTGGACCGGGAGAGCCTGCGGCTGGCGGTGGTGCGGCTGCCGTCGAACGAGCACCGGCTCGCCTGGCTGGCGGAGCACCTGGCCGAGCTGCCCGGGTCCGGGATCGTCTACACGCTCACGGTGGCGGCCACCGAGGAGGTCGCGGAGCACCTCCGCGCCCATGGCTACCCCGTCGCCGCGTACTCGGGCCAGACCGACCCCGCCGAGCGCGAACAGGCGGAGGAGGACCTGCTCGCGAACCGGGTCAAGGCGCTCGTCGCCACCAGCGCGCTCGGCATGGGCTTCGACAAGGCCGACCTGGGGTTCGTCGTCCACCTGGGCGCGCCGCAGTCCCCGGTGGCGTACTACCAGCAGGTGGGCCGCGCCGGCCGAGGCGTCGAGAGCGCCGAGGTGCTGCTGCTGCCGGGAACCGAGGACCGGGACATCTGGGCCTACTTCGGCAGCCTGGCCTTCCCGCCGGAGCGGCTGGTGCGCGCGGCGCTGGCGGCGATTGCGGCGGCCGGCAGGCCCGTGTCGACGGCCGACCTCGAGACCCGGGTGGACCTCAACCGCACCCGGCTGGAGGTGATGCTGAAGGTCCTGGACGTGGACGGCGCCGTGCGCCGGGTGCGCGGCGGCTGGGAGGCGACCGGGCGTCCCTGGGAGTACGACGCGGGCCGCTACGCCGCCGTGGCGGAGGCGCGCGAGCGCGAGCAGCGGGCGATGCTCGAGTACATCGCCACGGTCGACTGCCGGATGGAGTTCCTGCGCCGCCAGCTGGACGACCCCGGCGCCGAGCCCTGTGGCCGCTGCGACAACTGCAGCGGCCGGCGCTGGCCGGAAGCGATCTCGGACGCGGCCCGGGTCAGCGCCCGGGAGCGCCTGCACCGGCCGGGCGTCACGATCGAGCCCCGCCGCCAGTGGCCCACCGGCATGCCGACGCTCGGCGTCGACGTGCGGGGCCGCATCGCGGCGGAGGTGTCGGCGGAGCCCGGCCGTGCGCTGGGCCGTCTCACCGGCGCGGGCTGGGGCGGCCGCCTGCGCGAGCTGCTCGGTCCGGCGGCCCCGGACGCCCCGGTGCCGGACGACGTGTTCGACGCGGTGGTGCGGGTGTTGGCCGCCTGGGACTGGGAGCAGCGTCCGGCGGCGATCGTCACCATCGCGTCGAGCGGCCGCCCGCTGCTCGTCGAGAGCCTCGGCGGCCGGCTGGGCCAGGTCGGCCGGCTGCCGCTGCTGGGCCGGGTCGAGGACCAGCGGCCGGGCGAGCCGGCGGCCCCGGCGCACAACAGCGCCCAGCGCGTTCGCCAGCTGTGGGAGCGGTTCCGGCTTGAGCCCGAGCTCCTCGGGGCGCTGCCCGGCCTGCGCGGTCCGGTGCTGCTCGTCGACGACCGCGTGGACAGCGGCTGGACGATGACGATCGCGGCGCGGCTGCTGCGCGAGGCCGGCGCCCCGGCAGTGCTGCCGCTGGCGCTGGCGGTCACGTCGTGACCGCGCTCAGGCCCGCTCGGCGGCCAGCTCCAGCTCCCGGGCCCGGCCCGCGTAGCCCGGGTGCGACGGCCGGCGGGCCAGGTACCACGCCAGCGTCTCGGGCAGCGCGTCCGCGAGGGCACTCGGCTCGAAGCCGAGCTCCCGGATACGCGACAGGTCGTACCCCGCCGAGCGGCGCGGGTTCGGCCCGTACGGGCTGGCCCCGTCCGGCAGGTCGGCATAGGGCACCGGCACCAGTCGCGGCGGCCGACCGAGCGCGCGGCCGGCCGCCTCCAGCAGGTCGCGCAGGCTGACGCCGTCGAAGGCCACGTTGCGGGGGCCGGTCGCGTCCCGGCCCGGGTCGCACACGAGCGCGCAGGCGAAGCCGACGTCGCGCACCCACGCGAGGCCGGCGGGCCGCTCGAAGGACTCCTCGGGAACGAGCAGCGGTCCGCCGTCCTCCAGGCGCTGGAGATAGGCGGCGATGCGGAGCGTGTGGTCGTCCGCGCCCAGGATGGCCGGGGGCCGCACGACCGCCCAGCGCGCGCCCGAGCTGCGCGCGAGCACCGTCTCGCACCAGCGCTTGCCCTCGAGATAGTCCAGCCGCCCGGCCGGCACCTCGCCCTCGAGCGGGACGAAGTCCTCCTCCCGCGCCGGGCGGCCGTGCAGGTCGGGATACACGCCGGTGGAGACGAACACGTAGCGCTCGCCGGTGAAGGCCTCCAGCACGGCGCGCACGTCCGCCGGCTGGTACGCGGCGAGGTCCAGCACCACGTCCGGCCGCAGGTCGCGCAGGGCGCCGGCGAGCTGGTCCGGGTCCGTGCGGTCGAGCGCGCGGTAGCTCGTGAACGTGCCGTACGGCCGAGCCGAGCGGCCCGCTGCGACGGTCTCCACACCGCGGCGCATGAGCTCGCGGCACGCCGCCGCACCCACGAAGCCGGCGCCGCCGATCACCAGGCACCTCACTCGTCGAGCTCCCGGAACCGGCACGCGACCTCGATGCCGTCGATGCTGGACAGGCGGCGCGCCAGCTCCGCAGCCAGCACCACCGAGCGGTGCCGGCCGCCCGTGCAGCCGAAGGCGATGGTCAGCTCCATCCGGCCGCGCTCCGCGTAGGCGGGCACGAGCGGCAGCACCGTGGCCACGAGCCGGTCGAGGACGGCGCCCGCGGCCGCCTGGCCCAGGACGTGGTCGCGGACGCTCGGGTCGCGGCCGTCCAGGTCCCGCAGCTCCGGCACCCAGTACGGGTTGTCGAGGAAGCGGGCGTCGATCACCCACGCGCTGCCCTCGGGGATGCCGTGCCGGTACGAGAACGCCAGGCAGGTCACCAGCGGGCAGTCGCGCGAGCGCAGGCGGCGGGCCAGCTCGGGGAGCTGGCGTGACTCCACCCGGTGGTGCGCGCGGGCGTACGTGCCCTCGGGCACGCCGTCGTCGGGGCCGTGGTGCACCAGCACGTAGCGGATGCCGCGCGCGTCGGCCGCGCGCAGCACGTCGGGATCGCGCGTGGCCAGGACGCTGTCGGCCCCGTCACGGATCGCGACCTCGCTCGCACGCGACCAGCCCTCAGACTCGAACACCCCCAGCGCCACCTCCACGCGCGAGTCGTCGGCACCCCCCACGATGACCAGCGCCACGGTCAGATCAGCTCTTTGAGGCGGACCGCGACGCGCTCCGGGATGCCGAGCTTCACGATCTCGGCCACCGGCGCCTCGCGGATCGCGGGCAGGCTGCCGAACGTCCGCATCAGCAGGCGCTTGCGCGCCGGCCCGATGCCCTCCACGGAGTCGAGCGGCGACGACAGCGCCTTGCGCGCCCGCGCCTTGCGGTGGTGCGTGATCGCGAACCGGTGCGCCTCGTCGCGGACGCGCTGGACCAGGAACATGCCCGGCGAGTCGTGCTCCTGCACGATCGGCTCCGACCGGCCGGGGGCGAACAGCTCCTCGCGCTCCTTGGCCAGCCCGAACGTCGGGATGTCTGCGTACCCCAGGTCCTCGATGACCTCCATCGCCGCGCTGAGCTGGCCCTTGCCGCCGTCGATCAGGATCAGGTCGGGCCGGCTCGAGAACGAGGCGTCCCCCACTTCCACGGCATCCTCGCGCCGCTGGGCGATCTCCAGGCGCTCCAGCCGCCGCCGCAGCACCTCCTGGAGCATCGCGAAGTCGTTGGGTCCCGGGGTGTACTTGATGCGGAAGCTGCGGTAGTGGTCGTTGCGCGGCCGGCCGTCCTCGAACACCACCATCGCCCCCACCGCCGAGTCGCCCTGGATGTTGGAGATGTCGTAGCACTCGATCCGGTGCGGGGGCTCGTCCAGCTCCAGCGCGTCCGCGAGCGCGGACAGCATCGGCTCGGTGCGGCTGCGATCGTAGTCCGCCTGGATGCGGAGCTGCTTGAGCTCCTCCTGCGCCGTATCGGTGAGCTGCTGGACCAGCGCGCGCTTGCGCCCCTTCTGGGGCACCTCCAGCGCCACCGGACCGCCGCGGCGCTGGACCAGCCACTCCGTCATCGCGGCGGGCTCCTCGACCTCGCCGGCCAGGAGGATCGTCCTGGGGATGTGCGTCGCGCTCCCGTAGTACATGAGCAGGAAGCCGCGCAGCAGCTCGGGCTCGGGCGCCTCCCCCGCCCCCTCGAGCGAATGGCCGTCGTGCCCGACCATCTTGCCCTCCCGCACGTACGCCACCTCGACGAACACGTCGCGGCCTTCGCGCGCGTAGGCGACCAGGTCCTGGTCCTCGCGGCTGCGGGTCAGCACCTTCTGGCGGTCGGCGATCTTCTCGACCGCCGCGAGCTGGTCGCGGTACCGCGCCGCGTTCTCGAAGTCGAGCGCGTCCGCCCGCTGGGTCATCTTGTCGCGGAGCTGCCGGGTGAGGACGTCCGAGCGGCCCTCCATGAACAGCGCGACGTCCTGGATGCGCGCCTGGTACTCGCCGGCGCCGATGCGGCCCTCGCACGGACCCGGGCAGCGCCGGATGTGGAAGTCGAGGCAGACCTTGTGCTGCTTGAAGATGTCGTCCGAGCAGGTCCGGAACGGAAGGAGCTGGCGGATGCTCTTCACGGTGCTGCGCAGGCTCTGGGCGCTGGTGTAGGGGCCGAAGTACAGCGCGCCGTCCTCCAGGACCCGGCGCGTGTAGTGCACGCGCGGGAACTCCTCCGTGACGGGCAGCTTGAGGTAGAGGTAGTTCTTGTCGTCCTTGAGCCGGATGTTGAAGCGCGGCCGGTAGTGCTTGATCAGGTTGCACTCCAGCACCAGCGCCTCGACCTCGTTCGCGGTCTTGACGAACTCGAAGTCGGTGACCCGCCGCACCAGGTCCGCGACACGCGCCGTCTGCGCGTAGCCGGGCGTGAAGTAGGAGCGCAGCCGGTCGCGCAGGCGGAGCGCCTTGCCCACGTAGATCACCTGCGCGGACGCGTCGCGCAGCAGGTAGACGCCGGGCGTGTCGGGCACCGCCCGCAGGCGCCGGCGAATCGTCTCGGAGGCCGCTTCCATGGATTCGCGATTGATGGTATCGGCATCTACCATTAGGGCCGTGCAGCAGCCTCCACCGTATCCGCCGCAGCAGCCCGGGTACTATGCGGTCGGCCGGCCGACCAACACGCTCGCCATCGTCAGCCTGGTGCTCGGAATCGCCAGCTACGTGGTCGTGCCGATCATCGGCGCCATCGCCGCGGTCGTCACCGGCCACATGGCCAGGGGCCAGATCAAGCAGACCGGCGAAGGCGGCAGCGGCCTGGCGCTGGCCGGCCTGATCCTCGGGTACGTCCACCTCGCCCTCGCCGTGATCGGCATCGTGATCGCCGTGATCGTGGTCATCATCATCGGCGCGGCGGCCGTCCACAGCGGCAGCCAGTGAGCGACTGCCGGCCGGGCCGCACGCCCCGGCCGCCGGTCAGAAGTGCACCCCGCTCATGAGGTAGGCCATCGCGGCCGCCTCGACGGACATCTCCTCCGGCTCGCCCTCCGCCCGTCCGTCCCGGCTGCCGGCCGTGTCCGGAAAGGCGTGGTAGGCGCCCGTCATCACGAACGAGAGCAGGCTCGGCGAGAGCGTATCCACCGCCTCGCCCAGCTTGCCCAGCCGGGTGGAGACCTCGGGCGGCCGGGTCAGGACCGCCTGCAGCACCATGTCGGCCGCCTGCTCGGTGTCGATGGTCGGGAAGTTGCGGTAGATGCCGGTCGGGGCGATCATCGGCGTGCGGACGAGCGGCATGTGGATGTTCGTGATCGCGACCCCGGCGTCCGCGAGCTCCGGCTGGATGCAGCGCGAGAGCGCGGCCAGGGCGCTCTTGGACGCAACGTACGCGCCGAACCGGGGCGGGTACGCCTGCACGCCGATGGACGAGATGTTGATCACGTGCCCGCTCCGGCGATCGCGCATGCCGGGGATGACCGCCAGCATCAGCTTCACCGCGCCGAAGTAGTTGAGACGCATCGTGCGCTCGAAGTCGTGGAACCGGTCCAGCGACTGGACGAACGAGCGCCTGATCGAGCGCCCGGCGTTGTTGACGAGCAGGTCGACCCGGCCGTGATCCTCCAGCACCCGGGCCACCATCAGCTCGATCGCCGCCATGTCCGACAGGTCGGTCGGGTACGTCCACGCGACCCCGCCGGCCGCCTCGATCTCGCCCTTCAGGTCCTGCAGCTTCTCGGCGGTGCGCGACACGAGCAGGACGCGCCCGCCGTTGCGACCGATCGCTCCGGCCACCGCGCGCCCGATTCCGGACGAGGCGCCGGTCACGAGCACGACCCGCCCGGTCAGCGCCGCGCGCAGGTTGCGCTCGGTCAGCGCCTCCGGGTCGAGGTGCCGCTCCCAGAAATCCCAGATCCGCCACGCGTAGCGGCGCAGCGGCGGGCACTCGATGCCGCTCCCCGCGAGCGCCGCCTGCGCCCGGTCGGCCGGGAACGTGGCGCGGCTGGTCATGTACGCGACCGCCGCGGCGGGGATGCGGACACGGGCCAGGAGCTGGCGCTGCAGCGTCTGCACGGCGCGCATGGACGCGAGGCCGCCGGCCAGGTCCCGGGGCAGCAGGCCGAACGCGCGCCGGTCGACGCGCAGCGTGAACTGGGGCGCGTGCGCCGCCCGGCAGAACTCGTTCACGGTGTCGCCGACCGAGAGCGGGTGCGGGTCCACGACGTGGAAGGTCTCGCCGTCCAGCCCGGGCTGGGCCGCGATGTGGTCGATCGCCCTGGCCACGAAGTCGACCGGCACCAGGTTGAAGGGGCCGCCCTCGTAGCCGACCAGCGGGACCCAGGAGGGCAGCGCGTCGCGCAGGCGCTGGATCAGCTTGAACGCATAGTACGGCCCGTCGACGCGGTCGGCCTCGCCGGTCTCCGAGGAGCCGATGACGATGCCGGGGCGGTAGACGCGGTAGGGCACCAGCGCCTCCTCGCGCACCAGGCGCTCGGCCTCGAACTTCGTCAGGTAGTACGGCTGGTCGAGCTCCTGGCCCTCGTCGAACATCTCCTCGGTGAACGGGCCCTTTGACCTGGCGCCCGCCACCGCGATGGAGCTGACGTGGTGCAGCCGGGCCGCCTGGATGCCGTTCGCGAACTCGATCGCGTGGCGCGTGCCCTCGACGTTGGCCTTCCAGTTGGCCTCGTCGCCGGCCTCCAGGTCGTAGATCGCCGCGAGGTGGAACACCTCGGCGCCCCGCAGCCGGTCCCGCTCGGCCTCGCCCACCCCCAGGCCGGGCGTGGTGATGTCGCCGACGAGCGGCCGCGCGTTGCGGAGGCCCAGTCGCTCGAGCCGGATCACGGACTGCGGTCGGACCAGGACGTGGATGGGCTGCCCGCGACGGTCCAGCTCGCGCAGCAGGTGCCGGCCGATGAAGCCGGTTCCCCCGGTGACGACGTAGGCCATCGGTAGACGTTAGCGTCTCAAGAAGGGGACGATGGCGCGGGCGAGTTCGGCGGGCCGCTCGACCTGCGGCGTGTGGCCGCAGTCGGCGATCAGGTCCACCCGCGCGCCCGGGACCGCCGCGGCCAGCGCGCGGGCGTGGACCGGACCGGTCAGCACGTCCTCGGCGCCGGCGACGACCAGGAGCGGAGCGTCCAGCCGCCCCACCGCCGGCCGCAGGTCCTGCGCCCGGTCGCACGCGACGTAGCGCAGGACCGTCTCGCGGGCCGGCGGTCGCCGCGCCATGTCGTGCAGGACCGCCGGCACCAGCCGCTCGAACGCGTCCCGGCCGAAGGCGGGCAGCACCAGGCCGAGGTGGAGGGCGCCGTCCGGCAGATCGGACCGGGCCAGCGCCTCCCAGTTGTCGAGGACGGCCTCCACGTGGGGGTCGCGCCCGAACGCCGGCCCGACCAGCACCACTCGATCGACGCGGGCCGGGTGCCGGGCCGCGGCCAGGGCCGCCACCGCCGCACCGAGCGAGTGGCCGAGCACATGCGCTCGCCCGAGCCCGGCCGCGTCCATGACCGCGAGCAAGTCGTCCACCAGGTCGTCGGGCGTGAAGGGCGTCCCGGGGTCGGGCGTGGCGCCGGTGCCCCGCGGGTCGAACAGCAGGCAGCGGAACTCGCGGGACAGGCCGCCAACCAGCCGCCGCCACGTGCGCCGGTCGCTAAACGTGCCCGGGACCAGCACCACGTCGGGTCCGCCGCCCACCACCTCGTGGGCGGGGACCATCAGAGCTCGTACAGGGCGGTGAACTTCTCGCGGACGTACGCGATCCACGGGCCGGCGCTGATCGGCTCGCCGGTGGCCCGCTGGACCAGGTCGTCGGGGACGAACTTGCGGCCGAAGCGGTGGACCCGGTCGCGCAGCCAGGACAGCAGTGGCGTGAAGTCGCCGGCCGCAAACCCGGCCTCGAGGTCCGGAAGCTCGCGGCGCGCCGCCGCCATCAGCTGGGCGCTGATCAGGTTGCCCAGCGTGTAGCCGTGGAAGGTGCCCAGCCCATCAGTCCAGTGGATGTCCTGGAGCGCGCCCTCGCGGTCGTTCGGGCGCTCCAGTCCGAGCAAATCGCGCAGCTGCGCCGCCCACGCGTCCGGCACGTCCGCGACACGCAGCCGGCCCTCCAGCAGGTCGTTCTCGACCTGGAACCGCAGCACGATGTGCAGGTTGTACGTGACCTCGTCGGCGTCCACGCGGATGTACGACGGCCGCACCAGGTTGATCGCGCGCCAGAACGGCTCTGGCTCGAGGTCGCCGAGCGACTCCGGAAACGCCGTCCGCAGGCGCGGCGCGAGCCACTCCGCGAAGGGCCTGCCGCGGCCGACCAGGTTCTCCCACAGCCGCGACTGCGACTCGTGCACACCGGATGAGGCGCCACCCCAGAGCGGGGTCCGGTCGAGCGACCGCGGGATGCCCTGGTCGTACAGCGCGTGTCCGCCCTCGTGGATGGTCGAGTACAGGCAGGAGTCGCCCAGGGTCGCGCCGGTCCGCGTGGTGAGGCGGACGTCGCCGGGGCCGAAGGCGCTGCAGAACGGGTGCGCGGAGAGATCCTGGCGGCCCCGCTCGAGGTCATAGCCGAGGCAGGTAATGGTGTCGAGCGCGAAACCGAGCTGCCGCTCCCGGTCCAGCGGCCGCCGCAGGAGGGCGCCGTCCACGCGGTCCCCGTTCGCCGAGATCGCCGCAACCAGCGGCGAGATCGCGGCGCGGACCTCGGCGAACAGGCCCTCCAGGCGGGTGGTCGTCAGGCCGGGCTCCTCCGCCTCGATCAGGGCGTCATACGGGCGGTCCCGGTACCCGAGCGCCTCGGCCAGGCGCCCGCTCAGCTCCACCGTCCGCTCCATCGCCGGCACGAAGCGGGCCCAGTCGGCCGCCGCCCTGGCCTCGTGCCACACCGGCTGCGCCTCGGCCGCGGCCCTGGCCATCTCCGCCACGAGCTCCGGCGGCACCCGCGTCCGCAGATCCACGTCCCGGCGGGTCACCCTGACCAGGCTGGCGTCGTCGGAGTCGGCCGGCAGCCCGACGGCCTCGGCCTCGGCGGCCTCGAGCAGGCGCGCCACCTCGGCAGAGGTGAATCGCTCGTGAGCGAGGCGGCTGAGCGTCGCGTTCTGGTTGGCCCGGTCCTCCACCCCGCCCGGGGGCATGTTGGTCTCCTGGTCCCAACGCAGCAGCTCGGCCGCGCGCCACAGGTCGGAGACCTCACCCAGCGCGGTGCGCAGCAGCACGACAGCGCTCAAGCCGGCACCTTCACGCGGCCGAGCATCGGGCGCAGGTAGTGGCCCGTGTACGAGTTGGGGTCGAGGGCGACCTGCTCCGGCGTCCCGATGGCCACCAGCTGCCCGCCCCGGTCGCCGCCGTCCGGGCCGAGGTCGATCAGCCAGTCCGCCGTCTTCAGCACGTCCAGGTTGTGCTCGATCACGACGACCGTGTTGCCGTGGTCGACCAGGCGGTGCAGCACGGTCAGCAGCCGCTCCACGTCGAAGTAGTGGAGGCCGGTCGTCGGCTCGTCCAGCACGTAGATCGTCTTGCCCGTGTCGCGGCGCGACAGCTCGGTCGACAGCTTCACGCGCTGGGCCTCGCCGCCGGACAGCTGCGTGGCCGGCTGGCCGAGCCGGATGTAGCCCAGGCCCACGTCGCGCAGCGTCCGCAGCTTGCGCTGGATCCGGGGCACGTTCTCGAAGACGCCCATCGCCTCGTCCACGGTCATGTCCAGGACGTCCGAGATCGAATGGCCGCGGAACTTGACCTCCTGCACCTCGCGCGAGTAGCGGGTGCCGTGGCACACCTCGCACGGCACGTACACGTCGGGCAGGAAGTGCATCTCGATCTGGATGATCCCGTCGCCCTGGCACGCCTCGCAGCGCCCACCCTTCACGTTGAACGAGAAGCGGCCGGGCCCGTAGCCGCGCATCTTCGCGTCTGGCAGCGAGGCGTAGAGGTCGCGGATGTACGTGAACATGCCGGTGTAGGTGGCCGGGTTCGAGCGCGGCGTGCGCCCGATCGGCGACTGGTCGATGTCGATCGACTTGTCCAGGTACTCCAGGCCCTCGATGGCGCGGTGTGGACCCGGCCGCGCCTTGGCCCGGTAGAAGTGCTGACCCAGCTTGCGCGACAGGATGTCGGTGATCAGCGAGGACTTGCCCGAGCCGCTGACGCCGGCCACGCAGACGAAGCACCCGAGCGGGATCTCGACGTCCAGGTCGCGCAGGTTGTTCGCCTCGGCGCCGCGGATCACCAGGCGCTTGCCGCTGCCCTTGCGCCGGCGCGCGGGGAGAGGGATCTGCCGGTCGCCGCGCAGATAGGCGGCGGTGATTGACTGCTCGCTGCGCAGCACCTCCTCCACCGTCCCTGCCGCGACCACGTGGCCGCCGTGCTCGCCGGCGCCCGGGCCGATGTCCACCATGTAGTCGGCCGCCCGGATCGTTTCCTCGTCGTGCTCGACCACGATCACCGTGTTGCCCAGGTCGCGGAGGTGGAGCAGCGTGTCGATCAGGCGCCGGTTGTCCCGCTGGTGGAGCCCGATCGACGGCTCGTCCAGGATGTAGAGGACGCCCATCAGCTTGGATCCGATCTGGGTCGCCAGCCGGATCCGCTGCGACTCGCCGCCCGAGAGCGTCGTCGCCGAGCGCTCCAGTGTCAGGTAGTCCAGCCCCACGTCGATCATGAACTGGAGCCGCTCGTGGATCTCCTTGAGGATGCCGCGCGCGATCGTGCGCTCGCGCTCGGTCAGTTCCAGCGTGTCGAAGAACGCGATCGCCTGGGTCACCGACTGCCGGCACGACTGTGCGATGCTCTGGCCCGCCACCGTGACGGCCAGCGACTCGGGCTTGAGCCGGGCGCCGCCACAGGCCGGGCAGGGCCGCTCGGACATGAACTTGTCCAGCTCGGCCTTCACGAACTCCGACTCGGTCTCGTCGTACCGGCGCTGAACGTTGAGCAGGACGCCCTCGAACGCCGACTCGTAGTGGCGCTTGACCCCGTACTGGTTGCGGTAGCCGAACTTCACCTTCTGCTTGCCGGAGCCGTTGAGCAGCAGGTCGAGCTGCTTGCGGGTCAGCTCCGAGACCGGCGCGTCCATGTCGATGCCGGCGCTCTCGGCGACCGCCTCCAGCATCTCCGGGTAGAAGAACTGGGACTTGCTCCAGGGAGCGATCGCCCCCGCCCGCAGCGAGAGGCTGGGATCGGGGATGACCAGCTCCGGGTCGACGACCAGCTGCGTGCCGAGGCCGGTACACGTGGGGCAGGCGCCGTGCGGGGTGTTGAACGAGAAGTTGCGCGGCTCGGGCTCCGGGATGCTGATGCCGTCGTACGGACACGCGTAGTCCTGCGACATCGAGATCTCGTCGCCGCCGTCGGCGGGCACGATCAGCACCGTGCCCTGGCCGAGCTTGGCGGCGACCTCGAGCGAGTCGACCAACCGGGTCCGCTGCTCGGGGCCGATGACCACCCGGTCGACCACCACCTCGACGTCGTGCTTCTTGTACCGCTCCAGCGGGATCTTCTCGCCCAGCTCGTACAGCTGTCCGTCGACGCGCACGCGCGAGAAGCCCTGCTTGCGGATGTCCTCCAGCAGCCGCTCGTACTCGCCCTTGCGCCCCCGGACCACGGGGCCCATCAGCAGCAGCCGGGTGCCCGTCGGCATCCGCTCCAGCTGATCAGCCATCTGCTCGACGGTCTGCTTCTGGATCTCCCGGCCGCAGATCGGACAGTGGGGCCGGCCGATCCGGGCGTAGAGCAGGCGCAGGTAGTCGTAGACCTCGGTCACGGTGCCCACCGTGGACCGGGGGTTGCGCGACGTGCCCTTCTGGTCGATGGAGATGGCCGGCGAGAGGCCCTCGATCACGTCGACGTCGGGCTTCTCCATCTGGCCCAGGAACTGGCGGGCGTAGGCGGAGAGCGACTCGACGTAGCGGCGCTGGCCCTCGGCGTAGATGGTGTCGAAGGCGAGCGATGACTTGCCCGACCCCGACAGGCCGGTGAACACCACGAGCCGGTCGCGCGGGATCGAGATCGTGACGTCCTTCAGGTTGTGCTCGCGTGCGCCGCGAATCGTGATGTGGTCGATCACGCTGGACATCTGTTCGTTTCATTGTGCCGCAAACGTCCGTCCCTTCCGGCGGCTGGAGTTGAACATGTTCGAAATGCGGCCTGCATTCGGGTTACAATGCGATTGAACACGTTCAAAGTCGCATGGATTCCCCGAGGAGGGGTGAAGCAGTGGACCTGAGGCTCGTCGAGTACGTCCTCTACCTGGCCGGCGCCGCGCCGCTCACGCTCTGGGCCGGCCGGTCGCTCCACCAGGGCCTCCGGCTGGTCGGTCTGGGCGGCGTCGCGCTGCTCCTGGCGGTCGGCGGCGGCGCGACCACCCCGGCGGACGTGGTGGCCGCGGTGACCACCAGGCTCGGATTGGTCCTCCTGCTGCTGGGCGGGCTGCACCTGGCGACGCTCCTGGTCCAGCGGAGGGCGGAGCGGTCGGCGGAGGCGGTCGCGCGGCCGGCCGCCGAGTACGAACCGCTGCGGCCGACCAGCGGGCGCTTCCCGTACTGAGCGTGGAGGCGCCGGCCAGGACCCCGCGAGGCGAGCAGACCCGCGCCGCCATCTTCGGGGCAGCGCTGGAGCTGTTCCAGGAGCGCGGGTACGAGGCGACCACGATGCGGGCGATCGCCGAGCGGGCCGGGGTGTCGCTGGGCAGCTCGTACCACTACTTCCCGTCGAAGAGCCACCTGGTGCTCGCGTTCTACCGACACGTGCACGAGCGGCACCAGGCGGCCAGCGAGCCCGTGCTGGCCAGGGAGCGCGACCTCACCGCACGGCTGCGCGGGGTGATCCGCGCGGCCGTGATGACGTGCGAGCCCTTCCACGACGTCTCTGCCTCGATCTTCAGCACCGTCGCCGATCCCGCCAGCCCGCTCAACGCGTTCGGCGCGGAGGCGCGGGCGCTGCGGGACGAGGTCATCGCGCTCTACGCGCGCGTGGTCGACGGCTCGGACTCGCGGCTGCCGGCCGACCTCGCGTCGGAGCTGCCCCGGCTGCTCTGGCTGTACCAGATGGGCGTGCTCTACTTCTGGATGCTGGACGCCTCGCCCGGCCGGCTGCGCACGCTCGAGGTGGTCGACGAGACGTGCGACCTGATCGTCCGGCTCGTCTCGCTGGCCGACCTGCCCCCGCTGCGCCGGTCGCGGCGCCGGCTGCTCGCCCTCGTCCGCGGCGTCGCTGAAGACGTACCGCACATGCTGGAGTAGCATCGGCGCATGGCGCTCACCGGCAGGATCGACTTCGGACGGTCCACGCCGGACCAGGTGCCCTGCTTCGTGGCGATCATGGAGATCCTGCACGCCGAGCCGACGGCCTCGGCGTTCGCCCGGCTGCTGTGCAAGGAGCTGATCGCCGACGACTACGTGCAGCTGGCGCACCTGTTCGAGGAGGTCAGCGTCCTCACCCTGCACCACCACATCGCCGAGGAGCTGCTGTTCGACGCGTTCGCGTTCGACATGTACTGGGACGAGCTCCGGGAGGACGTGCTCGAGGTCCGGCGCTCGGCGGGCAACGACAAGTTCTGCGAGAACTTCGAGATCGCGGCCGAGCGCGCCCGCCACTACCGCCAGGACTTTCCGCCCAAGCTGCGCTGGCAGCGGCGCGACCGACCGGGCGACCAGCCGCCCGGACCGCCGCCGCCTGGACGGGGCCCCGACCGCCCCCCGGACCCGGACCCGGCCGGCTCGCCTAGTTCCAGCTCGACCCCCGCAGTCGGTCCAGGCCAAGGTTCCCACCGCTGAGCACGCACGCGACGCGCGCGCCGGGGGCGGCGGCGACCAGGCCGCGGCGCAGCGCCGCGACCGTTGCGGCGGCCGCGCCCTCCGCCACCAGCTTCTGACGGCTCATCAGCCAGAGGACCGACTCGAAGATCTCCTCGTCCGGCAGCGTGACGATGTCGTCGACGCAGGCGCCGACGATCCGGCACGTGGTCTCCCCCACCCGCCGAACGCGCAGCCCGTCGATCACGCAGTCGACCCGCTCGAGGCTCACCGGCCGGCCGGCGCGGACGCTCTCGCGCATGCCGGGCGCGCCCGAGCTCTCGACGCCGATCACCCGGGTGCCGGGGCGCCGCGCCTTCACCGCCAGCGCGACGCCGGAGATGAGGCCGCCGCCGCCGATCGGCACGACAACCACGTCGACGTCGGGTACGTCCTCGACAAGCTCGAGGCCCAGGCTGGCCTGGCCGGCGATCAGGTCGAGGTCGTCGAACGGGTGGACGTACGCCATGCCGTCGGCCGCCGCCAGCTCCAGCGCGTGGTCGTTGGCGTCGTCCCAGATGGCTCCGTGGAGGACCACCTCCGCCCCGTAGGCGCGGGTCGCCGCCACCTTCGCCGGCGTCGCGTTCGCGGCCATCACGACGACCGCCCTGACCCCGCTCAGGGCGGCCGCCAGCGCGACGCCCTGGGCATGGTTGCCGGCGGACGAGCAGACGACGCCGCGCCGGCGCTGCTCGTCGCTCAGGGTGCGCAGCTTGTTCAGCGCGCCCCGGATCTTGTAGCTGCCGGTCCGCTGGAACATCTCGGCCTTCAGCGCCACGCGGAAGCCGGTCTCCTCGTCCAGCAGCCGTGAGGCGAGCACCGGCGTCCGGTGCGCGTGGCGCGCGACGCAGCGGCGCGCTTCCTCCAGCTGCTCGGGAGCCACGAACGCGGTCACTGCGCTTCCTCCAGGAACGTGCGCACCGCGTCGAGGTAGCGCTCCTGCTCCTCGACGTAGGCCATGTGCGCGCTGTGCTCGAACACCACCAGCTTCGCGCTCGGGACTCCGGCGGCGATCGCGAGCGCTCCCTCGAGGACGCACGTCCGATCGTGGCGGCCGGCCAGCACGAGAACGGGCCGCCGCACCCCACCGAGCCGGTCCTCCACGTCGATGTCCCCGTACCCGGCGCGCGAGAAGTGGCGCAGCACCTCCGGCGAGTAGACGGAGCCGTCGCTCCGCCGCTCGAAGTCCGCGATGCGCGGATCCAGCGGGTCCGCGAAGTGGTACGGCATCTGGTCGTGCAGCAGCGCGGCGACGTCCTCCGCCGTCCGGACCTCCTGCTCGCGCGCCCACGAGGCGGCCACCCGCTCGCGCAGCTCGACCGGCTCGAACGTCTGCAGGTTCTGCCCGATCCGCTCCAGGTAGCGGCTCGACGGGAGGCCCGACGAGACGATCGCCGGACCGGGCTCGTCGGTGAACTCGACCGCCCACTGCAGCGTCACGAACGCGCCGAACGAGTGGCCGAGGACGGCGTAGCGCGGCAGCTCCAGGGCCCTGGCGAGCGCGGGGACGTCGGCCGCCATCTGCCGCAGCGTCAACGTCGCCGGGTCGCACGCCGGCGAGAGGCCCTGCCCGCGCTGGTCGACCAGGACGAGCCGGTGCCGGTCGGCCAGCGGATCCAGGTAGTCGGCGAACTCGTGGTGGTCGAGGCCGGGCCCGCCGTGGAGCACGAGCAGTGGCGAGCCCTCGCCGCGCTCGACCACGTGCAGCTGTGTGTCGCCAACGTCGACCAGGCGGCCGGTGCCAGAAAGTGCGCACATGCCACCAGACGATGCCACGTCCGCGGGCTGTGTTTCGATGTCCGCGATGAACGACCTCTTCTCCATCGAGGGCAAGACGGCGCTGGTGACGGGCGGCTCGCGGGGTATCGGCTTCATGATCGCGGGCCAGTTCCTCGCGGCGGGCGCGGCCCGCGTGTACATCTGCGCCCGGCGGGCCGAGGCGTGCCAGGCCGCGGCGGCAGAGCTGTCCCGGGACGGTGAGTGCGTGGCCGTGCCGTGCGACGTGGGCACGCCCGAGGGCGTCGAGACGCTCGCCGGCGTAGTCGAGGAACGCGAGGAGCGGCTCCACATCCTGGTCAACAACGCGGGCATCGCGTGGGGCGCGCCCGTCGACACCCACCCCATCGAGCAGATCGACCGGGTGCTGCAGGTGAACGTCCGGGCGGTCTTCCACTGCACGCAGCGGCTCCTCCCGCTGCTCCGCGCGGCCGCGACCGCCGAGGACCCGGCGCGGGTCATCAACGTCGGCTCGGTCGACGGGCTCGTGATCCCCTTCTGGCCGAACTACGGCTACTCGGCGTCCAAGGCCGCCGTTCACATGCTCACCCGACACCTGGCCCATGCCGTGGTCGACGACCACATCACGGTCAACGCCATCGCGCCCGGGCTGTTCCCCAGCCGCATGACGCGGTGGGTCTTCGAGAGCCCGGAGCTGCAGGAGCCGACCGTGGCCGCCATCCCGATGAAGCGCGCCGGGACCGCGGAGGACATCGGCGGCACCGCAATCTACCTGGCCTCGCGGGCGGGCGCGTACCTCACCGGCGTGGTGATCCCGGTGGCCGGTGGGGTGTCGACCATCGACTCCTCGCACCGGCTGTTCCAGTAGCGCCGTGCGCGTCCTGGAGGTCGGCATGGGGGTGTGGGGCCGCTACTGGGCGCGCCGCATGATCCCGCAGGTGCCGGAGATCGAGCTCGCCGGCTGCGTGGACCGCGATCCGCTGGCGCTGGAGCTGACCATGGAGCAGGTCGGCGTCCCCGCCGAGCGCTGCTTCACGTCGCTCGACGAGGCCCTCGCGACCACGGACCCGGACGCCGTGCTGGTCGCGACGACGCTGCCCAGCCATGTCCCCGTCGCCAGGGCGGCCCTGGAGGACGGTCGGCACGTGCTGGTGGAGAAGCCGTTCGCGCCGTCCCTGGCAGAGGCCCATGCGCTGGTCGAGCTCGCGGCGGAGCGGGACCGGGTGCTGATGGTCAGCCAGAACTACCGCTTCTTCCCGGCCGTGCGCGGCGTACTCGAGTTGGTGCGCTCCGGGGAGCTCGGCGCGCTGCACGAGGTCGAGATCGACTTCCGCCACAGCTCGACGGTCAGCGAGCCCGGCGCCCGCACCGGTCATCGGCTGCTCGCGCAGCCGCTGCTGATGGACATGTCCATCCACCACTTCGACCTCCTGCGGCTGCTGCTGGGCCGCGACGCGACCTGGGTCAGCTGCCAGGCGTGGAACGAGCCGTGGAGCGGATTCGACGGCCCGCCCACCGCGGTCGCCGCCATTCGCTTCGGCGATGTGGTGGTGAGCTACCGCGGGACCTGGTTCACCCACGCGCCGAACACCGCATGGGCCGGTGAGTGGCGCATGACGCTCGAGCGCGGCGAGGTGCGGTGGACGAGCCGCGACCTGGCCGGCAGCGAGGACGCCGAGCGGGTGGTGGTCCGGACCGCCGAGGGCGTGGAGCGCCGCCTGCCGCTGCCGGTGCTGCCGTTCGTGGACCAGGCGGGCAGCCTGGCGGAGCTGCGGGACGCTGTTCGCGCCGGCCGGCAGCCCGAGAGCTCGGGCCGCGAGAACCTGGGCAGCCTGGCGCTGGCGCTCGCGGCGATCGAGTCCGCGGAGCGGGACGAGCCGGTGCGGCTGTGAGCGGTCAGCTCCGGTCGTCGGACGCCCGAGGCCCGTTCCCCTGCACGCTGGCCCCCTCGCGCGAAGTGGGTCGCAAGTGTGCCACCCGCGCCCCGGAACCCGCCCGGAGGCCTACGGGCCGCGGCGGGTGCGGCGCCAGTTGCGGACCTGGGTCGTGCGCTGCTTGGGGGCGGCGGCGATGGCCAGCGCCACGTCGGCGTCGTCCTCGCCCGCGTCCTCGCCGGCCAGGCGCTTGCGGATCGAGATGATGCGGTCGCGCACCCTGGCCGCCTCCTCGAACGCCAGCTCCCTGGACAGCCGGCGCATCTCCTTCTCCAGGTCGCGCGCGATCGCGAGCAGGTCCTCGCGGGGCAGGCCGGCGCCGGCCATCAGCTCCACGGCGTCCGCCTGCAGGTCCTTCTCCTGCACCTCCAGCGAGTACACCGCCTTGCGCACGGTCTCGGGCGTGATGCCGTGCTCCGCGTTGTGGGCGATCTGGCGGGCGCGGCGCCGCTCGGTCTCGTCGATCGCCTCCCGCATCGAGTCGGTGACCTTGTCCGCGTACATGATCACGTGGCCCTCGATGTTGCGGGCCGCCCGGCCGATGATCTGGATGAACGGCCGGTACGCGCGCAGGTAGCCCTCCTTGTCGGCGTCCAGGATCGCGATGAACGCCACCTCGGGCAGGTCGAGGCCCTCGCGCAGCAGGTTGATGCCGACCAGCACGTCGAACGAGCCCAGGCGCAGGTCGCGCAGGACCTCGATGCGCTCCAGCGCGTCCAGGTCGGAGTGGATGTAGCGGACCCGGATGCCGTACTCCTTCAGGTAGTCGGTCAGGTCCTCGGCGAACCGCTTGGTGAGCGTGGTGACCAGGGAGCGCTGGCCCACGTCGATCCGCTTCTTCAGCTCGGCCACGAGGTCGTCGATCTGGCCCTCGGTCGGCCGCACCTCCACCTGCGGGTCGACCAGGCCGGTCGGGCGGACCACCATCTCGACCACGCGCTGCGACTTCTCCATCTCGTAGGGCCCTGGCGTTGCCGAGACGTAGACGATCTGGCTCACGCGCTCGTCCCACTCATCGAAGCTGAGCGGACGGTTGTCGAACGCGCTGGGCAGGCGGAACCCGTACTCCACCAGGGCCGCCTTGCGCGATCGGTCGCCGCCCAGCATGCCGCCGATCTGGGGCACCGCGACGTGCGACTCGTCCACGAAGACCAGGCTGTCCTGGGGCAGGAAGTCCATCAGCGTGTAGGGCGCCTCGCCAGGCTGGCGACGCGTCAGGTGACGCGAGTAGTTCTCGACGCCGGCGCACGTGCCGGTCTCGCGCAGCATCTCCAGGTCGAACATGGTGCGCTGGCGCAGGCGCTGCGACTCCAGCAGCCGGCCGTGCTCCTCGAACCACTTCGTGCGCTCGTCCAGCTCGACCTCGATGTCTCGGAGCGCAAGCTCGAGCTTCTCGCGCGGCGTGATGTAGTGGCTGGCCGGGAAGATGCGCAGGTCGTCGCGCGCGGCCAGGATCTCGCCCGTGACCGAGTCGAGCTCCTGGATCCGGTCGATCTCGTCGCCGAAGAACTCGATGCGGTAGACCTTCTCCTCGCTGGCGGGGACGACGTCCACGATGTCGCCGCGCACGCGGAAGCGGAGGCGGCCCAGGTCGTAGTCGTTGCGCTCGTACAGCATTTCGGTCAGCTTGCGCAGGAAGATCTCCCGCCGGATCGATTCGCCCCGGCGGATCTCGAGCGACTCGCCGAGGTAGTCCTCGACCGCGCCGATGCCGTAGATGCAGCTGACGCTGGCCACCACGATGACGTCGCGACGGGTGAGCAGCGAGGTGGTGGCCCGGTGGCGCAGCCGGTCGATCTCCTCGTTCCGGCTCGAGTCCTTCTCGATGTACGTGTCCGAGCGCGCGATGTACGCCTCGGGCTGGTAGTAGTCGTAGTAGCTGACGAAGTACTCGACTGCGTTGTGCGGGAACAGCCGCTTGAACTCGGCGCAGAGCTGCGCGGCCAGCGTCTTGTTCGGGCTCAGGACCAGGACCGGCCGGCCGAGCTCCTGCAGCACCCAGCTCATCA